>Ga0102594_1000130_pt1 | contig 118454 bp, 105 predicted proteins | sample AraplaCol_mLB_r2_2_FD_76863 | JGI IMG/M metagenome (GOLD analysis project Ga0102594, IMG submission 76863) | Arabidopsis root microbial communities from North Carolina, USA - plate scrape MF_Col_mLB_r2 (SPADES assembly) (version 2) | ecosystem: Host-associated > Plants > Roots > Endosphere... | reverse complement strand
AGCCCAGGTGCCACTTGCCGACCAGCGCCGTGCGGTAGCCCGCATCCTTCAGGAGCGAAGGCAGGGTGGGATGCGAAGGCGGCAGCCCCAGCGTGCTGCTGCCGCGGCTCTTGCTGTTGATGGGCTCTTCGGCGGCGCCGCGCAGCCGGTACTGGTAGCGGCCGGTGATGAGCCCGAAGCGCGTGGGCGAGCACACCGGCGAGTTCGCATAGCCCTGCGTGAAGCGCACGCCCCTGGCCGCCAGGCCGTCGAGCACCGGCGATACCGGGCCGAACTGTGCATCACGCCCGCCGTAGCAGCCCAGGTCGGCATGGCCGAGGTCGTCGGCCACGATGAAGACGAAGTTGGGGCGCGGGTCCAGCGCCATGTCAGTCCACCTTCATGCCGGTGGACTTCACGATCGCGCCGTAGCGCGACTTGGCGGCTTCTAGGCGGTCTGCGGCGGCCTGTCCGCTCTCGCCCAGGGCAACCATGTCCAGGCTCGCCAGGCGCTGCCTGACCTCCGGCGTGGCCAGGGCGTCCTGCAGGGCCTTGCGCAGCGTGTCGACCACGGGCTGCGGCGTCGCGGCCGGCACCATGGCGAGGTAGAGCACCTCGAACTCCATCTTCTTCAGGCCCAGTTCGCCCACCGTCGGCACCTCTGGCAGCAGCGGCGAGCGCTGGCGGCCGGTCGTGGCCAGCGGGCGCACCTTGCCCGCCTGGATGTGCGGCAGCAGCCCCGGCGTGGCCAGGATGCCGGCCTGCACCTCGCCGCCGAGCAGCGCGGTGACGGCCGGCGCGTTGCCCTTGTAGGGTACGTGCATGATCTTCGCGCCGGTGGCCTGCGAGAAGATCTCAGCGGCGATGTGGCCTGGGCTGCCGTTGCCGGCGGAGCTGAAGCTCGCGGCCTGCTTCTTCGATTCGGCGATGAATTCGGGCAGCGTCTTCGCGCTGACCGCGGGGCTCACGCCGAAGGCCAGGCCCGAGGAACTGAAGATCATCAGCGGCTTCAGGTCCCGGGCCTGGAAGGGCATGGACGCATACACGTGCGGGTTGATGGTGAAGGTGGTGTCGATCGACAGCAGCACCGTGTAGCCGTCGGCCGGGCTCTTGGCCACCGTGTCCGCGCCGATGTTGCCGCCCGCGCCCGGCTTGTTGTCGACCACGAAGGGCTGCTTGAGCTGCGCCTGCAGCGGAATCGCCAGCGCGCGCCCCAGGATGTCGAGCGGGCCGCCGGCCGGGAAGTTGGTGAGGAAGCGCACCGGCTTGTCGGGGTAGCTCGGCTGCGCATGCGCGGGCGCGAGGGCGGCGACGAGTGGGGTGCACAGCAGCAGGCCGGCCAGCAGGCGCCGGCCGCGGAGGGGCGAGGAGGTCATGAGGCTTTGTCTCGGATGTTCTGGGTGGAAGCTTCACTTTAGGAGCCGCCGGGCCGCCTCACAACTGAAAGCTCTTCTGCCTGCCATTCCACCTGGTTATATTTGGTCCAGGACCATCTCCAGCGGCAACACCCGGCCAGCCATGAACTTTGATCGCCTCCAGCTGCGCCACCTGCGCTGCCTGGCCTTCGTGGGCCAGGAACGCAACCTGGTGCGCGCGGCCAAGGCGCTGGCCCTCACGCAGCCGGCCGTCTCCAAGACCATCGCCGAGCTGGAGGACATCGTGGGCCGCCAGCTGCTGGTGCGCCGCCGGCGCGGCGTGGACCTGACGGCCGCGGGCGAGGTGCTGCTGCGCCACTCGGTGGCGACATTGCGCGGCCTGCGCGAAGGCCTCTCGCTGGCGCTGGACGAGGCCGAGGGCGAACAGCTGCGCGTGGTGGTGGGCGCACTGCCCAACATGGCGGCGAGCCTGCTGCCCGAGGCCATCGCGCTGCTTGTGCGCGCGCACCCGCAGGCGCGCGTGCGCGTGGTGAGCGGCACCAACGCACAGCTCATGACGCAGCTGCGCCAGGGCGAAATCGACCTGGTCGTGGGGCGCCTGGCGCAGCCTTCGGCGATGGTGGACCTGAGCTTCCTGCAGCTCTACAGCGAGCCGCTGCTGCTGGTGGCGCGCCCCGGCCATCCGCTGGCGCGCAAGCGCAAGCCCGCGCTGTCGGCGCTCGCGGCCTATCCGCTGGTGGTGCCGGTGCAGGGCACGCTGGTGCGCGACACGGCCGACGCCTTTCTCTTCGCGCGCGGCAACGCGCTGCCCGGCGCGGTGATCGAGGCCACCGACACCAGCTTCGCCATCGGCCTGCTGCGCCGCACCGACGCGATCTGGTTCGCGCCCAAGGGCGCGGCCGACAGCGCCCTGGCCCTGCGCGAGCTGGTGCGATTGGACATCGACACCAGCGTGACCGACGGCCCGGTGGGCATCACGCAACGCCGCGCCGGCGAGCCCGGCGACGGCGCGCGGCGCCTGGTCGAGGCGATCGAGCAGGCGCTTCGGCAGCGGCGCGCCTGAACGCGCGCGAACTCAGTGGTCGTGGTGCAGGTAGCTCGCCTGGCGCGGCAGGCGCAGGCTAACCAGGAAGGCCACCACCATCATCACCGTCACGTACCAGAAGAAGCTGCTCTCGTGCCCCGCCGCCTTGAGCGCCAGCGCCACGTACTCGGCCGAGCCGCCGAAGATCGCGTTGCCCACCGCGTAGGCCAGGCCCACGCCCAGCGCGCGCACCTCGGGCGGGAACATCTCGGCCTTCACGATGCCGCTGATGGAGGTGTAGAAGCTCACGATGGCCAGCGCCACGATGATCAGGACGAAGGCCACGTAGGGGCTGCTCACATGCGCCAGCGCGGTGAGGATGGGCACGGTGAAGAGCGCGCCCAGCGCGCCGAACAGCAGCATGTTGCTGCGCCGCCCGATGCGGTCCGACAGCATGCCGAACAGCGGCTGCATGCACATGTAGACGAACAGCGCGCAGGTCATCACGTAGCTGGTGGTCTTGATCGGGAAGCCCGCCGTGTTCACCAGGAACTTCTGCATGTAGGTGGTGAAGGTGTAGAAGATCAGCGAGCCGCCGGCGGTGTAGCCCAGCACCGTGAGGAAGGCCGGCGTGTGGTGCCTGAACAGGTTGCCGATGGTGCCGGCCTCCTTGTTGCTGGCGCCCTGCTCGCCGTGCGTCTCGGACAGCGCACGGCGCAGGTACATGGCGACCACGGCGGTGATGGCGCCGATCACGAAGGGAATCCGCCAGCCCCAGGCCTTGAGTTCGGCTTCGTCCAGCAACTGCTCCAGGACGACGATCACCAGCACCGCCAGCAGCTGCCCGCCGATGAGCGTGACGTACTGGAAGGACGAGAAGAAGCCGCGCTGCCCGCGCAGCGCGATCTCGCTCATGTAGGTGGCCGTGGTGCCGTACTCGCCGCCCACCGACAGGCCCTGGAACAGGCGCGCCAGCAGCAGCAGGAAGGGCGCCCACGCGCCGATCTGCGCATAGGTCGGCAGGCAGGCGATCACCAGCGAGCCGGCGCACATCATCGTCACCGAGATCAGCATGGAAGTCTTGCGGCCCTTGCGGTCGGCGATGCGGCCGAACAGCCAGCCGCCGATGGGCCGCATGAGAAAGCCCGCTGCGAACACGCCCGCGGTGTTGAGCAGCTGCACCGTGGGGTCGGACTTGGGGAAGAAGGCCCCGGCGAAATAGATGGCCGAGAAGGCGTAGACGTAGAAGTCGAACCATTCCACCAGGTTGCCCGAGGAGGCGCCGACGATCGCGAAGATGCGGTGGCGCTTCTCCTCGGCGGTGTAGTGGGGAAGGGATGCGTCGGAAACGGACGCGCCTGCCTGGCCCGGCATGGGGACACTCATGGTCAGCCTTTCTTGGAGTTGTGTGTGACGGGCGAGGATTTTGCGCCCGTCACGCAATTCCGGCTGTCGGCCAGTGCCGTGTCCTTCCTCCTGCCTCTGGTTTAGAAGGTGCCCGGAAGCAGGATGCTCGAATCCACCGTATCGATCTGCGTGCGGCCGCAGAAGGCCATGGTCACGTCCAGCTCCTTGTGGATGATCTGCAGGGCGCGGGTCACGCCGGCCTCGCCGAAGGCGCCCAGGCCGTAGAGGAAGCTGCGGCCGATGAGCGTGCCGCGTGCGCCCAGCGCGCGGGCCTTGAGCACGTCCTGGCCGCTGCGGATGCCGCCATCCATCCATACCTCGATGTCCCGGCCCGCCGCATCGGCGATGGCCGGCAGCGCATCGATGGAGGCCGGTGCGCCGTCGAGCTGGCGGCCGCCGTGGTTGGAGACGATCAGCGCGTCCGCGCCGCTGTCCACCGCGAGGCGCGCGTCCTCCGCGTCCATGATGCCCTTGAGCACCAGCTTGCCGCCCCAGCGGCGCTTGATCCACTCGATGTCGCCCCAGTTCAGCGAGGGGTCGAACTGCTCGGCCGTCCAGGTCGACAGCGAGGACACGTCGCTCACGTTCTTCGCATGGCCCACGATGTTGCCGAAGGTGCGTCGCTGCGTGCCCAGCATGCCCAGGCACCAGCGCGGCTTCGTTGCAAGGTTGATGAGGTTGGCGATGGTCGGCTTGGGCGGCGTCGACAGGCCGTTCTTGATGTCCTTGTGGCGCTGCCCCAGCACCTGCAGGTCCAGCGTGAGCTGCAGCGCCGAGCAGTTGGCGGCCTTGGCGCGGTCGATGAGGCGCTCCATGAAGTCGCGGTCGCGCATCACGTAGAGCTGGAACCAGAAGGGGTGTCGGCCGGTCGCCTCGGCGATGTCTTCCAGCGAGCAGATGCTCATGGTCGATAGCGTGAAGGGAATGCCGAAGGCCTTGGCGGCGCGCGCGCCGTGGATCTCGCCGTCGGCGTGCTGCATGCCGGTGAGGCCGGTGGGCGCGATGGCCACCGGCATGGCCACTTCCTGGCCGATCATGGTGGTGCGGGTCGAGCGGCCTTCCATGTTCACGGCCACGCGCTGGCGCAGCTTGATCTTCTGGAACGCGTTCTCGTTGTCGCGATAGGTGCCCTCGGTCCACGCGCCCGAATCCGCGTAGTCGTAGAACATGCGTGGCACGCGGCGCTTGGCGATGACGCGCAGGTCTTCGATGCAGGTGATCTTGGAAAGGTCGGGCACGAGGTCGGTCTCCTCTGGGTCGTTGTTGATGAAGGGGCGGGACGTGAGGCCCGATTATCGGGACTGCGCGACGCCCGCTCCGCGCACCTCGAGCCGGAGCTGGTCCAGCACCGTGCCGCTGCGCGCGTCCACCAGCTCCACCCGATGCCGGCCGGGCCACGGCAGCCAGGGCAGGCGGGGCCCCTGCCCGGCGATGCGGCCATCGATGCGCCACTGCAGCGTCTGCTGCGCGGCGCCGCGCTCGGCCTCGAAGACCACGCGCTGGCGCTGCGGGGGGATGTCCGGGTCCAGCGCCACGATGGTGCCGTCGGCCGGCGCGGCGATGCGGGCGGCCGCGCTGGTGGCGCGCGCGCTGGCGCCGTCCAGCGCGAAGCGCGCCTGCTCGGTGCCGGCGATGAACCATTCCTCGCGCGGTGCCTCCAGCGCATCGCCGAAGCTCACGCGCTCATGCACCAGGCCGGCGGGCGGCGCGGGCGGGCGACTGCCTTCGCGGCGATGCAGGAAGCCCATCACCTCGGCCCATACCGGCGCGGCGCCGCTGCTGCCGCTCACGTCCCACATCGGCGCGCCGCCGGCATTGCCCACCCACACGCCCACCGTGTAGCGCGAGGACCAGCCCAGCGCCCAGTTGTCGCGCATGTCCTTGCTGGTGCCGGTCTTCACGGCCGTCCAGAAGCGCGTGGCCAGCACGCTGTCCAGCCCGAAGGTGGGCGCGCGGGCGTTCGCGTCATGCAGGATGTCGCCCACGATGAAGCTGGCCCGCGCGTCGATGGCGGGCACGAAGGCGGGCGCCGGTGCCGGCAGCCCCTGGCCAGCCGCGCTGAAGCGTCCGCCATTGGCCAACGTCCGGTAGGCATTGGCCAGCTGCAGCAGCGAGACCTCGGCGCTGCCCAGGGCCAGGCTGTAGCCGTAGTAGTCGCCGTTCTCGCGCAGCTCGATGCCGCTGGCGCGCAATTGCCGTGCAAAGGGCTCGGGCCCCACCATCACGAGCGTTCGCACGGCCGGCACGTTGAGCGAGGCGCCGAGCGCGCTGCGCGCCGACACCGGCCCCTTGAAATGGCGGTCGTAGTTCTGCGGGATGTACAGGCCTGCGGCCGTGCTGATCTGCGCCGCCGAGTCGTCCAGCAGCGAAGCGGCAGTGAGGCGGCGCTGCGCGATGGCCTGGGCATAGAGGAAGGGCTTGAGCGTGGAACCCGGCTGGCGCTGGGCGAGCACGCCGTCGACCTCGAAGGCGCGGCTGAGCGCATCGCCCGAGGAGCCCACCCAGGCGAGCACCTCGCCGCTGGCGTTGTCGAGCACCACGACGGCGCCGTCCTCCACGTTGCGCCCGCGCAGCTCGCGCAACTGCCGCTGCAGTGCGGTGAGCGCGAAGCGCTGCAGCGGCGCGCGCAGCGTGGTGCGGACCTCGGCTGGCGCCGGCGCCTGGCGCACCAGCCGCCGCGCCAGGTGCGGCGCGATGCCCTCGGCGGCCGGCCAGTCGCGGCGGGCCAGCGCCGCGAGCGCGAAGGCTTCGAGCGCGGCGCAGTCGGGCCGGCTGCCGGGCTGCATGCTGCGCTGGAGTTCGCAGGCGCGCTGGGCCACTGCCGCGGGCCGGGCATTGGGTGCGCGCACCAGCGAGGCGGCCAGCGCCGCCTCGCGCACATCCAGCCCGTGCGGCGCCTTGCCGAAGAAGCTGCGCGAGAGGGCGTCGATGCCCACGATCTCGCCGCGGAAGGGCACGGTGTTGAGGTAGGCCTCCAGGATCTGGTCCTTGCGCCAGTTCTGCTCCAGCTCGCGCGCCGCCCAGGCCTGGCCGAGCTTCTGCGGCAGGCTGCGTCCGTCGCCGCCGCGGCGCTGCAGGTCCTCGTCGAGCAGGCCCGCCAGCTGCATGGTGATGGTGGAGGCCCCCCGCGTGCGCGTGGCCCACAGGTTGCCCCACGCCGCGGCCGACACCGCCTGCCAGTCCACGCCGCTGTGTTCGTAGAAGCGCCTGTCCTCGCTCAGCAGCATGGCCTGGCGCAGCGCCGGCGAGATGTCCGCCAGCGCGATCCACTGGCCGCGGCGCACGCTCGCATCGGTGCGCACGCGCTGCAGCAGTTCGCCGTCGCGATCGAGCACGAGCGTGTCGGAGGGGTGGTATTGCTGGCGCAGCTGCTGGTAGCCGGGCAAGGCGGCCGCGGCCTGCAGGCTGCAGGCGAGCAGCAGAGGCAGGGCAGGCAGGATGCGTGGCAGCGGCAGGGCGGGCATGTGGGCGCGGGGGTGGGCTATTGTGCGGCTCCATGGACTTCTACGACGAACTCGCGCCGCTGTACCACCTCATCTTTCCGGACTGGCACGCCAGCGTGCGCCGCCAGGCCGTGCAGCTGGATGCGGTGATCCGTTCGGCCTGGCCCGGTGCCGGCCGCCTGCTCGACGTGAGCTGCGGCATCGGCACGCAGGCCATCGGCCTGGCGGCCCTGGGCTACGAGGTGAGCGCGTCGGATCTGTCGGCGTCGGCGGTGGCGCGTGCGCGCGAGGAGGCGGAAGCCGCAGGCGTGACGCTGGACCTGTCCGTGGGCGACATGCGCGATGCGCACGCGCGCCATGGCGCCGGCTTCGACGTGCTTGTCTGCTGCGACAACTCGCTGCCCCACCTGCTGCGCGACGAGGACATCGTGGCGGCCTTGCGCCAGATGCACCTGTGCCTTCGGCCCGGCGGCGGCTGCGTGATCAGCGTGCGCGACTACGCGAAGGAGGAACGTGGCCGTAACCTGGTCAAGCCCTACGCCGTGCGCGTGCAGGGCGACCGGCGCTTCGTGCCCTTCCAGGTGTGGGACTTCGATGACGGCGGTGCGCACTACGACCTGAGTTTCTTCGTCGTGGAGGAAGACCTGCGCAGTCACGCAGCCAGGACGCACGTGATGCGCTCGCGCTACTACGCCATCGCCACCGACCGCCTGCTCGAGCTGATGGCGCAGGCCGGCTTCGCCGAGCCAAGGCGCCTGGACGACGCCTACTACCAGCCCCTGCTGGTCGGGACCCGGGCCGCAACTTAGGCCCTAAGTTCCACTTGTGCATCGGCGCAACACACGCTCGTTCCCAAGTAACAGGACGTGTGCTCAAATCGCGGCCCGCTCTTCAAGAGCAGGAGGAGTCCATGCGCCGAACACTGGCGTCATCCGCCGTCCTGGCGGTCGTGGCGTCGTCGCTGCTGATCTGCGGTTGCGCCGTACCGCCGGCGCCGCCATCGCCGTCCGCTGCCTCGCTGCCCGGCACGCCGGGAACAGGCGCGGGCGCGGCCTACACGCCCATGGTCGACATGCAGGGCGTGGACGCCGATGCGCTGGCCGCCGACGTCGGGGCATGCCGCACCGAGGCGTCGAACGTGCGCGTCATCCGGCTCAAGTCCGAGCGCAACGACGTCAGCGACGTCATCGTGATCAGCGTCGGCATGGTCGTGCCCTTCGGCCTGGTGGGCATGGCCCTGGTCTCGGGCATCATGGGCCTCAGCGACGACGGCAAGCCGCGGCCCGCCGACGATGCGCTGCAGCAGAGGACGCTGGTCAACTGCATGGCGCGCAAGGGCTACCGCAACACCGATCCCAACGTGACGGTCGCCTACGTGGCGCGGACTGGCCTCGGCGCCGAGTCGCTGCCGCTGCGCACGGGCCGCGACACCTACGTCGCCGAAAGCTACGCCAAGGCCTCGAACTTCTGCCAGGGCACGGCCGCCCGCGTCGTCCTGGAGAGCAAGGGCCCGGGCTACGAGCGCCACAGCGTCGCGTGCGGCAACGGCCGGCGCATGGCGCTGCGCTGCGAATTCGGCAACTGCGTGCCCGAAGCACTGGAGGTGGCGCTGGGTCAGTGAGGGGGCTGTTGTGCAGAATGGGGGCCATGACTCAGTCACCGGTCCTGGTGGAGGCGAGCGATGGCGTCCTGACACTGACGCTCAATCGCCCCGAGAAGCTCAATGCCATCGACAACGACCTCGCGCAGGCGCTGCTCGACGCCATCCATGCGTCTGCCGGGGACAGCACGGTCCGTGCGCTGCGGGTGCGCGGCAACGGACGGGCCTTCTGCGCGGGCCGCGACGTGAGCGCGCCGCCCACCGAGCGCGACCTGGTGCTCTCGCAGGCCGTGGCCACCGCCCTCGTGCGCCTGGACAAGCCCGTGCTCTTCGCGGTCCACGGCTGGACCATCGGCGCTGGACTCGAATGGATGCTCGATGCCGACGTGGCCGTGGCCGCTGCGGGCAGCCGCTTCAGGTTCCCCGAGGCCTCGCTCGGCGTGTTCGTGACCGGCGGCGTGAGTGCGACGCTGTCCAACCTTGCGGGCCTCGGCCGGGCCAAGGCGCTCACGCTGCTCGGGGAGGAGTTCACGCCGGAACAGGCCTGCGCCTGGGGCCTGGTCTGGCGCGTCGTCGCGGCCGACGAACTGGAGGCCGCCTCGCTGCAGATGGCGCGGCGGCTCGCCTCGCTGCAGCCGGAGGTGGCTCGCCACTTCAAGAGAGTCCTCAACCAGGTCGGCCAGCAGAACTTCGATGCCGCGGTGCGACTGGAAGCCCAGGCGCAGCGGCTGCTCGGCCCCTGAGCGGGCTAGCCCGCCTCCCGCGGGCGCACCTGCAGTTCGGTGAAGCGGCGGGGCGCAGGCTGCCGATGCCGGCGATGACGAAGGCGGCGTCCCATCCTTGCACGAGCGCCGCCTGCTCCAGGCTTCGACGCAGGTCGTCGCCGGGCATCAGGCGCAGGGGAAGCGTCGGCGTCATCGCGTCAAGGCTGCCGCGCCTCGCGCAGTTCATCGGCCACTTGCGGGCGGCCGGCGCGCCGGCACACGCTTTCCAGCTCCTGGATGACGGCGTTGACGCGCTGCAGGAACAGCTCGCGGCTGCCCGGGGGCGCGCGCAGGCTCATCGACCAGGTGAGCTCGGCCAGCCGTTCTTCCTGCGCACGGCGGGCCCACGGGCGCAGCTCGCAGTAGCAAAGCAGCGCCAGGCGCCCGAGATCCTCGTGCCGGCGCGCATGCGCCACGTCGGCTGCGAGGTCTTCGAGGCCGACCAGCAGGTTGGCGGACAAGGATTCCATGGTGCAGCGCAGCATTTTGCGCCGCTCAGGGGGAAATGCAAGGCGGCCGGTAACCGCAGGTGTCCCCGTGTTGACGCGGCGGCCTCAGGCCATGCCCAGCAGATGGGCCAGCGTGCGTTCGGGCTCCGAACGCTTGATCGACACGTTGCGTTCCAGCTGGCGCAGGTGCTCGTCCATGAGCTGAACGGCGCCGGCGGCGTCGCCCCGGGCCATGCAGTCGACGATGCGCTCGTGCTCGTCGTGCTCGCAGGAGGCATTGCCCGGGGGCTCGTACAGCGCCACGATCAGCGAGCAGCGCGACACCATCTCGACCAGGTAGCGCTCCAGGATGGGATTGCCTGACAGCGCGGCCAGCCTCAGGTGGAAGCCGCTGGCCAGGCGTGCCCAGGCCGGCTGGTCGAAGCGATGCATGGCCTCGTGCTCGGTCTTGAGCTGCTGGCGCAGGCCGGCGATGTCGGCCGCCTTGGCGTTCTGCGTGGCGAGGTTGACGATGATCGCCTCCAGCCCGCGCCGCGCCTCGAAGATCTGCCGCATCTCCTCCAGCGAGGGCACGGCGATGATGGCGCCGCGGTTGGGCCGCAGCTGCACGATGTGGTCGTGCGCCAGGCGCTGCAGCACCTTGCGCACGGTGGCGCGGCTGGCGCCGAAGAGCGCGCACAGCGAATGCTCGGGCAGCTTGGTGCCTGGAGTCAGCCGCTGGTTCATCACGCTCTCGAACACGGCGCGATAGATGCGCGACTCGATGTCCTCCCCTTCGCCGGCCGACGACAGCGCGCCGCCGGGACGAAGCAGGGCCTCCGGCGAGGCATCTTCGGCGGCGGGACGGGCGGCGGCAGCGTTACGGGCCATGGCGCGGGGAAGGGTCAGGTGGAAGCGGCGACAGGCGCTAGCTTGCCACAGCGCCGGGCCCCGCTTGGCGCTGCGCATGCGCGCAGATGGCGCCGGGCGTGGCGAACCACACCTGGCCGTTGTCGCGCAGCCGCGCCAGGTGTTCCAGCGCGTGGCGCAGGTGCCGCAGCCGGTAGGGCTGACCCACGATGTAGGGATGCAGCGCCAGGCCCATCACCAGCGGCTGCGCGCGCGACTGCACGAGCATCTCGTCGGTGTTGTCGATCACCATGCCGGCGAAGTCCTTCGCGTCCATCTGGCGCGCGATGATCATCGGGATGTCGTTGAGTTCCTGCGGATAGGGCACCGACCACAGGGTGGCGCCGCTTCGCGTGCGCATGGGCACCGGCTGGTCGTCGTGCGCCCAGTTCAGGGTATAGCGGTAGCCGGCCTCGGCCAGCAGGTCGGGCGTGCGGTGGCTTTCGGAGATCCAGGGCGAGAGCCAGCCCGCCGGCTGCACGCCGCTGTGCGCCTGCATGCGGTCCCGGCAGGCGGCGAGCAGGGCGGCCTCGTCCGCCTCGTGCAGGTCCGCCTGGCGCACCGAGTTGCTGTGGCCGTGGCCCACCAGCTCGTCGCCGCGCGCCACGCAGGCGGCCACCAGGTCGGGGCAGTGGTCGTACAGGGCGGTGTTGAGCAGCGTGGCCGCCGGCAGCCCCAGGGCGTCGAACAGTTCGAGGCAACGCCAGGCGCCCACGCGGTTGCCGTATTCGCGCCACGAGTAGTTGAGCACGTCGGGATGCGGGTGGGCCGGCCCGATGTTGGCGCCCAGGCCCTCGCCGAAGGCGAAGTGCTCCAGGTTGAAGCCGATGTACACGGCCAGGCGGGCGCCCTGCGGCCACGCGTAGTCGGGGCGCCCGCCGATGGCCTGGTAGTCGAAGCGTCCGTGGTGCGCCACGGGCGCCAGTGGTGCGAAGGGGCGGTCGGACATGGGATGAAGTTCCAGTTTGGTGCAGGGTGCGGCGCACAAGGGTGCACGCACAGTCGATGGCTTCATGTCAGCAAGACGTGTGCCGATTGTCGACAATCCGATATTCATCATGTTCACCAAATAAATCGGCGTTTGGTGACATTGGCATGGTGCTTGCATTGCACCGGGCTGTTCATCCACCCGGAGCAATGCCCATGTCTTCCTCCTCCTTCCGCGCACGCCGCACCCTGCTGTCCAGCGCTGCCGCGCTGGTGCTGTCCGCCACCTTCGCCGGCGGCGCGCTGGCGGCCGAGACCATCAAGATCGGCCTGGTCACCGCCATGTCGGGCCAGTCGGCGCTGGCCGGCGAGGCGATCACGCGCGGCATGCAGCTGGCCATCGACGAGATCAACGCCAAGGGCGGCCTGCTGGGCGGCCGCCAGCTGGAGCTGGTGCGGCGCGACGACGAGGCCAACCCCGCCAAGGGCGTGACGGCCGCGCGCGAGCTCATCTACAAGGAGAAGGTGGCGGTGCTCTTCGGCGGGCTCGACACGCCGGTGTCGATGGCCATCGTGCCGCTGGTCAACCAGGAGAAGGTGCCCTTCATGGGCCCGTGGGCGGCGGGCACGGGCATCACGCGCAACGGCGCCAGTCCCAACTACGCCTTCCGCGTCTCGGCCATGGACGACATCGTCGACGTGGCCATGCTCCAGTACGCGCAGAAGAACTTCAAGTCGGCCAAGCCGGGCATGATCCTGGTGAACAACCCCTGGGGCGAGAGCAACGAGAAGGGCCTGAAGGCCGCGCTCGCCGCCAAGGGCGTCACCGCCGCCGGCGTCGAGAAGTACGAGGCCAACGACCTGGACATGGTCCCGCAGCTCACGCGCCTGAAGGCCGCCGGCGCCGACACCCTCTTCCTGGTCGGCAACGTGGGCCCGTCGGCCCAGGTGGTGAAGTCGCTGGACCGCATGGGCTGGAAGGTGCCGGTGGTCTCGCACTGGGGCCCCGCGGGCGGGCGCTTCACCGAGCTGGCCGGCCCGAACGCGAAGGACGTGCACTTCGTGCAGACCTACAGCTTCTTCGGCAAGCAGACCCCCCGGGGCGAGCAGGTCATCAAGGCGCTCATGGCCAAGTACCCGTCCATCAAGGGCCCGGGCGACATCACGCCGGCCGTGGGCGTGGCCAATGCCTACGACGCGATGCACCTGTCGGCGCTGGCCATCGCGCAGGCCGGCTCCACCGACGGTGACGCGGTGCGCCAGGGCTTCTACAAGATCAGCGGCTACGACGGCCTGATCAAGAAATACGACAAGCCCTTCACGCCGGCCAACCACGACGCCATCGGCGCGGACGACTACGTCTGGGCCCAGTTCATCGACAACCGCATCGTGCCCGTCGGCACGGCGAACTGAGGCCGCGGCCAGGACCGTCATCCCATGCAGTTGCTTTCCTCGCTCCTTGCAGGCCTGGGCCTGGGGAGCATGTACGGGCTGATGGCCCTGGGCTTCCATGTCACCTATGCGGTGTCGGGCACGGTGAACTTCGCGCAGGGCAGCTCGATGATGCTCGGCGCGGTGCTCACCTTCACCTTCGCGCAGACCCTGGGCTGGCCGATGCTGCCGGCGGTGCTGCTGGCGCTGCTGCTGTGCGCGCTCTACGGCCTGGTGGTGGAGGTGCTGGCGGTGCGGCCCTTCGCCAGCCGCGGCTCCAACGCCTGGCTGATCGCCACCGTGGCGCTGGGCATCGTGCTGGACAACGTGGTGCTCTTCACCTTCGGCAAGGAGCCGCGCAGCCTGCCTTCGCCGCTGGCGGTGTCGCCGATGTCGGTGGGCGGCGTGGGGCTGGGCGTGTACCCGCTGCAGCTGGTGATCCCGCTGGTGGGGCTGGCGCTGGCCGCGGCGCTGCATGCGGTGCAGCGCCGCACGCGATGGGGCGTGGCCATGCTGGCGGTGGTGCAGAACCGCGATGCCTCGCGGCTCATGGGCATCCCGATCAGGCGCGTGGTGGCGCTGGCCTTCGCGATGTCGGCGCTGTTCGCCGGCGTGGCGGGCGTGCTGATCGCGCCGCTGTTCAACGTCAATGCCGACATGGGCACGCTGTTCGGTCTCAAGGCTTTCGCGGTGGCCATCCTAGGCGGCATCGGCAGCGCCTGGGGCGTGATGCTGGCGGGCCTGCTCTTCGGCATGCTGGAGGCGCTGATCACCGCCACGCTGGGCTCGGGCTACACCCAGATCCTGAGCTTCAGCCTGGTGATCGTGGTGCTGGCGCTGCGGCCCAACGGCCTGTTCGGGCGCGCGGAGGTGAAGAAGGTATGAGCGCGGTCCTTTCCCTCTCGCCGCCGGCTGCGCGCGCGCCAGCCCCGCACTGGCTCGGACTGGGCACGCCGCCGCAGATGGCCTGCCTGCTGGCGCTGCTCGCCGCGGGCCTGGTGGCTGCGGCCCTGGTCAACGGCTACTACGTCTTCGTGCTGGCCAACGTGGCGCTGCTGGCCATCGTGGGCATCGGCCTGAACGTGCTGCAGGGGCTCACGGGGCAGGTGTCCTTCGGCCATGTGGGCTTCTATGCCATCGGCGCGTACACCGTGGGCATCCTGTGCACCAAGGCCGGCTGGAGCTTCTGGGCCGCGTGGCCGGTCGCCGCGCTGCTGTCGGGCGGCGTAGGCGCGCTGTTGGCGCTGCCGGCGCTGCGGGTGAAGGGGCCGTACCTCGCGATGGTGACCATCGCCTTCGGCTTCATCGTCGAGCACGGCGTCATCGAGGCGGGCGCGCTCACCGGCGGGCAGAACGGCATCATGGGCATCGCCGCGCCGTCGCTCGCAGGGCTGGCACGCGGCGAGCGCGCGGTGGCGATGCTGGCCATCGTCACGGCCGGCGTGGTGCTGGCGCTCTATGCCTGGCTGTCGCGCGGCACCTGGGGCGCAGCGATGCGCGCCGTGAAAGACAGCGAGACCGCGGCCGAATCCATCGGCATCCACCCGCTGGTGGTGAAGACCGCGGCCTTCTCGCTTTCCGCGGTGGCTGCGGGCCTGGCCGGCGGCCTGTTCGCGCCGCTCTCGGGCTTCGTCGCGCCGTCGAGCTTCGGCTTCGGGCAGTCGATCCTGTTCGTGCTGGTGGTGGTCGTGGGCGGCGCGGGCTCGGTGGCCGGGCCGCTCATCGGGGCGCTGGTGGTGGCGGCGCTGCCGGAACTGCTGGCCGGGCTGGAGGAATACCGGCTGCTCTTCTTCGGCGCACTGCTGCTGGTGGTGCTCTGGGCGGCGCCCGACGGGGCGATGGGCTTGTGGACGCGCCTGCGCGGGCGCAGGGCACCGCCGGCCGGCGACACCGTGGCCGATGCGCCAGCGGGCGTCATCCCGGCCTTCCTGTCGCAGGGCGGGCGCAACCGCGCAGCGCTGGCGGCACACGGCCTGTCGATGCGCTTCGGCGGCGTGCGCGCGGTGAGTTCGCTGAGCTTCGCCGCGCCGGCCGGACGCATCACCAGCCTGATCGGTCCCAACGGCGCGGGCAAGACCACGGCGCTGAACATGCTCAGCGGCTTCTACGTGCCCACCGGCGGCGGCTTCAGCCTGGGGCAGGACGCACTGCAGGGCCTGCCCGCCCATGCCATCGCCCGGCGCGGCGTGGCGCGCACCTACCAGAGCTCGCAGCTGTTCGGCAGCCTGAGCGTGCAGGACAACGTGGCGCTGGCCCTCGGGCGCGGCGCGCTGGGCTGGCTCTTCGGCGCGCGCCAACACGCCGCGCCGCATCTGCGCGAAGAGGCGCGGGCGCTGCTGGCCTTCTGCGGCTACCGCGGCGCGCTCGCCACGCCCGCGGCGGACCTGCCGCACGTGGACCGCCGCCTGGTCGAGATCGCCCGCGCCCTGGCCACCGACCCGCAGATGCTGCTGCTCGACGAGCCCGCCGCCGGCCTCTCGCGCGAGGACAAGGAGCGCCTGGCCGCGCTGCTGCGGCAGATCGCGGGTGAAGCGGGCATCGGCGTGCTGGTGGTCGAGCACGACATGGACCTGGTCATGGGCATCTCGCAGCAGGTGGTGGTGCTCGACGCGGGCGCCCACCTGGCGGCGGGCACGCCGGCCGAGGTGCAGGCCGACCCGCGCGTGCGCCAGGCCTACCTGGGCGAGGCCGGCCTGCTGCAAGGCCGGCGTGCGGAGGATCGCGTCGCGGATCCGGACGCGCCCGAACTCCTGGGCGTGGGCGCGCTGGTCGCAGGCTACGGCGCCGAGCCCGTGCTGCACGGGATCGACCTGCAGGTGCGCCAGGGCCAGGTGGTGGCGCTGCTGGGCGCCAATGGCAGCGGCAAGTCCACGCTGATGCGCGCGCTGGCGGGGCTGCACCGGCCCGTCGCGGGGGGCGGCATCCACCTGGACGGGCAGGAGCTGGTGCGCCTGGGCGCCGAGCGCATCGTGCAGCGCGGCCTGGTGCTGGTGCCCGAGGGCCGGCAGGTCTTCGCCGAGCTGAGCGTGCTCGACAACATCCGCCTGGGTGCCTTCCTGCAGCCGCAGCACGACCGCGAAGAACGCGTGCAACAGATGCTCGAGCGCTTTCCGCGCCTGCGCGAGCGGCTGCACCAGCGCGCCGGCCTGCTCTCGGGCGGCGAGCAGCAGATGCTGGCGATCGCCCGCGGCCTCATGTCGCGCCCGCGCATCCTGCTGCTCGACGAGCCCTCGCTGGGCCTGGCGCCCAAGATCATGGCCGAGCTGTTCGCGGCGCTGGACGCGCTGCGCGCCGAGGGCATGACGATCCTGCTGGTCGACCAGATGGCCGGGCTCGCGCTGGCGCTGGCGGACCGCGCCTACGTGATCGAGGGCGGACGCATCGTGGCGCAGGGAACGGCGCGGGAGATCGAGGCGAACGGCGAGCTGGCCAAGGCCTACCTGGGCGCGCACTGAGGCAGGCCGTCAACTCCGGTCCTGCCGGGAAAACAGCCGGGCCGCGATGTCGTCGTTGCCGAAGTGGACGCGAAGTGCTGGCGAAATGGCTTACTCGCCCTCCGGATAGGTGGCGGGCAATTCGTTGTCCGCCGCGTGCCCGTGGGCGCCCGGCAGCGCTGCCAGCGCGCGCGTCTGGTCCAGGTGGATGAGGTAGTCGAACTGCCGCGCGGCGCGCGCCATGAAGTAGTGGCTCTGGCGCTCGGTCGACGGCCGGTAGATCACGCCTATGGCCCGCTCCAGCAGCGGGCGCGACAGCACCTGCCGGACGGGCTCGTCGTGCAACGACAGCAGGAAGCGCGGCAGCCCGCAGCGATGCAGCAGCGACTCGACGCTGCCGGGCAGCGCGGGGCGCACCGCCTTGCGCTGTGGCTCGCTGTCCCAGTCGTCGGCCGCCAGCACTTCCCCCGAATGCGTGGTGAATCCCACCAGAGCGCACTCCTGCGGCCAGCGCTCGCGCACCAGCTGGCCGACGTTCAGCTCGCCGTGCTCGCCCATCTCGGTGGCACGCGCATCGCCCAGGTGCGAGTTGTGCGCCCACACCACGATGCGCGCGGGGCGCGCGGGCGTGCCCAGGTGCGCGTCCAGTTCTTCCAGCGTCTGCACCATGTGGCGATCGCGCTGGTTCCAGGACTCGACATGGCCGCGCATCATGGCGCGGTGGTAGCGCTCGGCGTTGGCCACCACGCGGGCGTTCTGCTCGGCCTGGAAGGCCTCCTCGGCCGGGCTGGTACCGCGGCCGGATTCGGCCAGGGCCTGCGCGCGCCGCGCCTGCAGTTCGACCAGCGTGGCCAGCACCTCCGTCTCGCAGGTGTCGCCAGTGGCCAGGCCCGCCAGCAGGCCGTAGCGGCGCGCGTCGCTGTCGTAGCGGTCGAAGCAGCCGTAGCGCTCGCGCGCGCGTGTCCACGCCTCGGGGTCGGTGCGCGCCAGGTAGCGCAGCACCTCCGACATCGATGCGTGCAGGCTGTAGAGATCGATGCCGTAGAAGCCCGTGGCCGGCGCGTCGGGCGGCCGCTTGAAGTTCTCGCTGCGCAGCCACTGCACGAAGCTGGCCACCACGGTGTTGCGCCACATCCAGGAGGGAAAGCGCTCGAAACCCGAGAGGGCCGAGGCTGCATCGCGGTCGTCGCCGCCGCCGCGCACATGGCGGTTCACGCGCCAGGCGTCCGGCCAGTCGCCCTCGACCGCCACGGCGTCGAAGCCGCGCTCGGCGACCAGGCGCTGCGTGATGCGCGCCCGGCAGGCATAGAAGTCCTCGGTGCCGTGGGAGGCTTCACCCAGGAGGACGAAGCGCGCTTTCGCGAGCTGGTCGATCAATTCGTCCGGCACGTCCGTCGCGTCCGCCAGCGGCCGGGCGGCTTCGCGCAGGATGCGCACGTCGACGTCCGGTTCGGCAGGGCTCACGGCGACTCGCCTTCGCGGTCCTCGTCCTCGTCGCTGGCCAGCTCGTCGGGCTTTGCGTACTCGGTCTCGTCGAGGTCCATCTTGCGGCCCGGCGGGAGCTGCCCGATGCGGTCGGGCAGCACGTCCCCGTCGAGCTCGGGCCGGCGGGCGTCGGCAGATGCTCGCTCGCCCGTGCCGGCGGCATCGCCCGTGCTGTCGTGCGCAATGGGCAGGGCGCCTTCCGCGCCCTCGTCCTCGTCGGCAGCCGCGTTGCCGGGCGCGTCGCCCTGCACGTCGCTGCCGCTGTCGCTGCTGTCGCTGGGACCCAGCGAATCGATGTCCTTGCCCGCGGGCGTGGCGGGCGCGCGGGTGCCGCCGAGGATGCTGCTGTTTGCCATGGTCGGAACCTCCCAGGGTCGAAAAAATGAGCAGGAAGCAACACTTTGCGGCGCGCACGCCGCGTGGCTTGTGAGACACCGCCGAAGCTGCTTGTGGGTGACCGCGAGGGACCGCGCGGCCGCGCGGCATCGGCCTACTGAGGAACGTCCTGTGCGCGCCGTGCAGGCCGCAGCAACGCGGCGCAGCATGGGACGATGATGATGAAGATACTCACTCCCGTCCTGCTGGCGTCGCTGTGCCTGGGTGGCTGCGTGGCCTACGAGCCTTCGCCGCCGCCGCCGCGTCACTACGGCTACCACGATCGCGATCGCGATGGCGTCCCCAACCGCTACGACAACGACCGCGACAACGACCGCGTGCCCAATCGCTACGACCGGGCACCGAACAACCCGAACTACCGCTGAGCGTTCAGCCGGCGCCGAAGCGCGCTGCCGAGCGCGCCTTGGCGCGCGCGGCCTCGACCTCGCGGTCGCGCGGATCGGCGTTCGTCACCAGCGAGTCGATCAGGCGGCGCGCAGTCGCGCCGACCTCCTCGACGGCTTGGTGGAAGGCCGCCTCGTTGGCCTTGGAAGGCGCATTGAAGCCGCTGAGCTTGCGCACGAACTGCAGGGCCGCGGCGTGGATCTCCTCGTCGGTGGCTGGCGGCTCGAAGTTGAAGAGGGTCTTGATGCTTCTGCACATGATGCGGATGGCCTCCGGTCAGTCGCGTTCATTGTCTTGTCAGGGCACAGCCTCCACCTTCAGGCGGACATTCGGCGCCATGCCGTACATCTCGGGCGCGTAGAGCGCCTCCACCCGCGTGGGCGGCAGCGCGAAGTCGCCGACATTGTTGAGGCGCACGGTGTACTCCATGGTGCTCACGCCCTTGGGCAGGTACTCGTAGTAGGCGCGGAAGGCCTCGAAGCTGCGCTCCTCGAAGGCAGGCGATGCGCGGCCGGTGCCCCGCCTGTTCTCGCCTTGCGTCGCGATCTGTGAGTCGCGGCCCAGTCCGCTGCCGAGGATCGAGGAGCCGCCAGCGATCGGGTCGGTGATGGCGACCCAGGTCATGTCGGCGGTCGCGTTGACTTCGAGGCTCACGCGCAGCACGTCGCCGCGGCTGTAGCGCCCGGCCTTGGCCTGCTCCACCGGCGTTACCGTCTTCTTGATGAAATAGCCCGCGGCCACCGGCGCGGTGAGCGGAACGGCGGCGGTGGACTGCAGCGTCAGCCAGGGCTTGCCGCTGCCTTCGTGCTGCACGCTCAGCGTGTCCTTGCCCGGGGCCGGGGGCCACGCAAAGGCCATGCCGTTGCTGCCCGCAGTGCGATCCACCTTGCGCCAGTCGACGCTTTCGGCCGCGGGAGCGGCGCCGGCGCTGGCCGCCAGCGATGCGCGCGTGACGCCCTGCACCGGCTCGCTCTCGAAGGCGCGCGAGAACTTCTCCAACGCCAGGCTGCCCCACAGGTTGGCGTTGGTGGTGCTCCAGGCTCCGTTGCGCTGCTGCCGCGCGAGGGCGCCGGCCACCAGCTTGCCCATGTCCTCCTTCCAGGCCGGGTCGTCGACGGCGGCCAGCAGCAGGCGGTTGGCGTTCACGTCCGCATTGCCCATGAGCCACCACCAGTTGTCCTCCGCCTCGGTGCTGAACACCATGCGCGTGCCCTGGTAGGACAGGCGCGCCTTCAGCACCTGTTCGGCCTCGGCCAGGCGCTGCTGCCGCTGCGGCACGTCGTTGACGCGGTGCAGGATGCCGATCCAGTCCAGCACTGCGCCCGTGGGCCACTGGTTGGGCGCGATGGTGAGGCTGGTGGTCATGCGCCCCTGCGCCTTGCCGCTGCGCGACAGGGCTTCCAGCGCGGCCAGCTTGCGCACGTCCAGGTCCTGCCTGGGGCTCCAGAACTTGCGCTCGATGCGGCCTTCGACGAAGGCGAGGAGGCCGGCCTCCATCTGCGCGCGCAGCTCGTCCGGCAGGGCCAGGGCCGGGTCCAGCGCGGCGGCTTCGCTGGTCACGGCCAGCAGGTAGGCGGTGAGCGTGTCGCTGCCGCTGTCGGCGCTGCCTTCGCGCGGCGGGAAGTAGCTGGCCAGGCCGTTGCCGTCCAGGTAGGCGGGCATCTGCGCCACCACGCTGCGCCACATCTTCGCGTCGCGCAGGCCGAGGGCCTTGCTGGTCTTCTGTTCCAGGCAGCTGTAGGGGTACGCCACGAACCAGTCGCGCACGCCGGGCAGGGCGCTGCCCAGGCTGGACTGCAGCGCCAGGCGCAGGCCGCCGCGGCCGGGCAGGGCGCCTGCAGGCGGTGCCACGTCGAGCTTGAAGGGCGTGGCGTCGAGCTGCACGAGGTTGGCCTGCTGCACGGTGACCGGCACGGCGGGCACGATGCGTTGGCTCACCTTGAGCGAGTCGCGTGCCTTGTCGTTGCCGGCCAGGTCGCGCGCCTCGATCTGCCACAGGATGGCCTCGGCACGCGTGGCGGCCAGTTGCGCCGGCGCCTTCACGGTCCAGGCCACTTCGCGCGCCTCGCCGGCCGGGATGTCCACCGTCTGCGGTGCCAGCGTGAGCAGCGTGGCGCGCGGCGCGGCCTCCACCTTCATCGCCTTGGCGGTGGTGTTGCGCAGCGTGACCTGCGCGCGGAACTCGTCGTCCTCGCGCACCAGCGGCGGCAGGCCGCTGATGATCTGCAGGTCCTGCGTGGTCTGGATGCTGTGCGTCCCGGTGCCGAAGAGGCCGGTGCCCGACTCGGCCACCGCGGCGATGCGGAAGGTGGTGAGCGCGTCGTTGAGCGGCACGGTCAGCTTCGCCTGCCCGTTGGCATCGAGCACCACGCGCGGATTCCACAGCAGCAGCGTGTCCAGCAGCTCGCGCGTGGCCGACTTGCCGCCGCCCCCGCCCGCGGGCACGGCCTTGCGGCCGTAGTGCCGGCGGCCGACGATTTCCATCTGCGCGGTGGAGGTGGCCACGCCCCAGCTGCGGCGCGTGAGCATCGCGTCCAGCAGGTTCCAGCTGGTGTTGGGCATCAGCTCCAGCAGGGCCTGGTCGACCACGGCCACCGCGACCTCGGCGTTGGCCGCGGGCTTGCCGTCGGGCAGGGTGCCGGTGATCGTCACCTGCGCCTGGCCGCGCACGGTGTAGCTGGGCTGGTCGCTGGCGACCTTCAGCGCGATCTGGTGCGCCTGGCTGCCCACGCGGATCTCGGCCGCGCCGAGGCGGTAGGCCGGCTTGCTGAGGTCGACCATGGCGGTGGGCGCGACGTACTCGCGGCCCTCCCACCAGAAGGCGGTCCACCATTCGCGCGGGGACTTGAAGCCCCAGGTGAAGAAGCTGTACCAGGGCACCTCGCGCAGCCGGCCGCGCAGGGCCAGCACGCTCACGAAGACGTTCGGGCCCCAGCTTTCCTTCACTTGCAGCTGCACCGTCGGGTCCTGCCCGTTGAGCTGGACCACCTGGGTCTCGATGACGCCCTCGCGCTCCACCGACACCAGCGCGGTGGCGAAGCGGAAGGGCATGCGCACCTGGAACTTCGCCGTCTCGCCCGGCTGGTAGTTCTTCTTCTCGGGCAGCAGGTCGATGCGGTCGTGGTCCTCGCCGCCGAACCACAGCTCGCCCTGGCGCGTGACGTACACCGAGGTCGCCGCCACGCTGGGCCGGCCCTGCGCATCCTTGGCCGTGGCGATCAGCTCCACCTGGCCCGGCTCGGCGAGCTTGGCATCGCACAGCACGAGGCCGCGGCTGTCGCTGCGGCCGCTGCAGACGGTGCCCAGGTCCTTGGTCTCGGTCTTGTTGTCGTAGGTGTAGAAGCCGCCCACCATGCGCTTGCGGCTGGTGGTGGTGATGCGCGAGATCGCCTTGACCTCGATGTCCACACCCGCCTGCGCCTTGCCCGAAAGGTCCAGCGCCAGTGCCTGGAAGCGGATCTTCTGGCCGACCGAGGCCCAGCCTTCGGTCTTGAGTCCGGCGATCACCTGCGCAGGCCACAGGGCCTGCGTGCTGCGCAGGGTCTGCACCTCGCCGTTCGGGTCGGCGTAGCTGGCTTCCAGCAGCAGCTCGCGCGGCGCGGGCGCGGGCGGAATGGCGTCGACCACCACCTGGCCCGCGCCGTTGCGGTCCAGCGTGAGTGGCAGCTTGTCGGCCACCACGCGGGCGCTCTCGTCGCTGCCTTCGTCGCCTTCGCCCTGCGGCGGCGAGAAGCTGAAGCCCTCGTAGTCCGGGAAGTTGACCCACTTGGGCTTCACCAGGGCCGAGACGCGCACCGGCAGGTTGGCGGCACCGCCGCCCGACACGTAGTTGACCTGCACGGCGGTGGGCAGGTTGCCGATGGCCACCAGAGGCTTCTTGTCGGCTGGCTCGATGCGGCCTTCCATCACCGGCAGCCGGAACTCCTCGACGCGGAACTGCCCGCTCGCGAAGGTGCGCGTCGGCGCGTCGGCCGGGCCTTCGGCCAGCTCCACCTGGTAGAGGCCCAGCTTGGCCGCGGTGGGAATGGCGAAGCTGCTCTCGCTGCTGCGCCCGCCGCTCGCGGTGGCGCGCCAGGCGAGCGGCTGCCTGAATTGTTGGCCGCTGCCCACGTGCGTGATGACCAGCGTCGCGGGCCACGCCTTCGGCAGGCCGAAGCCGGCCTGCGTCTGGGTGCGCAGCAGGTGCTTCATCGACACCGTCTCGCCGGCACGGAAAAGCATGCGGTCGAACACGGTGTGGGCCACGCGGTCGGGCTGCACCTCGCTGCTGGTGGGCAGGTTGAAGCGCCAGGGCTCGATGCCGCGCTGCCAGTCGCTCCAGGTGAAGGCCAGGTCGTCCACGCCCTTGGCGTCCTTGGCGCGGGCGCTGACGAAGTAGGCGTTGCGCCAGCCGCCGTCGTCCCCGTCATCGCCGCCACCGCAGGTCGGCGCCTCGGGCGGGACCTGGCCCGCCTCGAAGCGCGCGACGCCGCCGGCGTCGGTGAGGGCGGTGGCCAGTTCCTTGCCGCGGCAGTCCGAGACGCGCACGCGCGCGCCGGCCACCACCTGGCCCTTGTCCAGCGTGGTGACCCAGGCCAGCGAGTTCTCGCGGCCCAGCTTGAAATGCACCGCCAGGTTGGTGGCCAGCGCGCTGCTTCGCACGTACATCGTGCGGCCGGCGCCGTGGCGCGCATCGAGCAGCGAATCGCCCAGGCGCTGCGAGGCGATCTCCAGCACGTGGAAGCCCGGTGCCAGCGGGATGCCCACCACCTCGAAGGGCCGCGGGTCCTCCTGCGATCGGGGCATCTGCAGCGCCTTCGCACCGCTCTGGCCCGCGAGCAGCGACACCATGCGGCTTTGCACCCAGTCCTGCTCCTCCGGGTCGAGCGCCTTGGGCAGTGCGCCCTTGACGTCCTCGCGCGCCTGCTTGCGCGGCACGGTGCGCGCCTCGTAGCGCTGCAGCTTGCGCGACCAGGCGATGATCTCCGCGTCGGTCTGCGGGTTGAGGGTGTTCACCTGCCCGGGGGTGTAGGCCTGGACGGCCAGGGCCGGCTCCACGCGGCGCACGGTCACCGGCATCATCGCCACGCCGTCGGACTCGGCCAGCCGCTCGATCACGCCGAAGGGCGAGGCGGCGAACTTGGCCAGCGGCGGCATCGCGCCGGTGCTCACCTTCATCGGGAAGCGGCCGGGCTCGCCCAGCGTGCGCGCCGACGCGTCCTGGAAGCCGGCGGGCAGCTCGATGCTGTAGGCCGCCTGCTCGGCGAAGGGCGGCGCGAAGCTCACCGAATCCACCAGGGCATCGGCCTGCGCCTCGTTGGTCTGCTCGAAGGCGGGCGCCGCGGTCTTGCCGTTGCCGCGCAGCACGATCTGCGCGGCCAGGCGGCGCGGGACCGGCGCGTTGAAGCGCAGCTCCATGGGCTTGAGCGGCAGGCAGCCGGCCTGCGCGTTCTCGCGCTCGCATGTGAAGCTGGCGTTGAAGGGCTCGCGCACCTTGTAGTCGTAGCGCCGCTCGACGCGGTTGGCGACACCCGAGGGCGTGGCCACGCCCTGGCCGTAGACCAGCGTCACGCGCGCCGCCGGCGCGAGGCTGCGGCGGCATTGCAGGGTGATGAAGCGCTGCGGATCCCTGGCGGCCAGTTCCGCGAGGCCGCTGGACTGCAGCAGGGCGGTGCGCTGCTCGCCCTCGACCAGCGTCACCGGCACGCGCTCGCCCAGGCCCTCGACCGCGCACCACACGTTGTCGCGCAGGCTCTGCGCGGTGGCCGCGCCGTTGAGCTGCAGCAGGAAGACCTGCTCTTCGTCGATGGTGCCGCCGCCCGGCCGGATCGAGCGTACGAAGGGGCCGCCGGTGTTGAAGCGCCAGCTCGCGGTGCCGGTGAGTGGCTGCCCGTCCGGGGTGCTGAAGTCCGGCGCGCGGGTGACCGTGCAGCGCAGGCCCGGCGGCAGGTCGTTCTCGAAATCGAAGACCCACTGCTTCTCGTTGACCCAGCGGCCACTGCCCCTGGCGGCCTGCGCGTCGCTGCAGCTCACGCCGAGCGGCGCCGCGGCGCGCGCATCGCCGAAGCGCACGGCGGCCGCGTCGAATTTCGCGACGACCTGCCGCACGCGCGCCACCTCGCCCTGCGGCGTGAGGCTGCTGACCTGCACGGCCCCGGCTGCGTGACACGCAAGGGAAATACCCAGCGCAACCGCAGGCGCCGGAATACGAAAAAACCTTCCTGAAAGCATCAAGCCCCCTTCGATGGAGCGCGAAGCGTAACTGCTTTGGCGCCCCATCAGCCGGGGGCCGATGGAGGGAGGAAAGGGAGGGGCGGGCGATCAGCCGATGCGCACCGGCACGAAGATCTTCTCGTCGCCGCGCTGCACCAGCAGTGCCACCGACTTGTCGGACTTGGCCACAGCCTCGCGCACCTGGTCGATGCTCTTGATCGGCGTGCCGTTCACCGCCAGCAGCAGGTCGCCCGGCTGCACGCCGGCGATGGCGGCGGCGCCGGCCACGTCCTGCACCACCAGGCCGCCGTCCACGCCGGCCTCGCGGCGCTCCTGCGGCTGCAGGGGGCGCAGCGCCAGGCCGAGCTTGCCCTGGCCGGCCGCTTCCTTGGCGCTGGCCACCTGCGTGCCCTTGTCGGCCGCGTTGCCCAGCTTGGCGCTGATCTGCTCCACGCTGCCCTTGCGCCAGACTTCCAGCTGCACCTTGTCGCCGGGCGAGGCCAGGCTGATGGCGGCGGGCAGGTCGCCCGAAGACACCACCGGCTTGCCGTCGACCTTGCGGATCACGTCGCCGGTCTGCACGCCCGCCTTGTCGGCCGGGCCGCCCTTCTCGACATCGGCCACCAGCGCGCCCTCGGGCGACTCGAGCTTGAAGGAGTCGGCCAGGCTCTGGTTGACCTCCTGCACCACCACGCCGAGCTTGGCGTGCTCGACCTTGCCGGTGGCCACGATCTTGTCCTTGATCTTGGTTGCCAGGTCGATCGGGATCGCGAACGACAGGCCCTGGAAGCCGCCGGTGCGGCTGTAGATCTGCGAGTTGATGCCCACCACCTCGCCGCGCGCATTGAACAGCGGGCCGCCGGAGTTGCCCGGGTTCACCGCCACGTCGGTCTGGATGAAGGGCACCGCGCTGTCGTCGGGCAGCGAGCGGCCCTTGGCGCTGACCACGCCGGCAGTCACGGTGTTCTCGAAGCCGTAGGGCGAGCCGATGGCCAGCACCCATTCGCCCACCTTGAGGTCGTTGGTGCTGCCCAGCGTGACCACGGGCAGGTTCTTGCCCTCGATCTTCAGCACGGCGATGTCGGTCTTCGGATCGGCGCCCAGCACCTTGGCCTTGAACTCGCGGCGGTCGGTGAGCTTGACGATGATCTCCTTGGCGCCCTTGACCACGTGGGCGTTGGTGAGGATGGTGCCGTCGGCGCTGACGATGAAGCCCGAGCCCTGGCCGCGCACCTGCTGCTGCGGCTGCGGGCCGCGCTTCTGCAGCTTGCCGCCGGGCTGCTGGCCGCCGAAGTGGCGGAAGAAATACTCGGCGAAGGGATCGCCCGCGAAGGGGCTGTCGTCGCCGTCCGCGGCGGCGACCTTCTCGTCGGTGTCCTTGGTTCCCACCACGCTGATGTTGACCACGGCGGGACCCGCCTTCTGCGTGATCTGCGAGAAGTCGGGCAGGGCCACCGGCACGCCGGTGGTGGTGGTCGCGGAGGCGGCCGGCAGCGGGGCGGCCTGGGCGTCGTGGCCTTCCAACGCCGCCACGCCGGCGCCGCCGATCACGCCGGCAGTGACGAGCGCCAGGATCAGGCGGGAGGGAGTCAGGGAGTCGAGTCGCATTGCTTAGTCCTTTTGGAGGTAGGAAGAAGGTGTGACCCGAATCATGAAAAGACCCGCTTAGAAGGGTCTTAAAGTGCGCTGCGCCCTCACGTGCCGCCCGGCGCGGTGGCCGGCTCCTCCTCTGGCGGCGGCGTGGCGTCGGCCTTCTGCGTGAAGCGGCCCACGCCCCACATCGCGCCGAAGACGGTGGCGAGCAGCAGCGCGTCCCCCCACCAGGGGCGCGCGAACTGGTTGTCGCCCCAGATCGCCAGCACCAGCAGCACCGCGATCAGGTGCGTGCAGAACACCGGCAGCGAGGCAGCGCCCATGGTCTCCAGCCAGCGCTGGCGCGGCAGCATGCGCGCCAGCGGCGGCCCGAAGCGGATGGTGAGGATGCCCAGCGCCACCAGGTTCAGGAGGCGCAGCGGCCCGAGGATCCACTTGTCGAACAGCAGGTTGAGCTGCACGTCGGCGCCGAAGGGCGCCTGCCCGTGGACGTTGGTGTGCCGCCACCAGAAGAAGTAGGCGGCCAGGGCGATGGCAATGGCCAGCACCCAGCGCGGGAAGCGGAAGGGCTTCGCGCCCGGCGCGTTGCGGCTCGCGCCCATCCACAGGCCGGCCATCCACAGGATCTGCCAGGCGAAGGCGTTGAAGGCGCCGGTGTCGGCATAGGACACGGGCAGGTGCAGCCAGTGCACCGCCTGGGCATGCACCCACTCGGCCAGGCCGTACTGAGCGCCTACCCACACCGCGATGCTCACCCCCATCACGCCCCACCAGCCGTGCCGCATGCCGAAGGCGAGCACCCAGGGGCTCATCAGCAGGAAGAAGATGTACATCGGCAGGATGTCCAGCAGCGCGGGCTCGTACACCAGCAGCAGGCCGAAGACGAAACCTTCCAGCGGTTGCGCCAGGTAGAAGGCCACCAGGTTCTTCACGGCCGGCTGGTCGATGCGCAGGCTCAGCGCGGTGATCACGGTGAAGAGGAAGAAGAGGATCGCCGCCTGGATCAGGTAGACCTTGAAGGCCCGCTTCCAGAAGGCCCGCTCCATCTGCACGATCCCCTGGCGGTAGGCGATGCGGCTGTACACCAGGCCTGCCATGTAGGCCGACAGCAGCACGAAGCCTTCGGCCGCCGAGACGAAGCCGAAGGGCTGGCCCAGCGGGTCGGTGAGCCGCGTGGGCAGGTGCGTGAGCGTCATCAGCACGAGCATCAGCCCGCGCAGCGCGTCGATTTCCCAGGAGCGCCGTGGCGCCCGAATCTCAGTCATTCGGCAAAAAAGGCGCGGGGAGGCAGGACCTTGTCGCGGCCCGCTTCCCTCAATTCAGTTCTCGGATGGCATCCACCACGAGTTCGCCGTAGTGCTGCCAGGTGTAGCCGGCGGCATGCCGCATGGCCGCGGCCTTCATGGCCGGAAGCTCGGCCCGGTTGTCGCTGAACCAGGCGAGCTTCTCCGCGATTTTCTCAGGAGAGCGGATCGGCACCAGGAAGCCGGTCTTTCCCTCGACCACCAGGTCGGCGCCGCCGGTGTTGGCGGTGATGACGATGGGCAGGCCCTGGCTCATCGCCTCCTGCGTGACCAGCGCGCGACCCTCGACGATGGAGGGCAGGCAGAACACGTCGCAGCTGCGCATCAACTCAAGCACCTGGGCGTGCGGGCGACCCTTCTCGTGGCGCAGGCCCTCGCACTGGCGGCGATAGAACTCGGGCGATTCCTGCAGCGAGCCCAGCACCACCAGCTCGATCGGCCGGCCCTCGAGCAGGCGCATGGCGGCGAACAGGTCGGCCAGGCCCTTGCGCTGGCCCATGGAGCCCACGAAGAGCACGCGCAGCGGCCGGTTCGCATCGGGAGCCTCGAAGCGGGCGGCGTCGGCGGTGGAGGGCGGCGAGCCGAAGGGTGTCAGCACGCGCTTCTTGCCCGCGGCGGAATCCGGCAGCGAATCGAGCACGAAGCTGCTCGGCCCGACCACCATGTCGGCCAGCGCCAGCTCCTCGGTCTTGCGCGCCAGCTTGGGCGCCGAATCGGTCACGCCGCCGCCCAGGGTGGCGGCCCATTCGGGCAGGCGCTCGGCTTCCTCCTGCATCAGGCGCCGGCCGGTCTCCCAGTAGGCGATGGGCAGGTCGTAGATGCAGCGCAGGCCCAGGGCGCGTGCCGCCCGGAAGGTGTGCAGGGCGGAGTCCTCGTAGGCGTAGACCGCGGTGAGCTGGTGCTCGCGCGCGAGCGCCGGCAGGCGGGCGGCGACGAAGCGGTCGAAGTCCTGGAACACCGCGTCGGGCGAGGCGAAGCCGGCCTCGTGCCGCACCGCGCCATGCCAGCCGGCCTTGGCCGCGACCATGCGCGCCAGCTCGCGGCCCGGGTGCGTCAGCACCTTGGCCGGCGCGATGTCGAAGCGCCGGCGCAGCCATTCGCGGCGCAGCGCGCCGGGCAGCAGGCGCGAGGGCGCGTCGCCCTCGAAGGCGGCCACGGTGGTGGCGAAGCGGGCCAGCAGGCCCGCGCCTTCGGTGGCCGCCAGCACGGCGCGCACGTTCTGGTTTCCGGCGGGGTGGGTCAGAAGCAGGGAGGGCATGGGCGTGTGGCGGTGGGGACGCGGCCGATCATAAGTGCCGGGTTTTTCAGTCCGGCTTAAGGCGAAGCGGGACAATGGCGCCCATGCGCCTCCTTCTCGTCGAAGACGATCCCATGATCGGCGAAGCCCTGCTCGAACTGCTTCGCGCCGAGCAGCACTACGCCGTCGACTGGGTGCGCGACGGCGCCATGGCCGACACCGCCCTGCTTTCGCAGACCTACGACCTGGTCCTGCTGGACCTGGGCCTGCCCAAGCGCGACGGCCTGGACGTGCTGCGCGCCCTGCGCCAGCGCCGCGACAAGGTGCCGGTGCTGGTGGCCACCGCCCGCGATGCGGTCACCGACCGCGTGGCCGGCCTGGATGCCGGTGCCGACGACTACGTGCTCAAGCCCTACGACATGAGCGAGCTGCTGGCCCGCATCCGCGCGCTGCTGCGCCGCGGCGCGGGCCAGGGTGAGCCGGTGTTCTCCGCCCACGGCGTGAGCCTGAACCCGGCGACGCGCGAGGCCACGAGCAACGGCCAGCCGGTGACGCTGTCGGCCAAGGAGTGGGCCGTGCTCGAACCCCTCATCGCGCGCCCGGGCCTGGTGCTCTCTCGCGCGCAGCTGGAAGAAAAGCTCTACGGCTGGAAGGACGAGATCAGCAGCAACGCGGTGGAGGTCTACATCCACGGCCTGCGAAAGAAGCTGGGCGCCGGTTTCATCCAGACCGTGCGCGGCCTGGGCTACCTGGTGCCGCGCGAATGAGGATGGCGGGCGGTTTCTCGCTCAAGTGGCGGCTGCTGAGCTTCGTGCTCGCCTCGATCCTGCTGGCGGCCACGGCCCTGGGGGTGGCGGCCTACCGCAGCGCGTTGCGCGATGCCGACGCCACCTTCGACCTGCACCTGCAGCAGATGGCGCACTCGCTGCGCGGCGGCGTGCCGCTGGGCCTGGGCTTCGACGGCGACGACGGCGGGCGCGAGGGCTACGAGGTCTTCGTGCAGATCTGGGGGCCGGACGGCACGCCGATGTTCCGCTCCGCCCGCTCGGCCCTGCCGCCGCGCGCGATCCTCGGCTTCTCCGATGCCCAGGTCGACGGTCGGCGCTTCCGTGTCTTCTCGCTGCAGACGCCGATGCAGACCGTGCAGATCGCGCAGGACATGGATGCGCGCGAGGCGCGCGCTCGCGCCATCGCCCTGCGCGCCACCTGGCCGATGGCGCTGATCGGCCCGCTGCTCATGCTGGCGGTGGGCTGGATCATCACCCGTTCGCTGGCGCCCGTGGAGCGCATGCGGCGCAACGTCGCGCAGCGCGCGGACGACGACCTCTCGCCGCTGCCGGAAGAGAACCTGCCCGACGAAGTGCGCCCGCTCGTGCAGGAGCTCAACCTGCTGTTTCGCCGCGTCACGTCCTCCTTCGAGGCCCAGAAGAACTTCGTGGCCGACGCGGCGCACGAGCTGCGCTCGCCGCTCACCGCGCTCAAGCTGCAGGCCGAGGCACTGCGCCGCGCCGCAGACCAGCCCACGCGCGAGGCGGCCGTCGCGCGGCTGCAGGGCGGCATCGAGCGCGCCATCCACCTGGTGGGCCAGCTGCTGCTGCTGGCGCGCCAGGAGTCGGGCGAGGCCGCGCCGGGCGTGCCGGCCGGGCCGGTGGCGCTGGACGAACTGGTGGCGCAGTGCGTGGGCGCCGCGGTGCCGCAGGCGCAGGCCCGCGGCATCGACCTGGGCGTGGTGCAGGCCGACAGCGCCAGCACGCCGGGCGATGCCTCGGCGCTGCGCATCCTGCTGGGCAACCTGATCGACAACGCCGTGAAGTACGCGCCGCAGGGCGGTCAGGTGGATGTCTCGCTGCTGGCCAAGTACGGCGACCCGCTGCTCGTGGTGGAGGACAACGGCCCCGGCATCCCCGAGGACGAACGCGAACGCGCCTTCGACCGCTTCTATCGCCTGGCCGACGGCAACAGCACCGCCGAGGGCAGCGGCCTGGGGCTGGCCATCGTGCGCGCCATCGCGGACAAGCACGGCGCCCAGGTGGTGCTGGATCGCTCCGAGCGACTGGGCGGCCTGCGCGTCACGGTGCGCTTCGGGCGCCGCAGCGAGGCGCCCAGGGCGTGAGCCGGAAGAGGAAGCGGCTCAGCCCAGCCGCTTCTTGTGCCGCGCGACCTGCGCCTTGACCTGCGCCGGGGCGGTGCCGCCCAGCACGTTGCGGGCGTTGAGCGAGCCGCGCAGCGACAGCACGTTGAACACGTCCTTCTCGATGCTGGGGTGGAAGCCCTGCAGAACCGTCAGCGGCAGCTCCGACAGGTCGCACTGGTGCGAGATGGCGGCCTTCACCGCGTGCGCCACCGTCTCGTGCGCGTCGCGGAAGGGCAGGCCCTTCTTCACCAGGTAGTCGGCCAGGTCGGTGGCGGTGGCGTAGCCCTTGAGGGCGGCGGCCTCCATCGCCTCCTTCTTCACCGTGATGCCGCCCACCATCTCGGCAAAGATGCGCAGGGTGTCCTTGAGCGTGTCGACGGTGTCGAACAGCGGCTCCTTGTCTTCCTGGTTGTCCTTGTTGTAGGCCAGGGGCTGGCCCTTCATCAGGGTGATGAGGCCCATGAGGTGGCCGACCACGCGGCCGGTCTTGCCGCGCGCCAGTTCGGGCACGTCGGGGTTCTTCTTCTGCGGCATGATCGACGAGCCGGTGGTGAAGCGGTCGGCGATCTGGATGAAGCTGAAGTTCTGGCTCATCCACAGGATGAGCTCTTCGGAAAAGCGGCTGATGTGCACCATGCACAGGCTCGCCGCGGCGCTGAACTCGATGGCGAAGTCGCGGTCGCTCACCGCGTCCAGGCTGTTCTGGCAGACGCCGTCCATGCCCAGGGTCTTGGCGACCAGTTCGCGGTCCAGCGGGTAGCTGGTGCCGGCCAGGGCGGCGGCGCCCAGCGGCAGGCGGTTGACGCGCTTGCGCACGTCGGCCAGGCGCTCGGCGTCGCGGCTGAACATTTCCACGTAGGCCAGCATGTGGTGGCCGAAGCTCACCGGCTGGGCCACCTGCAGGTGGGTGAAGCCGGGCAGGATCACCTCGACGTTCTTCTCGGCGATGTCGACCAGGGCCTTCTGCAGGTCGGTCAGCAGGCCGGCGATGAGGTCGATCTCGCTGCGCAGCCACAGGCGCACGTCGGTGGCCACCTGGTCGTTGCGGCTGCGGCCTGTGTGCAAGCGCTTGCCCGCGTCGCCGACCAGCTGGGTCAGGCGCGCCTCGATGTTCAGGTGCACGTCCTCCAGTTCCAGCTTCCAGTCGAAGCGGCCGGATTCGATCTCCTCGCGGATCTGCTTCATCCCACCTTCGATCGCGGCGAGGTCCTGCGCCGAGATGATCTTTTGTGCGGCCAGCATGCCGGCATGGGCCAGCGAGCCGTCGATGTCGGCCTGCCACAGGCGCTTGTCGAAGAACACGCTGGCGGTGTAGCGCTGCACCAGTTCGCTCATGGGTTCGGAGAACAGGGCGGACCAGGCTTCGGACTTCTTGTCGAGTTGGTTTTCGGACATGGGAGGCAATAATGGGTTTGTCACCCAATGTTTCTTTAAGTGCGCAACTTGTCGATTTTATCGGCCGTCCGCTTTCGCGCGGCGCCTGCTTCCAAGGAGCCGGGCGGGGCGGCGGCGTCCCCGCCATCGGCACCGACGCCTTTCGACGTCTGCCAGGTGGGCGTGGTGCTGCGCGCCGTGCTCTTCGTCGAGGCGGTGGTGGCGGTGCTGGCGCTCTTCGTGGCGACCGGCCCGGCGGACTGGCTGGCGCAGATGGCCACCCTCACCGGCGGCGCGCTGCCGGCGGTGCTTCTGTGGCTGGTGGCGGTGTGCGCCCTGCACAAGCGCATCGGGCGCTGGCGGCCACCCGTGCAGTACGCCGTGGGCGCGGTGCTGGGGGCGCTGGCCGGCGTCTACGGCTGCGGTCTGCTGCGGCTGACCGGCGTGCTGGCCAACTCGGCCTGGGTGGCCAGCGCGCTGGCGGGCGTGCTGTTTGCGCTGGTGGCGATGGGCTGGCTGGTGCTGCGAGCGCGCGGGCGCATGCCCGCCGCCACCACGGCCCGGCTGGAGGACCTGCAGTCGCGCATCCGCCCGCACTTTCTGTTCAACACGCTCAACAGCGCCATCGCGCTGGTGCGCGAAGAGCCGGCCAAGGCGGAGACGATGCTGGAAGACCTGGCCGAGTTGTTCCGCCAGGCGCTGGCCGACCCGCGCGATTCGGTCACGCTGGCCGACGAGATCGGCCTGGCCGAGCGCTACCTGGCGATCGAGCAGGTGCGCTTCGGCGAGCGCCTGCGCATCCGCTGGGACCTGGACGCGGCCGCCAGCAGTGCGCGCCTGCCGCCCCTCCTGCTGCAGCCGCTGGTGGAGAACGCGGTCAAGCACGGGGTGGAGCCCAGCCCCAAGGGCGGCAAGCTGCGTATCCGCACGGAGCGGCGCGGGGCGAGGGTGGTCATCGAGGTCACCAACACGCTGCCGCCGCTGCGCTGGGCCGAGAAGCCGCTGCCGCGCGGCCACGGGATCGCGCTGGCCAACGTGCGCGACCGGCTGCGCCTGCTGCACGACGTGCAGGCGCAGTTCCGCGCCGGCGTGGACCAGGACAATTACCGGGTGCGCATCGACATCCCGGCGCCGACCAAGGAGTGAAGGAAAGAATGAGCACCCCCCTGCGCACCCTGATCGTCGACGACGAATCCCTCGCCCGCTCGCGCCTGCGCACGCTGCTGGGCGACTGCAGCGCGCCCGGGGCGACCGTGACGGCCGAGGCGCCGGATGGCGAGCAGGCGCTGCGGCTGCTGGGCGCGGGCGGCTTCGACCTGGTGCTGGTGGACGTGCACATGCCCGGTATCGACGGCATCGAGCTGGTGCGCACGGTGCGCAACATGGCGCACGCGCCGGCCATGGTCTTCGTCACCGCCCATGCCTCCCACGCCGTGACGGCCTTCGAGCTGGAGGCGGTGGACTACCTGACCAAGCCGGTGCGCGCCGAACGGCTGCAGCAGGCGCTGCAGAAGGCCGAGCGCTTCCTGAAGGAGCGGCGCGGCCAAGGCCCGGAGACGCAGGAGACGCTGCTCATCCAGGACCGCGGACGGGCCGAGCGGGTGCCGCTGTCGGAAGTGCTCTACCTCAAGTCCGAGCTGAAATACCTCACCGTGCGCACCGCGCTGCGCAGCCACATCCTGGACGGCTCGCTGGCGGATTTCGAGGAGCGCTACCCGACGCGCTTCGTGCGGGTGCACCGCAACGCCCTGGTGGCGCGGGACGCCATCCGCGCCCTGGAAAAGTACGACAGCGGCGAGGACGCCGAGGGCTGGGTGCTGCGCCTGCACGGCATCAGCGAGCCGGTGCTGGTCTCGCGCCGCCAGCTGTCGGCGGTGCGCGACGCGCTCAAGGAGATGTGATGGCCGACGAGCCGCAGCCTGCCGTCCCCGCACCCGGGCCCGTGCCTGCCGCCGGACCGGCCGAGGCCGGGCGGCCGGACGCCGCGCCGGCGCGGCCGGAAGCTGCGGAGCCGGCGCAGCCCGATCGCGTGCTGCTTCACATGCCGGTGGACGTTCGCAGCGCCTCGCTGGCCGTGATCGCGGTGCTCGCGTGCATCTTCGCCCTGCGCTGGGCGGCGGCGGTCTTCATCCCGCTCATGCTGAGCCTGATGTTCACCTACGCCCTGGCGCCGCTGGTGGACAGGCTCGAGAACTGGCACCTGCCCCGCTGGCTGGGCGCGGCCATCGTCCTGCTCGGCCTGGCCGGCGCGCTGGGGTGGACCGGCTACCGGCTGTCCGACAGCGCCTCGGAACTGCTCGATGCCCTGCCGGCGGCGGCCCAGAAGCTGCGGCAGGTGATGCGCACCAAGCCGACGGCGGCGCCCAGCGCGCTGGACACGGTGCAGAAGGCGGCCACCCAGATCGAGCAGGCCACCCAGGAGAACGCCGCCAGGGTGACCACCCCGCGCGGGGTGCAGCGGGTGGTCATCGAGCGGCCCGGCTTCAACGTGCGCGACTACCTGGTCAGCGGCACGCTGGGCCTGGTCACGGCCGTGGGCCAGCTCACGCTGATCGCCTTCCTGACCTATTTCGCCCTGTGCTCGGGCGACACCTTCAGGCGCAAGCTGGTGCGCATGGCGCCCGGCTGGACGGAGAAGAAGGTGACGGTGAAGGTGCTGGACGACATCACCGCCCAGATCGAGCGCTACCTCCTGGTGCAGATCCTCACCAGCGCCATCGTGGGGCTGGCCACCGGGGTGGCCTTCTGGTCGCTCGGCCTGGAAAACGCCGCGGTCTGGGGCATCGTGGCGGCCGTCACCAACCTCATTCCCTATGTGGGCTCGCTGATCGTGATGGCGGCCTCGGCCCTGGTGGCCTTCCTCCAGTTCAACGGCATCGAGATGACCCTGGCGGTGGCCGGGGCCTCCCTGCTGATCCACACCCTGGTGGGCAACCTGCTCACCCCCTGGCTCACCAGCCGCACCAGCCGGATGAACCCGGTGGCGGTGTTTGTGGGCGTCATCTTCTGGGGCTGGCTGTGGGGCATCTGGGGCTTGCTGCTGGGCGTGCCGGTGATGATGGTCATCAAGGCCGTCTGCGACCGGGTGGAAGACCTGCAGCCGATCGGCGAACTGCTGGGCGACTAGCCCCCGGGCTCTTTCCCGCCGTGTAGGACACACATGGCGAAGGGTCTATGTAAGAAATTGTGTTGACAGTCATGCTGCAGTGCGAGACGCTCGGCGGGTCCAATTTCTGCAACGTCCAGTGACAATTCTTGATGCGCGTGAATCGGCGCCCGCCGAGGGGGGGCCGAGCTTCTCCCTGGAAAACCGCCTGATCCGGGCCGCCTGGATCGGCGTGTGGCTGCTCGCGGCCGCCTGGACGCCGCGCCAGCTGGCGCCGTGGCGGCGCTTCCTGCTGAGGGCCTTCGGCGCGCGCATGGCGCCGGGCAGCGACGTGCGCGCCAGCGCCCGCGTGTGGTTCCCGGCCCACCTGGAGATGGGGCAGGGCGCGGTGATCGGCCCCCACGTCAACGTCTACTGCATGGGCACCATCTCGCTGGGCGACGATGTGCTGGTGTCCCAGGGCGCGCACCTGTGCGCCGGCACCCACGACTGCGACTCGCCGCAGTTCCAGCTCGTGGCCAAGCCCATCCGCATCGGCGCCAAGGCCTGGATCGCGGCCGAGGCCTTCGTCGGGCCCGGTGCGCGCATCGGCGAGGGCGCGGTGCTGGGGGCCCGGGCCGTGGCCTTCGGCGAACTGGAGCCCTGGACCATCTATTCCGGCAACCCCGCCAAGCCGATCCGCAAGCGTCGACTGCCATGAACGAAACCCCGACCACACCCGCCCAGCCGCGCAAGACCTGCGTGGTGGTGCTGCTCACCTTCAACTCGGCCGGCATCATCCGCGAGACCGCCACCGCCGCATTGCGCGTCACGCCGCACGTCTACGCGGTGGATTCCTTCTCCACGGACGGCACCGTGCAGATCCTGCAGGACCTGGGCTGCACCGTGGTGCAGCGCCCCTTCAGCAACTACAGCGACCAGCGCAACTGGGCCATCGCGCAGGTTCAGGAGGGCTTCGACTGGCAATTGCACCTGGACGCGGACGAGGTGCTCGACGACGAAGCCGTCCAGGAGATCCGCACGCTTCTTGCGGGCGCTGCCCGGCACGATGCCTACATGCTGCGCCGGCGCGACTACTTCATGGGAAAGATGCTGCGGTACTCCGGCGTCAATCCCTGGCACCTGCGCCTCTTCAGGAGCGGGGCGGGGCGCTGCGAGGCGCGCCTGTACGACCAGCACTTCATCCTGGTGGGGACCGATCGCACGAGCGCCCGGCTGCGCGGGCTCATGCATGACAAGAACGACCTCAAGCTGGCCGACTGGATCGGCCGGCACAACCGCTGGAGCGATGCCGAGGCGCGCGAGAAGTCGCAGCCGCAGCAGCACGCCGGCGCCGACGTGCTGCAGGCGCGCCTGCTGGGCGATGCGCGCGAGCGCACGCGCTTCATCAAGCAGCTCTACTATCGGCTGCCGCTGGGAATGCGGGCGGGCAGCTATTTCTTCTACCGCTACTTCCTGCGACTGGGCTTCCTGGACGGCAAGGAAGGCTTCTACTTCGCCTTCTTCCAGGCGCTGTGGTTCCGCATGCTCGTGGACGCCAAGCTGTACGAGATCCAGTCGACAACGACCAACGACGACAACCCGAATCTGGGAGTGAATGCTTCATGCGCCAATACAACCCGTCCAAACGCATCCTAGTGACCGGCGGTGCCGGCTTTCTCGGCAGCCACCTGTGCGACCGGCTGATCGCCGCCGGCCACGACGTGCTGTGCGTGGACAACTTCTTCACCGGCACCAAGCGCAACATCGAGCACCTGCTGTCCAGCCCGCAGTTCGAGCTGATGCGCCATGACGTGACCTTCCCGCTGTACGTGGAGGTGGACGAGATCTTCAACCTGGCCTGCCCGGCCTCGCCCATCCACTACCAGCACGACCCGGTGCAGACCACCAAGACCAGCGTGCATGGCGCCATCAACATGCTGGGCCTGGCCAAGCGCGTGCGCGCCAAGATCCTGCAGGCGTCCACCAGCGAGGTGTACGGCGACCCCGAGATCCATCCGCAGGTCGAGCAGTACTGGGGCCGGGTGAACCCCATCGGCATCCGCAGCTGCTATGACGAGGGCAAGCGCTGCGCCGAGACGCTGTTCTTCGACTACCACCGCCAGCACAAGCTGCGCATCAAGGTGGCGCGCATCTTCAACACCTACGGCCCGCGCATGCACACCAACGACGGCCGGGTGGTGTCCAACTTCATCGTGCAGGCCCTGCGCGGCCAGGACATCACGATCTACGGCGACGGCAGCCAGACGCGCAGCTTCTGCTACGTGGACGACCTCATCGAGGCCATGCTGCGCCTGATGGCCACCGGCGACGACTTCCCCGGCCCGGTCAACATCGGCAACCCGGGCGAGTTCTCGATGCTGGAGCTGGCGCAGAAAGTCATAGAACTGACCGGTTCGCGCAGTAAGCTGGTCCGGATGCCTCTGCCGGCCGACGATCCGAAGCAGCGCCGTCCGGACATCTCGCTCGCCCAGGAACACCTGGGCGGCTGGACGCCCAAGACGCAATTGGACGAAGGCCTGGCCAAGACCATCGCGTACTTCGACCAACTCCTGTCCGGCGAGAAGCCGGATTGAGCGCCCTCCCTGACCGCTAAATGAACATCACCATCATCGGCACCGGCTACGTGGGCCTGGTCACCGGAACCTGCCTGGCCGACCTCGGCAATCACGTCTTCTGCCTCGACGTGGATCCCGCCAAGATCGCGACGCTCAACGGCGGCGACATCCCCATCTACGAACCCGGCCTGGCCGAGCTGGTGCAGCAGAACCTGGCGGCCGAGCGCCTGAGCTTCTCCACCGACGTGGCCGCGGCGGTGAAGCACGGCGACGTGCAGTTCATCGCGGTGGGCACGCCTTCGGACGAGGACGGCAGCGCCGACCTGCAGTACGTTCTGGCAGCGGCGCGCAACATCGGCCGCCACATGGAAGGCTTCAAGGTGGTCGTGGACAAGTCCACCGTGCCGGTGGGTACCGCCGACAAGGTGCGTGCGGCGATCCAGGAGGAGCTGGACAAGCGCGGCCGCGGCGATCTCGCCTTCGCCGTCGTGAGCAACCCCGAGTTCCTGAAGGAAGGCGCCGCCGTCGACGACTTCATGCGGCCCGACCGCATCGTGCTGGGCGTGTCGGACGACGCGCCCGGCGAGCAGGCGCTGGCGATCATGCGCAAGCTCTACGCGCCCTTCAACCGCAACCACGAGCGCACCCGCGTGATGGACGTGCGCTCGGCCGAGTTCACCAAGTACGCGGCCAACGCCATGCTGGCCACGCGCATCAGCTTCATGAACGAGCTGGCCAACCTGGCCGACCGCGTGGGTGCCGACATCGAGCTGGTGCGCCAGGGCATGGGCTCCGATCCCCGCATCGGCTACAGCTTCCTGTACGCCGGCACCGGCTACGGCGGCAGCTGCTTCCCCAAGGACGTGGCGGCGCTGGTGCACACCGCCGGCGAGCATGGGCAGGCACTGAAGGTGCTGGGCGCCGTGGAGGCCGTCAACGATGCCCAGAAGATGGTGCTGGTGGACAAGATCCTGCAGCGCTACGGCCAGGACCTGGCCGGCCGCAGCTTCGCCCTCTGGGGCCTGGCCTTCAAGCCCAACACCGACGACATGCGCGAGGCGCCGAGCCGCGTGCTGATCGGCGCGCTGCTGCGCGCGGGCGCTCGCGTCTCTGCGCACGACCCGGTGGCGGTGGACGAGGCCAGGCGCGTGCTGGCGCTGGACTTCGCCGATGCGCCGCAGCTGCTGCAGAACATCCGCTTCGCCACCAGCCCCATGCACGCGGCGGAGGGCGCGGACGCCCTGGTGATCGTGACCGAGTGGAAGGCCTACAAGGCGCCGCACCTGGAGCGCCTGAAGTCGACGCTGAAGGCGCCGGTCATCTTCGACGGCCGCAACCTCTACGAGCCCTGGGCCATGCGCGACGCCGGCTTCGACTACGTCGGCATCGGGCGCGGCAGCAGGCGCTAGCCTGTGTTGCGCAGGCCGGCCGCCACGCCGTTGATCGAGATGTGGATGCCGCGCTGCAGCCGCTCGCCGCTGTCGCCGGCGCGGTAGCGCCGCATCAGTTCCACCTGCAGATGGTGCAGGGGGTCGATGTAGGGGAAGCGGTAGCGGATGGAGCGCTGCATGTCCAGGTTGCCCTCCAGCCGCTGCTTCTCCCCGGTGACCAGCGTGAGCGCATCCGAGGTGCGGTGCCACTCGGCGTCGATCATCGCGAACACCTTCTTGCGCAGCTTGCGGTCTTCCACCAGCTCGGCGTAGCGCGTGGCCAGCGCCAGGTCGCTCTTGGCCAGCACCATGTCCATGTTCGACAGCAGCGTGCGGAAGAAGGGCCACTGGGCGTACATGCGCTGCAGCAGGGCGATGCGCTCCTTGCGCTTGGCGGGGCTGCCGGCCGCTTGCAGGAAAGCCTGCACGCCCGAGCCGAAGCCGTACCAGCCCGGCAGCGTGAGTCGGCACTGGCCCCAGCTGAAGCTCCAGGGCACCGCGCGCAGGTCCTCGATGCGGTGGCTGGGGTTGCGTGAGGCAGGGCGCGAGCCGATGTTGAGCTCGGCGATCTCGCGAATGGGCGTGGAGCTGAAGAAGTAGTCGCCGAAGCCCGGCGTGCCGTAGACCAGCTCGCGGTAGGCTGCCATGCTGGCGGCCGATAGCTCGTCCGCCGCCGCCATGAACGCGGCCGGCGCGGCCTTGGTGGTGGGCAGCAGCGAGGCCTCCAGCGTGGCGGCGACCAGGGTCTCGAGGTTGCGCCGGCCGATCTCGCGGTTGGCGTACTTCGAGCCGATCACCTCGCCTTGCTCGGTGAGGCGGATCTGCCCGCGCACCGTGCCCGGCGGCTGCGCCAGGATGGCCTGGTAGCTCGGGCCGCCGCCGCGGCCCACCGTGCCGCCGCGGCCATGGAACATGCGCAGGCGCACCGCCTGGCCCTCGGGCGCTTCCTGCGCCATCTCGTCGAACAGCGCCACCAGCGCCGCGCCGGTGCGGAACAGCTCCCAGTTGCTGGTGAAGATGCCGCCGTCCTTGTTGCTGTCGGAATAGCCCAGCATCACGTCCTGCTCGGCGCCCGAGCGGCGCACCAGCGCGGCGATGCCCGGCAGCTGGTAGAAGGCGCGCACGATGGGCGCGGCGTTGCGCAGGTCGTCGATGGTCTCGAACAGCGGCACCACGATCAGGTCGGCCACCGCGTCGCCGTCCAGCGTGCCGCGCATCAGGCCCACTTCCTTCTGCAGCAGCAGGGCTTCCAGCAGGTCGCTCACCGTCTCGGTGTGGCTGATGATGTAGTGGCGGATCGCATCCTTGCCGTAGGTGGCGCGGGCGGCACGGGCGGCGGCGAAGATGGCCAGCTCGCTCCTGGCCAGCGGCGAGTATTCGGCGTCGGGCACGCGCAGCGGGCGGGCCTCGTCGAGCAGGCGCAGCAGCAGGGTCTGCTTGGCCTCCTCGGCGAGGGTGGCGTAGGCCGGCTCGATGCGGGCCGTTGCCAGCAGCTCGGCGATGACGGCCTCGTGCTTGTCCGAGCTCTGGCGCAGGTCCACCGTGGCCAGGTGGAAGCCGAACACTTCCACCGCGCGCACCAGCGGCGACAGGCGCTGCTTGACCAGCGCGCCGCCGTGCTTCTCGCGCAGCGATTCCTCGATGGCGCGCAGGTCGGCCAGGAACTCGCCGGCCGAGGCGTAGGGGTTCTGCGGCGCCACCGCGTGGCGCGCCGCCTGCCCGCCGGTGAGCGCGTGCAGCGTGGCGGCCAGGCGCGCGTACACGCCGGTGAGGGCGCGGCGGTAGGGCTCGTCGAGGCGGTGCTCGCTGGTGTCGGGCGAGCGCTCGGCCAGCGCGTGCATCTCCGGTGTCACGTCCACCAGCGTGGCCGACAGCGACAGCTCGCCGCCCAGGTAGTGCACCTCGGTGAGGTAGTAGCGCAGCACCAGCTCGGCCTGGCGGCGCAGCGCGTACTGCAGCGTGTCGGCGGTGACGTTGGGGTTGCCGTCGCGGTCGCCGCCGATCCACTGGCCCATGCGCAGGAAGGGCGCGACGCCGTCGTGGCCGAGGGCGCGCTCCAGGTCGGCATACACGCGCGGGATCTCGCGCAGGAAGGTGGCCTCGTAGTAGCTCAGCGCGTTCTCGACCTCGTCGGCCACCGTGAGGCGCGAGAAGCGCAGCAGGCGCGTCTGCCACAGCTGGGTGACGCGGGTGCGGATCTGCTCCTCGTTCTGCGCCAGCTCGGCCGGCGTGAGCGCGTCCGTCCTGCCGCCGGTCTGCTCGGCCCAGACGCGCTGGCGCAGCAGGATGTCCTCGCGCGCCACCAGCAACTGGCCGATGCCGCGCTCGGCATCCAGGATGCTCTTGCGCTGCACCTCGGTCGGGTGGGCGGTGAGCACCGGGGAGAGGTAGCTGTGCGCCAGCGATTCGACGATGGCCTCGGTGGACACGCCGGCCTTGCGCACGCGCGCCAGCGCCACGTCCAGGCTGCCCTCGATGTTCTGGCCGGCGCGCTCGGCCTCGGTGCGGCGGCGGATCTGCTGGCGGTCCTCGGCCAGGTTGGCCAGGTGGCTGAAGTAGGTGAAGGCGCGGATCACGCGCACCGTCTGGGCGGCCGAGAGGCCCTTGAGCAGGTTCTTGAGCGAGCGGTCGGCCGAGTGGTCGGCGTCGCGGCGGAAGGACACCGACAGGGTGCGGATCTTCTCGACCAGCTCGAAGGTGGCGTCGCCCTCCTGCTCGCGGATCACGTCGCCGAGGATGCGTCCGAGCAGGCGGATGTCGGCGATGAGCGCCTGGTCGTCGTTGAGGTTGCCGGCCTTGCGGCGCGGGGCGGAAGTCTTCTTGTCCTTGCTGTTCTTCACTTCACTTGGTCCTCGTCCTCGCCGCGGGTTGCTGCGATGCAGCATGCTAGCATTTGACGTACTTTTCCCAGCGCCGGAGACACGCATTTGACCCCTCTCGTGATCGCCACGCGCGAAAGCCGCCTGGCCCTGTGGCAGGCGCGACACGTTCAATCCCTGCTCGAGGCGCGCGGCCATGCGGTGCGCCTGCTGGGCATGACCACGCAGGGCGACCAGATCCTGGACCGCTCGCTCAGCAAGGTCGGCGGCAAGGGCCTCTTCGTCAAGGAACTGGAGCTTGCCCTGGAGGAAGGCCGCGCCGACCTCGCCGTGCATTCGCTCAAGGACGTGCCCATGGACCTGCCGCCCGGCTTCGCGCTGGCCTGCGTGCTGGAGCGCGAGGACCCGCGCGATGCGCTGGTCTCGCCCCGCTACGAGCGCCTGGCCGAGCTGCCGCAGGGCGCGGTGGTCGGTACCTCCAGCCTGCGCCGCATGGTGCTGCTGCGCGCGCAGCGGCCCGACCTGCGCATCGAGCCGTTGCGCGGGAACCTCGACACGCGCCTGCGCAAGCTGGACGAAGGGCAGTACGACGCCATCGTGCTGGCCGCCGCGGGCCTCAAGCGCCTGGGGCTGGAGGGCCGCATCCGCACCGTCTTCGAAGTCGACGAGATGCTGCCCGCCGCGGGGCAGGGCGCCCTGGGCATCGAGGTGCGCGCATCGCGGCAGGACCTGGTCGAGCTGCTCGCACCTCTTTCATCGCCCGCCGACACCCTGGCCACCGCCGCCGAGCGCGCGGTGAGCCGCGCCATGGGCGGCAGCTGCTCCATGCCGCTGGCGGCCCACGCGCGCTGGCAGGGCGGGGGGCTACGCATCGATGCCGCCTGGGGCGAGACCGAGGGCGCGGCGCCGCTGGTGCGCGCGCAGGTGCTGGGCGAGGCCGGCACCCCGGCGCAAGCCGAGGCGCTGGGCGAGCAGGCGGCGCAGGCCTTGCGCCAGGCCGGAGCGCGAGCCGGCGCATGACGGGCCGGCGCGTGCTGGTGACCCGGCCGGCGCGCGAGGCGCTGCGCTGGGTCGAGGCGCTGCGCCAGCGCGGCATCGACGCCCGTGCGCTGCCCCTGCTGGCCATCGAGCCCCTCGCCGACGACGCCCGCCTGCGCGAGGTCCGCGCGCAGGCCGCCCCCTTCGACGCCTGGATGTTCGTCAGCGCCGCGGCGGTCGAGCATTTCCTCGCCGGCCCGCAGTCGGCCGAAGGCCCGCGCTGCTGGGCCACCGGTCCCGGCACGGCGGCGGCCCTGCAGGCCGCGGGCATTCCGTCCGCGCGCATCGACGTGCCGGGGGCGCAGGCCGCGCAGTTCGACTCCGAGGCGCTGTGGGCCATCGTGCGGACGCAGGTGGGGCCGGGGACGCACGTGCTCTTCGTGCGCGGGGGCGATGCCGAAGGCGAGCCGGCCGGCCGGGACTGGCTCTCGCGCCAGGTGGCCGATGCGGGCGGCGCGCAGGACACGGTGGTGGCCTACCGCCGCGTGGCGCCCGCCTGGAGCGAGGCCGAGCGCCGCAGCGCGCAGGACGCCGCGCACGACGGCAGCCTGTGGCTCTTCAGCAGCTCGCAGGCGGTGGCCAACCTGCGCGCGGCGCTGCCGCAGGCCGACTGGTCCGGCGCCTTCGCCATCGCCACGCATCCGCGCATCGCGCAGGCCGCGCAGGCCGCGGGTTTCGGCCGCGTTCTCCCTTCGTCTGCGGAGTTCGATGCGCTGGTGGCGTCGATAGAATCCTTTCAATGAGTGTTGCCTCCACGACCGATCCCGCCATGCCCGATCACGGTGAGCGCGTGCCGGTCCCGCTGACGGCGCCGGCGGCCATGGCCCCGCACGGGGCCTCCCATGCCGCCTCGCGCATCGCGCTGGGCGTGCTGGCGGTGGTTGCCTTCGTCTCGCTGCTGCTGGTGATCGCGCTGTGGCAGAAGGTGTCCGGCATGCAGGAGCAACTCGCGCGCCAGAGCGCCGACGCCCTGGCCCAGGCCGGCGAGGCGCGCACCCTGGCGCGCCAGGCCAGCGAGACGGTGCGCGACGCCGCCGCCAAGGTCGCGCTCAACGAGACCCGCGTGGCCGAGCTCGCGTTGCAGCGCTCGCAGCTCGAGGAGCTGATGCAGAGCCTGTCGCGCTCGCGCGACGAGAACCTGGTGGTGGACATCGATTCCGCCGTGCGCCTGGGCCTGCAGCAGGCGCAGGTCACCGGCAACGTCGAGCCGCTGCTGGCCGCGCTCAAGGCGGGCGAGCAGCGCGTGGCCCGTTCATCGCAGCCGCGGCTGGCGCCGCTGCAGCGGGCCCTCGCCCGCGATGCCGACCGCATCCAGGCCACCTCCACCGGCAACATTGCCGATGCGCTTCACAAGCTCGACGACCTGATGCGCCTGGTCGACGACATCCCCACCCTCAACGCCGTGGCCACGCAGACCGGCTCGCCGCTGTGGGCCGCCGAGCCGCTGCCGGCCGACGCGCCCTGGTGGCAGCGCGCGTTCGCCTCCGTGCGGCAGGAGTTGCGCGCGCTGGTGCGCGTCGGGCGGGTCGACCGTCCCGAGGCGGTGCTGGTGTCGCCAGAGCAGGTCTTCTTCCTGCGCGAGAACCTCAAGCTCAAGCTGCTCAATGTCCGCCTGTCGCTGCTGTCGCGCCAGGTCGATTCCGCGCGCAACGAATTGGCAGGGGTGATCGCCGCGCTCAATCGCTACTTCGACCCCCGCTCACGCCGCACCCAGAGCGCTGCCACCCTGCTGCAGCAGCTGCAGGCGCAGGTGAAGGATGCCGCCGCGCCCAACGTCGACGAGACGCTGGCCGCGCTGTCCACGGCCGCGGCCGGACGCTGAGGGCACGCCACCCACGATGCGCGCCGCACTCTGGCTCCTGGCCCTCTTCGGCATCGCCGTCGCGGTGGCCCTCTTTGCCGGCAACAACCAGGGCACCATCACCGTGTTCTGGCCGCCGTGGCGGGTCGACCTGTCGCTCAACCTGGTGCTGGTGGGCCTGGCTGCGCTGTTCGTGGCCCTGCACCTGGCGCTGCGCGGCCTGTCGGCGCTGTTCTCGCTGCCGCGCCAGGCGCGCCAGTGGCGCCTGCAGCAGAAGGAGCGGGCACTGCATGCCGCTTTGCTGGATGCCATCGCCCAGCTCCTGGCCGGGCGCTTCTCGCGGGCCGGCAAGGCCGCGCAGGCCGCCCTGGCGCAGGAACACACGCTGGCCGGGCTGGACGCCCGGCTACCGCAGGCGCAGCAGGTGCGCACCATGGCGCATCTGCTGGGCGCGGAAAGTGCCCATGCCCTGCAGGACACCGCCGCCCGCGACGCCCACATGCAGCATGCGCTCAACGAAAGCGCCGGCGCCGGCGCGCAGCTCAGTCCCGAGACGCGCGAAGGCGTGCAGTTGCGCGCCGCCCATTGGGCGCTGCACGATCGCGACGCCCCCACCGCCCTGGCCCGCCTGAAGGAGCTGCCGCACGGCGCACAGCGCCGCACGCTGGCGCTGCGCCTGCGCCTGAAGGCCGCGCGCATGGACCGCCGCACGCATGAGGCCCTGGAGACCGCCCGCCTGCTGGCCAAGCACCGCGCGTTCTCGACCACGGCGGCGCAAAGCATCATCCGCGGCCTGGCGACCGACCTGCTGTCGGAGGCGCACGACGCCGGCCAGCTGCTGCGCGCCTGGGGCGAGCTGGAAGTCGACGAGCGCGAGATGCCCGAGGTGGCCATCCACGCCGCCCAGCGCCAGGTGCTGCTGCGCGGTGACCTGGGCCTGGCGCGCAACTGGCTCCTGCCGGTGTGGGAGCGCGCGGTGGCCGACCCCCGCAGCCTCAACGACGGCCTGCGCGTGAAGCTCGCGCGCGTGCTGGAGGCCGGGCTGGACTCGGTGGACGCCGAGTGGCTGGCCCGCATCGAGGCCGCCCAGCGCAACAACCCGCGCGACCCCAACCTTCAGTACCTGGCCGGCATGGCCTGCATGAAGCGCCAGCTCTGGGGCAAGGCCCAGCAGCTCCTGACCCAGGCCGGCCTGGGCCTGCAGGACGTCGGCCTGCACCGCCAGGCCTGGCAGGCGCTGGCCCGCCTGGCCGAGGAGCGCGGCGACCAGGAACAGGCCGCGGCGGCCTGGAAGCGCGCCGCCGGCACCGACATCTCCTCCTGACCTCGCCCTGGGCGCCCCGTGCCCACGGCCGGCGGCGCCCGTCCGACGAGCGGCGAACACGTCAGACGCGCTCCTACATGGGGTGGCGTGTCCCCCGACTAGATTCCCAGCCATTAGGGATAGCTCTCAAGTGGGCTGGCCTTCTGTTGACATTCGCTGTACATTCGGTAACTGATTGCAAAAGTATTAATGCTTTGCCGTAGTGGAGGTGTTTTTGAAGTCCTTGTACCTACACGGCGCGGGTTTTCTGTGCATCGGGGCCCTGCTCGCAGGATGCGCAGTGGTGCCGGGCTACGACTCGGTGCGCTATGAGAAATCGACCGCCATGCCGGTGCCCGGCACGGACACGGCCGACCTGCCGCCTGACGGCGCCATCACCGCGATCACCCCGGAGCTGATCACCAAGCTGCGTTCCGACGAGGCGCGGCCGGTCGGCCCGGAGATCCAGGCCCTGCTCGGCGAGCCCGAGCCCTACCGCATCGGGGTGGGCGACACGATCGGCATCTACGTCTACGACCATCCCGAGCTGTATTTCAACCAGACGGCGCCGCCCACCACGGTGGCGGACCCCGCGTCCGTCTCGCCGGCGCCGGGTTTCATGGTGTCCAGCGCGGGCATGCTGAGCTTTCCCTATGCGGGCCAGATCCGCGCGGCCGGCATGACCCTGCAGGAACTGACGGACACGCTCAGCCAGCGCCTTGGCCGCGTCTTCAAGAATCCGCAGCTGCAGGTGCGCGTCGAGGCCTTCCGCAGCAAGCGCGTGTACGTGGAAGGCGAGGTGCGCAGCCCCGGCATCCACGTGATCGCCGACATCCCGATGACCCTGCCGGAGGCGATCAACCGTGCCGGCGGCTTCGCGCCCACCGGCGACCGCTCCTACGTCACGCTCACCCGCAAGGGCGTGACGACCTCCATCGACATGATGCGCATGGCCCAGGCCGGCGTGGATCCCTCGCGCATCCCGCTGCTCAACGGCGACATCGTGTTCGTGCGCAACCGTGACGAGCGCAAGGTGATCGTGATGGGCGAGGTGCTGGCGCCGCAGGCGCTGCTGATGCGCAACGGCCGCCTGTCGCTCAACGACGCGCTCGGCGAAGTGGGCGGCGCCAACCTCAACCTGGCCAATCCGCGCCAGATCTACGTGATCCGCAACCAGCCGCAGGGCGGCTACTCGATCTACCACCTGGATGCCAAGAGCGCGACGGCGCTGGCCCTGGCCGATGGCTTCCCGCTCAAGCCCAAGGACGTGATCTATGTGGATCCGGTGCCGCTGGTCCACTGGAGTCGCGTGGCCAACCTGATCCTGCCCTCGACCAGCGCGTACACGTCGGTCGTCAACATTCCGAGAAACTAGCCGCATGACCTCCAAACTGCCTCATTCGGGACTCGGCCCGGCGGCGACCGCGCCCATCGCGCTGGCCGAGCCGGCGGCCGAAGGCGACGTGGACCTGGGGCGCTACCTGGAAGCGCTGATCGTCAACCGCTGGCTGATCGTCGGCATCGCGGTGGTGGTGACCGTGCTGGGCGTGGTGTACGCGCTGCTGCAGCGCCCCGTCTACTCGGCCAACATCGTGGTGCAGGTGGAGGACTCCGAGGGTGCCTCCAAGAACGTGCTGGGCGAAGCCAGCACCCTGTTCGACGTGAAGACGCCCGCGGTGGCGGAGATGGAGATCATCCGCTCGCGCTCCGTGATCGGCGAGGCGGTGGACGAATCGCGCCTGAGCATCGATGCCGCGCCGCGCTACGCGCCCTACGTGGGCGAGTGGCTGTCCCGCCGCGCCACCGGCCTGTCCGACCCGGGCTTCCTGGGCATGCCCGGCTACGTGACGGGCACCGAGCGCATCTCCGTGTCGCGCTTCGAGGTGCCCACGCGCTTCGAGACCGTGCAGTTCAGCGTCATCGCCGACGGCGATGGGCGCTACACCCTCAACAGCCCGCGCCTGGCCGAGCCGCTCAAGGGCCAGGTCGGCACGCTGCTGAAGGCCCAGACGCCCGACGGTCCCATCGAGCTGCTCATCGACTCCCTGGCGGGCAAGCCGGGCGCCGAGTTCTACGTCACGCGGCTGTCGCGCCAGGCGGTCATCACGGCGCTGCAAGGCGGCATCTCGCTGGTGGAAATGGGCAAGCAGTCGGGCATCATCAACGTGAGCCTGCAGGGCGGGAACCCGGTCCAGCTGGTGAACGTGCTCAATGCCATCGGCGACCAGTACGTGCGGCAGAACATCGAGCGCCGCGCGGCCGAGGCGCAGAAGTCGCTGGCCTTCCTCGACGTGCAGCTGCCGGCCTTCAAGCGCCAGCTGGAGCAGTCGGAAGACCTCTACAACCGCTACCGCAACCAGAAGGGCACCGTCTCGCTGACGGAAGAGGCATCGCTCGCGCTCGCCCAGGCGGTGGACCGCCAGGCCAAGCTGCTGGAGGCCCAGCAGAAGCGCACCGAACTTGAGGCACGCTTCACCCCGGCCCACCCTGCGGTCCAGACGCTGGACGCGCAGATTGCTGCGTTGCGGGCCAACCTGGGCGAAGTGCAAGGCCGCATCAAGGCGCTGCCCAGCACGCAGCAGGATGCGGTGCGCATGGAGCGCGACGTGAAGGTCAACACCGAGCTCTACCAGTCGCTGCTGAACAACGCCATGCAGCTGCGCCTGGTCAAGGAAGGCAAGGTGGGCAACGTCCGCGTGCTCGACCCCGCAGTGGAACCGCAACTGCCCATCAAGCCGCAGCGCAAGACCATCGTGGCCGCCGCGCTGGCGCTGGGCGTGTTCCTGGGCGTGGTGGCGGCGCTGATCCGCAACATGCTGATCGAGCAGCGCATCAAGGACCCGTACGAGGTGGAAAGCCACACCGGCATGGCCGTGTTCTCCACCATCCCGACCAGCCTGCAGCAGGCCGGCATCGCCCAGCGGCGGCTGACCGGCGCCACCGGGGTGCGGCTGCTGGCCATCGAGCAGCCGGACGACCCGACGGTGGAAAGCCTGCGCAGCCTGCGCACGGCCATGCAGTTCGCGATGCTGGAGGCGCCCAGCAACCGGGTGCTGATCACCGGCGCCACGCCCGGCGTGGGCAAGAGCTTCGTCACGGCCAACTTCGCGGCGCTGCTGGCGGCCTCGGGCAAGAAGACGCTGATGATCGACGCCGACCTGCGGCGCGGCCACCTGCACCAGTACCTGGGCCTGCAGCGCCACGGCGGCCTGTCGGAACTGATCGCCGGCAGCCTCACGGTGCAGCAGACGGTGCATCGCCAGGTGGTGCCCAACCTCGACTTCCTGGCCACCGGCCAGCTGCCGCCGAACCCGGCGGAACTGCTGACCTCCGAATCCTTCACCACCATGATGCAGAAGCTCTCGGAGCAGTACGACTTCGTGGTGATCGACACGCCGCCGGTGCTGGTGGCCTCGGACACCTCGTCGATCGCGGTGCATGCCGGCACGGTGCTGCTGGTCGCGCGGGCCGACCTGTCGACCATGGGCGAGCTCAAGGAATCCATGCGCCGCCTCTCGCTGGGCGGCAAGACGGCCGCCGGCGTGCTGCTCAATGGCGTGGACAGCAAGCGCCGCGTCTACAGCAGCTACCGATATGGGCGCTATCGCCCCGCCGACTACAACTACGAGAGCATCCTGCCGGAGAACCAGTAAGGGCCGGCAGGTCCTCGAGAAGGGCGCGTGCCGACGGGTACGCGCCCTTCGTCTTTTTGCGTGGCTTGGGCTAGCGGCGGGCCTGGGCGATGCAGGCGTGCAGCGCTGACTCGAACTGGCGCAGCACCGAGTCGCGCGCCAGGTTCTGCTCGGCCCAGGCGCGCGCGTGGCGGCCCAGTTCCCGCCGCAGCTCGGGCTGGCTGGCGAGGTCCTCGATGGCCGCGGCGAACGAGGCCGCATCGTCGGGCACGGCCAGCCGGCCGCATTGCGCGACCACCTGCCCCAGCTCGGTCTCGGGCCGGGCACCCGCCACCACCGGACGACCGCTGCTGAGCATGCCGGTGAGCTTGGAGGGCATCACCAGGTCGGCGGCGTCGGCGCGCTGCGGCAGCAGGTGGATGTCGGCCAGGCCCAGCAGCTCGGGCAGTCGTTCCACCGGCTGCAGGTCCATGAAGTGCACGTTGGCCAGCCCTTCGCATTCGCGCACCAGGGCCTCGCGGCCGGCGCCCTGACCGCAGTAGACGAAGCGGATGTCGCGGCGGTGCGCGAGCATCCGCGCCAGCTGCGAGAGCACCTCGAGCCCCTGCTTGGCGCCCATGTTGCCGGAGTACAGCGCCACCACCGCGTCGTCCGCGATGCCGAGCTCCGCCCGGTAGCTGCTCGGCTGCGCCAGCGGCCGCACCGCCGACACGTCCACCCAGTTGGGCAGGTGCACCAGCCGCGCCGGGTCCACGCCCTTGTCGCGGGCCCGCTCGAGCATGCGCTGCGAGATGGTGGATACGCGGTCGAAGCGCCGCAGCACCCAGCGCTCGACGGCGCTGACCGTTGCGCGCAGCCGCTCGCCCTTGAGCAGGCCGAGCTCGAAGGCGGCGTCGACCTCGTAGTCCTGGATGTGCAGCCAGGCGGGCGCGCCAGCGAGCCGTGCCAGCGCCAGCGCGCCCGGCGTGCAGGCGAAGGCGGGCGCCACCACCCACACCACGTCCGGCCGCCAGCGCCACTGGGCGACGAGCGCCGGCAGGCTGGCCAGCGCGAAGCTGCCCAGGTGGATCAGCCGGCGCAGGCCGGACGGCTTCGCGGGCACCCACAGCGGCGTGCGCAGCACCTCGACTCCGTGCCAGAGCTCGCGGCGAAAGCGCCGGGCGCTGTAGCCCGGCCACACGGCCCAGGCCGGGTAGTAGGGCGGTGCGGTGACCACGCGGACCTCGTGGCCCTGCGCGGCCAGCCATTGCGCCATCTCGCCGGTGTACTTGCCGATGCCCGTCATCTCGGGCGCGAAGTTGATGCCGTAGAGCAGCAGCTTCATGCGCTGGCCCGGCAGTCCGGCGGCGGCGGGTTCGGCGTCCTGGTGCACGGGCGAAGCCCCGGGGGGCGGGACGAGGGCCTGCCGTTGCGAATCAGACATGGGCTCCCTGTTTCTCGAGCGGCGCAGGCGCCGCCGGTTGCGATTCCTGGACGATGCGCACCAGCGTGTGCGCCACCTGGTCCATGCGGAAGTGCTGATCGAAGCACTGGCGCGCGGCCTGGCGCATCTGCTGCCATTGCGGCGCAGGCATGGCGCGCCAGCGCTCGAGCAGATCCACGGTGCCGGCCAGCGTGTCGGGCGCCACCAGGCCGGCCTGCGCCGCCTCGATCTCGCGCCAGATGTTGACCTTGTCGCTCACCAGCACCGGGCATTCGCAGGCCATGGCTTCCACCACCGCGATGCCGAAGTTCTCCTGGTGCGAAGGCAGGCAGAAGGCGTCGGCCGTACGGAATGCGCCCCACTTGAGCGGACCGCTCAGCATGCCGGCCCAGCAGACCCGGTCCGCGACGCCCAGCTGCTGCGAGAGCTGCTCGAGCGCGGGGCGCCATTGGGTCTGGTCAGGCCCGGCCATGACCAGGTGCACGTCGGGCTGGTCGCCGCACACCTTGGCAAAGGCCTCGATCAGCAGGTCGCAGCCCTTCTTTGAATGGATGCGGCCCAGGAAGAGCAGCGTCCGCTTGCCGCGCAGATGCGGGAAGGCGGCCAGGAAGGCTTGCTCCGACGCGGCCGGATCGTCCGCGGGCGGCGCGGTGCCGAAGGACACGATGGCTTCCTCGGCGCGATACAGCCAGAAGCTCTGGCGCGCCAGCAGCCGCTCTTCCTCGCAGGTGAAGAGCACCCGCCGCGCATCGCGCAGCACGCGGTACTCGGCCCAGGGCCAGTAGAGCCATTTCTTCAGGTGCTTGAGCGGATAGCGCCGCTTGAACCACGGGTCGAGCATGCCGTGCGGAAACACGTAGTAGGGCGTGGACGTGCCGGCGAGTGCCTGGCGCGTGCCCAGGCCGATGTATTGCCACAGGCCGTTGACGATCACCGCATCGAAGCGCGACGCGTTGTCCTGCAGCCAGGGAGCGAAGGCCGCGCTGTAGCCGAAGCGACCGCGTGCCGGGCCCAGCGCGTGCAGCGGCGCGGCGCTGAACTCGCGCGCGCAGGCCGCGGCTGGATCGTCCAGCGTGGCGAACTCGCCGGCATGCCCCTGGGCCGCCAGCGCGCGTTGCAGTTGCGTGGCGCCCTCGATGGGGCCGCCGCCCTCGGCGTCGACCGAGGCGATGACGTGCAGGAACCTCATCCGAACAGCCGCAGCGTGGGATGGCGCAGGCTCAGCAGGCCCAGGGCCAGCAGCACGCCGAACATGCCGTTGGCGGTGAGCTGGCCGATCACCGGCCAGCTGATCAGGGCCAGCGAAATGGCGACCCACACCAGGGTCGGAAACACCGCTCGCGTCTGCACCGATCGCTTCAGCGCGATGCCGATGCCGCCCACCACCACCGCCACCTTGAGCAGCGTGAACATCGCCCCGGCCAGGCCGCCTTCGATCAGCGTGCGCCCGGCTTCCGTCTCGGAGTAGACGAAGACCGTGCGTCCGCTGAACTGGACGTACTGCGCCAGGTTCGAGCCGATGCCGATGCCGGAGCCCAGCCAGCCCACGCGGTCCAGCACGCCGCGCTCGCCCAGGAAGACGGCGGTGAGGCGCTCGAGGAAATCCTCGCTCTGGGCGGCCACCTGGAAGCGCTCCTGCGTGGCTTCCACCGCGCTCTGGAACACGTAGGCCAGCCCGATGACGGCCACCACCGCGACCACCGCCGCGAACAACGCCAGGCCCTTGCGCCGCATCGGCGCGAACACGAGGTTGCCCAGCAGGTAGAGCCCCAGCATGCCTCCGGTGTAGACGATCGACGCTCGCGCGCCGCTCACCAGCGCGCAGACGATCAGCGCGCCCAGCGCCGCGAGGGCCAGGATGCGATGCCACATCTTTCGCTTGCGCGCCTCGAAGGCGCCCAGCGCGAAGGGCGCGCAGACGTTGATGAAGATGGTGAAGCCCGAGGTGAAGCTGAAGGTGCCGGTGGTGCGCACGATGCCCGCGATCACCACGAAGATCGACTCTTCGTCGTCGTCGAGCGACTTGTTGATGAAGGCCCCGGGCGGCGACTGGTGCTGCAGCACCGCGAGCGGCGCCATCAGCACCAAGGTGGCCAGCAGCACGCGCAGGGAGACGAGGTAGTCGCGCTCGTTCATGCCCACTGCGGCGGCGATGCCGAACCAGAAGTACAGGAGCCAGAAGCGCAGGCCGATCAGCAGCACAGCGAAGTTGCTCTCGCCCAGCGTCAGCTGGAAGAGGCCCCAGCCGAGCACGCAGGCCGACCAGCCGAGCATCAGCGTGGACAGCTGCGGCAGGCGCCGGAAATGGCCGCGGGTGAGGGCGCGCGCCACGGTGAAGGCGGCCAGGAGGTCGCGCAGCAGGATCAGCGGCAGCGTGCTGGATTCGGCCACCCATTTGCGCACCGCCCCCTCGAAGATGATGATGAGCATCACCGAGATGAACAGGCGCCCGGTCAGGCTCAGCCGGCCGGCGACTGCGCCGGAGGCGGGGCGGGCGAGGGCGGCGGCGCCGGGCATCGTGGCCGATGATCTCATGGCGATGCGCGCATCAGGTCGCGGAATGCCTGGGCATGGGCATCCACGCGGTGGGGCTGGTACCACTCGAACGCCGCCGTGCCGGCGCGGGTGGCGTCGACGCGGGCGTCGCGCACGCCCGCGTAGCCGGCGGCGTAGTGGTGGTCGGGCACCAGGCCGTCATGGGCCTGGTAGTCGTCGGCGAACAGCAGGGTGCACACGCCGTGCGCGCTGTAGGCGGCGAACACGCCGCTCTTGGCCACCACCTGCGGCGGATAGCACAGCAGCCCGTAGCGCGCCTCGGCCAGGCGCTGGCTGACCTGCTCGGCCGGCAGGCTGCCGTGGGCATGGATGCGCTGCGATTCGCGCAGCCGGTCGTAGTCGTGCGAGCAGATCGGCGGGCCGATGTCGTGCACCGCCAGGCCTTCCTCCATCGCCCAGCGCCAGAAGCCTGCGTCCAGCCGCTGGTAGACCTGGGCGCGGATCGACGGGCCGCCGAAGACCACGATCTTGTCGCCGCGCACGGCCGGACGCGCGGCGGGCTCGCCCACGTTGGAATACACCGGCAGCACCCGATGCGGCGCGGGCGGGCAGTGGCCGCGCAGCCAATGGGCGGCCATGTTGCAGTTGGTCAGCCAGAAGCTGGCCAGGTTGCCCAGGTCGGCCGCGATCCGCCGCTGCACCGGCGCCAGCCAGAAGGCCGAGCGCCAGGGCGGCCCGCTGGCGAACAGTTCGTGGAAGAAGATGCCCACCTGCGTGCCGCGCGCGCGCAGGTGCAGCAGCCGGTCGACCAGCCAGCTGGGGATGCCGCGCGGGTGGTAGCCATAGCCGCTGAAGTTCAGCAGCACGCTGCCGCTGCCGTAGTCCGACAGGGGCGTGTCGCGGGTGGGCGCGAGGATGCGGCCGGGGATGTGCCGGTTCATGATCTCCGCGTAGTCGCGCACGCCGCCCGTGCCGGGCGGAACGAGCGTCACGAGCTCGGAGTGCATCGAGGCGGCATCGCGCGCGGCGGCCGGCGTGCCTGCGGGCATGCCGTCGGGACGCAGGCGCTCAAGCCGCGGCAACGGCTTCAGGTTCACGCGTCTGCTGGACCAGGAAATCTGCGTAGGCACGCGTCAGGCCCTCGCGCAGCGGGGTGCTGGCCTTCCAGCCCAGCTTGTTCAGCAGGGACACGTCCAGCAGCTTTCGCGGCGTGCCGTCGGGCTTGCTGGTGTCGTACTTCAGGCCGCCGCTGTAGCCCACCGCTTCGGCCACCAGGCCGGCCAGCTCGCCGATGGAGAGGTCCTCGCCGGTGCCCACGTTGATGTGGCTTTCCATCGGATTCGTGCTGGACACGTAGGCATCGTGGGGGAGCGCCATCGTGTGCACGCAGGCCTCGGCCATGTCGTCCACGTAGAGGAACTCGCGCTTGGCGCGGCCGGTGCCCCAGATGGTGACGAAAGGCGCGTCGGCCAGCTTGGCTTCGTGGAAGCGCCGGATCATGGCCGGCACCACATGGCTGTTCTCCGGGTGGTAGTTGTCGCCGGGCCCGTACAGGTTGGTGGGCATCACGCTGCGGTAGTCGGTGCCGTACTGCCGGTTGTAGCTCTCGCACAGCTTGATGCCGGCGATCTTGGCGATGGCGTAGGGCTCGTTGGTGGGCTCCAGCTTGCCCATCAGCAGGGCGGTCTCGGTCATCGGCTGGGGCGCCAGCCGCGGGTAGATGCAGCTGGAGCCGAGGAACAGCAGGCGGCGCACGCCGGCGCGCCAGGCCTCGTGCACCACGTTGTTCTGCACCATCAGGTTGGAGTAGATGAACTCCGCCGGATAGCTGTTGTTGGCATGGATGCCGCCCACGCGCGCAGCCGCCATGTAGACCTCGTCCGGCCGCTCCTTGACGAAGAAGGCGCGCACGTCGGCCTGGTTGGTGAGGTCCAGTTCTGCATGGGAGCGCGTGATGATCGACTTCACGCCCTGGCGCTGCAGTGCGCGGACGATGGCGCTGCCCACCATTCCCCTGTGGCCTGCGACGTAGATTCGCTTCTCGGAGTTGCTCATGACGTTTGCTGCAATGGGTCCGGATGATGGGGAACGGCGCGCGCGGCCTCAGGCCGTGAGCCGCCGCGGCGCTTCGTCCTCGGATGTGGCGGGAGCGGTGCCTTCCTCGAAGCGAACGATGTCGTCGTCGCCCAGGTAGCCGCCGGTCTGCACCTCGATGATCTCGACCACGGTCTTGCCCGGGTTGCTGAGCTGGTAGACCGTGCCCGGCGGGATGTAGACGGATTCGTTCTCGTGCACCAGCGCGGCTTCGCCGTCGCGCAGCAGTTGCGCCGTGCCCTTGACCACCACCCAGTGCTCGGCCCGGTGGTGGTGCATGCGCAGCGCCAGCCTGGCGCCCGGCTTGACGGTCAGGCGCTTGACGGCAAAGCGCTCGCCGTCGTCCACGCTGTCGTAGGCGCCCCAGGGGCGCGGCACGCGGCGGTGGTGGGTGGCCTGGCTGCGGCCGCGGGTGCTCAGCAGGCTCACGGCGTCCTTGACCTGCTCGGCGCTGTCGCGGTGCGCCACCAGCAGCGCATCGGGCGTGTCGACGATCAGCAGGTCCTGCGTGCCCACGGCTACGACCGGCCGGGTCGGCGCGTGGATGAAGGTGTTGGCCGCGTTGATGGTGAAGCCGTTGCCGCTGATGCGGTTGTCCTGCTCGTCGCACTCGTGCAGGTCGGCCACTGCGTTCCAGCTGCCGACGTCGCTCCAGGCGCCTTCGAAAGGCACCACGGCCACGCGCTCGGACTTCTCGAGCACCGCGTAGTCGATGCTCTGGCTGCGGCAGCCCTCGAAGGCGGCGCGGTCCATGCGGATGAAGTCCCCGTCGTGCGTGGGACGCGCGGTGGCGCGACGGCAGCTCTCGAGGATGTCGGGCGCGTGCTGCGCGAGCTCGTCCAGCAGCACCTGTGCGCGGACCAGGAAGATGCCGGCGTTCCACAGGTGGCCGCCGGCCAGGATCATCTCGGCGGCGCGCTGCGCCGTGGGCTTTTCCAGGAAGGCATCGACCCGGCGCGCGCCCTGCGCGCCGGCATCGCCCTCCAGCGCCGCGCCCTGGCGGACGTAGCCGTAGCCCGAGCTCGGGAAGGTGGGCACCACGCCAAAGGTCACGATGCAGCCGGCCAGCGCGGCCGGCACGCCCGCGCGGACGGTGGCGGCCAACTTCTGCGGCTCGGGAATGTGATGGTCCGCGGGGGCGAACAGCAACAGCTGCTCGGGCCGCGCCAGCAACGCCGCTGCGGCCATGGCGGCGGCCGTGTTGCGGGCGCAGGGCTCCAGCACCTGGGCGCCGCCCACGTCGGCCGCCTGCGTCGTCTCCTGCACCAGGAAGCGGTGCTCCTCGGCGGCCACGCACATCACGTCGGGCCCCAGCAGCCGCAGCCGCTCCAGCGTGAGCTGCAGCAGGCTCTTGTTGCCCAGCAGGGGCGCGAACTGCTTGGGCAGCGTCTTGCGCGACAGCGGCCACAGCCGGGTCCCGCTGCCGCCGCACAGGACGACGGGCAGGATGGCACTCATCGCGAGCCGTCCCCGGTGACGACGACGAGCACTGTCCTGGCCAGGATCTTGATGTCGAGCCAGAGCGACCAGTTGCTGACGTAGTAGGCGTCCAGCTCTACCCGTTTGGCGTAGGGCAGACGATTACGACCACTGACCTGCCACAGCCCGGTGATGCCCGGGCGCATGGCGCAGTAGTGCTCCCAGTCGCGTCCGTACAGCGTGCGCTGGCGTTCCATGCAGGGGCGCGGGCCCACCAGGCTCATGTCGCCCTTGAGCACGTTCCAGAACTGCGGCAGCTCGTCCAGGCTCAGCTTGCGGATCCATTGGCCCACCGGGGTGATGCGCGGGTCCTTCTCCAGCTTCTGGAAGGTGTCCCACTCGGTGCGGGCCATGTCGTTCTTGCTGAGGAACTGGTCCAGCACGGTGTCGGAGTCGCGCACCATGGAGCGGAACTTGTAGAAGCGGAAGCGCCGTCCGCCCTCGCCCAGGCGCACCTGGCCGAAATGCACCGGCGTGCCCATGCTCAGGCGCACGCACAGCGCCACGGCCAGGTAGAAGGGCCCCAGGACCAGGAAGAAGACCAGCGCGCCGACGATGTCGAGGCTGCGCTTGGCTGTGCGCTCCAGGGCGCTCATCCTGCGGGGGATCACGGCCGCGATATAGGGCGACGAACTGCCGCCCCCGCCGGGAGACAGTTGCCGGTCTAGTCGACCGCGGGCGCTGGAGTCAGGTCGGAACATGCAAATTCCTCGAATCTGGTGCAGTAGCGAGCCGTTTCCTGGAAGGGAGGGCAGTGTAACGCTTTACTACTATTCGCAAGAATTTGAACACATTCTGCTGACATTGTCGCGCTCACTAAAGTGGTACGCCATACGGCGAATGGGAGAGCGTGACATTCGGCCGGATTACTTTCCGGGTCCTACGCGCGTGTGAACCGAGTCAGTTTATGTGTAGTCCCTTAGTTTTCAACGTCCGTAACAGTTGGCTTCGGGCTTTTGTTGTGTGTGTGCACCAACATTGAAGTCCTCCCCGAGGGGTGCCGGCTCCGACGGGCGGCAGAGGCGGAGCGCCAGACGGCATGAAAAAAGGCGACCAGGAGGAGCTCCTGGTCGCCTTGGGACCGTCGACGGGCGGCTTAGGCCGCCCTGGCAGGTCAGTTCGGGTGGGCGCCGCGTCCCTCTTCGAAGGGCAGCACTACCTGCGCGAGATCGCGGCGCGTCTCCACGAGGATCAGCGGGCCTTCATCCAGCTGGACCGGGGCAGGACGCTCGCGCGGCACATGCTCGGGCTTGGGCTCGGCTGCGATGGCCGCCTGAACCTGGGCGACGCGATCGGCGTCCGAATTGACCCAATGCAGGCCCGAACCTTCCGCGATCTGGGCCAGATCGGCCAAGGGGAGGTCGAAGGGCGCCACCTTCGGCATGCCGCCGCGCGCGGGCGCGGCAGGCGCCGGCACCACGATGGGCTTGGCGGTAACGGGCAGTTCCAGCGAGGGCGGCGGCACTTCCGTGCTGCTGCGCGCCGGCGGCATCGCTGCCGCGGACTCGGCCGGCGACGCTTCGGCGGCAGCCGGTTCGGCACGGAACTCGCCGGCCTCGCGCGGCGCGCGCTCGCGGCGGTCGCGGCCGTAGCGGTCACGCGAGCGCGGGCGGCGCTCTTCGCCTTCGCCGCGCGGCGCTTCGGTGGTCGGGGCGCCTTCCACGTCCATCGCGGCCTCGGCGCCAGCCTGCGGCTCGGCCTCGACGCGGCGTTCGCCTCGCTCGCCACGCTCGGCGCGATCGCCACGCTCACGGCGCTCGCCGCGGCTGCGCTGCGGGCGCTCGGTGCTCACTGGCGCTTCTTCACCGGCGAGTTGCTCCGGCGCGGCCAGTTGGCCTTCCGGCAGGACGGCCAGGCTCTCTTCGCGGCTGCGCGCCTCGCCGTCGCGGCGCTCGCCACGGCCACCGCGGCGCTCGCCTTCACGGCCTTCGCGACCTTCACGCGGCTCGCGGTTTTCGCGCGGCTCACGAGCTTCACGCGGTTCGCGGCCCTCGCGCGGTGCGCGGGGTTCACGCGGCTCGCGGGCTTCGCGGCCCTCGCGCGCTTCGCGGTTCTCGCGGGTACCTTGCTCGCGCGGCTCGCGCACCGGCGCCTCGCCACGGGCCTGGCCGTCGCGGCGTTGCTCGCCATTGCGTCCACCGCGACGCTCGCCGTCACGGCCTTCGCCGCGGCGGCCATCGCCCCGGCGGCCTTCGCCATCACGTCCGCCGCGGCGTTGCTCGCCGTCGCGGCCGCCGGCACGGGCTTCGCCGTCGCGTCCGGGACGGCCTTCGCGGCGGCCCGGCTTGGCCTCGGACGCTGCAGCTGCGGCCGGTGCCGGCGCGGCTGCCGGTGCTGCGCCGCCGCCGAACAGGCCCTTGAGCCACTTCATGAATCCGCCTTCGGCAGCCTGGCTTTGAGCCGCGGCCGGTGCCGGCGCGGCTGCCGGCGTGCGCGGCGCCGCGGGGGCGCGGGCCACCTCCGGCTTGGGCGTGGCCACCGGTGCCGGCGCGTCGGGCAGCACGCCCTTGATGACCGGCGTCTGGCGGTTGGTGGGCTCCTGCGAGCGGCGCGTGACGGAGGTCGGATCCTCGATCTCGTCGGCCATCTTGTAGCTGGCCTCGATGTGGTCCAGGCGCGGATCGTCGTGCTTGAGGCGCTCGAGCTTGTAGTTGGGCGTTTCCAGCGTCTTGTTGGGCACCATCAGCACGTTCACGCGCTGCTTGAGCTCGATCTTGGCGATCTCGGTGCGCTTCTCGTTGAGCAGGAAGGAAGCCACTTCCACCGGCACCTGCACGTGCACGGCGGCGGTGTTGTCCTTCATGGACTCTTCCTGAATGATGCGCAGGATCTGCAGGGCGCTCGACTCGGTGTCGCGGATGTGGCCGGAGCCGCCGCAGCGCGGGCAGGGGATGGAGGCGCCTTCGCTCAGCGCCGGCTTCAGGCGCTGGCGGCTCATTTCCATGAGGCCGAACTTGCTGATCGAGCCGAACTGCACGCGGGCGCGGTCTTGCCGTAGCGCGTCGCGCAGGCGGCTTTCGACCTCGCGGCGGTTCTTGCTCTCGTCCATGTCGATGAAGTCGATGACGATCAGGCCGCCCAGGTCGCGCAGGCGCATCTGGCGGGCCACTTCGTCGGCGGCTTCGAGGTTGGTGCGCGTGGCCGTTTCCTCGATGTCGCCGCCCTTGATGGCGCGGGCCGAGTTCACGTCGACCGACACCAGCGCTTCGGTGTGGTCGATGACGATGGCGCCGCCAGAGGGCAGCTGCACCGTGCGGGCGTAGGCCGACTCGATCTGGTGCTCGATCTGGAAGCGGCTGAACAGCGCCGCGTCGTCGCGGTAGCGCTTCACCTTGCCGGCATGCTCGGGCATGACGTGCGCCATGAACTGGTGCGCCTGCTCGTAGATGTCGTCGGTGTCGATGAGGATGTCGCCGATGTCGTGATTGAAGTAGTCACGGATCGCGCGGATCACCAGGCTCGATTCCTGGTAGATCAGGAAGGCGCCCTTGCCGCCCTTGGCTGCGCCGTCCACGGCGGTCCACAGCTTGAGCAGGTAGTTCAGGTCCCATTGCAGCTCGGGGGCGCTGCGGCCGATGCCGGCGGTGCGCGCGATGATGCTCATGCCCTTGGGGTACTCGAGCTGGTCCATCGCTTCCTTCAGCTCGGCCCGGTCGTCGCCCTCGATGCGGCGGCTCACGCCACCGCCGCGCGGGTTGTTGGGCATCAGCACGACATAGCGGCCGGCCAGCGAGATGAAGGTGGTGAGGGCTGCGCCCTTGTTGCCGCGCTCTTCCTTTTCCACCTGGACGACCAGTTCCTGGCCTTCCTTGATGGCTTCGTTGATGCGCGCCGAGCTCGCCGACACGCCTTCGGCGAAGTATTGCCTGGAGATTTCCTTGAACGGCAGGAAGCCGTGGCGGTCTTCGCCGTAGTCGACGAAGCAGGCTTCCAGCGAAGGCTCGACGCGGGTGACGACGGCCTTGTAGATGTTGCCCTTGCGCTGTTCGCGCCCTTCGATCTCGATCTCGTAGTCGAGGAGCTTTTGTCCGTCGACGATGGCCAGGCGGCGTTCTTCGGCCTGCGTGGCATTGATCAGCATCCGCTTCATGATGCGTTGTCCTTGTTGTCTATCGCTCTACATGCCCATGACGGGCCAACGATGCACGGACGATCGCTCGCGAAACGACGGGATTGCCGCTGGCTCCGGATGCTTTGAGGCGACCAAGGCGCGCATGCATGGATGCACGCACCGGCCGCCCGAGCGCTAGCTCGTCAGCCGGAGTGGGGGCGCATGGATGGGCGCGAGCCCGATGTGATGCTGGCGCGCCGTCTGTGAAACGGCAGGGAACGCATGGGTAGTGACGCGCTCCGGGGTGATCTCAATGGCTGCAGCCACCGGCTTTAGCCAGTGCAGCACCATTTGAATCAGCAACATCAGCACAGGGGACTCGCTTCGATCCGCCAGCAGGTGTTGGTCTGCCGGCTGGGAATTCCGTTTTCGTGTTTCGTTGGCGTCGGCTTGACTCGGGCGCCGCTCCTGCCACTTTGCGCTTTAGCGCGGGGTTTGCAGGAGGCGTCGCCAAAGCGGCATCGACCTCGCAGCGCTGCCTCTCGGGTGCTCTAAACTTCTCGTCTAATCAAGCACTTGCATGACCGCGCTGGTAAAAAACATTATAGGTGCGAAGCCCGGGCCCGCGGCAACGCAGGCCGAATCAGTCAAGTTCCTCCTGGTGGACGAGGAATCCGCCGGCCAGCGCCTGGACAACTTTCTGTTCCGGCATCTCAAGGGCGTGCCCAAGACCCATGTCTACCGGATCATCCGCTCTGGCGAAGTGCGGGTGAACAAGGGGCGCGCGCAGGCCGAGACCCGCGTGGAAGAAGGCGACACCGTGCGCGTGCCGCCCACCCGGACCTCCGCCAAGGCCGCCGCCGGCGAGGCCGCCAAGCCCGTGCCGGCGCGGGTTTTCACCGTGTTGCACGAAGACGACGCCCTGTTGGCCATCGACAAGCCGGCCGGTGTCGCGGTGCATGGCGGCAGCGGCGTGAGCTTCGGCGTGATCGAGCAGTTGCGGGCCGCGCGGCCCGCGGCCCGATTCCTGGAGCTTGTGCACCGGCTCGACCGCGAGACCTCCGGCATCCTGCTGGTCGCCAAGAAGCGCAGCGCGCTCACGAAGCTGCAGGACCAGTTCCGCGAGCGGGAGACCGGCAAGACCTACCTCGCGCTGGTGCTGGGCGAGTGGCCCGCCAACAAGAAGGTGATCGACGCGCCCTTGGCGCGCTACCTGCTGCCCGCGGCCGACCCCTCCGGCGGCGAGGGTGAGCGCCGCGTGCGCGTGGTGCCCAAGGACCACCCGGATGCCATGCGCGCCGTCACGCTGGTGAAGGTGCTGGACCGTTTCACCTTGCCGGGCGAGGCCGAGCCGCTGTCGCTGCTGGCCGTCACCATCAAGACCGGACGCACCCACCAGATCCGCGTGCACCTGGCCTCCAGCGGCCATCCGATCGCCGGGGACGAGAAGTACGGCGACTACGCTCGCAACCGCCTCCTGCAGAAGCAGGGCCTGCGGCGCATGTTCCTGCACGCGTGGCGCCTGCAGTTCAACCATCCGGCGGACGGCCAGCGCATGGCGCTGCAGGCCGCACTGCCCTCCGATCTCGCCGAAGTCGTTCCGACGGCCACGCGCGAAGGACTTCCATCGCATCCATGACCGACTCCGCTGCCCCGACCCGCCGCTTCGACCTGATTGCCTTCGACTGGGACGGCACCCTCTACGACTCCACCCGCATCATCGTGCGCTGCATCCAGGCGGCCGTCGTCGACGTGGGCGGCGCACGCCCCAGCGACAGCGATGCCGCCTGGGTCATCGGCCTGGGCCTGGGAGAGGCCCTGGCGCGGGTGGCGCCGGACGTGCCGCGCGAGAAGTACCCCGAGCTGGGCGCCCGCTATCGCCACCACTACATGCGCCACCACGACGACCTGGTGCTGTTCGATGGCGTGCTGCCGCTGCTGGACGCGCTGCGCCGCCGCGGGCACAAGCTGGCCGTGGCCACGGGCAAGTCGCGCTCGGGCCTGGACGCAGCCCTGGCCACCACCGCGCTGCAGGGCCGCTTCGACGGCTCGCGCACGGCGGACGAGACTTTTGGCAAGCCGCATCCGCGCATGCTGCTCGAGCTGATGGAGGAGCAGGGCGCAGATCCGGGGCGCACGCTGATGATCGGCGACACGACGCACGACCTCGAACTCGCCCGCAACGCGGGCTGCGCCAGCGTGGCGGTGAGCTACGGCGCGCACCGTGTCGATTCCTTCGGCGCGCTGCAGCCGCTCTACATCGCCCATTCGGTGGCCGGCCTGCAGACGTGGTTGCTGGAAAACGGATGAAATCCGGGGCATGAGCGAGATCATCCCGCTGTGCAATTCCTCCGACCTGGTCGACGGCGGCCGGGCGGTGTCATTCGATGTGGTGCATGGCGGCATGAGCTGCAGGGCCTTCGCCATCCGCTTCGAGGGTGCGGTCCACGCCTTCCTCAATCGCTGCACGCACGTGGCGATGGAAATGGACTACCAGCCCGACCGCTTCTTCGACGACACCGGCCAGTGGCTCCTGTGCGCCACCCACGGCGCGGTGTACCGGCCCGACACCGGTGAATGCGCGGGCGGCCCCTGCCGCGGCGCGCTGGTGAAGATCGAGCTCAGCGAGCACGACGGCGTGGTGCGCTGGCATACTGACTGGAACCTGAAGCCTCTGGTTTTCTAGAACATCCTCATGACCGAACCCACCCGCACGGAACCGGAAGGTTTCGAACCCTTCGAACGCCCGCGTGCTGCCGCCGCGCCAGCGAGCAGCAACCGGGACCAGCCGGCTGGCTGGGAGCGCGCCACGCTCGAGAAGCTCGCATTTGCCGCGCTCAACGAGCAGCGTTCGGCGCGCCGCTGGAAGACCTTCGTGCGCCTGGCGTGGCTGGCTTTCTTCGTCGTGCTCTTCTGGATCGCGTTCTCGCGCGCGCAGCCCGCGGCGGTGAAGTCGACCGCCCACACCGCGGTGGTCGAGATCAAGGGCGAGATCGCCGAGGGCGCCGACGCCAGCGCGGAGTTCATCACCGCCGCCATGAAGTCCGCCTTCGAGGACGAAGGCGCCAAGGCCGTGGTGCTGCTGATCAACTCGCCGGGCGGCAGCCCCGTGCAGGCCGGCATCGTGGCCGACGAGATCAAGCGCATGCGCGCCAAGTACGACAAGCCGGTATATGCCGTGGTCGAGGAGACCTGCGCCTCGGCGGCCTACTACATCGCCTCGGCCGCCGACAAGATCTTCGTCGACAAGGCCAGCCTGGTGGGCAGCATCGGCGTGCTCATGGACGGCTTCGGCTTCACCGGCATCATGGAGAAGGCCGGCGTGGAGCGGCGCCTGCTCACTTCCGGCGAGAACAAGGGCTTCCTCGATCCCTTCAGTCCGGTGAGCGAGGCGCAGCGCGCGCACGCACAGCAGATGCTCGACCAGATCCATGCGCAGTTCATCAGCGTGGTGAAGGCTGGCCGGGGCGACCGGCTCAAGCTGCAGACGCCGGGCCTGTTCAGCGGCCTGTTCTGGACCGGCCAGCAGGCGGTCGACATCGGCCTGGCGGACCAGGTCGGCAGCGTCGACTTCGTAGCGCGCGAGATCGTCAAGGCCGAGGAACTCATCGACTACACGCGCCGCGAGAACGTGGCCGAGCGCCTGGCCAAGCGCTTCGGCGCGGCCTTCGGCGAAGCGGCGGTGAGCGCTGCCGCGCGCATGACGCCGTCGATCCGCTGACGCCCGTTCAGGCGCTTGGCCGTTGCGCGCCGGCGTGGCGCGCGAACACGCCCAGCACCACGGCAAAGACCACCACCAGGTACAGGGCCGCCGTGAGCGAATGCAGCTTGGCCACGAAGCCGATCACCGGCGGCCCGGCCATGAAGCCCAGGTAGGCGGCCGCCGCCACCGCGGCAATGCCCTGCGAGGGCGCGACACCCGGCACGCGCGCCGCGGCGGCGAACAGGATGGGCACGATGTTGGCGAAGCCCACGCCCACGCCGGCAAAGGCGGCCAGCGCAATCCACGGCAGCTTCACCAGCAGCGCCAGCGTCATCGATGCGGCCGCGAGCAGCGCACTGGCGCGCAGCAGCGTGCTGGGCGCGAAGCGGGCGCGCAGGGCGTCGCCTGCGAAGCGGGTGGCCGCCATCGCGGCCGAGAAGCTGGCATAGGCGAGCGCGGCCTGCTCCTGCGGGCTGCCCAACTCCTGCTGGAGGTAGAGCACGCTCCAGTCGTAGATGGCGCCTTCGGCGATCAGCCCCAGCGCCGCCAGCGCGCCCAGCACGACCAGCGCGCCGCGCGGCAGGCGGAAAGCGTGGTCGCCACCCGCCGAGGCCGTGGCCTCGCGCGGCAGCATGCGCGTGGTGGCGAAGCCGATGGCGCCGGCCATGGCCAGCGCTGTCAGCAGCAGGTGCCACTGCGCGCCCAGGCCGGCGCTCAGCGCCATGCCGCCCGTCAGCGCCCCCACCATGCCGCCCAGGCTGAACATGCCGTGCATGCCGCTCATCAGCGGCCGGCCGCCCTGCAACTCCAGTTGCGCCGCCTCGGTGTTGATGGCCACGTCGAACACGCTGGTGACCACGCCGAACACCCCCAGCAGCACAAGCAATGCGGCGTAGCCCGGCATCACAAGCAGACCGGCCAGCAGCAGCCCGTAGATGACGCCGGACAAGCCGGCCATGTCCCTGGCCCCGCGGCGGCCGATCCAGCCCCCGGCACGCGTCAACCCGAGGAGCGCGCCGCCGCCGGCGGCCAGCATGGCCAGGCCCAGTTGAGCTTCGTCCACCCCGTAGTGCGCCTTGACCGTGGGAATGTGCACGCCCCAGGTGGCGAAGATGAAGCCCGAGCAGAAGAACTGGGTGCGCGAGGCCCAGAGGGTGGCGGGCGAGTGGGCGTGCGAGGCAGCGCTGGTCGACGCGGTCATCAGCGTCCGATCGCGAAGACCGCGGGTGCGCGCTCGTCCGCAGGCGGTGCGGCATGGGCGCGCCAGGCCTTCACGGGCTGCGCCCGCACCTCGGCCGCCGCCAGCGTGAGGCCGCGGGCGATGGCCAGCCGCGTGCCCGGCTGCAGCGCCTGCAGCAGCGCCTGCGTCAGCGCGGCGTTGCGATAGGGAGTCTCGATGAAGAGTTGCGTCTGCCCGGTGCGCAGCGCGAGGGCCTCCAGCTCGCGGATGCGCTGGGTGCGCTCGGTCGCGTCCTGCGGGAGGTAGCCGACGAAGGCGAAGTTCTGGCCGTTCAGGCCGCTGGCCGCGAGGGCCAGGAGCAGCGAGACCGGGCCGCTGAGCGGCACCACCCTCAGGCCCAGTTCATGGGCCGCCCGCACCACGGACGACCCCGGGTCGGCGACGGCGGGCATGCCCGCTTCGCTCAGCAGGCCCATGTCGTGGCCTGCCAGTGCGGGCGCAAGCAGGGGCCTGGCGTCGAACTGCCCGGCGTGGTCACCCTTCTTGTGGACTTCGCGCGGCAACTCCTGGATCTGCTGCGCCTGCAGCGGTGCGGCCAGCGCAGCCACCGGGTCGATGCGCTTGAGATAGGCCCGCGCCGACTTGGCGTTCTCGCAGACCCAGTGGGTGAGGGCGGCTGCCGCCTGCAGCGTGCCCAGGGGGATGGACTGCTCCACGGGCGGCTGCGGCTCGCAGCCGAAGTCCAGTGGCGCCGGCACCAGGAAGAGCGTGCCGCGCTTGTGCGCTGGTGCCGTCAAAGCAGGTCCACCCCGGCAGCGCGCAACATGCGGCAGGTGCGGATCAGCGGCAGGCCCACCAGGGCGGTGGGGTCGTCGCTGTCGATCGACTCCAGCAGGGCGATGCCCAGCCCCTCGCTCTTGGCGCTGCCGGCGCAGTCGTAGGGCTGTTCGGCCCGCAGGTAGGTTTCAATGGCCGCGTCGCCCAGGTCGCGGAAGACCACCCGGACCGGCGCGATGTCGCGCTGCTCGAAGCCACTGGCCTGGCACACGACGGCCACGGCGGTCTGGAAGATCAGCGTCTGCCCGCGCATGCGGCGCAGTTGCTCGACGGCGCGCTCGTGGGTACCCGGCTTGCCCAGGGGCTCGCCGTGCAGGTCGGCCACCTGGTCGGAGCCGATCACCACCGCCTCCGGGAATCGCCGGGCGACCGCCTGCGCCTTGGCCAACGCGAGGCGCCCGGCCAGCACGGCGGGCGTTTCGCCAGGGAGAGGGGTCTCGTCGACTTCGGGCGAGTGCACTTCGAAGGGAAGCTTCAGCCGATCCATCAGTTCGCGCCGGTAGCGCGAGGTGGAAGCCAGGATGACGGTGCGTTTGTCCATGCCGGCAATTGTCCCGGATCGAGGATTAGACTCCGGCGGATGAAGAGAGAATTCCAGCCCGAGCGCCTGCCTGTCGCCGAGTTCGCCCAGGCGAGCGGGCACTTGGCCGGCACCCTGGCGTTGTCGCGCTTCCCGCGGCTTGCGGCCGAGGCGGTCGAATCGATTGAGGGCCACGAGGTGCGTTGGGAGGCCGACGGCGAAGAGCGCCAGGGATCCGGCGGCCGCGCCGAGACCTCGCTGCACCTGCGGGCCGGCACCACGCTGCCCCTGGCCTGCCAGCGCTGCCTGACGCCGGTGCTGGTCCCGATCGAGGTCGATCGCTGGTTCCGCTTCGCGGCCGACGAGGAAAGCGCCGCCGCGCTGGACGAGGAACTCGAGGAGGACGTGCTGGTCGCCAGCCGAGACTTCGACCTCCTCGAGTTGATCGAAGACGAGTTGCTCATGGAGTTGCCGATCACGCCCCGCCACGAGGTCTGCCCCCAGGCGGTGCCGCTGTCCGTCCAGGATGCGGACTTCGATGCCGCCGGGGAAAAGCAGGCCAATCCCTTTGCCGCCCTGGCGAAACTGCGTTCCGGCAAGCCCGAGTAGGCTAGGCTGGCGAATCAGGCACGAGCTGGGCTATAATCATGGGCTTCGCGCGTAACCCAAGCCAGTTGCTCGAACCTGATCGGGCCTATGAATTGGAATTGGGAGTCGCAGCGGGCCTGAAACCGAGGGCCAGGCTGCTAGAGCGTCCCACCAACCAACCGAATTCCAGGAGCCAACATGGCCGTCCAGCAAAACAAGAAGTCGCCCTCCAAGCGGGGCATGCACCGCTCGCACAACGCCCTGAATGTGCCGGGCATCGCCGTGGAGCCCACCACGGGCGAAACGCATCTGCGTCACCACATCAGCCCCAACGGCTTCTATCGTGGCCGCAAGGTGCTGAAGACCAAGAACGAAGCCTGATCCGTATTTCCCAGGCGCAGGCCCGAGGCTACTTCTGCTGTAGCGTCGGGCCTTTGTTTTGATGGCTACGCCCTCCGAATTCGCTTCCGCTCCCCTGGCCGCGGTCACCCTCTCGGTGGACTGCATGGGGGGCGATCATGGTCCGTCGGTCACGCTGCCGGCATGCAAGGCATTCCTGGAGCGGCACGAGCAGGCCTCCCTGATCCTGGTCGGCGTCCCCCAGGCGCTGGCCGGCTTCTCCCATCCGCGCGCCCGCATCGTCGAGGCGAGCGAAGTGGTGGGCATGGACGATCCGGTCGAGATCGCCCTGCGCAAGAAGAAGGACTCCTCCATGCGCGTGGCCATCGCGCAGGTGAAGGAGGGGGCGGCCCAGGCGGCGGTCTCTGCCGGCAACACCGGCGCCCTGATGGCGATCGCGCGCTATCTGTTGAAGACCCTCGAGGGCATCGACCGGCCGGCAATCGCGCCTCAGCTGCCCAACGTGAAGGGCGGCGCCACCACCGTGCTCGACCTGGGTGCCAACGTGGATTGCGAGGCCGAAGACCTGCTTCAGTTTGCCGTGCTGGGTTCCGCCCTGGTCTCGGCCCTGACCGGCAACGAGTCGCCCTCGGTCGGCTTGCTGAACATCGGCGAAGAAGCCATCAAGGGCAGTGAAACCATCAAGCGCGCGTCGCAACTGCTGCGAACAGCTGCCAATTCGCAAGATCTGAACTTCTACGGCAACGTTGAGGGTAACGACATTTACAAGGGGACGACTGATATCGTCGTCTGTGACGGCTTCGTCGGGAACGTTGCACTCAAGGCCAGCGAAGGTGTGGCATCGATGATCGGTGAGTTCATCCGGATGGAGTTTTCGCGCAGCATCTTCACGAAACTTGCTGCCATCGTTGCCTATCCTGTTCTCAAGTCCTTCAAGAATCGCCTGGATCACCGTCGTTACAACGGTGCGGCGCTTCTGGGGCTGCGCGGGCTCGTGTTCAAGAGCCATGGGTCTGCTGACGAGATGGCTTTCGGGTACGCGCTGGATCGCGCTTATGATGCCGCACGCAACAATCTGCTCGATCGGGTTCGAGCCCGCATTGCGCACGCGGCGCCGCTTCTTGCGCGTAAAGAGTCCGCAACGCCGGCCGAGTCGGCGGCACTTCAAGTCTGATGGCTTCATATTCAAGAATCACCGGCACGGGCAGCTACCTGCCTCCGCGCCGGGTCACCAACGACGACCTCGCGCGCGATCTGGCGCAGCGCGGCATCGAGACTTCCGACCAATGGATCATTGAGCGGACCGGCATCCGCGCCCGCCATTTCGCCGCGCCCGAGGTCACCACCAGCGACCTGGGCTTCGAGGCCGCCAGGCATGCGCTCGAGGCCGCTGGCCGCAAGGCGGAGGAGGTCGACCTCATCATCGTCGCCACGTCCACGCCGGACATGGTGTTCCCTTCTTCCGCGGCGATCCTGCAGAACAAGCTCGGCATCGCCGGCTGCCCGGCCTTCGACGTCCAGGCGGTCTGCAGCGGCTTCGTCTATGCGCTGACCGTGGCCGACGCCATGATCCGCACCGGCACCGCCAAGTGTGCGCTGGTGGTGGGCGCCGAGGTCTTCTCCCGCATCCTGGACTTCAACGACCGCACGACCTGCGTGCTGTTCGGCGACGGCGCCGGCGCCGTGGTGTTGGAAGCCAGCGAAACCCCGGGCATCCTGGCCAGTGACCTTCATGCCGACGGCAAGCACGTCGGCATCCTGTGCGTCCCGGGCCATGTCTCCGGCGGCCAGGTCACCGGCACGCCCTTCCTGCACATGGACGGGCAGGCCGTCTTCAAGCTGGCCGTGCGCGTGCTCGAGGAAGCCGCCCGGGCCACGCTGGCCAAGGCCGGCAAGACCGACGCCGACATCGACTGGCTGATTCCGCACCAAGCCAACATCCGCATCATGGAAGGCACGGCCAAGAAGCTGAAGCTGGACCGCGAGAAGCTGATCGTGACCGTGCACGAGCATGGCAACACCTCGGCCGCCTCCATCCCGCTGGCACTCGACGACGCAGTGCGCAGCGGCAAGGTGAAGAAGGGCGATACCGTCATGCTCGAGGGCGTGGGTGGCGGTTTCACCTGGGGCGCCGTCCTATTGAACATGTAGGGCGCGCCGGCCCGCCGCGCGGGCCACGCGTCACTGCAGGAGACAGAACAGAACAATGAAATCATCCGCCTTCGTATTTCCCGGCCAGGGTTCCCAATCGGTCGGCATGCTGGACGCCTGGGGCGACCACGCCGCCGTGCGCGAGACGCTCGCCGAAGCATCCGATGCGCTGGGCGAGGACATCGCCAAGCTGATCCATGAAGGGCCCAAGGAAGCCCTGGCGCTCACCACCAACACCCAGCCCGTGATGCTGGTGGCGGCCGTCGCCGCCTGGCGCGCCTGGCTGGCCGAGGGTGGCGAGAAGCCTTCCGTGGTGGCCGGCCATTCGCTGGGCGAGTACTCGGCGCTGGTGGCCTCGGGCGTGCTGACGCTGTCGCAGGCCGCACCGCTGGTGCGCTTCCGTGCCCAGGCCATGCAGCAGGCCGTGCCCGTGGGCGCGGGTGCCATGGCCGCCATCCTCGGCATGGACGCCGCCAAGGTCATCGCCGGCTGCGCCGAAGCCACCGCCACCTTCGGCGCTGGCTCTGCCGAGGTGGTCGAGGCCGTCAACTTCAACGACCCGGTGCAGACCGTGATCGCCGGCAGCAAGGCCGCCGTCGACAAGGCCTGCGAGCTGCTCAAGGCCAACGGCGCCAAGCGCGCGCTGCCGCTGCCGGTGTCGGCGCCTTTCCATTCCAGCCTGATGAAGCCCGCGGCCGACGCGCTGCGCGCCAAGCTGGCCGAGATGGATTTCGCCGCGCCGCAGATCCCGGTGGTCAACAACATCGACGTTGCCGTCGAGACCGACCCGGCCCGCATCCGTGACGCGCTGGTCCGCCAGGCCGCCGGCCCGGTGCGCTGGGTCGAGACGGTGCAGGCGCTGCAGGCGCGCGGCGTGGCCGCCGTGATCGAATGCGGTCCCGGCAAGGTGCTGGCCGGCATGGCCAAGCGCATCGCGCCGGACCTCGCATCGGGCGCCATCTACGATCCGGCCTCGCTGGCCGAAGTGAAACAACAGCTGGCTTGAATCGACATGAGCGACTCCACTGAACTCAAGGGCCAGGTGGCCCTGGTGACCGGCGCCACGCGCGGTATCGGCGCGGCCATTGCCCTGGAACTGGCCCAGCGCGGCCTCAAGGTGATCGGCACCGGCACCACGGCCGAGGGCGCTGCCTCCATCACGTCGGCACTCTCCGCGCATGGCGGTGAAGGCCGCGCACTCAACGTGAACGATGCCGCCGCCACCGACGCCCTGATCGACGCCATCGTCAAGGACCACGGCGGCCTGCACGTGCTGGTCAACAACGCCGGCATCACCCGCGACACCCTGGCCATGCGTCTGAAGGACGAGGACTGGGACGCGGTGCTGGACACCAACCTCAAGGCCGTGTTCCGCCTCTCGCGCGCCGTGATCCGCCCGATGATGAAGCAGCGCTACGGCCGCATCATCAGCATCACCAGCGTGGTGGGCGCCTCCGGCAACCCGGGCCAAGCCAACTACGCGGCCGCGAAAGCCGGCGTCGCGGGCATGACCCGCGCCCTGGCGCGCGAGCTGGGCAGCCGCAACATCACCGTCAACTGCGTCGCGCCGGGCTTCATCGCCACCGACATGACGGCTTCGCTGCCCGAGGCGCAGCAGCAGGCGCTGCTCTCGCAGATCCCGCTGGGCCATCTGGGCAAGCCGGCCGACATCGCGCATGCGGTGGCCTACTTGGCCTCGCCGCAGGCGGGCTACGTGACGGGGCAGGAACTGCACGTCAACGGCGGCATGTACATGTAGGCGTTCACTCGCCCCCCGTTCGACCACCCATTTCAGCAAGCGGCGGGTCAGGCAAAACAAGTTGCCCGGCCCGCTAAAATCCACCGGTTACTTACAACCCTCAGAGGGAACCAAATGAGCGATATCGAAGCACGTGTCAAGAAAATCATCGCCGAACAGCTCGGCGTGGAAGAGTCCCAAGTCACCAACGAAAAGGCTTTCGTGGCCGACCTCGGCGCGGACTCTCTGGACACGGTCGAACTGGTGATGGCGCTCGAAGACGAATTCGGCATCGAGATCCCGGACGAAGACGCCGAGAAGATCACGACGGTGCAGAACGCCGTCGACTACGCCACCAAGAACCAGAAGGCCTGATCGGCCCAACGGAACCGCTCATCGGTGCGCTGCCTTCTTGGATGACGCGCCGCGAGGGCGGACTTCATTCATCCCAGAAAGGTTTGCCGGCATGACCAAACGCCGCGTCGTCGTGACCGGGCTGGGTTGCCTGGCTCCTGTCGGAAACACCGTCACGGAAGCCTGGTCCAACCTGTTGGCCGGTCAGTCGGGCATCGACACCATCCAAAGCTTCGATGCCAGTGCCTTCGCCTGCAAGTTTGCGGGCGAGGTCAAGGGTTTCGACATCGCCAAGTACATCCCCGAGAAGGAAGCGCGTCACATGGACCGCTTCATCCATCTCGGCCTCGCCGCCGCCATCCAGGCCGTCGAGGACAGCGGGTTGCCCACCGGCGACGCGCTGAGCCCCGAGCTGGCAGACCGCATCGGCTGCAACATCGGCTCGGGCATCGGTGGCCTGCCCATGATCGAGAACACGCACGCGGAGCTGGTCAACCGCGGCCCGCGCCGCGTGTCGCCCTTCTTCGTGCCGGCCTCGATCATCAACATGATCTCGGGCCACGTGTCGATCAAGTACGGCTTCAAGGGCCCGAACATCGCCGTGGTCACCGCCTGCACCACCGGCCTGCATGCCCTGGGCATGGCCGCGCGCATGATCGAGTACGGCGATGCCGACGTGATGATCGCCGGCGGCGCCGAATCGACGGTGTCCCCGCTGGGCATCGGCGGCTTCGCTGCCGCGCGCGCCCTGAGCACCCGCAACGACGATCCCAAGACGGCTTCGCGCCCCTGGGACAAGGACCGCGACGGCTTCGTGCTGGGCGAGGGTGCCGGCGTGATGGTGCTCGAGGAATACGAGCACGCCAAGAAGCGCGGCGCCAAGATCTACGCCGAGCTCTCGGGCTTCGGCATGTCCGGCGATGCGTACCACATGACCGCGCCCGACGTGGACGGCCCGCGCCGCTCCATGGTCAACGCGCTGGCCAATGCCGGCGTCAACGCCGACCAGGTGGGCTACATCAACGCGCACGGCACCTCCACGCCGCTGGGTGACATCAACGAGACCAACGCCATCAAGGCAGCTTTCGGCGACCAGGCGAAGAAGCTGGTGGTGAACTCGACCAAGTCCATGACCGGCCACCTGCTGGGCGGCGCGGGCGGCATCGAGTCGGTCTTCACGGTGCTGGCGCTGCATCATCAGAAGAGCCCGCCGACGATCAACATCTTCAACCAGGATCCGGAGTGTGATCTCGACTACTGCGCCAACCAGGCGCGCGATCTGAAGATCGACGTCGCGGTCAAGAACAACTTCGGCTTCGGCGGCACCAACGGCACGCTGGTGTTCAAGCGGGCTTGATCTGCGAACTCCCATGCACAGCGCCCCATCGGTGAACTTTCCGGTGGGGCGCTCGCGCTTGGCACGCCGGCTGGCGGCGGCCTTGTGGGGCCTTGGCGCGGCGATGCTGTGCGCCTGGTGCGTCCAGTTCGATGGGGCACCATGGCGCACCGCGCTGCTGGCGGCAGCGCTGCTGCTCGCCGCCGGCGCGGCGATCCGTGCGGTCCGGCTGGGCGAGGGCGTGCAACTGCAATGGAATGGTCAGCATTGGTCTTGCGACGGCACGCTGAGGCTTGACGGTGCCGCAGCCGCGATCCATCTGGATCTCCAGTCCCTGATGCTTGTCCGGATGCATGAGCCCGGCCGCCGGCCCGCCTGGATCTGGGTCGAACGGGTGTCCTGCCCGCCGCGCTGGCTGGACCTGCGGCGCGCGTTGCACGCTTCGGCGGGCGCCCGCCTGGATGCCGACGCTGCAAAGGTGGTCCAGCCATGAGCGGCAGCGACACCCCGACGTCGCCGCCGGCGCCGGCCAATTCAGCCGATGCCGACTTCCAGCTCGTCCAGCGGACGGTGGCTGGCGACGACAAGGCCTACGAGCTGCTGGTCATCAAGTACCAGCGCCGCATCGAGCGCCTCATCGGCCGGATGGTGCGCGACGTCGACCTGGTCGAGGACATTGCCCAGGAGACCTTCATCCGCGCCTACAGGGCGCTGCACCAGTTCCGCGGCGAGGCCCAGTTCTACACCTGGCTCTACCGCATCGCCGTCAACACCGCCAAGAAGGCGCTGGTGGACATGAAGCGCGATCCGACCGTCCCGGAGGCGGCCCTGCGCGCCAGCGACGACGACGATGAAACTTACCGGCCCGGAAACGAACCAATCAGCGACGAGAGCCCGGACACGATTCTTGCAGCCAAGGAAATCGCGGCCGCGGTGAATGCCGCCATGGAAGCACTGCCGGCCGAGTTGCGGCAGGCGGTGACCCTGCGCGAGATCGAGGGCTTGAGTTACGAAGAGATCGCCGAGGTCATGAATTGCCCGATCGGCACGGTGCGCTCGCGCATCTTTCGGGCCCGCGAAGCCATTTCGGCCCGGGTCAAACCGCTTCTGGACAGCCAGTCCGGGAAGCGCTGGTAGTTTTTAGCAGGTGGATGAGATGAACGACTCCGACAAGTTGCGCGAACAGGTTTCGGCGTTGCTGGACGGCCAGTTGCGGGGCGACGACTTCGCACGCGCCGTCGAGCAGGTGTGCGGCCACGAGGAATTGCGCGGTACCTGGCATACCTACCATGTGGTGGGGGACGTGATGCGCTCGGGCGAGCACATCGCCTGCCAGGATTCGGGCGCGTTCCTGCAGCGTTTTCGCGATCGGATCGCGCTCGAAGGGGGGCGCCCAGCCTCCGCCGTGGCGCAGCCGGTCGCCACGATCCGGGCGGAAGCTGCCAACGAACCCGTGTTCCGCTGGAAGCTGGTGGCCGGCATCGCCTCGGTGGCGGCGGCTGCAGCCATCGGCTGGAACTGGACCAGCAGCCTGAATCCGGCGCAGCCCGGTGCGCAGATCGCCGTCCGGCAGCAGCAACAAGGACCCGTCCTCGCTTCCGCCGTCGAGCCGGCCGCCGCGCCGCAGACCACCACCAGCCGCGTGCTGGTGGGCAACAACCCGGTTCCGCAGGTGATGCTGCGCGATCAGAGGCTGGATGCGCTGCTCGAGGCCCACCAGCAGGCCGGCGGCGGATCGCACATGCCTTCGGGCTTCCTTCGCAATGCCACCTTCGAAGGGCAGTCGCGCTGACCTCTGCAGACCAGGACCCGATGACGACCCCGACGCGACGACACCCCGTGCAACTCTTCCTGCCGGCCCTGGCTGCCCTGTTCTGTGCGGCCCAGGTGGCGGCGGCGCAACCCGCGCCGACGACGGGGGTGCCGGCGTCGCCGATCTCGAGTCCGAGTCCTGACGAGACCACGCCCAACCTGGGCGCGGTCGAGTGGCTCAAGCGCATGCATGGCGCGGCCCGCACCCACTCGTATGTGGGCACCTTCGTGGTGACGGTGGCGGCCGGCAACCTGTCGAGTGCGCGCATCTGGCATGCCTGCGAGGGCGACCTGCAGGTCGAGCGGGTGGACGTGCTCTCCGGGCCGCCGCGCACCACCTTCAGGCGCAACGAGCAGGTGCTGACCTTCCTGCCCGACCAGCGCGTGATCAAGAGCGAGAAGCGCGAGAACTCCGAACTCTTCCCGAACCTGCTGGGCGCCCCCGACTCCGCCATTGCCGATTTCTACGGCGTGAAGGTCGTCGGCAAGGGGCGCGTGGCCGGCTTCGACACGGACGTGATCCAGCTCATGCCGCGCGATGCGATGCGCTTCGGCTACCGAATCTGGACGGAAAAGCGTACCGGCCTGCTCACCAAGCTGCAAACCGTGGACAGCGACGGGAAGGTGGTCGAACAGTCCGCCTTCTCCGAGCTTCAGCTCGACGCGCCGGTGAAGGTGCAGTCGCTGTCCCAGATGATGAACACGCCGGCCGGCTACCGCCTGGAGAAGGCGCAGGTCGAACGGACCACGCCGCAGGCCGAAGGCTGGACGCTGAAGAATCCGGTGCCCGGCTTCAAGCCCACGAGCTGCAACCGCCGTGTGATCGCGGGCTCGGAGCGCACGCTGCAGTGGACCTTCTCCGACGGGCTGGCGACGGTGTCGCTCTTCATCGAGCCCTACGACGCGAAGCGCGATGCGCAGGAGGGCACGATGGCGCTGGGCGCCACCTACACGCTCACCCGGCGCCTGGCGGATCCGTCCGGCGACTGGTGGCTCACCGCGGTGGGTGAAGTTCCCGCCCGGACCCTGGAGGCCTTCGCGCAGAGCCTCATGCGCCAGCCGCGTTAGGCACCGAGGCGCGTGAGACCGTGTAGGAAAGCGCCCCAGACCTGAACCAAAGCGCGCGGCAGGGTTCATAGTGCAGTTCTTGCTCTTTCGATTTCTTTCTTTTTGTTCTTCGGAAAGCCGTTCGATGATGATGCAGTTCAAAGCTGAGGGAAAAAATCTGCGTGCCTTTGCCATGGCGGCCGGGCTGGCCCTGGGTGCAACGCTGGGCCTGATGCCGGCGGCACCGGCGCAGGCGCAGACGGCGACACGCACGCTGCCCGACTTCACCGACCTGGTCGACCAGGTCGGGCCGTCGGTGGTCAACATCCGCACCATCGAGCGCGTGAGCCAGCGCGGCAATCCGGAGATGGACGAGGAGATGCAGGAGTTCTTCCGCCGCTTCTTCGGCCAGCCCATGCCCGGCACGCCGCGCTCCGGGCCCCGGCCCAACCGGCCGTCGCCACAGGAAGAGGAGCGCCCGCGCGGCGTGGGCTCCGGCTTCATCCTCACGGCGGACGGTTTCGTGATGACGAATGCGCACGTGGTGGAAGACGCTTCCGAGGTGCTGGTCACGCTGGCGGACAAGCGCGAGTTCAAGGCCCGGATCGTCGGCTCCGACAAGCGTACCGACGTGGCCGTGGTCAAGATCGACGCCACCGGCCTGCCCGCGGTGAAGGTGGGCGACGTGTCCAAGCTGCGCGTGGGCGAGTGGGTGATGGCCATCGGCTCGCCCTTCGGCCTGGAGAACACGGTGACGGCCGGCATCGTGAGCGCAAAGCAGCGCGATACCGGCGACTACCTGCCCTTCATCCAGACCGACGTGGCCATCAATCCCGGCAACTCGGGTGGCCCGCTGATCAACATGCGCGGCGAGGTGGTGGGCATCAACAGCCAGATCTACTCGCGCTCGGGCGGCTTCATGGGTATCTCCTTCTCGATCCCCATCGACGAGGCGTGGCGCGTGGCGGAGCAATTGCGCACCAGCGGCCGTGTCTCGCGTGGCCGCATCGGCGTGCAGATCGACCAGGTGACCAAGGACGTGGCCGAGTCCATCGGCCTGGGCAAGCCCGCCGGTGCACTCGTGCGCAGCGTGGAGGTCGGCTCGCCCGGCGAGAAGGCGGGCATCGAGGCCGGCGACATCATCACCAAGTTCGACGGCAAGGTGATCGACCGGCCGAGCGACCTGCCGCGCCTGGTGGGCAACACCAAGCCGGGCACCAAGAGCGTGGTCACCGTGTTCCGCCGCGGCTCGACGCGAGACGTGAACGTGACCATCGCCGAGATCGAGCCCGACAAGCCGCCGAAGATCGCGGCGGAGAAGGAAGAGGCCTCGCCCAAGGCTTCGTCCTCGGTGGCGGCGCGCTCGCTGGGCCTCGGGGTGAGCGACATTCCCGAAGCCCAGAAGCGCGAGCTCAAGCTCAAGGGCGGCGTGAAGGTCGAGAGCGCCAGCGAGGCTGCGGCGCGCGCCGGCCTGCGTGAAGGCGACATCATCCTGTCGGTGGGCAACACCGAAGTGGGCAACGTGAAGGAATTCGACGGCGCGCTGGCCAAGGCCGACAAGTCCAAGCCCATCAGCATGCTGTTCCGCCGTGGGGAATGGGCCCAGTACGCCCTGGTCCGCCCGGCGCGCTGAGGTCCAGGCAGTCGTCAAGTGGCCCCAGCCGCCAGTCGGGTTTGGGGCCCTTCTTTTGGCCAAATGCAGACGCTTTCAAAATATTTTTGGGCGCACCGATTGAGCTAAATTAGTTTGCGCACACTAACTTATAGAAGACCTAACAACCCGATTTGGTAGAATACGTGGGCTCTCCGCCAGCTTCCGATGCATAAGCCCAACGCGCTTGTTCACGATGCGGGATGGCTTGTGACAGTCCACCGGCGCTCCACAGATCGCCCACAAGTTGTCCCAACCGTACCCCACAGCATTTGTTGACAAGCTGTTGATAAGTTTCATGTTGTGGACCTGCAACGAGCCTTCCGGCCGGTCTTCGCGGCTGTACGCGCCCCCCTTTTTGCCTACAATGAAGCTCCAACTACTGCAGTTGCCATTGCTTGTTGGTTCAGGGCGCGTCTCCTAGAGGACGCGCCCTTTTTTCTTGCCCGCAGCGCGCGAGCACGAGCCAATTCAAGTACTTAAGCGTCCCCGTTGATGAATCACATCAGAAATTTTTCGATCATTGCGCACATCGACCACGGCAAGTCGACGCTTGCCGATCGCTTGATCCAACGCTGCGGCGGGCTCGCGGAGCGCGAGATGGAGGCGCAGGTCCTCGACTCGATGGACATCGAGAAAGAGCGTGGGATAACCATCAAGGCACAGACCGCAGCGCTGCACTACAAGGCACGCGACGGCAAGGTCTACAACCTCAATCTCATCGACACGCCGGGGCACGTGGACTTCTCGTATGAAGTGTCGCGTTCACTCTCTGCATGTGAAGGCGCACTGCTCGTCGTCGATGCGAGCCAGGGTGTCGAAGCGCAGACGGTGGCCAACTGCTACACCGCGCTGGATCTCGGCGTCGAAGTGCTGCCGGTGCTCAACAAGATGGATCTGCCGCAGGCCGATCCCGACAACGCGAAGGCCGAGATCGAGGACGTGATCGGCATCGATGCGACCGACGCGATTCCATGTTCCGCAAAGACCGGCATGGGCATCGACGAAATCCTCGAGGCCGTGGTCGCGAAGGTGCCGGCGCCGCGCGGCAATCCCGACGCAGCGCTGCGCGCGATGATCATCGACAGCTGGTTCGACGCCTACGTCGGCGTGGTGATGCTGGTGCGCGTGGTCGACGGCCGCCTGGCCAAGGGCGATCGCATCAAGATGATGGCCACCGGCGCGAGCTACAACGCCGACAACCTGGGCGTGTTCACGCCGGCCAACGAGTCGCGCGACTCGCTGGAGGCGGGCGAGGTGGGCTACATCATCGCCGGCATCAAGGAACTGCAGGCGGCCAAGGTGGGCGACACCGTCACGCTGATCAAGCAGGGCAGCGGTGGTGCGGCGTTCACCGCCACCGAGCCGCTGCCGGGTTTCAAGGAGATCCAGCCGCAGGTCTTCGCGGGCCTGTACCCGACCGAGGCCAGCGAGTACGACGCGCTGCGCGACGCGCTGGAGAAGCTCAAGCTCAACGACGCCTCGCTGCAGTACGAGCCCGAGGTGAGCCAGGCACTGGGCTTCGGCTTCCGCTGCGGCTTCCTGGGCCTGCTGCACATGGAGATCGTGCAGGAGCGCCTGGAGCGCGAGTTCGACCAGGACCTCATCACCACGGCGCCCAGCGTGGTCTACCAGGTGGTGAAGAACGACGGCGAAGTGCTCATGGTGGAGAACCCGTCCAAGATGCCCGACGTCGGCCGCATGGCCGAGATCCGCGAGCCGATCGTGACGGTGCACCTTTACATGCCGCAGGAGTACGTGGGCTCGGTCATGACGCTGGCCAACCAGAAGCGCGGCGTGCAGATCAACATGGCCTACCACGGCCGCCAGGTCATGCTCACCTACGAGATGCCGTTGGGCGAGATCGTGCTGGACTTCTTCGACAAGCTGAAGTCGGTGAGCCGCGGCTACGCCTCCATGGACTACGAGTTCAAGGAGTACCGCGCCTCCGACGTGGTGAAGGTCGACATCCTGCTCAACGGCGAGAAGGTCGATGCGCTGTCGATCATCGTGCACCGCAGCCAGTCGCAGTTCCGCGGCCGGGCGGTGGTGAGCAAGATGCGCGAGATCATTTCGCGGCAGATGTACGACGTTGCCATCCAGGCGGCCATCGGAGCCAACATCATTGCGCGTGAGACAATCAAGGCGCTTCGCAAGAACGTGCTCGCCAAGTGCTACGGCGGCGACATCACCCGCAAGAAGAAGCTGTTGGAAAAGCAGAAGGCGGGCAAGAAGCGCATGAAGCAGATCGGCTCGGTCGAGGTGCCCCAGGAGGCCTTCCTCGCCATCCTGCAAGTCGAAGACTAAGAAGAAAAAATGCCCTTTCTCACCTCCCTCATCCTGGCCGTGTTCGCCGGCTATATCGGTGCCTGGTATTTCGGCGTGGTCGAAGGCAACTTCTCGCTGCTGCTGTTCCTTGCCACCCTGGTGACCGGCCTGTACTGGCTGGCCGAGCGCTTCTACTTCCTGCCGCGCCGCCGCCAGGCCGCGCAGGCGCTCGAGTCCTCGCTGGCGCAGCGCCAGGGGGAACTGGCGCGACAGGGCATCACGCAAGTGGACACCGTCGATCCGAAGGCGCGCGAGCGCCTGCTGATGCAGCCCTGGTGGCTGGACTGGACCGCGGGCCTGTTCCCGGTGATCCTGGCGGTGTTCCTGCTGCGCTCCTTCCTGGTCGAGCCCTTCAAGATTCCCTCGGGCTCGATGATGCCCACGCTGCTCACCGGCGACCTGATCCTGGTCAACAAGTTCACCTACGGCCTGCGCCTGCCGGTGATCAACACCAAGATGACCGACGGCACGCCGCCCGCGCGCGGCGACGTCATGGTGTTCCGCTACCCGCCCAAGCCCAGCATGGACTACATCAAGCGCGTGGTGGGCGTGCCGGGCGACGAGGTGGCCTACCTCAACAAGCAGCTCACCATCAACGGCAAGCCGGTGCCCAAGACGGCGGTGCCCGACTATTTCGACGAGGAGACGATGCGCTACCTCAAGGAATACAGCGAGAACCTCGGCGGAAAAGAACACAAACTTCTCAATGACGACAGCCGACGTGCTGGTTTGTCCGAAGTCGAGATTGCAGAATTCCCGAATCGTGACAATTGCCGTTACAGTATTGAAGGCGTGGTTTGCAAAGTTCCCGCGGGTCAATACTTCGTGATGGGTGACAACCGGGACAACTCGCTGGACTCGCGCTATTGGGGGTTCGTGCCGGATGAGAACATCGTCGGAAGAGCGTTCTTCATCTGGATGAACTTCGGGAATTTCAAACGCATTGGCTCGTTCCAGTAAGCGTTCATTACAACGAGGATAGTCATGAGGGTTAAGCGGTGGGGCCGCCCGGCGGGGCAGCGTGGCATCTCGTTCATCGGCCTGCTGTTCGTCGCGGCGGTGCTCGGTTGCGTGGGCGTGGTGGTGGCGCAAGTCATCCCGACGCTGATCGAGTACCAGGCGATCCTCAAGGCGACCAACAAGGCCAAGGAAGGCACCACCGTGCCCGAAGTGCGCGCGATCTTCGACCGCGCCCAGGCCATCGATGATTTCCAGTCCGTCGCCGGCAAGGACCTGGTCGTCCAGAAGGTGGGCGACAAGGTCGTGGTCTCCTTCGCCTACGACCGGGAGATCCACCTGTTCGGCCCGGCCTACCTCCTGCTCAAGTACAAGGGCCAGTCGAGCTGACGGCTCGGCGCGCATGGATCGGCTGTGTCGGATAGCGGACTTGCCGCGCTGCAGGCGCGTCTTCAACACAGCTTTGCGGACCAGCGCCTGCTGACCCGCGCTCTCACGCACCGTAGCTTTTCCGCCGACCACAACGAGCGCCTGGAATTCCTGGGCGACTCGGTGTTGAACCTCGCGGTCTCGCACCTGCTCTACACCCGCCTGGCCGACCTGCCGGAGGGCGACCTCTCGCGCGTGCGCGCCAACCTGGTCAAGCAGGACACGCTGCACCAGCTGGCGGTGAAGCTGGCGCTCTCGCCGCTGCTGCGCCTGGGCGAAGGCGAGTCGCGCTCCGGCGGCTCCAGCCGCCCGTCCATCCTGGCCGACGCGCTGGAGGCGGTGATCGGCGCGGTCTACCTCGATGCCGGCTTCGGCCCGGCGCAGGCGCTGGTGCACCGGCTCTACCAGTCGGTGGAGATCAACCCGCGCATGGAGGCTGCGGCCAAGGATCCCAAGACCGAACTGCAGGAATGGCTGCAGGGTCACAAAATGAAGTTGCCGGTCTACCGGGTGGCGGCCACACTGGGGGCTGCGCACAAGCAGACCTTCGAGGTGGAGTGCGAGGTGGCCGAGAACGGCTGGACCGAGCGCGGCATCGGCGGATCGCGCCGAGCCGGCGAGCAGGCCGCCGCGGCCGCGATGCTGATCCGCCTCAAGGCCACGCCCCCCCAGCAGCAGAGAAGCAAATGAACCAGGATTCCAACGACACGCTGCCACCCATCCCGGGCGCGGCGATTCCCGGCATGGCAGCGCAAAGCGAGGGCGCGGCGCAGGTGCCGGGCCGCCGCTGCGGCCTCGTGGCCATCGTCGGCAAGCCCAATGTGGGCAAGTCCACGCTGCTCAATGCGCTGGTGGGCCAGAAGATCAGCATCACCTCGCGCAAGGCGCAGACCACGCGCCACCGCATCACCGGCATGCGAACGATGGCGCAGCCCGACGGCACCGGCACGCAGTACGTCTTCGTCGACACGCCCGGCTTCCAGACCCGCCATTCGAATGCGCTGAACCGCTCGCTCAACAAGACGGTGCTTGGCGCCGTGGCGGACGTGGACCTGATCCTCTTCGTGGTGGAAGCCGGCAGCTTCACGCCGGCCGACGCCAAGGTGCTGAAGCTGCTGGGCGAGAAGATCCCCACGCTGCTGATCGCCAACAAGCTGGACAACGTGCACCGCCGCGGCGACATCGCGCCCTGGCTCGCGCAGATGCAGCAGGAGCACGCCTTCGCCGAGTTCGTGCCCATGTCGGCCAAGAACGCGAAGGACATCGAGCGCCTGCTGGGCATCTGCGAGAAGTACCTGCCCGAGCAGGACTGGTGGTACTCGGAAGACGAGCTCACCGACCGCAGCGAGAAGTTTCTGGCCAGCGAGACGGTGCGCGAGAAGCTCTTCCGCCTCACGGGCGACGAACTGCCCTACACCTCCACCGTGGTCATCGACAAGTTCGAGGAAGAGCCGCCGCAGCGCAAGGGCCAGAAGCGGCTGGTGAAGATCGCCGCCACCATCGTGGTCGAGCGCGACGGCCACAAGGCCATGGTGATCGGCGACAAGGGCGAGCGAATCAAGCGCATCGGCACCGAGACGCGCCAGGAACTGGAGAAGCTCATGGACGCCAAGGTGTTCATCGAGCTGTGGGTCAAGGTGCGCTCCGGCTGGGCGGACGACGAGGCGCGGGTCAAGTCCTTTGGCTACGAATAGCGGCCGGGCAGGGCGCTAGTGGCCACCCATCGCGTCTCGCACGAGCCGGCGTACGTCCTGCACCGCTACGACTGGAGCGAATCCAGCCTGATCCTGGAGGTGTTCACCCGCAACCACGGGCGCATCGCCCTGGTGGCCAAGGGCGCCAAGCGCCCCAGCTCCAACTTCCGGCCGGTGCTGCTGCCGCTGCAGCCGCTGCAGCTGAGCTTCGGCGGCGACAGCGAGATCCGCACCCTCAAGGCGGCCGAGTGGATGGGCGGGCACGTCATGCCCACCGGCGAGGCGCTGCTGTCGGGCTACTACCTCAACGAACTGCTGATGCGCCTGCTGGCGCGCGACGACTCGCATCCGGCCCTGTTCGAGGCCTACGTCGGCGCGGTGGAAGTGCTGGCCGGCGACCACGCCGGCGCGCAGAGCGCCACCCAGTCGGCAGCGCTGCGCGCCTTCGAGCTGATCCTGCTGCGCGAGATCGGCTTCCTGCCCAGCCTCGATGCGCAGACCCTGACGCTCGAGCCGCTGGCCCTCGGGCAAGGCTACGCCCTCGTGGCGGAGGCCGGCCTGCGCGAGGCGCAGGAGGACGAGGCCGCCCTGGACGGCGCGGACTGGCAGGCCCTGCAGCACGCACTGGACGAGCGCCTGCCGTTCACCGCCACGCTGCGCGCCATTGCCGGCCTTCCTGCCGGGGGCAACAGCGCGCTGCGCAATCAGCTGCGCATGCTGCTCAACTACCATTGCGGCGTCGCCACGCTGCGCACCCGGCAACTCATGCGAGACCTGCAAGCCCTATGAGCTCTTCCGTCGCCACCGCCCTGTCGGTCAACCTCAACAAGGTCGCCTTGGTGCGCAACACGCGCCACCTGGGTATCCCGAGCGTCCTGTACGCGGCCTCCATCTGCCTGGATGCCGGCGCGCACGGCATCACGGTGCATCCGCGCCCCGACGAGCGCCATATCCGCGGGCAGGACGTGCACGATCTCTCGGAACTGCTGGCCAACGACTGGCCCCAGGCCGAGTTCAACATCGAAGGCAACCCCTTCCACAACCTGATGGACTTCGTGCGCGAGTTGCGTCCCACGCAGGCCACCTTCGTGCCCGACAGCGCCGACCAGTTCACCAGCGACCACGGCTGGACCTTTCCCGACGACGCCGAGCGCCTGCGCCCCCTGATCAGCGAGTGCAGGGCCCTGGGCGTGCGCGTGAGCCTCTTCATGGATCCCGACGCGGACATGATGGCCGGCGCCAAGTCCGTGGGCGCCGACCGCGTCGAGCTCTACACCGAAGGCTATGCCGCCTCGCGCGGCACCTCGCGCGCCGATGCGGTGCTCAAGCTCTATGCGGACGCGGCCCGCGCGGCGGTCGAGGCGGGCCTGGAGGTCAATGCCGGCCACGATCTCAGCCGCGACAACCTCGGCGAGTTCCTCAAGGCCGTGCCCGAGGTGCGCGAGGTGTCCATCGGCCATGCCTTCATCGCCGATTCGCTCGAGCTGGGCTACGCCGCCACCACGCGCGACTACCTGCGCTGCATCCGCGAGGCCAGGGCCTAAGTGATCTACGGCATCGGCACCGATATCTGCGACATCCGGCGCATCACGGCCACGCTGGAGCGCCAGGGCGAGCGCTTCGCCACCAAGGTGCTGGGCGACGACGAGCTGGCCATCTGGCGCAGCCGCAGCGCGCGCTGGCCCCAGCGCGGCATCCGCTACCTGGCGACCCGCTTCTCGGCCAAGGAAGCCTTCAGCAAGGCCGTCGGCATGGGCATGCGCATGCCCATGAGCTGGCGGCTGTGCGAGATCCTCAACGAAAAGAGCGGCAAGCCGCGCATCGTGCTGCACGGCGAGCTGAAGGCCTGGTTCGAGGCTCAGGGCCTGCGTGCCCACGTGACCGTGACCGACGAGACCGACTACGCGGCCAGCTTCGTGGTGGTGGAACGCGACTTGCCGCCGCCAGCCAATCCCTGATGACGACCCAGAACCCCGTGCACGCGCCCCTGATCATCGACATCACGGGCACCGAACTCACGCCCGACGACCGCAGGCGCCTGGCCGACCCGCTGGTGGGCGGCATCATCCATTTCACCCGCAACTGGCACAGCCGGGTGCAGATGCGCGAACTCAACCGCGAGATCAAGTCGCTGCGCCCCGACCTGCTGATCTGCGTGGACCACGAGGGTGGCCGCGTGCAGCGCTTCCGCACCGACGGCTTCACGCGGCTGCCCGCCATGGGGCGGCTGGGCGAGCTGTGGATGCGCGACGCCATGCAGGCCACCGAGGCGGCCAGCAGCGCAGGCTACGTGCTGGCGAGCGAACTGCGCGCCTGCGGCATCGACTTCAGCTTCGCGCCGGTTCTCGACCTGGACTGGGGCGAGAGCGGCGTGATCGGCGACCGCAGCTTCCACCGCGACCCGCGCGTGGTCGCCATGCTGGCGCGCTGCGTCATGCACGGCATGCTGCAGGCGGGCATGGCCAACTGCGGCAAGCACTTTCCCGGGCATGGCTACGTCAAGGCGGACTCGCATGTGGCGATCCCGGTGGACCGGCGCGGCCTGCGGGCCATCCTGGCCGACGACGGCCGGCCCTTCGAATGGCTGGCCGGCTCGCTGTCGGCGGTGATGCCGGCGCACGTGATCTATCCCAAGGTCGACGCGCGGCCAGCGGGCTTCTCGGCGCGCTGGCTCCAGGAGATCCTGCGTGGCCGGCTGGGCTTCGCCGGCGCCGTCTTCACCGACGACCTCAGCATGGAGGCCGGCCGCTACATCGACGGCCGCCTGCTCAGCTTCGGCGAGGCGGCGATCGCCGCATTGCAGGCCGGCTGCGACCTGCCGATGCTGTGCAACCAGAGCGTGGGCGAGAAGGCGGCGGGACTCGACGGCATGCTCGACGAAGTGGCCGAGGCGCAAGCCAGCGGCGCGTGGACGCCGGATTCCCGCAGTCACGCGCGCCGCATGGCGCTGCTGCCTCCGGGCGACGCGCCCGGCTGGGACGCGCTGGGCGCCTCGCCCCGCTACCAGGACGCGCTGCGGCGCCTTAGGTCGCAGGTCTAGCCGGCGGCGGTGGGCGCAGGCGCCCACAGCGCCTGGCCGCCCAGGTCCAGGTGCGTGAGGTACAGGCGCAGGTCGAACTCGTGCTGGTGGTAGGCCGGCTCCATGTGGGTGCACAGGGCGTAGAAGCCCTTGTCATGCTCGCGCACCTTCAGGTGGGCCAACTCGTGCACGACGATCATGCGCAGCCACTCCAGCGGCACCTCGCGGAACAGGCTGGCAACGCGGATCTCGTGGCGCGCCTTGAGCTTGCTGCCCTGCACGCGCGACACCGTGGTGTGCGTGCCCAGCGCGTGGCGCACCACGTGCAGCTTGCTGTCGTAGAGCACCTTGGACAGCGGCTGCGCGTTGCGCATGAACTCGTTCTTCAGCGCCTGCGTGTAGTCGTACAGCGCACCGTCGGTGCGGATGCCATGGGCCTGTGGAAAGCGGCGCTGCAGGACTTCGCCCAACCGCCCGCCTTCGGCCAGCGGACGCACCTGCGCTTGCAGCGGCTCGGGATAGTGCGCGAGGTACTTCATCGAGCGCAGCGCCGCTCTCAGGCGAGGCCACGGCGCTGCGCTGTGCAGGCCAGGCCCGCGGCGACGCCGCCGAACAGGTCGCCTTCGATCAGAGGCACGCCGGCGAAGCTGTGTGCGAGGGCATGGCGGAAGGGGCGCAGCGCGGACGATCCGCCGGTGAGATAGATGCCGTCCAGCTGCCGCGTGTGCAGCCCGGCGCGGCGAACGCACTCGTGCGCGCAGGCCACCACGCGGGACAGCGCTTCGGCCAGGTGCACGGAGAGGTCCTCCGGGCGCAGCGCCGCAGCCAGCCCGGCCTCGGCGAAGTCCAGGTCGATCCCGGCGGGGGCATCCTGGTCCGAACCCCGGATCTTGGCCTGCTCCACTTCGCTGGCGATACGGTGGCCCTGGGCTTCGCGCAGCACGCGCATGAGCCGGTCGTGCAGGCGCAGGTCCGCGTAGTTGCTGCGCAGTTCGTTCGCCTCGCGCACCGCCTTGGGCGTCTGTGCCCAGTGGATCAGGTGCCAGGTCGACAGGTCGAAGAACACCCGGCTGGGCACTTCGCGTCCCTGCGGGCCCTGGTGGCGCAGGCCCAGCAGGGGCATCACGCATTCGAGGTTCAGGCGCTGGTCGAAGTCGGTGCCGCCGATGTGCACGCCACTGGTGGCGAGGATGTCATCGGCGCGGTCGGTCTGCGCGGCGCGCTGCGGGCCCAGGCGCACCACGGTGAAGTCGGAGGTGCCGCCGCCGATGTCCGTCACCAGCACCAGCGATTCGCGGGTGGCGCGCTGCTCGTGGTCGAAGGCAGCCGCAATGGGCTCCAGCTGGAACTCGATGTGGCGAAAGCCCGCCGCATGCGCCGCACGGCGCAGCGTGTCCTCCGCCTGCCGGTCGCGCTTGGGGTCGTCGTCGACGAAACGCACCGGGCGGCCCAGCACCACGCTGGCGGGGCGCTGCCCCAGTTCGCGCTCGGCGCGGGCTGCCAGTTCGGCCAGGAAGCGGGTCACGATGTCCTGGAAGCTGACGAGCCCGTCGTACACCGCGGTGGTCTCGTTCATGAGCGAGCTGCCCAGCAGGCTCTTGAGCGAGCGCATCAGCCGGCCCTCGACGCCCGCCAGGTACAGGCTCACCGCGTCGCGGCCGAAATGCGTGCTGCGGTCTTCCGCGTTGAAGAACACGGCCGTGGGCAGCGTCGTGGCCGCGCCTTCGAGCGGCAGCGCGCGCACGGGACCCTGGGGGTCGGCAAAGGCAACGGCAGAGTTCGAGGTGCCGAAGTCGATGCCGACTGCGGCATCGCTCTTCATGATTCCCGGCGCAGGGCAGGGAAGAGGATCACGTCGCGGATGCTCGGCGAATCCGTCAGCAGCATCATCAGGCGGTCGATGCCGATGCCGCAGCCGCCGGTGGGCGGCATGCCGTATTCCAGCGCGCGCACGAAGTCGTGGTCGAAGAACATGGCCTCGTCGTCGCCGCTGTCCTTGGCGGCCACCTGCGCGTTGAAGCGCGCGGCCTGGTCCTCGGCGTCGTTCAGCTCACTGAAGCCGTTGCCGAATTCGCGGCCGGTGATGTAGAGCTCGAAGCGCTCGGTGACTTCGGGGCGCTCGTCGTTGGCGCGGGCCAGCGGCGAGATCTCGGTGGGGTGCTCCATGATGAAGGTGGGCTGCCAGAGCTTCTCTTCCACCGTTTCCTCGAAGTACAGCACCTGCAGGCTGGCCAGGCTGCGGCCGGCGAGGCGGTCCTTCTCCTCGGTCATGCCCAGCTTGCGCAGCGCGTTGCGCAGCCAGTCGGCGTCATCCACGTGATCGCCGGCCTCGGTGTACTTGAGGATGGCTTCGCGGATGGTCAGGCGCGCGAAGGGCTGGGCCAGGTCCACCTGCTTGCCCTGGTATTCCAGCTGCAGGCCGCCCGCGGCCTTTTGCGCGATGGTGCGGATCAGCGTCTCGGTGAAGTCCATCAGGTCGCGGTAGTTCCAGTAGGCCGCGTAGAACTCCATCATCGTGAACTCGGGGTTGTGCCGCACCGAGATGCCCTCGTTGCGGTAGCTCCGGTTGATCTCGAACACGCGCTCGAAGCCGCCCACGATCAGGCGCTTGAGGTACAGCTCGGGCGCGATGCGCAGGAACATCTCCTGGTCCAGCGCGTTGTGGTGCGTCTTGAAGGGCTTGGCGTTGGCGCCGCCCGGGATGGGATGCAGCATGGGCGTCTCGACCTCGAGGAAGTCGTTGGACACCATGAACTCGCGCAGGGCCGACACGGCGCGGCTGCGCGCGGTGAAGCGGGCGCGGGCCTGTTCGTCGGTGATCAGGTCGACGTAGCGCTGGCGGTACTTCTGCTCCTGGTCGGCCATGCCGTGGAACTTGTCGGGCAGCGGGCGCAGGCTCTTGGTCAGCAGGCGCAGGCGCTCGACCTTGATCGACAGCTCGCCGGTCTTGGTCTTCATGAGCGTGCCTTCGGCGCCGAGGATGTCGCCCAGGTCCCAGCGCTTGAACTCGGCGTACGCCTCTTCTCCGAGCGCGTCTCGCGTGACGTAGAGCTGGATGCGGCCGGTGGCGTCCTGCAGCGTGGCGAAACTGGCCTTGCCCATCACGCGCTTGAGCATCATGCGGCCGGCTACGCCGGCGGTCACGGGCTGCGCCTCCAGCGTTTCGGCACTGGTCTCGCCATGGGCGACCTGCAGCGCCGCCGCGCGGTCGGCCGGCTTGAAGTCGTTGGGGAAGGCCACGCCCTTGCCCTCGGCCTGGGCGCCGCGCAGCGCCTTCAGTTTCTCGCGGCGCTCGGCAATCAGCTGGTTGTCGTCGAGCGCGGGTGCGGCGGCAGTGTTGGGCGTAGGCTGGATCATGGAAGGGGCGGAAGTGGGCAATCGCGCGAATGATTCGAAGTGCCCGTCGGGCGGCGCGAAACCCACTATTTTAATCCGCCGCCCTCGAAGGGCGCTCCAAGTCAGGCGATGCCGTGTCGCGAGAGGAGATCGGCCACCAATTCCAGTCGCATCAGCGGGCTTTCCAGCTCCATCAGCCGCTGCTTGAGTTCCGTCTGCATCGGCAGCAGTTCGCACCAGCGGTTGGCCACCCAGCCGCAGTCGTCGAAGCGGTAGGGTTGTGCCACCGGCAGGCGCACGTCATCGCGGTCCTCGGCGGCCTTGCGCGCCTCCAGCGTGTCGAGCAGGCGGCTCAGGGCCTGCGCGACGTGCGCCAGGTCCTGCGGCACGGTCATGACCACGTCGTCGGCCAGCCACTCGACCTCGCCGGTCCACAGGCCGTTCTTGTGCTGGTTGCTGCCGTGCACCCGGAAGCGCCGCGTGCCCAGGCATTCGACAAGCAGCAACCCGGCCTGCGGAGATTCGAAGCGGCGGATTTCCGCCAGGGTGCCGATGGTGGCGAAGCGCTCGGCTTCCGCGCCGGCCACGCGCACTTCCGAGCCCTGGGTGAGGGCCACCACGCCGAAGGGTGATTTCGCCTTGTGCGCCTCGCCGACCATGTGCAGGTAGCGCACCTCGAAGACTCGCAGGGGCAGCAGCCCGCCGGGGTAGAGGACGCTGCCCAGGGGAAACAGGGGGAGGGTGACGAGGGAAGAAGAAGTCATTGAATGTGTCCGCGGCTGGCTATCATCGCACTCCCTTCCCAAGCGGCTCGCCATGCTCTATCAGATTCCCTCGTTTCTTCTCGATGTGATCACTGGCTTGTTCGGTGGGGCCTGCCTGCTGCGGCTGTACATGCAGTACCACCGCGTGCCCTTCGGCAACCCGCTGGGGCGCTTCATCTTCGCCATCACCGACTGGATCGTGCTGCCGCTGCGGCGCATCGTGCCGGCCTTCCGCCGCTGGGACCTGGCCAGCCTCATTGCCGCCTGGCTGCTGGTGATGGTGAAGTTCCTGCTGCTGTTCCTCCTGGTCGGCGCGGGCGGGGGTTACGCGATCCTGCCGCTGCTCTCGTTCTTCGGGCTGCTGCAGCTGGCGATCTCGGGCCTGACGGCGCTGCTGATCGTCTACGCGATCCTGTCGTGGATCCCCACCGCCTCCTCGATGCTGCAGGACCTGGTGGCGCGGCTGGCCGAGCCGCTGGTGCGGCCGCTGCGCAAGCTGATTCCGCTGGTGGGCGGGGTGGACCTGTCGCCGCTGGTGGCGATCGTGCTGCTGCAGATCGTGGCCATCGTGCTGGGCGATGCCCTGGCCTGGGCCTACGCGCTGGGGCGCCGCTGAAATGAAACCGGGCCACGAGGGCCCGGATGATTCAGCTGGGGAGGCGGATCACAGCACCGCGTCGGCAGGCTGGCGCAGCAGCATCGCCAGCGTATCGGCGATGGTCTTGCGCAACTCGCGGCGGTCGCAGATGAAGTCGATCGCACCCTTGGTCTGGAGGAACTCGGCGCGCTGGAAGCCCTCGGGCAGCGTGACGCGCACCGTGCTCTCGATCACGCGCGGGCCGGCGAAGCCGATCAGCGCCTTGGGCTCGGCGATCACCACGTCGCCCATGAAGGCGAAGCCGGCACTCACGCCGCCCATGGTCGGGTCGGTCAGCACGCTGATGTAGGGCAGGCCCTTCTTCGCCAGGCGGGTGAGCGAGGCGTTGGTCTTGGCCATCTGCATCAGCGAGAGCAGGCCTTCCTGCATGCGCGCGCCGCCGGTGGCGGTGAAGCAGATGAAGGGCACCTTCTGCTCGATGGCGGTCTCGACGCCGCGCACGAAGCGCTCGCCCACCACGCTGCCCATGCTGCCGCCCATGAACTCGAACTCGAAGCAGGCCACCACCGCGTTGATGCTGTGGATGGCGCCGCCCATGACGACCAGGGCGTCGGTCTCGCCGGTGTTCTCCAGGGCTTCCTTCAGGCGCTCGGGGTACTTGCGGCTGTCCTTGAACTTGAGCGCGTCCACCGGCAGCACTTCCTGGCCGATCTCGTAGCGGCCCTCGGGATCGAGGAAGGCGTCGAGCCGGGCGCGGGCGCCGATGCGGTGGTGGTGCGCGCAGCTGGGGCACACGTTCTGGTTGTGCTCCAGGTCGGTCTTGTAGAGCACCGTGTCGCAGCTCGGGCACTTGATCCAGAGCCCTTCGGGCATCTGGCGGCGTTCGCTCGGGTCGGACGGGGCGATCTTGGGGGGAAGAAGTTTTTCTAACCAGCTCATGCGGTCACTCCAATGGGACTAGCCGTATTTTGCCAAATGCCGGTTTTCACCGGCCGGAGGCGTTTTTCGGGGTGTTGGCAGGCAGGGCGTCCAGCGCCTCGCGGATGCCCGACAGGAACTCGCCCACCAGGGGCACCACGCGATCGCGCGGCGCTTCCTCGATGAGCTGGATGATCTTGCTGCCGATCACCACGGCGTCGGCGGCGCTGCCCACCGCCTGCGCGGTGCGTGCGTCGCGGATGCCGAAGCCCACGCCCACGGGGATCTTCACGTGCTCGCGGATGCGCGGCAGCATCTGGCCCACCGCCTCGGTGTCCAGGTGGCCGGCGCCGGTCACGCCCTTGAGCGAGACGTAGTAGACATAGCCCGAAGCGATTCGCGCCACCTGCGCCATGCGCTCGGGCGTGCTGGTGGGCGCCAGCAGGAAGATCAGGTCGATGCCCTGTGCGCGCAGTTCTTCGGCGAAGGCCTCGCACTCCTCGGGCGGATAGTCGACGACCAGCAGGCCATCCACGCCGGCCTGGGCCGCGTCGCGGATGAAGGCGCCCTTGCCGTGCTTCTGCTCGTAGCGTTCCACCGGGTTGGCATAGCCCATCAGCACCACGGGCGTGCCGGCGTCCTTCTGGCGGAAGGCGGCGACCATCTGCAGCACCTGCGTCATGCCCACGCCAAGCGCCAGCGCGGCCTCGCCGGCCTTCTGGATTACCGGGCCGTCGGCCATGGGGTCGGAGAAAGGCACGCCCAGTTCGATCACGTCGGCGCCGGCGGCGACCATGCCGTGCATCAGCTCGGGCGTGACGTCGGCATAGGGGAACCCGGCCGTCACGTAGGGGATGAGGGCGCGGCGGCCCTCGGACTTCAGCTTGTCGAAGGTGGCGGCAATGCGGCTCATCACTTGCCTCCCTTCACCGACAGGCCGCGCATGGAAGGCCGGTCATAGAAATCGACGCCCGACAGGTCGGCCACCGTGCCGATGTCCTTGTCGCCGCGGCCCGAGAGGTTCACCAGGATCGACTGGTCGGGCCGCATGGTCTTGGCGAGCTTGAGCGCATGGGCCACGGCGTGGCTCGATTCGAGCGCCGGGATGATGCCCTCTGTGCGGCAGAGGTAGTGGAAGGCGTCCAGCGCCTCCTTGTCGGTGATGCCCACGTACTCCGCGCGGCCGATGTCGGCCAGGAAGGCGTGCTCCGGGCCCACGCCCGGGTAGTCCAGGCCGGCGCTGATGCTGTGCGTCTCGGTGATCTGGCCGTTGTCGTCCTGCAGCAGATAGGTGCGGTTGCCGTGCAGCACGCCCGGGCTGCCGCGCAGGATGGAGGCGGAATGCTTGCCGCTGTCCAGGCCTTCGCCCGCGGCCTCCACGCCCACCAGGCGCGTGTTCTCGAAGGGGATGTAGGGGTAGAAGATGCCCATGGCATTGCTGCCGCCGCCCACGCAGGCGATCACCACGTCGGGCTGCTTGCCCTGCATCTCGCCGGTGATGCCCTGCTGCGAGAGCATGCCGGGCATCTGCTCGATGCATTCGTTGCCGATCACGCTCTGGAAGTCGCGCACCATGGTCGGGTAGGGGTGCGGGCCGGCCACGGTGCCGATGATGTAGAAGGTGTCTTCCACGTTCGTCACCCAGTCGCGCATCGCTTCGTTGAGCGCGTCCTTCAGGGTGCGGCTGCCCGATTCCACCGGCACCACCGTGGCGCCCAGCAGGTTCATGCGGTAGACGTTGGGGCTCTGGCGCTTCACGTCTTCGGCGCCCATGTAGACCACGCATTCCAGTCCGTAGCGGGCGCAGATGGTGGCGGTGGCCACGCCGTGCTGGCCGGCGCCGGTCTCGGCGATCACGCGCGGCTTGCCCATGCGGCGGGCGAGCATGGCCTGGCCGATGGTGTTGTTCACCTTGTGGGCGCCGGTGTGGTTCAGGTCCTCGCGCTTGAGGTAGATCTGCGCGCCGCCCATCTCGCGGCTGCTGCGGGCCGCATGGTAGATCGGCGAGGGCCGGCCGACGAAGTGGGCCAGCTCGTAGCGGAATTCGGCGAGGAAGTCGGGGTCGTTCTTGTAGCGCTCGTACGCGTCGCGCAGCTGATTGATGGCGTGCGTCAGCGTCTCGCTGGCGAAGGTGCCACCGTAGATGCCGAAATGGCCGCTGGCGTCGGGTTGCTGGTAATCGAACATGGATGCAAAGCCTCGATGGGTGCCGGCGCGGCCGGCCCATGCTTCTTCTAAAGAGAGATGGGAGGCGGCTGCCAGCGCTTACTGGGAGGCGAAGGCGTCGGCGGCCCGCACGGCTGCGACGAATTCGCGGATCTTGCCGGCGTCCTTGATGCCCTTCTGGGCCTCCACGCCGGAGCTCACGTCAACGGCCAGCGTCCTGCAACGCGGCCGAAGCATGCGAATGCCATCGCCGACGTTGGCAGGCGTCAACCCACCAGACAAGACGAGGTGAGCGTTTGCGACGTGTGGAAGGAGTGACCAATCGAATGCCTTGCCGCCTCCGCCGTATCCCTCGACATGGGCGTCGAGCAGGATGGCTTGGGCGTCTGAGAAATCCTGGGCGTATTTTACGAGGTCGAAGTCGATCCCGGCCGGACCCATGGGAATGCGGGCGGCGCGCATGTAACGGTGGGCGCCCGCGGCGCTGCCGGCCCGGCATTGGGCGGGCGTCTCGTCGCCATGGAACTGGGCCATCGCGCCGGGTATGGCGGCCAGGGCGCGGCTCGAAACGGCCGGGTCCTCGTTCACGAACAGCAGCACTGGGGTGATGAATGGCGGCAGCCGCGAGGCCAGTTCAGCCGCCCGCTCGACGGGCACGAAGCGCGGGCTCTTGGGGTAGAGCACGAAGCCGATGGCATCGGCGCCGGCTTCCACCACGGCATCCACATCCTGTTCGCGGGTCAGGCCGCAGATCTTGATCCGGGTGCGGGCAGAGGGCTGGCTCATGGCAGGCCATGATACGCAGCGGCCCCCGAGCCCAGCGTCACCTCCGGGGGGAGACCCCACTCGGGGCCGTACTGCGGCCCGAGGAAATACAGGCCCGCGGGGGAGAAGGTGGGCGCGGCGATCAGGCGGCTTTTCGCGTCCAGCACCTCCTGCATCCATTCGGGCCTGGCCTGGCCCTGGCCGATACGCACCAGGCAGCCCATGATGTTGCGGATCATGTGGTGCAGGAAGGCATCGGCCTCGAACTCGAAATACCAGCGGCAGCGCTCGTCCTCGGTGTCGCGCCGGATCTCGATGCGCCGCACCTCCTTGACCGGCGACAGTGCCTGGCAGGCCGAGGCCCTGAACGAGCTGAAGTCGTGCCGGCCGACCAGCAACTGCGCCGCGGCGCGCATCGCATCGCCATCGAGCGGATACATGGTCCAGCCGACCCGGCCGGATTCGACGCTGGGTCGCACCGGCGACTGCGAGAGCACATAGAGGTAGCGCCGCGACAGGGCGCTGGCGCGGCAGTGGAATTCGCGCGGCACGATCTGCGCCCACTGGACGGCGATGTCCTCGGGCAGGAAGGTGTTGGTGCCGCGTACCCAGGAGAAGGGCGTTCGCTCGACCTCGGTGTCGAAGTGCACCACCTGCATCAGGCCGTGCACGCCGGAGTCCGTGCGGCCTGCGCACAGCGTGGACACCGGAGAAGCGGCGAAGGCCGCAAGCGCGGCCTCCAGTTTGTCCTGCACCGTCTTGCCCGAAAGCTGGCTCTGCCAGCCCTCGTACGCACGGCCCAGGTAGCGAACGCCGAGGGCCACCCTCACTGGTCGACCCCCAAGCGAAAGCCCCGTATCAGCGCAGCTGGCCGAGCAGCTGCTGCGCCTGGGCGCGCAGGTCGCCCGAGCTTTCGGCGGCCACTTCCTCGACCAGCGAGCGGGCGCCTTCGGCATCGCCCAGGGCGTGCAGCTCGCGCGCCAGCGTCAGCTTGATCGCGTGCGGGTTCTCGCCGCTGTCCTCGAAGGCGGGCTCCAGGCGGGCCGGCGAGGTGTTGGTGCCCAGCGAGCCGCCGCGGGTGCTCATGTCGAATTCGACGAAGCCCGAGTCGCCCGGCAGACCGGCGCGCAGGGTGGCCGGCTGGGTGTGCTCTTCGTCGTCGGCCAGGCGCGGGACCGGGCGGGCGGAAGGCTCCAGCGCAGCGGGGGCGGTGTCGAAGTCGTTCTCCAGGTCGGTCATGTGGCGGGCGCCGCCATTGACTGCGCCACGCACGGCCGCCGCGGCGGCGGCAGGCGCTGCCACCGGGGGCAGGCTGGCCGTCAGAGGCGTCGGACGGGTGGAGGGCTTGTCCAGCTCCAGGTCGAAATCGAGCGGGGCGACCGAGGGCACGAAGGCCGGCTGCGGTTCGAGCGGTGCCGGCGCCGATACGGCCGTCAGCGGGATGGGGGCGGAGATCGAGGGCGCAGGCGCAGGCGCGGGGGCCGGTGCCGGCGACGCCGCCACTGCGGCAGCCGAAGCGCCGGCGGGCTGGTACAGCGGATTGCCCGGGTCCAGGTCGCGGCCCAGTTCGACCACGCGGGCCCACTCGGAGCCGGTGCCGCCGGTCAGCTTGTGCACGTCCGAAGCGAGGGCCTCGTAGGCGCGCAGGTCGCGGCGCTTGGCATGGATTTCCAACAGCTTGAGGTGGATGGCGCTGCGCTCGGGGTTGACGCGCAGCGCTTCGCGCAGGATTTCCTCGGCCTGCAGGTCGCGGCCATAGGCCAGGTAGACGTCGGCCTCGGCCACCGGGTCGACGTCACCCGCATCCAGCTGGCTGGGCGAGTAGGACATCGAGGAGGTGTTGGCCGACAGGCTCTGGTTCTTGGTGTCGACCGACTCGCCGCCGCTGCTGCCGAAGAAGGAGTCCTTCGGGATGCGGCTTTCCAGGAAGATGCTTTCGCTGGCACTGGCGCGGCGGCGGCTGGCCACGCGGTAGCCCAGCCAGCCCAGCAGCAGCACGGCCAGGCCGCCGAGGCCGAGGAACAGCGGGTTGTCGGTGAGGTCGTCGAAGAAGCCCGGCGGCGGGGGCGGCGGGGGCGCCGCGACCTTCGGCTTGGCCGGGGCGGCAGCAGCCGGCGGTGCTGCAGGCGCGGGTGCGGGGGCAGCGGCATCCGCGGCGCCGGCTGCGGGAGTTGCTGCGGCATCCGCGGCAGGCGCCGGCGTCGCAGCGGGGGTGGCCGGCGCACCGGCTGCAGGCGTGGCGTCCGGTGCGGCGGCGGCCGCAGCCGCAGGCGCTGCTGCCGGCGGCGTGGCGCCAGCGGAAGGGGTGCCCGGTGCTGCGGCGGCCGGCGCGGCGGGTGCCGTCGGATTCAGGCCAGCGGGCGCCGGAACACCGACGCCGGGTGCAGCGGCCGGGGCGGCAGCGCCCGCGGTAGGAGCGGCCGGGGCGCCGGAGGGGGCACCGCTGGCAGCCTGCAGCTTGTTGAGGTCGTTCAGGTTCTTCGACAGCTCGGCCACGCGCGAGTTGTCGGCGGCGGCCTGGCGGTTGTTGACGAGCTTCTCGTCCGCCGCCTTGGTACCGGCAGCGCCCTGGGTGATGGTCAGTTTGTCGGGCGAGGCGGCGGCCGCATTGCGGTCTTCCACGTTCGCCTGCAGCTTGCCGGCGGCCTGGCGGTCGGCGCCTTCCACGCGCGAGGCGGGGGCGTTCTCGGCCAGGCGGCGGCGGTACTGGTTGAAGTCCTGGCTCTGGGCCGTGACGGTGCGCTTGGCATCGTCGCCGGTCACCGCGCCGGCCTGGGCGCTGCCGGGCACGTTGATGACGGCACCCGCCTTGATGCGGTTGACGTTGCCGCCGATGAAGGCATTCGGATTGGCGCGCAGCATCGCGACCAGCATCTGGTCGAGCGAGACGTCGGCCGGCTTGTAGGCGGCCGCGATCTTGCCGGCGGTGTCGCCGGCCTTGACGGTGACCTGCTCCTCGCCACTGCCGGTGCGAACCGAGGTTTCGGCGGGAGCGGCAGCGGGCGCGGGCGCTGCGGCCGCACGCTGGCGTGCGGGCGGTGCCTCAACTGGGGTGACCGGGGCAGCGGCCTGTGCGCGGGTGCTCGAACGGGGCAGCGTGCCCGGTGCGGCCGGCGGCAGCTGCGGTGCGGTGGGCGAATTCGCCACCTGCGACTTCGGGCTGGCCGGCGGATCCAGCAGCACCGTGTAGTCGCGCACCACGCGGCCGGCGCTCCAGTTGGCTTCCAGCAGCAAGTCGATGAAGGGGTCGTTCATCGATCGGTTGCCGGTCAGGCTGATGACGTAGCGGCCGTCAGCCCGGCGCTGCAGGGCCACTCGCACATCGCCCAGGGCGGGGTTGTAGCTGACACCCGCGGCCGCGAACGCGGACGGCGAGGCGATGTTGATGCGCAGGCCGTCGGCCTCGGCCGCGGTGACCTCGGTGACCTCGATTTCGGCGCGCAGCGGCTCGCCCAGCGCAGATCGGACATTCATCCGGCCGAGGGCCAGCGCGCTCGCGTCGGCGGCGAGGGTGCTCAGGGCCAGCGCCACGGCGGCGCCCAGCACACTCAGCTGACCACGACCCGGATTTTTCGAGATCGCACGGGTCGCCGCACCAGGGGCGGCAGGCAACGAAAGTCTTGTCATGCTGGATTAGGGGCAGTCCGGCCCAAAAGTGTAAGTGGACGTTAACACCTTCGCCCTGCAAATGACAAGGCGGCAACGCTTCTAAACGGGGGAACTAGGACGTTCGTCGCACTTCCGTCGTTGCAAGCCTGCAACGGCAGGTGCCGGGAAGGGGCACCTGCCTCGGCCATCAGGCCTCCAGCAGGATCCGCAGCATACGACGCAGCGGCTCGGCCGCGCCCCACAGCAGCTGGTCGCCCACCGTGAAGGCACCCAGGTAGTCCGGGCCCATGGCCAGCTTGCGCAGGCGGCCCACCGGGATGTTCATGGTGCCGGTGACGGCGACCGGCGTGAGGTCCTTGATGGAGGCCTCGCGGGTGTTGGGCACGACCTTCACCCACTCGTTGTCGGCAGCGATCATCGCCTCGATGTCGGCCAGCGGCACGTCCTTCTTCAGCTTGAAGGTCAGCGCCTGGCTGTGGCAGCGCATGGCGCCGATGCGCACGCAGAAGCCGTCCACCGGCACTGCGGTGGTGCCGAAGCCTTCTCCCTGGCCCAGGATCTTGTTGGTCTCGGCACCGGCCTTCCACTCTTCCTTGCTGACACCGTTGCCCAGGTCCTTGTCGATCCAGGGGATCAGCGAGCCGCCCAGGGGCACGCCGAAGTTGGCGGTCTCGGCCTCGGTCAGGCTCTGCTGCTTGGCGAGCACCTTGCGGTCGATTTCGAGGATGGCCGACTTGGGGTCGTGCAGCAGGTCGCGCACCTCGGCGTTGAGCGTGCCGTATTGCGTGAGCAGCTCGCGCATGTGCTGCGCGCCGCCGCCCGAGGCCGCCTGGTAGGTCATGGAGGTCATCCACTCGACCAGGCCCGCCTTGTAGAGCGCGCCCACGCCCATCAGCATGCAGCTGACGGTGCAGTTGCCGCCGATCCAGTTGTTGCCGCCCTTGGCCAGGGCGTTCTTGATCACGGGCAGGTTGACCGGGTCCAGGATGATGACGGCATCGTCCTTCATGCGCAGGGTGGAGGCGGCATCGATCCAGTGGCCCTTCCAGCCTTCGGCGCGCAGGCGGGGGAACACTTCGGTGGTGTAGTCGCCGCCCTGGGCCGTCACGATGATGTCGCAGCGCTTGAGGGCCGCGATGTCGAAGGCGTTCTGCAGCGTGCCCTCGTTCCTGGCCATGGCGGGCGCCTTGCCGCCGGCGTTGGAGGTGGAGAAGAACACGGGCTCGATCAGGTCGAAGTCCTTCTCTTCGACCATGCGGTCCATCAGTACCGACCCGACCATGCCGCGCCAGCCGACCAACCCTACCAACTTGCTCATTTCAGATGCCCTTTCAGTGTCAAACAATCAGTGAGACCGCGCCGAAGGGACTGCCCGCCTGGCTCGTCCGGGGCCAGGGGAAGGCGCACGACGAACCAGGCTGGATCAGCCCTTAATCTTGGTCGTGGTTTTCGTGGAGGAAGTGATGGATGCGCGCACGGCCTTGCCAGCCGTGGCGGCGGGCAGGAGGTCCAGGACGAACGGGCGGGCGGCAAACATGACCCCCGATTGTAGCGGAAGGCTCGAAAAGTCCGCTTGGCGCAGGGCGGCAGAGCGCGCACACTTTCACGATTTGCCCCTCGAAAGCGGTGACATGGCATCCATCCGGCGCGAGATCCTCATCCAGGCCAGCGGCGAGCAGTTGTGGGACGCGCTGCGCGACGTCGGGGCGCTGCACACGCGCCTCGTGCCCGGCTTCGTCACCGAGTGCCGCTTCGACGGCGTGGGCCGCGACATCACCTTCGCCAACGGCATGAAGGCGCGCGAGCTGATCGTGGACGTGGACGACAGCGCCTGGCGGGTGGCCTGGACGGCCGTGGGCGGCCCGCTCACGCACCACAACGCCTCGGCGCAGGTGTTCGAGGAAGGCGAGGATGCGTGCCGGGTGGTCTGGGTCGCCGACCTGCTGCCGCACGAGATGGCGCCGGCCATTGCCCAGATGATCGAGACGGGGCTGGCGGCCATGCGGCGCCATGCGGAGACGCCACCGGCATGAACGCGGAATGAAAAAGGGCGGCCGAGGCCGCCCTTTCTGTCGATCGATCCGAAGGATCAGCCCAGCGCCTTGAGCACCGCGTCGCCCATCTCGCGCGTGCCGACCCTGGTCGTGCCTTCGCTGTAGATGTCCGGCGTGCGCAGGCCCTGCGCCAGCACCTTCTTCACCGCGTTCTCGATGCGCTGGGCGGCTTCTTCCTGCTCCAGCGAGAAGCGCAGCATCATCGCCGCCGACAGGATGGTGGCCAGCGGGTTGGCCACGCCCTTGCCGGCGATGTCGGGCGCGCTGCCGTGGCTGGGCTCGTACAGGCCCTGCTTGCTGGCGTTGAGCGAAGCGGAAGGCAGCATGCCGATGGAGCCGGTGAGCATGGCGGCCTCGTCCGAGAGGATGTCGCCGAACATGTTGCCGGTGACCACCACGTCGAACTTCTTGGGCGCCTTCACCAGCTGCATGGCGGCGTTGTCCACGTACATGTGGTCCAGTTCGATGTCCGGATAGTCCTTGTGCACCTCGGTGACCACGTCCTTCCAGAACTGGAAGGTCTCCAGCACGTTGGCCTTGTCCACGCTGGTCACGCGCTTGTTGCGCTTGCGCGCAGCCTCGAAGGCGACGCGGGCGATGCGCTCGATCTCCGGGCGGGTGTAGCGCATGGTGTCGAAGGCTTCCTCGGCGCCCGGGAAGTTGCCGTCGGGCGAGGTGCGCTTGCCGCGCGGCTGGCCGAAGTAGATGTCGCCGGTCAGCTCGCGGATGATGAGGATGTCCAGGCCCGCCACCAGTTCGGGCTTGAGGCTGGAGGCATGCGTGAGCTGCTCGTAGCAGATGGCCGGGCGGAAGTTGGCGAACAGGCCCAGGTTCTTGCGCAGGCCGAGGATGGCCTGCTCGGGGCGCAATGCGCGCTCCAGCTTGTCGTACTTCCAGTCGCCCACCGCGCCGAAGAGCACCGCGTCGGCTTCCTTGGCCAGCTTGAGCGTGGCCTCGGGCAGCGGATGGCCGCTGGCCTCGTAGGCGGCGCCGCCGACCACGGCGGTCTCCATCTCGAACTTCAGGTCCAGCGCGCCCAGCACGCGCACCGCCTGCTCGACGATCTCGGTGCCGATGCCATCACCGGGAAGGACTGCGATCTTCATATGCGTCTTCTCTCTTCTAGGGTTCAGTTCTTCAGGAAATCATCTGGTGCGTGAGCCAGGGCTTGGCCGCCAGGCGCTGCGCCTCGAAGGCGGCGATCTTGTCCTTGTGGCGCAGGGTCAGGCCGATGTCGTCCAGCCCGTTGAGCAGGCAGTACTTGCGGAAGGCCTGCACGTCGAAGGGCAGGGCGGTGCCGTCGGGCTTCTCGATCACCTGGCGCTCCAGGTCGATGGTGAGACTGTAGCCGGGGAAGGCGGCCACTTCGTCGAAGAGCTGGGCCACCTGCGCCTCGGTCAGCACGATGGGCAGCAGGCCGTTCTTGAAGCAGTTGTTGAAGAAGATGTCGGCGAAGCTGGGCGCGATCACGGCGCGGAAGCCGAACTGGTCCAGCGCCCAGGGCGCGTGCTCGCGCGAGGAGCCGCAGCCGAAGTTCTTGCGCGCGATCAGCACCGAGGCGCCCTGGTAGCGCGACTGGTTCAGCACGAAGTCCGGGTTGGGCTTGCGGCTGGCCGGGTCCTGCCCCGGCTCGCCACGGTCGAGGTAGCGCCACTCGTCGAAGAGGTTGGGGCCGAAGCCGGTCTTCTTGATGGACTTGAGGAACTGCTTGGGAATGATCGCGTCGGTGTCGACGTTCTCGCGGTCCATGGGCGCCACGAGGCCCTTGTGCACGGTGAATTTCTGCATGGTGATGTCTCTCGGTAGCGGGCGATCAGGCGAACTGGCGGACGTCGACGAAGTGGCCGTGCACCGCGGCGGCCGCGGCCATGGCCGGGCTCACCAGGTGGGTGCGCCCGCCCGCGCCCTGGCGGCCTTCGAAGTTGCGGTTGCTGGTGGAGGCGCAGCGCTCGCCCGGCTCCAGCCGGTCGGCGTTCATGGCCAGGCACATCGAGCAGCCCGGTTCGCGCCACTCGAAGCCGGCGGCCTTGAAGATCGCGTCCAGGCCTTCGCGCTCGGCCTGTTCCTTCACCAGGCCCGAGCCCGGCACGACCATGGCCAGCTTCACGTTCTTGGCCACCTTCTGGCCCAGGCGCTTGACCACCGCGGCGGCCTCGCGCATGTCCTCGATGCGGCTGTTGGTGCACGAGCCGATGAACACCTTGTCCACGAAGATGTCGTTCATCGCCTTGTTGGGCTCCAGGCCCATGTACTTCAGCGCGTTCTCGATGGCGTGGCGCTTGCTGGCGTCCTTCTCGCGGTCCGGGTCCGGCACGCGGCCGTCGATGGCCACCACCATCTCGGGCGAGGTGCCCCAGGTGACCTGCGGACGGATCTGCGTGGCGTCCAGCTCGACCACGGTGTCGAAGTGCGCACCAGGGTCCGAATGCAGCGTGCGCCAGTGCGCCACGGCCTGGTCCCATTCGACGCCGTTGGGCGCGAGCGGACGGCCTTTCACGTAGGCGATGGTCTTGTCGTCCACCGCCACCAGGCCGGCGCGCGCGCCCGCCTCGATGGCCATGTTGCACACGGTCATGCGGCCTTCCATGCTGAGGTCGCGGATGGCCGAGCCGGCGAACTCGATGGTGTAGCCGGTGCCGCCGGCGGTGCCGATGCGGCCGATGATGGCCAGCACGATGTCCTTGGCGTTGCAGCCCAGCGGCAGCTTGCCTTCGACCTTCACCAGCATGTTCCTGGCCTTCTTGGCCAGCAGGGTCTGCGTGGCCATCACGTGCTCGACCTCGCTGGTGCCGATGCCGTGCGCCAGCGCGCCGAAGGCGCCGTGGGTGGAGGTGTGCGAGTCGCCGCACACCACCGTCATGCCTGGCAGCGTGGCGCCCGACTCGGGGCCGATCACGTGCACGATGCCCTGGCGCTTGCTCAGGAACGGAAAGAAGGCGGCGGCGCCGAATTCCTGGATGTTGTGGTCCAGGGTGGTGATCTGCTCCTTGCTGATCGGGTCGGCGATGCCGTCGTAGCCCAGCTCCCAGTTCGTGGTGGGCGTGTTGTGGTCGGCCGTGGCCACCACCGAACTGATGCGCCACAGCTTGCGGCCCGCCTCGCGCAGCCCTTCGAAGGCCTGCGGGCTGGTCACTTCATGGACCAGGTGGCGGTCGATGTAGAGGATGGAGGTGCCGTCCTCCTCGGTGTGGACGACGTGTTCGTCCCAGAGCTTGTCGTAGAGCGTGCGTGCCATGGTGGTCTTTCGTGGGGAATGCTTGTGGTTGATCGTGAGAGGCTCAGGCCGCCAGCGCGTGCGGCGCATCGGCGCCGGCGCGAAGGTGCGTGACCAGTGTGCGGGCGGCCACCGGCAGGGTGGAGAAATCGCGCGCCACCAGCTGGATCTGGCGCACGGCCCAGGCGTCCTTCAGGGCGATGCTGGCCAGGCCCGCGCCGATGCCGCCCTTCATGAGGTCGAAGGCCCGCAGCGGCATGATGCCGATGCCCAGGCCGTTCTGGATCATGCGGCACATGGCGTCCAGCCCGGTGACATGGATGCGCAGCTTGATGCCCCGGCCGGCCTCGGTGGCTGCCTGGTGCATCGCGACGTAGATGGAGCTGTTGGCGTGCAGGCCCACGTGGTCGAAGTCCAGCGTGGAGACGAAGTCGATGGCCGGGCCCTTCTTCGTCAGCGGGTGGCCTGCCGGCACCACCAGGGCCAGGCGGTCCTGCCGGTAGGGCAGGGCCTGCAGCTCGTGCGCGCCCTGGCTGGCGTGGCAGATGCCCAGGTCGGCGGCGCCTTCCTGCACGGCGCGCAGCACCTCGCTGCTCAGGTGCTCTTCGAGGTCGATCTTGATGGCCTCGTGCTCGCGCGTGAAGACGCCCAGGTCTTCAGGCAGGTACTGCACGATGGCCGAGATGTTGGCATGCACCCGCACGTGGCCGCGCACGCCGTCGGCGTATTCGCTCAGCTCGCCCTGCATCTTCTCCAGGCTGTAGAGCACGCTGCGCGCATGGTGCAGAAGGCTCTCGCCGGCGGGCGTCAGGTCGACGCCGCGGGTGTGGCGGTAGAGCAGGGGGGTGTGGAGCGCCGCTTCCAGGTCCGACAGGCGCTTGCTGATGGCCGAGGCGGCGATGAATTCACGCTCGGCCGCACGGCCGATGCTGCCGAGCTCGCACACCGCCACGAAGAGTTGCAGCGAGGTGAGATCGACACGACGGACGAAATTGCGGTCGGGGAGGGAGGACATGGGGCGGAGGCATCGTCATTCGCGATGCGTTCCGCCATTTTGCTACGGAAAAAGAAGCTTGGTCATCGCGAACGGCGATGGCCAGGCTTCCTGGTAGCGATGCTGCTGCCCGCAGGCAGCCGATGCACTTACTTCTTCTGTTCCTTGTTCGCGCTGCTTTCCAGCTTCTCGCCGCCCTTTTGGATGTCCTGGCCTGCACCCTTCATGGTGTTGCAGCCGGCCAGCGGCACGGACAGGGTGAACGCGATGGCGATGAATGCGGCGAGTTTTCTCATGGCTAGCTCCTTCGACGGGTTTGAAAGCGAGGGAGATCCCTCTGGCCGCAAAGGTACGCGCCGCACGTAACCGCCCGTGTCAGCCAAGACGCAAAAAAGCTGCCCGAAGGCAGCTTTCCTGGGTGCGGGCGCAGGGCGCGCCCGGGGCAGCCGAAGGCTGGATCAGCGAGCGCCGATCGGCTTGACGTCGCGCTTGGGCGAGCCTTCGAACAGCTGGCGCGGACGGCCGATCTTGTAGTCGGGGTCGCCGATCATTTCGTTCAGCTGGGCGATCCAGCCCACGGTGCGGGCCAGCGCGAAGATCGCGGTGAACAGCGGCACCGGGATGCCGATGGCGCGCTGCACGATGCCCGAGTAGAAGTCCACGTTCGGGTAGAGCTTGCGCGAGACGAAGTACTCGTCTTCCAGCGCGATCTTCTCCAGGGCCATGGCCAGCTTGAAGAGGGGATCGTTTTCCAGGCCCAGCTCGCCCAGCACTTCGCGGCAGGTTTCCTGCATCAGCTTGGCGCGCGGGTCGTAGTTCTTGTAGACGCGGTGGCCGAAGCCCATCAGCTTGACGTTGGAGTTCTTGTCCTTCACCTGCTTGATGAACTCGCCGATCTTCTCGACGCCGCCAGCCTTCTGGATGTCGTAGAGCATGTTCAGCGCCGCTTCGTTGGCGCCGCCGTGGGCAGGGCCCCACAGGCAGGCCACGCCGGCCGCGATGGCCGCGAAGGGGTTGGTGCCGGAGCTGCCGCACAGGCGCACGGTGGAGGTGGAAGCGTTCTGCTCGTGGTCGGCGTGCAGGATGAAGATGCGGTCGAGCGCGCGCTCGAGCACCGGGCTGACCTTGTACTCCTCGCAGGGCGTGGCGAACATCATGTGCAGGAAGTTGCCTGCATAGCTCAGGTCGTTCTTCGGGTACATGTACGGCTGGCCGACGGTGTACTTGTAGGCCATGGCCACCAGCGTGGGCATCTTGGCGATCAGGCGCACGGCGGCGATCTCGCGGTGCTTCGGATTGTTGATGTCCGTGCTGTCGTGATAGAAGGCCGACAGGGCGCCCACCAGGCCGGTCATGATGGCCATCGGGTGCGCATCACGGCGGAAGCCGCGCAGGAAGAACTGCATCTGCTCGTTGACCATCGTGTGGTGCGTCACGAGGTCGGTGAACTTGGCCTTCTCGCCTTCGTTGGGCAGCTCCCCGTACAGCAGCAGGTGGCAGGTTTCCAGGAAGTCGCAGTTGGTGGCCAGCTGCTCGATGGGGTAGCCGCGATACAGCAGCTCGCCCTTGTCGCCGTCGATGTAGGTGATGGCCGATTCGCAGGACGCGGTCGACATGAAGCCCGGGTCGTACGTGAACATGCCGGTTTGCGCGTAGAGCTTGCGGATGTCGATGACATCCGGGCCCAGCGTGCCCTTGTAGATCGGCAGGTCGACGGCTTGCCCGCCGTTGCTGAACGACAGGGTGGCCTTGGTATCGGAGGCTTTCATGGCTGAGGTCTTTCTGAAACTGAAGGGGGTCTGGAGGGTTGAAAGAGGTTGGCGGGCAGCAGAACGCTCAGGATCGAACTGGATCAGGTGCGCATCAGCTGCAGGAGTTCCGCCACGCCGGCCCCGGCCAGTTCAGGCTCGGGCTCCTTTCGGCGCAGCAGAAGATCCAGCAGGTCGTTGTCCGACAGATCCATCAATGTCTCCAGTGCCTGTGCCTGGCCCTGGGTGAGGGTGGCTTCATATCGCTCGAAGAACCGGGCGATGAACAGGTCGTTTTCAAGCAGGCCGCGGCGGCAGCGCCACTTCAGCCGGCTGAGCCTGCGCTCGTCGATCGGCTGGTCGTGCGTTGCTGCGATGGCGGCTTGCATGATGGGGTGCCTGGCTTGCTACAGGGTCAGATGGCCCGGCGGACCATCAATTCCTTGATCTTGCCGATGGCTTGCGTCGGGTTCAGGCCCTTGGGGCAGACGTCGACGCAGTTCATGATGGTGTGGCAGCGGAACAGGCGGTACGGGTCTTCCAGGTTGTCCAGGCGCTCGCCGGTGGCTTCGTCGCGGCTGTCGGCGATGAAGCGGTAGGCCTGCAGCAGGCCGGCGGGGCCCACGAACTTGTCGGGGTTCCACCAGAAGCTGGGGCAGCTGGTCGAGCAGCTGGCGCACAGGATGCACTCGTACAGGCCGTTGAGCTCCTCGCGCTCCTCGGGCGACTGCAGGCGCTCCTTCTCGGGCGGCACGGTGTCGTTCTGCAGGTAGGGCTTGATGGAGTTGTACTGCTTGAAGAACTGGGTCATGTCCACGATCAGGTCGCGGATGACCGGCAGGCCCGGCAGCGGCTTGAGCACCACGGTGCCCTTGAGCGTGTTCATGTTGGTCAGGCAGGCCAGACCGTTCTTGCCGTTGATGTTCATCGCGTCGGAGCCGCAGACGCCTTCGCGGCAGGAGCGGCGGAACGACAGCGTGGGATCCTGCGCCTTGAGCTTCATCAGGGCGTCCAACAGCATGCGCTCGTGGCCGTCGAGTTCGATCTCGACGGTCTGCATGTAGGGCTTGGCGTCCTTGTCCGGGTCGTAGCGGTAGATCTGGAATGTGCGCTTCATCGTGAGAAACCTTGTAAGTCTTAGAAGGTACGGACCTTGGGCGGGACGGACTCGACGGTCAGCGGCTGCATCTTGACCGGCTTGTAGGACAGGCGGTTGTCCGCGCTGTACCACAAGGTGTGCTTCATCCAGTTGGCGTCGTCGCGGCCCAGCGGCGCGACCGGATCGTCGGCGGGACGCTCGTAGTCCTCCACCGTGTGGGCGCCGCGGCATTCCTTGCGGGCGGCCGCCGACACCATGGTGGCCTGTGCGGCCTCGATCAGGTTGTCGACTTCCAGCGCCTCGATGCGCGCGGTGTTGAACACGCGCGACTTGTCCTTGAGGGTGATCGCGTTGACGCGCTCGCGCACGGCGGCGATCTTGGTCACGCCTTCGTCCATCGAGACCTGCTTGCGGAACACGGCGGCGTGCTGCTGCATGGTGGCGCGGATCTCGTTGGCCACGTCCTGCGCGTAGATGCCCTCGTTGGAGTTCTCCAGGCGGTTCAGGCGCTCCAGCGTGCGGTCGGCGGCGTCGGCCGGCAGCGGCTTGTGTTCCTTGTGCTTGTCGTTGAACTGCACGATGTGGTTGCCGGCCGCGCGGCCGAACACCAGCAGGTCCAGCAGCGAGTTGGTGCCCAGGCGGTTGGCGCCGTGCACGCTCACGCAGGAGCACTCGCCCACTGCGTACAGGCCGTTGACCACGGCGCTGTTGTCCTCGCCCTGCTGCACCACGACCTGGCCGTTGATGTTGGTGGGAATGCCGCCCATCTGATAGTGGATGGTGGGCACCACCGGGATCGGTTCCTTGGTGATGTCGACGTTGGCGAAGTTGATGCCGATCTCGTACACCGAGGGCAAGCGCTTGTGGATGGTGTCCGCGCCCAGGTGGTCGAGCTTGAGCAGCACGTAGTCCTTGTTGGGACCGCAGCCACGGCCTTCCTTGATTTCCTGGTCCATCGAGCGCGAGACGAAGTCGCGCGGCGCCAGGTCCTTCAGGGTGGGCGCGTAGCGCTCCATGAAGCGCTCGCCGTTGCTGTTGAGCAGGATCGCGCCTTCGCCGCGGCAGCCTTCGGTCAGCAGCACGCCCGCGCCGGCCACGCCGGTGGGGTGGAACTGCCAGAACTCCATGTCCTGCAGCGGGATGCCGGCACGGGCCGCCATGCCCAGGCCGTCGCCGGTGTTGATGAAGGCGTTGGTCGAGGCGGCGAAGATGCGGCCTGCACCACCGGTGGCCAGCAGCACGGTCTTGGCCTGCAGGATGTGCAGGTCGCCGGTTTCCATTTCGAGGGCGGTGACGCCCACCACGTCGCCTTCGGCGTCGCGGATCAGGTCCAGCGCCATCCACTCGACGAAGAACTGGGTGCGAGCTTCCACGTTCTTCTGGTAGAGCGTGTGCAGCATGGCGTGGCCGGTGCGGTCGGCCGCGGCGCAGGCGCGCTGCACGGGCTTTTCGCCGTAGTTGGCGGTGTGGCCGCCGAAGGGGCGCTGGTAGATCGTGCCGTCGGGATTGCGGTCGAAGGGCATCCCGAAGTGCTCGAGCTCATACACCACCTTGGGTGCTTCGCGGCACATGAACTCGATGGCGTCCTGGTCGCCCAGCCAGTCGGAGCCCTTGATGGTGTCGTAGAAGTGGTAGTGCCAGTTGTCCTCGCTCATGTTGCCCAGCGATGCACCCACGCCGCCTTGCGCGGCGACGGTGTGCGAGCGGGTGGGGAACACTTTGGACAGCACGGCGACGTTCAGGCCGGCGCGTGCCAGTTGCAGCGAGGCGCGCATGCCGGAGCCGCCGGCGCCGATGATGACGACGTCGAACTTGCGCTTGGTGATTTGGTCTTTGGTGTAGTTAGGCATGAGGTCAGACCCTCCAGAGCACTTGAATGGCCCAACCCGCGCAACCGACAAGCCAGACGATCGTGAAGATTTGCAGGACCAGGCGGATGGCGACCGGCTGGACATAGTCCATCCAGACGTCGCGCATGCCGACCCACACGTGATAGAGAAGTGAAGCGATGACGGTGAAGGTGAGGACCTTCATCCATTGCGAGGCGAAGATGCCGGCCCACTTGTCGTAGCCGATCGGGCCCTTGGAGAAGATCACCTGCGCCAGCAGGATGATGGTGAAGAGCGCCATCAGGACGCCGGTGACGCGCTGGCTGAGCCAGTCGCGCATGCCGTAGTGCGCACCGACGACGGTGCGCTTGGAGCCGTAGTTCACTGCCATGTCGTTCTGCTCCTTCTTCTTAGTAGGCGCCGAACAGCTTCAGGCCCAGCACCACGGTGAGCAGGATGCTGATGGCCAGGACGGCGAGGGCGGAGGTCTTGCCGAACTCCTTGTTGACCGCGGAATGGCTCACGTCCATCCAAAGGTGGCGAAGGCCGGCGCAGAAGTGATGCAGGTAGGCCCAGATCAGGGCCAGCGCCACCAGCTTCACCAGGAAGCCAGGGACAAAAGAAAAGCCGCTGTTGAAGACGGCCTTGAACTTGGCGAACGAGATTTCGGACGACACCGATGCGTCGAACATCCAGATGATGAAGGGCATCAGCAGGAACATCAGCACGCCGCTGATCCGGTGGAGGATCGAGACGAGTCCCGCCGGCGGCAACCGGTAGCTCGGCAGGTCGGTGAGGGCATTGATGTTGCGAAATTCGCGGCGCGGAGGCCGGGGCGTTGCAAGCTCTGTCATGTGGGCTTTCGTGGCTTTTTTCGGAGGACGGCTTGTTCTTCGGTTTCAAAGAAGCAAACAACCCAAAATTCTATTGCAATGCACCATCGGGCCGCACGATCGTGCGCGACAAGGCCGACAAGAACACACCAGGATTCATTCAGCCCAGCTCGTTGCGGTAGTGATGCGTGTCGGTGCGGTACAGGCCCCGGCGCAGTTCCATCGGCATATCGTGGTAGGTGTGGGCCACACGCTCCACGCTCAGAAGAGGGGTCGCGCCATCGACCTGAAGCAGGGTGGCCTGCTCCGCGTCGGGCAGCACGGCGCGGATTCTCTCCTCCGCGCGAACCATTCGCACGCCGAACTCGGTCTCGAACATGGCGTACATCGGGCCGTGCCACTGCTCCAGCCGCTCGGCGGTCAGCCCCTTGAACGGCGCGCCGGGCAGCCAGAGGTCTTCCAGGATCGTGGGCACGCCGCGGTAGGCGAGCACGCGGCGTACCTGCAGCACGGCGTCGCCGGTGCGCAGCGCCAGGGCCCGCGCCACGTCGGCGGTGGCGCGCTGGCGCTTGCAGTCGACGATGGTGCGCACCGCGGGGCCTTCGGCCGTCGCGTCGCCGTCATCGGGCACCAGCTTCAGGAAGCGGTACTGCACATGCTGCTCGGCATGCGTGGCCACGAAGGTGCCCTTGCCCTGGCGGCGCACCACCAGGTTCTCGGCGGCCAGTTCGTCGATGGCCTTGCGCATGGTGCCCTGGCTCACCCGGAAGCGCGCCGCCAGCTCGATCTCGCTGGGAATGGGCTCGCCGGGCTTCCATTCGCCGGCCTGCAGGCTGCGCAGGATCAGCGTCTTGATCTGCTGATAGAGCGGGCTGAAGGCGGGCGCCGGATTGTCGGCGGTGAGGGGCGGAACGGTGGTCATGGACGTGGGCGCGCCGCATCGCGAGGCGATGCAACACCTCGTATCTTATATAAGACATAAGACATCCGCCATCCCGGGGACGAAACGTCATAGAATCGCAGACGTTTTTCTGGCGGGGCGCCCGAGCCCGCGGACCCTTGCGCAATGCACCATCCGCCGCCCGCGTCCGCCCCTCGTTTTCATCACCATCTGGAGTCTTTCCCATGAGCAAGAAGCCCGTTCGCGTCGCCGTCACCGGCGCCGCAGGCCAAATCGGTTACGCCCTGTTGTTCCGCATTGCATCCGGCGAAATGCTGGGCAAGGACCAGCCCGTGATCCTGCAACTGCTCGAGATCCCCGACGAGAAGGCCCAGAAGGCGCTCAAGGGCGTGATCATGGAACTGGAAGACTGCGCCTTCCCGCTGCTGGCCGGCGTGATCCCCACGGGTGACCCGGAAGTGGCCTTCAAGGACGCCGACTACGCCCTGCTGGTGGGCGCCCGTCCGCGCGGCCCCGGCATGGAGCGCGCCGACCTGCTGGCCGCCAACGCCCAGATCTTCACCGCCCAGGGCAAGGCCCTGGACAAGGTCGCCAGCCGCGACGTCAAGGTGCTGGTGGTCGGCAACCCCGCCAACACCAACGCCTACATCGCCATGAAGAGCGCGCCCAGCCTGCCGCGCGAGAACTTCACCGCCATGCTGCGCCTGGACCACAACCGCGCCGCTTCGCAGATCGCTGCCAAGACCGGCGGCAAGGTCGGCGACATCGAGAAGCTCACGGTGTGGGGCAACCACTCGCCCACCATGTACGCCGACTACCGCTTCGCCACCATCGGCGGCAAGTCGGTCAAGGACGCCATCAACGACCAGGTCTGGAACGCCGACGTGTTCCTGCCCACCGTGGGCAAGCGCGGCGCCGCCATCATCGACGCGCGCGGCCTGTCCTCGGCTGCCTCGGCCGCCAACGCCGCCATCGACCACATGCGCGACTGGGCCCTGGGCTCCAACGGGAAGTGGGTCACCATGGGCGTGCCCTCCAACGGCGAGTACGGCATTCCGAAGGACGTGATCTTCGGCTTCCCGGTCACCACCGAAGGCGGCAAGTACAAGATCGTCGAAGGCCTGGCCATCGACGAGTTCAGCCAGGAACGCATCAACAAGACCCTGGCCGAGCTGCAAGGCGAGCAGGACGGCGTCAAGCACCTGCTGTAATTCCGACTCGGACGCCGGCATGGCTGACTGGAACCCCGCGCTCTACGCCCGCTACGAGGACGAGCGCACCCGTCCGGCGCGCGACCTGCTCGCGCGCGTTCCCCTCCAGTCGGCCAGGCTGGCCGTCGACCTGGGCTGCGGCCCGGGCAACTCGACCGAACTGCTGGTCGAGCGCTTTCCCTCCGCTGCCGTCATCGGCACGGACAACTCGCCGTCGATGATCGAATCGGCGCGCGAGCGCCTCCCCGAGGCCAGATTCCCGAAGGCGCGCTTCGAGCTCAGCGACATCGCGAGCTGGAAGTCCGAAGCCGTGCCCGACCTCATCTACGCCAACGCCTCCCTGCAATGGGTGCCCGACCACGAGACGCTGCTGCCGCGCCTCCTGCAGTCGCTGGCCCCGGGCGGCGTGCTGGCCATCCAGATGCCCGACAACCGCGACGAGCCGACCCATCGCCTGATGCGCGAGACGGCGGCCGAGCCCACCTGGGCCGCGGCGATCGGCGACTACAGCAAGCTGCGCACCGAGCTGCTGGGCCTGCAGGGCTACTACGACCTGCTCGCGCCGCTGGCCGCCAGCATCGACATCTGGCGCACCGCCTACCAGCACCCGATGCAGTCGGCCCGCGCGATCGTCGACTGGGTGCGCAGCACCGGCCTGCGGCCCTTCGTCGACCCGCTCTCGCCCGAGCTGCGCGAGAGCTACGTGGCCGAGTACGAGCGCCGCATCGACGCCGCCTACCCGGCGCGCACCGACGGCCAGCGCCTGCTGGCCTTCCCGCGCCTGTTCATCATCGCCACCCGCAAGGCATGAGCGAGAAGAAGGCCGCCTTCCACCATCCGCGCCAGGTCCTGCTGGGCGCACAGGCTGGCGCTGTGGCGCTGCCCGTGTGCGACCACTACAGCGGCGTCGAGGCGCGCATGAAGAAGAGCCTGCAGCTGCAGGCCGAGATGGCGCAGGAGTTCGGCGCCTGCGTGTTCGACGTGACGCTCGACTGCGAGGACGGCGCCCCGGTGGGCGGCGAGGCCGAGCACGCGCAGCTGGTCACCGAGCTGGCCCTGGCAGCCGCGCCCGGCATGCGCGTGGCGGTGCGGGTGCATCCGGTGGACCATCCTTCCTTCGCTGCCGACATCGCCACCATCGCCGGCCGCGCCGGCCAGCGCCTTGCCCACATCATGGTGCCCAAGGTCGAGTCGGCAGACGACGTGGTGCGCGCCGTGGCCGCGATCGATGCCGCCGGCGCCACCGCGCTGCCGCTTCAGGTGCTCATCGAGTCGCCGCTGGCGGTGCGCAACGCCTTCGACATCGCCGCGCATCCGCGCGTGCAGTCGCTGAGCTTCGGGCTCATGGATTTCGTTTCCGCTCATGCCGGCGCCATTCCCGCCGAGGGCATGGCTGCAGCGGGGCAGTTCAGCCATCCGCTGGTGGTGCGCGCCAAGCTCGAGATCGCCTCGGCCGCGCACGCCTTCGGCAAGGTGCCCTCGCACTGCGTGGTCACCGAATTCAACAACGTGGATGCGATGCGCGCCGCGGCCCGCCGCGCGGCCGAGGAATTCGGCTACACGCGCATGTGGAGCATCCACCCCAACCAGATCCGCCCCATCCTGGACGCCTTCGCGCCCAGCGAGCGGCAGATCGAAACCAGCACCCGCCTCATCGAGGCCGCACTGGCCGCCGACTGGGCGCCGGTGAGCTTCGATGGCGTGTTACACGACCGCGCCAGTTATCGGCTCTACTGGCAGGTGCTCGAGCGCGCCCATGCCACGGGCCGCGCCCTGCCTGCGCAGGCCCGAGCCTGGTTCGGCGATCGCGCCGAGCCTTGACCTTTCACCCGTAGACCTCAGTTTTCTCACAAGGAAGCCCACATGAAAAAGATCCTCCTCGCTGCTGCCTTGGCCTTGGCTCTGCCGCTCGCCGCAAACGCACAGACCTCCACCACCACGCCCAAGCCCTACAAGGCGCCGACCACCGGCAAGCGCGTCACGCAGAAGGTCGTGCCCAAGCCCATCATCAAGGAGCTGGAGGAAGCCAAGCCGATCTCGGACGACACCAACGTGGTGCTCACGCCCGAGGACCTGGCGGCCGCCAAGTCGGTCATCACCGGCCACATCAAGTGCGAGCTGGGCGCCAGCGTCGACATCGCGGCCGACCCTGCCAAGGAAGGGTTCTTCAACGTGTCACTGGGCAAGCAGAAATTCCGCATGCACCCGGTGAACAGCCGCACCGGCGCGATCCGCCTGGAAGACCCGCGCGCCGAAGCCATGTGGCTGCAGCTGGGCAACAAGTCCATGCTGATGAGCCAGAAGAAGGGCGAGCGCCTGGCCGACCAGTGCCAGGCCGCGCAGCAGCTGGCGGTGGAAGAGGAAATGAAGAAGAACCCGCCCAAGAGCCTGTTCGAGGGCGCCGACGCGCCGAACAAGTAAGCAGGCCTGCGACCCTGATGCCCCACGGCGACGGCGGCCCGCCTCTTGCATAGGCCGCCAGAGTTTCGAGAACCCGAAAGAGAAAGAAATGTTGCAAGCCTACCGTGCCCATGTCGCCGAGCGCGCCGCCCTCGGCATCCCGCCGCTGCCGCTCACGGCGCAGCAGACCGCCGAACTGATCGAGCTGCTGAAGAAGCCTGCCGACGCCGCCGAGGGCGAGTTCCTGGTCGACCTGCTGACCCATCGCGTGCCGGCCGGCGTGGACGATGCCGCCAAGGTCAAGGCCAGCTACCTGGCTGCCGTGGCGCACGGCACCGAGAAGTGCGCGCTGATCTCGCGCGCCCGTGCCACGGAGCTGCTGGGCACCATGCTGGGCGGCTACAACATCAGCCCGCTGATCGACCTGCTGTCTGACGCCGAAGTGGGCGCCGTGGCCGCCAACGGCCTGAAGAAGACGCTGCTGATGTTCGACCAGTTCCACGACGTCAAGGAACTGGCCGACAAGGGCAATGCCAACGCCAAGTCCGTGCTGCAGAGCTGGGCCGACGCCGAGTGGTTCACCAGCCGCCCCGAAGTGCCCAAGAGCCTGACCATCACGGTCTTCAAGGTGCCCGGCGAGACCAACACCGACGACCTGTCGCCCGCGCCTGACGCCACCACCCGCCCCGACATCCCAATGCACGCGCTGGCGATGCTGAAGAACAAGCGCGAGGGCGCTGCCTTCACGCCGGAAGAAGACGGCAAGCGCGGCCCGGTCAAGTTCATCGAGGCCCTCAAGGACAAGGGCCACCTGGTGGCCTACGTCGGCGACGTGGTGGGCACGGGCTCCTCGCGCAAGAGCGCGACCAACTCGGTGCTGTGGTTCACGGGCGATGACATCCCCTTCATCCCCAACAAGCGCTTCGGCGGCGTGTGCCTGGGCAACAAGATCGCCCCGATCTTCTACAACACCATGGAAGACGCCGGCGCCCTGCCCATCGAGCTGGACGTGAGCCAGATGAACATGGGCGACGTGGTCGAGCTGCGTCCCTACGAAGGCAAGGCGCTGAAGGACGGCAAGGTCATCGCCGAGTTCACGGTCAAGAGCGAGGTGCTCTTCGACGAAGTGCGTGCCGGCGGCCGCATTCCGCTGATCATCGGCCGTGGCCTGACCACCAAGGCACGCGAGGCCCTGGGCCTGCCCGCCTCCACGCTGTTCCGCCTGCCCCAAGCCCCCGTCGATTCGGGCAAGGGCTTCTCGCTGGCCCAGAAGATGGTCGGCCGCGCCTGCGGTCTGCCCGAAGGCCAGGGCGTTCGCCCGGGCACCTACTGCGAACCCAAGATGACCTCGGTCGGCTCGCAAGACACGACGGGCCCGATGACCCGCGACGAGCTGAAGGACCTGGCTTGCCTGGGCTTCTCGGCCGACCTGGTCATGCAATCGTTCTGCCACACGGCGGCCTACCCGAAGAAGGTCGACGTGAAGATGCACCACGAGCTGCCCGACTTCATCAGCACCCGCGGCGGCGTCTCGCTGCGCCCCGGCGACGGCGTGATCCACAGCTGGCTCAACCGCCTGCTGACGCCCGACACCGTGGGCACGGGCGGTGACTCGCACACGCGCTTCCCGATCGGCATCAGCTTCCCGGCCGGCTCGGGCCTGGTGGCCTTCGCGGCCGCCACCGGCGTCATGCCGCTGGACATGCCCGAATCGGTGCTGGTGCGCTTCAAGGGCAAGATGCAGCCCGGCGTGACCCTGCGCGACCTGGTCAACGCCATCCCGCTGTACGCCATCAAGCAAGGCCTGCTGACGGTCGAGAAGAAGGGCAAGAAGAACATCTTCTCGGGCCGCATCCTCGAGATCGAAGGCCTGCCGGACCTGAAGGTGGAACAGGCCTTCGAGCTGTCCGACGCCTCGGCCGAGCGCTCGGCTGCCGGCTGCACCGTGCGCCTGAACAAGGAGCCGATCGCCGAGTACATCAACAGCAACATCACGCTGATGAAGTGGATGATCGCCGAGGGTTATGCCGACGCGCGCACCCTGCAGCGCCGCATCGCCGCGCAGGAAGCCTGGCTCAAGAACCAGGAGCTGCTGCAGCCCGATGCCGACGCCGAGTACGCCGCCATCATCGAGATCGACCTGGCCGACGTGCACGAGCCCATCGTGGCCTGCCCGAACGACCCCGACGACGTGAAGACGCTGTCGGACGTGGCCGGCGCCAAGATCGACGAAGTGTTCATCGGCTCGTGCATGACCAAC
>Ga0102594_1000126_pt1 | contig 120673 bp, 105 predicted proteins | sample AraplaCol_mLB_r2_2_FD_76863 | JGI IMG/M metagenome (GOLD analysis project Ga0102594, IMG submission 76863) | Arabidopsis root microbial communities from North Carolina, USA - plate scrape MF_Col_mLB_r2 (SPADES assembly) (version 2) | ecosystem: Host-associated > Plants > Roots > Endosphere... | reverse complement strand
AAGTTAAGATTCAAATGAATTTGAATGAAGTATTTTGCTTATTAAATATCCGAAGATATTTGCCTTCACTATTCTTAAAAACTTTATTATTCTTAATGGTTTAAAAATTTTAAATAAGCAGATTCATCAGAGAAGGGTCATTGTTCAGATAGTTGACAAAGAAATCATATTGTTTCATTTTATCGATCAAAGGGGTGAAATCTTTGTTTTGTTTCAGAGCAATTCCTACTACTGCGATTCCTTTTTCTTTTGAATTTTTCTGGGTATATTCAAAATAAGTGATGTCATCATCAGGTCCCAGTACATCCATTACAAAGGTTTTCAATGCTCCGGGGCGCTGTGGAAATCTGACCAGGAAATAATGTTTTAATCCTGCATGAAGCAATGCTTTTTCCTTGATTTCTTCCATACGGGTAATATCATTATTACTTCCGCTGATGATACATACAACATTTTTACCTTTTATCCCGTCTCTGTATTTTTCCAATGCTGCTACTGAAAGCGCTCCCGCTGGTTCAACAACAATAGCGTCTTTATTATACAAAGACAGGATGGTTTCACAGACAAGTCCTTCATCTACTGTAGCCATATCGTGCAGGATACTTTTACAGCATTCGAAAGTGAGATCTCCTACTTGCTGTACGGCGGCACCATCTACGAAACGGCTTATCTTTTCGAGAAGAACAGGTTTTCCCTTTTCAAGGGCCTTTTTCATGCTTGCCGCTGCCGAAGGTTCCACCCCAATGATTTTTGTCTGTGGTGAAAGATGCTGAAATACGGAACAAATTCCTGCGGCCAATCCTCCGCCGCCAATCGGGACAAAAAGATAATCAACAACACCTTCAGCCTGCTCCAGAATCTCCAGTGCTGTTGTGGCCTGCCCTTCAATAATGGCCGGATCATCAAAAGGGTGAATAAATGAGCTGTTATGGTCTTCACAAAACCTCATCGCTGCATCTTTTGCTGCATCAAAGGTATCTCCGTAAAGAATTACATCTATGTATTCTCCTCCGAACATTTTCACCTGTTCAAGTTTTTGTCCGGGAGTTGGCAAAGGCATGAAAATCGTTCCTTTCACCTTCATAGTCTGGCATGCAAATGCGACTCCCTGTGCATGATTTCCGGCACTGGCACACACAACACCTTTTGAAAGTTCTTCTTCAGACATGGTTGCCATCTTGTTATAGGCTCCCCTTATTTTATAGGATCTTACCCTTTGAAGGTCTTCCCTTTTAAAAAAAATATTCGACTCATAAATGGCTGATAGATTATTATTAACAGCCAAAGGTGTTTTTACCACTACATCTTTTAATCGTTCCTCCGCTTGATAAACATGCTCTAAAACGGAGGAACTTACTCCCTCTTTCATCATCTGTTAGGTAATTAATTGTTTTCGGGTCTCAGGCTTCGTACCGTCTTACCTGCTTTCCACATTTCGCTTTCTCTTAACTCTGTAAGTTCGGCTTCCAATTTTTCACGATAATCCGGTTTGCTGTTGCTGTCAATCGAGCGTTGTGCTTCGTTCCCTTTGGCTACGTTGTCATACAGTTCTTCAAACAAAGGCGAAGTAGCATCCCTGAAACGCTTCCACCAGTCCAAAGCTCCTCTCTGAGCGGTTGTACTGCAGTTGGCATACATCCAGTCCATTCCGTTTTCTGCTACCAATGGCATTAACGACTGGGTCAATTCTTCTACGGTTTCGTTAAATGCTTCGGAAGGGCTGTGTCCGTTTTTTCTCAATACATCATACTGAGCGGCAAATATTCCCTGTACAGCTCCCATCAGTGTTCCACGTTCTCCGGCAAGATCACTGTATACTTCTTTTTTAAAATCGGTTTCAAAAAGATATCCGCTTCCGATCGCAATACCTAATGCAGTCACTCTTTCTCTCGCCTTTCCGGTTGCATCCTGATATACGGCAAAACTGCTGTTCAAACCTCTGTTCTGCAAAAACATTCTTCTCAATGACGTTCCTGAACCTTTCGGGGCTACCAGAAATACATCTACATCGGCCGGAGGAACAATTCCTGTACGCTCGCTGAATGTAATTCCGAAACCATGAGAGAAGTATAATGCTTTTCCTGGGGTAAGATGCTGTTTTACTTTTGGCCAGTATTCTATCTGTGCGGCATCACTCAAAAGATAACAGATAATAGTTCCTTTTTCTAATGCTTCTTCGATTTCAAATAACGTTTCTCCCGGTACAAATCCGTCTGCAACTGCTTTATCCCATGATTTGGAGTTTTTTCTCTGCCCTACAATCACATTAATTCCGTTATCTTTCTGATTCAAAGCCTGCCCTGGTCCCTGTACTCCATAGCCGATCACAGCTACAACTTCATTTTTTAATGCTTCCTGAGCTTTTTCCAACGGAAATTCTTCTCTTGTTACTACATTTTCTTCTACTCCTCCAAAATTCAATTTTGCCATTTTTCTTGATTTTATTTATTATTGATTGTAATGTTTAATTCTTGTTCTTAACTGGCATATTCTACTGCCGTCAGGTACGGATTTCTGTGGTAATGTACTTCCAGAACATCTACCTGTTTTTCCATTTGTTTGCTGATCTTCTGAACAGAATCTTCAGATTCTCTGATTACGATAACAAACTTTTTTACTTTTTCCATTTCTGAAGGACCTACATTAAAGGTCACCATAGAAATTCTTCTTCTTGAAAAAATAGCATTGATGCGGCTGATCAATCCTAAATAATCTTCTGTATACGCTGTAATGGTATATTCCTTATGATCTGTTTTCATCTTTTTTATTTTTAAACTTTATTTATTATTTAATACAATTTCCGAAACACTTTTCCCCTGGGGAATCATTGGAAATACATTATGTTCTTTTCCTGTCATCACTTCAAGGAGGAAAGATCCTTTATGATCAAGCATTTCACGGAGTGCCCATTGTAGCTCTTCCCTCTCAGATACTCTTTTTCCAGATATATTGTATCCCTTTGCCACCTGAACAAAATTGGGGCTTTGGATGTCTACTGAGGAATACCTTTCTTCGTGAAACAATTCCTGCCATTGCCTTACCATTCCCAGATAGCAGTTATTCAGAATTAAAATCTTCACCTCCGGATGATACTGCATAATGGTTCCCAGTTCCTGAATATTCATCTGAGCTCCTCCGTCTCCCATTACGGCAATAACAGGACGGTTTGTTTCAGCATAAAAAGCTCCTATCGCAGCAGGAAGACAGAATCCCATGGTGCCCAGCCCTCCGCTTGTAACATTGGTTCGGGAATGTTTAAATTGCGAATAACGGCATGTCGCCATCTGATGCTGTCCCACATCTGTTACAATAACTGCGTCACCTGCTGTCATCTCATTCAACTGGCGGATAACTTCCCCCATTGTGATCTCTCCTTCCTCAGGATACAGTTCGGTATGGATCAGACTGATGCTTTCAATTTCATGACATTTTTTAAATCTTTCATGCCAGTGATGATATTCTCTTTTTATAATTTTTTCTGTAAGGAGAGGGAGCGTATGCTTGCAGTTTCCAAGAACAGGAACATCAACTTTTACATTTTTATTGATCTCTGCGTTATCAATATCCAAATGAATAATCTTTGCCTGTTTTGCATATTGATCTAGCCTTCCGGTCACACGGTCATCGAACCTCATCCCAACAGCGATTAAAACATCACATTCGTTGGTTAGTATATTGGGACCATAATTTCCATGCATTCCTACCATTCCTACAGCTTGCGGGTGGTTAGTAGGAATAGTACCCATTCCTAAGACAGTCCATGCTACCGGAATTCCTGACTTTTCAGCAAACTGCAAGAATTCTTTTTCTGCTTTCCCAAGCATTATTCCCTGCCCTGCTATGATGAATGGTTTTACCGCATTGTTAATCAGTTGTACTGCTTTTTCTATGCTATCAAAACATGGATCAGGATCAGGTTTATAACTTCTCAATGAATGGCATGGAGAATATCCTTTATAATCAACAGACTGCAACTGGGCATTTTTGGTCACATCAATCAGTACAGGACCGGGACGACCGGATTTTGCAATATAAAATGCTTTGGCCAATACTTCCGGAAGCTCACTGGCATCGGTTACCTGATAATTCCATTTGGTAACCGGGCTGGTGACATTCATTACATCTATCTCCTGAAAAGCATCGGTTCCGAGAAGGTGTTCAAAAACCTGCCCTGTAATGCATACCAAAGGAGTATTATCCAATAAGGCGTCTGCCAAACCTGTTACAAGATTGGTTGCTCCCGGCCCACTTGTAGCCAGTACAACCCCTACTTCTCCTGAGACTCTTGCCAGACCTTGTGCTGCATGTACTGCTGCCTGCTCGTGGCGTACAAGTATATGTTTCAGATTTTCCTGATAGTCGTAAAGAGCATCATAAATAGGAATAATAGCGCCTCCCGGATATCCGAAAACAGTTTTCACCCCTTCCTGAAGAAATGCTTCAAGAATGATCCGGCTTCCGCTCAATTGTATTTCTGTTGATAAATTCGGGTTTTCCATATTTTTATTGAGTGATTTCGTCCGTTACACAGCCTTCTGCGGCTGATGATACTGTTAATGCATATTTATAAAGCAATCCTTTCTGCACTTTAAGAGCTGGTTTTTGCCATCCTTTTTTTCTTTTTTCAATTTCTTCTTCTGAAACTTTGAGCTGTATGGTATTGTTTACGGCATCAATTTCAATCAGGTCATCATCGTTTACAAAGGCTATCAGACCTCCTTCGTGAGCTTCGGGAGTGATGTGTCCTACTACAAATCCATGAGTTCCTCCACTAAATCTTCCGTCTGTAATTAAGGCTACGCTGCTTCCCAGTCCCGCTCCTATCAATGCACTGGTGGGTTTCAGCATTTCCGGCATTCCAGGCGCTCCTTTCGGACCTTCATGACGGATGACGATCACATCACCATGCTGCACAGTTCCATCCTGGATTCCTCTGATCAGATTTTTTTCACCATCAAATACACGTGCTTTTCCTACGAAACGTTCCCCTTCTTTTCCTGTGATTTTGGCTACACTTCCCTTCTCAGCAAGATTTCCGTATAATATTCTCAGATGTCCGGTCTCTTTTACAGGTTCTGATAATGGTTTAATAATTTTTTGAGTAGTAAAATCCAAATCGGGAACATTTTCTAAATTCTCTGCCAGTGTTTTTCCGGTTACCGTTAAACAATCGCCATGTAATAATCCCTGGTGTAACAGGTATTTCATTACGGATGGTATTCCTCCGTGTTCATACAGATCCTGCATCAGGTATTTTCCGCTTGGTTTTAAATCTGCCAGTACCGGAGTTTTATCACTCATCTTTTGGAAATCATCCTGAGTAAGCGGTACTCCCACACTTTTTGCCATGGCAATAAAATGCAGAACGGCATTGGTACTTCCTCCAAGGATCACAATCATGCGTAGTGCATTTTCAAAAGCTTTACGGGTCATGATATCCGAAGGTTTAATATCTTTTTCTAATAATACTTTCAAATATTTTCCTGCTTCAAGGCATTCTTCCTGTTTTTCCTTGCTTAAAGCCGGATTGGAAGAGGAATACGGAAGACTCATTCCTAATGCTTCTATCGCGGAAGCCATTGTATTGGCCGTATACATTCCACCGCATGCGCCAGCGCCGGGACAAGAGTTTTTCACAACCCCATCAAAATCTTCTTCTGTGATTTCTCCTGCAATCTTTTTCCCTAATGCTTCGAAAGCAGAAACGATATTAAGCTGTTCTCCTTTGTAACATCCCGGAGCTATCGTTCCTCCGTATACCATGATTGAGGGTCTGTTCAGCCTTCCCATTGCGATGATCGTTCCCGGCATATTTTTGTCGCAGCCTGGCAGCGCAATCAATCCGTCATAGTATTGCGCTCCGCATATTGCTTCGATGCTGTCTGCAATCACATCACGGCTTACCAGAGAGTAACGCATTCCATCTGTTCCGTTGCTCATTCCGTCACTTACTCCGATGGTATTAAAAACCAGACCGGCTAATCCATGATTCCATGTTCCTTTTTTTACCACCTGAGCCAGATCATTCAAATGCATGTTACAGGTATTTCCGTCATAGCCCATACTGGCAATTCCGACCTGGGCCTTATGCATATCTTCTTCTGTAAATCCTATCCCATACAACATGGCTTTGGCTGCGGGTTGTTCACTGTTTTGCGTGAATGTTTTTGAATATTTATTTAACATACTTTTCCTACATTTTCTATTCTTTTCCTCTTCCTGAAATGGAGTTCTTTACTAAATTTTGATCCAAAACTACATTTTGTAATATTCTTTTCATTTTCATTTTTTATAAAAATTACAATATTCAATAGTTTAAAGAATGAATCTATTTATTTAATAATCAGATATTTAAATTCTAAAAATCTACAATGACAGAACTCTTACCAATTTCAAATATGCCTGCTGTACTCTACTGCTAGCCGTATTTTCCCAGTTTCTGGTAAAGGGAACATCATCAAGTGAATCCAGGGCTACAATTTCTGCTGCTGTACCACAGAAAAAACCAGCTTCAGCACCCCTCATTTCTTCAGGTTTAAAAAAGGTTTCTTCCACAGGGATATTAAGCTCATTACAAATCTCCATCACGGTTTGTCTTGTGATTCCCGGAAGAATACTTCCTTTAGCCGGAGTATATAAAACCCCATCTTTTTCGTAGAACACATTAGCGCCCGAACTCTCAGCAACATTCCCGTTTTCATCCAGAACCAGTGCCTCGTCATAACCTTTGTCTTTGGCATCCTGACAGGCTAATATTGAGTTTACATAATGTCCTCCTACTTTGGCTTCAACCTTGAAAGCCTTAGGATTAGGACGTTGAAAAGGGGAAGTCATAATTTTCATTTTATCTGCCAGATAGCCGTTGTTCCATTCCCAGGCCAGAAGCGACAGATAAGATTTTTGTCCTTTTGAAAGTGACATATTGGGAGAGCACGTAACCAATGGACGGATATAAGCATCTGTAAACCCATTACGGTCCAGAAGTTCATAGGTAAGTTCTGTAAGCTGGTTTACGGAATAATCGAAGGGAATATGCATTAATTCAGCTGATCTTTTTAACCTTTCATAATGTTCTTTCGCTTTGAAAATTTGAGTTCCATGATCTGTGCTATAGGATTTAATTCCTTCAAAAACAGAATACCCATAGTGAAGTGATTGTCCGTAAAGATCTGTTCCGGCATCTTTTGCTTTCATAAATTTTCCGTCAAAGTAGATGGCCGTGTCGTCGTTGTAATACATGTTATAGAGGTTTAAAAAAATTAAAAATGGGAATAAAAAAAGCCCTCTCACAGTGTGAGAGGGCTCAATATATGTACAGTCATACATGTTCCTTCTCACAAACGCAAGGGAATAATAATGACGATAATAATTACGGATAATAACTGATACATATTTTTATACTATAAAAAATTAAAAACAAAAAAAACCGTTTCATAATTTGAAACGGTTTTATATATAATTTAAATTAAAATCTATTTAAAATGCCGTTTCCTTACTGTTGTTAATGACAACAGCAATAATAGAAATGACAATAATATTTTTCTGATTCGTAAAATTCATACTGCAAATGTATAAACTTTTTAATTACTCACAAGTTTTTTTTGCACTTTTTATTTTTTTCGTAAAAAACGGGTTAATGTTTCCTTTGCTTCAGCCACATCATGAACTCTTAAAATCTTTGCCCCCTGTTCCAACACTTTCCTATGAAGTTTCTGTGTTTCCTCATTGATATCCAAAGGTGATTTTCCCAGTGGTTTGTAGATAAATGACTTCCTCGAAACGCCTATTAAAAGAGGAAATTTCCCAAACCCGAGATATTCAACTTCCTCAATCATTTTCATCTGGTCCTCTACTGTTTTTCCGAAACCAAAACCGGGATCAAGAATGATATCATTCACTCCTTTTTCTAAAAGTTCTTTTGTTTTTTTAGCAAAATATTGATTTACTTCCAGTGTAATATCTGTAAATTTTACTTTATCATGCATGGTTTCGTAGGAAGGATTTACATGCATCAGAATGTAAGGCAGCCTCGTTTCAGCGGCTGTATCAAACATTTCTGCATCATACTGACCTCCTGAGATGTCATTGATCAGATCAATTCCTTCATTGAATCCAAATTTCACTGTTTCTGCATAGAAAGTATCCAGGGAAATCAGGGCTTCCGGAAATTCTTTTTTGATCAGAGAGATGATATTTCCGATCCTGTTTATTTCTTCAGAAGCGTTTAAAAATTCTGCATTGGGACGTGTAGATTGCGGACCGATATCCAATATTTCGGCTCCATCCTTCAACAGTTTTTCAGCATGATTCAACGCTGATTTTTCATTATTGAATTTTCCGCCGTCAGAGAAAGAATCCGGAGTCATATTGAGGATTCCCATAATCTTTGGAGTGTCCAGCTGTACTAATCGGCCGTTGCAGTTGAGTGAGTAGGTTGGAGAGTCTGAGTGTGGGAGAGTGTGAGAGTTGGGGAGCATGGAGTTTATAGTTGATGAATGATAATTGATTTCTGCAGTACAAAATTAGTGATTTATGCGTTTTTAATGAGAAGAAATTAGAAATTATAGGCTGGAAGTTATTAATAATAAATGATGAATGATGAATTACAAGTTATGAGTTATGAGTTTAACTCCTACACTTTCACACTCTCCCACTCTACAACCCTAACCTCCTCTTACTCTAAAACCCTCCAATCCAACAACTCGAATCCGAAACTCTCAAACTCTCCCACCCTCAAACCCTCTCACTCACAAACTCCCGTTGCAAATTCAAAAATCTAAAACCGAATTCGTATATTTGGAAGATTAAGAAAATTTATGCTAAAAACATCAGTACAGTTCGAGAAAATTATCAGTCAGTGCCGTGATCTTTTCGGTAAAAAATTGCAGGATTATGGTGCGGCATGGAGGGTTTTACGACCAAGTTCCATTACAGATCAGATTTATATTAAAGTCAACAGGATCCGTACATTGCAGATGACTGATAAAAAAATGGTGGATGAGAGTGAGGAAGATGAATTTATCGCGATTGTGAACTATTCTATCATTGGACTTATTCAGCTTGAGAAAGGCCTTTCCAATGATTTCAATGAAAATAAAGAAGAAATTTTAGGTCTGTATGATAAATATGCCAATGAAGCAAAAGCTTTGATGGAGAGGAAAAATCATGATTATGGTGAAGCATGGAGGGATATGAGAATCTCTTCAATCACGGATCTTATTTATCAGAAAGTATTAAGAACCAAACAGATTGAGGACAATCAGGGAAAAACAATCGTTTCAGAGGGGCTTGATGCCAACTATTTCGATATGCTGAATTATGCGGTCTTCTGCCTGATCAAGTTCTCGGAAAAAGAAAATCAATTTGAACCCAAAAATATTTAATATGCTCAAAGGTTTATTACGCTTTATTATTGCTGTTATTTTTATCCTTTCAGGCTTTGTGAAAGCCGTGGATCTGGTAGGTTTTTCTTTCAAAATGGAAGAATATTTTGCGCCTCCGGTTTTCAACATGCCATTTTTAGAAAAGTTTGCCCTGCTGTTTTCCATTATTGTAGTGGTACTGGAGCTTTTCTTAGGATTTATGCTGCTGCTTAAATTAAAGCTTAAATTTACCTTGTCCATATTAATTGCACTTTGTATCTTCTTTGGATTCCTTACATTCTATTCAGCGTATTTCAATGTGGTAACAGACTGTGGATGTTTTGGTGATGCCATCAAATTTACGCCTTGGCAGAGCTTCCTTAAGGATGTTGTACTGCTTGTGGGATTGATTATCCTTTTTGTTCTGTACAGAAAAGATTTCCGTAAAAAAGATGAGTACGGAATTACTCAAAAAGAGTCTTCCAACACATTCAAATATATCCTTTTAACAGTATTCTCTTTAGGAATGGTCTACGTTATGGCACAGGGAATTATGCATGAACCTATCATTGATTTCCGTGATTATAAAGTAGGGACTGATATAAAAGCTGAAAAAGCAAAAATTGATAAAAATCCTTCAGAATATAAAACTTTCTACACCCTGAAAAATCAGAAGACAGGAGCTGTTGTAAAAGTAAATCAGGATGATTATATCAAAAAAACAGAATACTGGGCAGAAGGATCTCCCTGGAAAATTGAGGATGGGAAGAATGAATCTGTATTGATCAAAGAAGGTTATAAATCTGAAATTGTAAAATTCAAGATTGAAGATCCTACAGGAATGGAAGTTACCCAGGAAATCATTAACGCTCCTAAAGCTGTTCTGGTGTTTTCATACCATCCAAAAGATGTTCCTGCAGATCTGCTTCAGAAAGTGGAAGCGAAAGTAAATACCCAGAAAGGGGCTCTTATCTATGGTGTTTCCACAGAGCCTAATACTTTTAAAACCATCAAAAATGTACTAATGGACGGGACTGCCATCAAAACGATAGCGAGAAGCAATCCTTTTGTACTGATCCTTGAAAATGGAAAAATTGTAGACAAACAGCCTGCAAAGGACTACGTTAATTAATTATAAATGATGAATGATGAACGATAAATGATCTTTTTGACGAGAGCCAATCGTTGATCAATCATCAATTCATCAAATTTAAACACTAAACTTAAACATACAACAGCTCATGCAAAAATCAAATAAATCAATTGCCGGTTATCACTTATTAATGATTCTTTCTTCTGTAGACGGAGAATTTGCTCCTGAGGAAGGAATGCTGGTACAGCAATATATGGCAGATGAATTTCCTTTCAGAATGAATCTTGACAATGAATTAGACACATTGGCTCTTTTACAGCCTGAAGAATGGAAAGATCATTTTGAATTCCATGCGAGATGTTTCCATGATGATTCTACAGAGGATGAACGTGTCAAATTTGTTCAGTTTGCAAAATCGTTGATCAAAGCTGATAATAAAGTAACTGAAGAAGAACATACTTTCTACGTACTGTTGAAAAATCTTTGGGGACTATAATCTAAACACCGATCCAAAACAAAAATACCATGAAAAAAACTTATCTAGGACTATTAGTAATGAGTGCATCTATATTTCAATCCCAGCAATTTCCGGACATGAAGGTTCCTGTTGCAGAAAAGCAGGAACATATCAGAGAAATCCACGGTGATAAGGTAAATGATCCTTATTACTGGATGATTGATTATTTTAAAAAAGGAAAAGATTCTACCAAGGTCGTTGATTATTTAAAGGCTGAAAACACCTATTGGGAAGGCATGATGAAGGATACTGAACCTTTCAGAGAAAAGCTGTTCCAGGAAATGAAAGCCAGAATCAAAGAGAAGGATGAATCTGTACCTGTTTTTAGAAATGGATATTACTACTACAGCCGCACAGAGACCGGAAAACAATATTTTAAATACTGCAGAAAGAAAGGCAGCCTTACTGCTCCGGAAGAAATTCTTCTGGATGTGGATAAAATGGCGGAAGGGCATCCTTACTATTCAGCTTCCGGCTTCAGCATCAGTCCGGATAATACAAAAATGATCTACGGAGTGGATGATGTCTCCAGAAGGCAGTACAAGTTATTTTTAAAAGATCTTTCTACAGGAAAAATCACGGATCTTGGTATTAAAAACACCACTGGTTCTGCAACATGGGCCAATGACAACAAAACAATTTTCTACACTTCAAAAAATCCTGAAACTCTTTTAACAGAAAAAATTTTCAGACACACACTGGAAACAGATTCCAGTAAAGATATTTTGGTATATGAAGAAAAAGATAAAACCAACTATATCAGTGTAGGAAAAACAAAAAACAATAAATTTATCCTGATCGACTCGCGTGCTACCACTTCTTCTGAAACCCGATATCTGGATGCCAATGATCCTAATGGAAATTTCAAAATTTTTCAACCCAGGATCAGTAATGTACTTTATGATGTAACTTCTCTTGAGGATAAATTTCTGGTAACAACCAATAAAGATGCTCTTAACTTTAAGATTGTAGAAACTCCTTTAAATAAAACGGGAGTTGAAAACTGGAAGGATTTTATTCCACACAGAAAAGATGTTCTGATGGAGGATGTTACTGCATTTAAAAATTATCTGATATTCAGTGAAAGACAAAACGGACTTTCCCAACTGGTAATTTATGATAGAAAAACAGGGAAAAAGGAATTTCTGAAATTTGACGAACCTACTTATACCGTTTATTCACTGGATAACCCTGAATATAACACAGATAGTTTCCGTTTTGGGTATACTTCCATGATTACACCAAGTTCTCAGTTTGAACAGGATTTAAAAACCGGAAAACGAGTTCTTTTAAAACAACAGGAAGTTTTGGGAGGTTACAATAAAGATAATTATACAACAGAAAGACTGTTCGCTACGGCAAAAGACGGAACGAAAATTCCAATCTCCATTGTTTATAAAAAAGGGGTCAAAAAAGATGGAAACAACCCACTTCTACTCTACGCTTACGGTTCTTACGGAAGTTCTATGGATGCCAGTTTCAGCAGCACCAGACTGAGTCTTTTGGACCGAGGTTTTGCCTATGCCATTGCCCACATCCGCGGCGGTCAGGAAATGGGAAGACAATGGTATGAAGACGGAAAAATGATGAAAAAGAAAAACACATTTACTGATTTCATTGATGCGGGAGAATATCTGGTTAAAGAAAAATATACTTCACCTAAACACCTTTATGCTCAGGGAGGAAGTGCAGGAGGGCTTCTGATGGGTGCTATAGCTAATATGAGCCCAACTTTATGGAATGGTGTTATTTCACAGGTTCCGTTTGTAGATGTAGTTAACACAATGCTTGACACCAGTATTCCATTGACTACCAATGAATATGACGAATGGGGAAATCCGAACAATAAAGAAGCCTACTTCTATATGAAATCCTATTCTCCATATGAGAATATTGAGAAGAAAAACTATCCGAATCTTTTGGTAACAACAGGATTACATGATTCTCAGGTACAATATTTTGAACCTGCAAAATGGGTTGCCAAGCTAAGAGATATGAAAACGGATAAAAATGTATTGCTACTCAAAACAGATATGGCATATGGCCACGGTGGAGCTTCAGGAAGATTTGATTATCTGAAGGATCTGGCTTTGGTGTATGCTTTTATGTTTAAACTGGAAGGGATTACTAAGTAATTAGTCTCGCAGATTTTGCAGATAACGCAGATTTATATTAATGACAGAAAATGAAATTTCATACATCGTTCGTAAATGTGTTTTCAATGTATATAATCAGTTAGGTCCTGGTTTACTTGAATCTGTATATCAAAAAATACTGATTTATGAGCTAGAAAAGAATGGTCTCAATGTCAAATCTGAAGTAGTACTTCCTGTATATTATGACAATAAAAAATTTGATATTAATTTCAAAATTGACATTTTAGTAGAAGATAAGGTTATTTTAGAACTAAAATCAATAAAAGAGTTAGACAATATTCATTATAAACAATTATATACTTATTTAAAATTATCTGACAGAAAATTGGGACTGCTTATAAATTTTAATACCTCCAATATTCTGGACAATATAAAGAGAGTGGTAAATAACTTATAATAGGTAATTAGGTTACATTAATCTGCTAAATCAAACAAATCTGCGAGAGCAAAAAGAGTCTCGCAGATTATCCAAAAAAGAAAATTAAAAAATAAATAAATCTATATTTAAATCTTATGAGAAGAAAAATAGTTGCAGGAAACTGGAAAATGAACAAAAATGTAATTGATGCACAACAATTAATGATTCAGTTACTAAGCTATAAAAACAACAATGCTACGAACTGTGAGGTTTGGATTGCTCCACCTGCATTGTATCTGATGATGGCAAAAGATGTTTTTGAAAAAGATGAAATCGGTGTATTTTCTCAGGATATGAGCGAATATGAAAGCGGTGCGTATACTGGTGAAATTTCTGCAGATATGTTAGAGTCTATCGATGCAACCGGTTCATTAATCGGGCACTCTGAAAGAAGACAATATCACGGAGAAACAGATTCTCACTGTAACAGAAAAATCAAATTAGCTCTTGATAAAGGTCTTATTCCTGTTTACTGTAATGGAGAAACTCTTGAGCAGAGAAAGGCAGGACAACACCTTGAGGTCGTAAAAAATCAGACTGAAGTAGCTCTTTTTACGCTTTCTGCTGAAGAGATCAAAAAAGTAGTGATTGCTTACGAACCGGTTTGGGCCATCGGAACTGGAGAAACAGCAAGCCCTGAACAGGCTCAGGAAATCCACGCTCACATCAGAAATATTATTGCTGCAAAATACGGGCAGGAAGTTGCTGACGAAATTTCTATCCTTTACGGAGGATCTGTAAAGCCAGACAATGCTAAAGAAATTTTCTCTCAACCGGATATCGACGGAGGTCTTATCGGAGGAGCAGCTTTGAAATTAGAAGATTTCTCTAAGATCATTGAGGCTTTTAATTAATATAAAATAGCTAAAAACATAATAAAAAGCGGCGGAATCTTCGATTCCGCCGTTTTCCGTTAAAAAAATCTAATTATTGAATATCGACTACATACATTGTTCCTTTGTCTACTTTACCTGTCTTAGGTAAAATTTTAGCTTTAGGATTTCCGTTTCCGTCATCTACCACACCAAAGTCATCATCATTGAAAACAGCCAGTTTATTATTTCCCAAATAAATAATTCCCTCAAATTTATCATGTTCGTAGCCCAGTTTTGCCACCAGATCTACGGCTAATATTTTGGTAACAGGCTTTATTCCGGCATTGGTAATTTCATCCCATGAGCATTGTTCTAAAGCTTTTCCATTCACTTTTATTCCGTCAACAGCGGTGATGTCGGCTCCGTTCACATCCGTTGCATTGCTCAGATTGATTCTGTATACTTTTTTGATTCCTCCCTGAGAACCGAAATTTCCATCTCTTTCAATCACCAGAAATTCATTGTTGCTTAATGCAGTAATATCACATACTGAATCAGAAGCTCCGCCATCCTGCTTGTATAAAAATTGCTTGGTCTGCCCTGTAATAATATCAAATGTGACAATTCTCGTTAAAGTTTTATTGGTAGCCAATGCCTTACTGGGAACATACATCATCGACTGTATGGTTCCTACCAGCGTTCTTCCGTCCGGAGTGATGCAGAGTCCTTCCATTCCTCTGTTGGCTCTTCTTTTGGCTAAAACAGCAGGTAATTTTCTTGGTCCGGTATTTACTCCAACCGGGCTTATTCTTTCCATTTCCGTTCCATCTGCACTGTAATGGACGATATGCGGACCGTATTCATCGGAAACCCAGAATGTTCCATCAGCAGCTGCCACAATACTTTCGCTGTCTAAACCATATTGATCTGTGCCTAAAACATTGCCGGAAGCATCATATGCAATCTCTCCTGTACTTCCCATTCCTGCAGGGTTTGGAAGTCCGGTAATAGGCTGTCCGGAAGGATTTTTAAGTTTAATATATTTGATAACCTCTACATTTCCGTCAGCATTGATTTTAAAATGCATAATGGTTGGTGTAAAATTAGGAGCAAGAAACTTTTTACCATTCTGAAAATCGGTATTAGGCCCCCTATCCGTAATGACGTAGAATTCGCCTTTCCGTGTAGGGTGAGCGGCTGCACCGGAACCAAATCCACCGTTGATAACGTCCACACCGTTTATTGTCGTCAGTTTTGTAAATGGAAATTCCTGAGGTAATTTGGAATAATTAATATCCTGATTAATTATGGTTGTATCATCATCACTTTTACATGATGCTAATACTGCCAGCACTACTGCAGACCATAGTAATTTTTTCATATTCACTTTTATGGCTGCGAAAATAGAGATTGATTATAAACTGATCTTGAATGTAATGATAATTGTATTTTAACAATGTTGAGTGATTGTGACCTTTAAAACCACCCCGTCAAAAATTCTTTGAATTTTCGCCACCCCTCCAGAGGAGGGGAATCTTTCCCCCTTCAGTTGAAATTATGGTCTATCCAAAACAGTTTGTCATTCCACAAAATCTAAGCATCTGGTATAAAATGCGTGATCAAAATATAAATCCAACAAAAAAACCGCACCAGATGGGTGCGGTTTCTTATGATTTTACAATCAATTATTTTTTCTCAGTAGATCTTTGTAAAACCTCATCTACCATCCCATAACCTTTAGCTTCTTCAGAAGTCATCCAGTAATCTCTGTCAGATGATTTTTCTACCCACTCATACGTTTGTCCTGAGTGGTGACCAATGATTTCATAAAGTTCCTGCTTCAGTTTCAGCATCTCTCTTAAGTTGATCTCCATATCAGAAGCTACTCCCTGAGCACCTCCTGAAGGCTGGTGAATCATTACTCTTGAGTGTTTAAGCGCAGAACGCTTTCCTTTTTCTCCGGCAACCAGTAATACAGCTCCCATGGAAGCAGCCATACCCGTACAGATTGTCGCTACATCCGGCTTAATGATCTGCATCGTATCATAGATACCTAAACCTGCATAAACACTACCACCAGGAGAGTTGATATAAATCTGAATATCTTTTGAAGGATCAGCACTTTCTAAGAATAAAAGCTGAGCTGTAACAATGTTTGCTACCTGATCATCAATACCTGTTCCAAGGAAGATAATTCTATCCATCATAAGACGGGAGAAAACGTCCATCTGAGCAACATTTAATCTTCTCTCTTCCATGATGTACGGAGTAAGATTCGTTGGGCCATACATTCCCATATACTGATCGGTAACCAAACCGTTGTTTCCTAAATGTTTTACAGAGAAATCTCTGAATTCTTTTTTAATGTCCATATTTCTATTATGTATTATTTTTTAAATATTCTCGAAGTTTAAATTACAATATTTATTCCTAAAAATTTATAGGACTTTTTGTCACAGAACATCAAAAAAAATCTGACTACAAATTATCTTTTCCTATCCACATAAATCCCTTTGATCGGTGAATATTCGATGATATTGCTCAGTCGCATGGAAGCCTGCTTTAAAAGCGTAATCTTTTTGATCAGCTCATAATATTTTACTTCATCTGTGCTGCTGTACTGATCAAGTTCTTTAGCCGTTTCCCTGATCAGATAATCAATATATCTGTATTTATGTAACAGAACATCTCCCTGAATCTGATCTGCCACTTTATCTCCATAATTAGGAGGATAGATATTTCTGGAAGCCCAGTTTTCAAGTTCATCCAGCGGGATTAAAGCATCTACAACCTTTGTGGTAATCTCTTCGTCCATAAAAGATACAAAAAAGTTTCCACTTCTAAGCTCATCCTTCTGAATTCCTTCTCTTACCTGATTGATAATTATTTCATTTTCTTTGACTAAAAATGTATACTGCTCTTCTTCAAAGTGATGAAGAATTTCTTCAATAACAGTAATATCATATTCCTCATTCTGATCATTTCTCCTTTTCAGAATAATATCTCCGAACATCAGCATATGATCTACAAGTTTGTTCTCCATAAACAATACATCGTACAGGAAAGGATCTTCTTTTTCCTGATCCAGGGGAACAATCTCCATTTTCGGAGCTGCAGCTTTTTCCTTTTGTTGCTGCTGAACATGATGCGTCTGATTCTGCGTGATCTGTTTCTGAACATCCAGCTCATTGAAAAGACTCTGCTCAGAAAGTCCGAATTTATTGGAAACCTCTTTCAGATAAACCTCTCTTTTCAGGGCATTCTGTACAAAAGAGACAGATTTTACAATATCCCGGATCGCTTCAGCCTTTTTAATCGGATCATTTCCGATATCTTTTAAGAGAATTTCCGCCTTAAAGTCGATGAAGTCCATCGCTTCATTTTCGATATACTTTTCAACGTAATCCTGTGGATGTTTCCTGGCAAAGGAATCCGGGTCATCTCCATCTGGGAAAAGCAGAACACGAATGTTCATTCCCTCAGTCAGTAACATATCAATACTTCGGAAGCTGGCTTTGATACCGGCATTATCTCCGTCAAAAAGAATCGTTACATTTTCTGTAAGTCTCTTAATGAGTTTGATCTGTTCTGTTGTCAGAGACGTTCCGGAACTTGCCACTACGTTTTCAATTCCGGACATGTGAAGTGAAATCACATCCATATATCCTTCCACCAAAAGACAGGCATTCTTCCTTGAAATAGCTTGTTTACTCTGGTTTAACCCGTAAAGAACATTCGATTTATGATAAATCTCTGTTTCCGGTGAGTTGAGATATTTTGCTGTTTTGACATTATTTTTAAGAATCCTTGCTCCAAAACCGAGCACCCTTCCTGAAAAACTGTGAATAGGGAAAATTACCCTTTCCCTGAAACGGTCCACTCCTGCAGGAGTATTTTCCGGGAAGATGGAAAGTCCGGATTTTTCAAGAATTTCTTTATTGTAACCTTTTTCAAGTGCATAAGCTGTAAAAGCATTCTTCTTCTCCGGAGAATATCCAAGCTGGAACTTTTTGATAATATCATCCCGGAGTTCTCTCTCTTTGAAATAAGAAAGTCCTATGCTTCTGCCTTCCTGATCATCCCAAAGGATCTCCTGAAAATACGTGTTGGCAACCTCATGGATTTTATACAGCAGATCTTTTTCTGTCTGGGCATGTTTTGCTTCTTCAGAAATCTCACGCAGATCTTCTTCAATTTCAATTCCGTACTTTTTTGCCGCGTGGCGGAGGGCTTCAGGATAGGTAAAATTCTCAATCTCCATAAGGAAAGAGATTGCGGTCCCTCCTTTTCCGGTTGAGAAGTCTTTCCAGATCTGTTTGCTTGGGGAAACAACAAAACTTGGAGATTTTTCTTCATGAAAAGGACTGAGTCCTTTGTAGTTAGACCCTGCTCTTTTCAGCTGCACGTATTCACCCACAATCTCTTCAACGCGGATCGTGGAGAATATTTTATCAATGGTCTGTTTGGAAATCATGCTGTAAAATTAAGTAATTTATGGGGAAGTTGGAAGAGGCTGAGAATTTCGGTGCGGGTTTCGGGATACGGGTTCGAAAGTTTGGGAGTTCGAGAGTTTGAGAGTTGGTGAGTTTGTGAATATGTACGGAATGTACTGTTTATAACTTCCATCTTCCGGCTTCCATCTTCCTGCCTTTAAATTTGTAGCTTCGCAAGTCATAAATCATTATTTTTGCAAAACAAATTAGTATATGCAGTTCACTATCAATACAATCGAAGACTGGCAGGAAGTTGTTGACAGCATCATTCCGGAATTAAAACACAATATCCTTTTATTAAAAGGAAATCTGGGAGCCGGAAAAACTACTTTCACACAATTTCTGCTTAAAAATATGGGCAGCAATGACGAAGTAAACTCTCCCACATATTCTATTGTGAATGAATATAATACGGAAAAAGGGAAAGTATTTCATTTTGATCTTTACCGCTTAAAAAACATTGAAGAAGCCTATGATATCGGAATTGAAGAATACCTGGACAACTCTTTTTTATGCATTATCGAGTGGCCGGAAGTGTATGAAGAGGAACTTTACGGGCTCAACTATCACACAATGAGTATTGTGAACACGGGTGAATACAGAGAAGTTTCATTCGATTAAATATTATGTATCTTTGCTCATTAATTGAGTGTAAAAAACAATCTGTAAGACATAATTTAATTTAAGGATGAGTACAAATATTTTTACTCCTTTCACAGAAGAAGAATTAATGCCGAAAGAGGAAAAATTGGAGGTTATAAAGAAAGGGAAACAGTTCAGTATTGGAATTCCTAAAGAAACCTGTCTCAACGAAAGGAGAACCTGCATTACTCCTGACGCCGTACAGGTGTTGGTAGAGCACGGTCATGAGATCATTATTGAATCAGGTGCCGGAGAAGGTTCATTTTTTACAGATTTACAATATTCCGAATCAGGAGCGAAGATCACTAATGATCCTAAGGAAGCTTTCGGACAGGATCTTATCCTGAAGGTGAATCCTCCTACAGAAGATGAAATTGAGTATATGAAACCTAATACCTATCTGGTTTCAGCACTTCAGATTAACCTTAGAGACAAGGATTATTTCTTAAAGCTTGCAGAGAAAAAAATAAACGCCATTGCTTTTGAATTTATCGTTGATGAATACAAGCAGCTGGCTTTGGTAAGATTAGTCGGTGAAATTGCAGGAACCGTTTCTATCTTATATGCCTCAGAATTATTAGCCTTATCCAACGGTTTAATGCTTGGAGGGATTACAGGAGTAAGACCTGCAGAAGTTGTGATCCTTGGAGCCGGAATTGTGGGTGAATTTGCTACAAAAGCAGCCATTGGTTTAGGTGCGAGCGTAAAGGTTTTCGACAACTCCTTATCAAAACTGAGAAGACTTCACACCATCGTTGACAGCCGTGTACCGACTTCCATTATTGATCCTAAAGAACTCAGCAAAAGTTTAAGACGTGCCGATGTAGTGATTGGAGCATTGCCAAGACTTAACATGACGCCTATCGTTACCGAAGATATGGTGATGAAAATGAAAAAAGGCAGTGTCATCATCGATATCACGATAGACAACGGTAAAGTGATTGAAACTTCTGAGCTTACCACGATGGAAGATCCTTACATCATCAAACACGGAGTTATCCATTGCGGACTTCCGAACCTTACCTCAAGAATGCCGAGAACGACCACCAAGGCCATCTCGAATTTCTTCCTTTCCTATATTTTAAATTATGACGAAGAGGGCGGCTTTGAAAACATGCTGATCCGCAAAAACGAAATGAAGCAGAGCTTATATATGTACAAAGGAAGACATACCAAAAAGATCATCTGCGACCGTTTCGGACTTACGTACCACGATATCAATCTTTTAATTTTCTAATGAAGAAACTGAAATTTTATGCAATAGGCTTCGTTCCGGGGCTTTTGATCGTATTTTTTATTTTAAACAAAAAAGGAGCAAGCTGCAGCGGATATTTACCGAACAGCCGTGTGATTGCTGAAAGTCTTTCCAAAGAATTCAAATATTCTGAAGAAGCTAAAAATGCAATGGCAGCCTACAAGATTGATGAGAAATTTATAAAAGACAGCATCATTACCAAAGGAAAAGTAGATTTTGACCGCAGTCATGCACAAAAGAAACCATGTCCTGATTATCTTTTAACCTACCCTGAAAAGAATCCGTCTTACGAGATCACGTATGAAAAATGTGAAGAAACAGTGACGGTCAACAATCTTAAAAAACTGAAATAGTTTCAATAACTACGAGCTATGGACGGCAATTACTACATGATTCATGATTATCTGATATTCATCGGAGTCTTTGCCATTTTCCTGTTTCTGACCACCAGTATTTATCTTTTTAATCAGAATCAGAAGCTGAAACAGAGAAATACCAAATTATCAGAAACCAACAAACTTATTGAACAGCGTCTGAATGAAGTCCGTCTTGAACATATCGGGACAAAACTGAATCCGCATCTGTTTAAGAATATTCTCAATTCGGTGCAGTCTCATGCCTATCAGACCTATATGTCACTGGATAAGCTGGCGAATGTGCTGGACTATATTTTATACGAAAGCAATAATAAGTATGTAAGCCCGAAAGAAGAGCTTAATTTTGCTTTAAGCCTTATTGAGATTAATAAAATCAAGATCAACCCTCTTTTTGACTTCAGAATCAAATCCAGAATCAATAAGTCTGACGCTTTGTACGAAGAAAAGGTATTTGCTCCTCTGATCTCTGTAGATCTTATTGAAAATGCCTTCAAGCATACGGATTTTCTGGCTCAGGATTCTTTTATTTCTATTTATATGGAGCTTGAAAATGGTGTGTTCACCATGAAAGTCAGCAATAAAGCTTCTCTGAAAAACATTCTGGAAAAGGAAAAAAGCGGTTTTGGAAGCCAGTCTTTTGATCAGAGACTTAAAATGATCTACAGCACTTATTATCAGCTGGAAAGAAGCTCAAAAAACGGAATCTTTACAGCGGAATTAAAAATCAATTTAGGAGAATTCTATGATAAAATGCGTTATTCTGGATGATGAATTACTGGCTATCAGTTATTTAAAACTTCTATGCGAACAGATTGAGAATGTAGAAGTGGTAAAGGCATTCAATGATCCTAAAATTTTTCTGAACGAAATAGACAATCTCGACTGTAATCTGTGTATTCTGGATATTGAAATGCCGGGAATGACAGGACTTCAGGTAGCTGAGATTATTTCAGGTTCCAAAAAAATCATCTTCACAACGGCTTACAAAGAATATGCAGCCGAAGCTTTCGATCTGAATGTGGTGGATTATGTAAGAAAACCCATCAAAAAAGAAAGATTAATTCAGGCTTTCGAAAAAGCTAAAGAGCTGGTAGAAAGTACGCCTAAAAAGACTTTCATCGAGTGGAATACCAACATTGGAAAAACCGTTATCTTCACAGAACAGATTTCTTACATCAAAACCTCTGAAATTGACAGCAGGGATAAAGATATTATGCTTATTGACGGAACGACGATCGTTTTAAAAAACCTGAATTTCAAAAACCTTCTGGAGATGCTGCCGTCAAAAGATTTTGCCCAGGTCAATAAAAAAGAAATCATTGCGCTGTCTTCCATCAAAGTATTTTCAACCAACGAAATTATCACTACTATTCCTACGGAAGATCACAGTTTTCTGAAACTTCAGATCGGCGATGCTTATAAAAGTTCACTGATGGAGCTATTCGGAAAATAGACCTTTTTCAAATCTTTCCGGTTTCATTACAGAATACAGTCCCTTTATTACAACTCCCCCTTTTCAGAAGCCAATCCCATTACTTTTGCATAGAATTAATTGATTTTATAATGAAAAACTGTTTCTATGCTGCAGGACTTCTCATATCCGGCTTGTGTTTTTCCCAGGAGTCTCCTTCAAAACTGAAGGTTTCGTTTTTTGACGGAATCGCAGCAGCCGGATATGTAGATCATGGTGCATTTATCAACTTTACCGGGCCCAACGTAAGCCTTACTCGCAAAAACGTAAAATTTATATTGGGAATGCTTCCTTCATTGAGAATTAAAGAAGACTGTTCATCGGGAACTAAAAACAGCCCTATTATGCCCACTTTAGGTGCCGGCTTCACTATGGTTTATAAAAAGATTGCCCTTCAGATTCCTGCTTATTACAATACGAAAACGGCTGATCAGAATGGCAGCTGGAAAATTGGAATCGGGCTCGGCTATTCTTTCAGATAGATTTTATTACATTTTTTAGAACATTCGTTACATTTAAAAAAAAAGGATATTTAACATAACTATATTCTTATCAAATTTGCATAAAATATTGGAATCATGAATTTGGGGAAATACAAAAATTTAATTTTCTATATCACGACCATAGCCGTCTTTTCTGCTCTGATGTATTATTTCATCATTGAAGGACAGACGCTGGAAGTAAAGGAAAATATTGTTGCTAACACCAGCAACGGCTCTACCTGGGATAATTTCCTGGAATCATTCAAAACCAATCTTCACCATCCGCTTGCCTTATTATTGGCACAAATTGTCACTATTATTATGACAGCAAGGCTTTTTGGATGGATTTGTATGAAAATAAAACAGCCTACGGTAATTGGAGAAATGATTGCAGGTATTGTATTAGGACCATCACTTGTGGGAATGTATTTCCCTGAGTTTTCTGCATTTCTTTTTCCTAAAGAATCATTGGGCAACCTTCAGTTTCTGAGCCAGATAGGTCTTATCCTGTTCATGTACATCGTTGGGATGGAACTGGATCTGAGTGTATTAAGGAAAAAAGCTCATGATGCGGTTGTCATCAGCCATGCGAGTATTATTATTCCTTTCGCATTGGGAATAGGACTTTCTTATTTTGTTTATCAGGAATTTGCTCCGGATGGGATTCAGTTTACGTCTTTTGCTTTATTTATAGCCATTTCGATGAGTATCACAGCATTTCCGGTCCTGGCAAGAATCGTACAGGAAAGAAACCTTCAGAAAACCAAACTGGGAACCATTGTTATTACCTGTGCCGCTGCAGATGATATTACTGCATGGTGCATTCTGGCAGCAGTCATTGCTATTGTAAAAGCGGGTTCTTTTACAAGCTCTATCTATGTGATTATCATGGCTATTGCTTATGTATTTTTAATGATTAAAATTGTAAGACCTTTCCTGAAAAGAATCGGAGACCTTCAGGCCGGAAAAAATACGATCAGCAAACCCATGGTGGCTATTTTCTTTCTGACATTGATCTTATCCGCATATGCTACTGAAGTAATCGGTATTCACGCTTTATTTGGAGCCTTTATGGCAGGAGCTATTATGCCGGAAAATACAAAGTTCCGTACGCTTTTTATTGATAAGGTAGAGGATGTGGCATTGGTGCTTCTGCTTCCATTATTCTTTGTATTTACAGGACTTCGTACCCAGATTGGCCTGCTTAACGACAGCCACCTGTGGATGACCGCAGGATTTATTATTCTCACTGCAGTTCTTGGAAAGTTTGCAGGAAGTGCCCTGACCGCCAGGTTTGTAGGTATAAACTGGAAAGAAAGCTTAACGATAGGAGCTCTGATGAATACAAGAGGTCTCATGGAACTTATTGTACTTAATATTGGTTATGACCTTGGTGTTTTAAGCCCTGAAATTTTTGCAATGCTGGTGATCATGGCTCTCTTTACTACTTTCATGACAGGACCGGCACTGGATTTTATTAATTTTATTTTTAAATCTAAAAAGAATCAGGACGAGTCTATTCAGGATAATGATTCCAAATACCGTGTTCTTCTCTCATTTGACAAGCCGGAATCCGGAAGTACCCTATTAAAACTTGCGCACAATTTTACTCATAAAATGAACGGCAATAAAAGCATCACCGCAATGAATATTGCTCCGGTAGATGAAATGCATGCCTATGACATCAACGAGTATGAGGAGTCACAGTTTCAGAATGTCATTGAAACCTCCCACGATCTGAATCTGGAGGTCACTACCCTCTTCAAAGCCTCTACTGATATTGAAAGCGACCTTACCAGCATTACCAACAAAGGACATTATGATCTGCTGCTGATCATGCTTGGAAAATCTATGTATGAAGGCAGTTTATTAGGAAGGTTATTAGGTTTTACCACCAAGATTATTAATCCTGAAAAATTACTGAACACGGTAAAAGGTAAAGGAAACATATTCAACAATTCTCCTTTTGACGATTTTACGCTTCAGATTCTCGACAAAACCAATATTCCTGTAGGAATTTTGGTGGAAAAAGATTTTAAAGCAGCCGATAAAGTATTTGTTCCGATCTTTAATCTGAGTGATTTCTACCTTCTTGAATATGCAAAAAGGTTGATCAATAACAATAATTCTCAGATTATCATCCTTGATGCTGCAGGACAGATCCGAAATAATATTGAGGTAAAAGAACTGATAAGAAGTATTGAACAGGTAGCTCCCAATCATATCACGCTGTACAATGAGAAAAAGATTGAGAAAGAATTCCTGAATTCCCAGGATCTGATGCTTATCAGCAGTAAAAGCTGGAAAAACCTGATCGATACAAAGAGTCTATGGCTGTCTGACATCCCATCCACATTAATAATATCAAATCCATAACACATAATACACACCGATATTTCTATTTCTATTGAAGCTGTAAATATTATTCGTTGTCTGTAAAGAAAAAACGGGTATATTTATAGCTTCAATTTTTTGGGACATGCTGATTAACAGTGAAAATGGAGTTATAGAGCTGGAAGCCTTTGCTACCACACTTTATAAAGGAATGAGTCTTGATCACCTGAAACATTCTGATTTTTATAAAGAAAAGTATCATAATCTGTGGGATGTAAAAACCGGATATTTTTGGTATTATTTTAAGGCTATAGAAATACAGGGATATCAGGTATCTTTCAGCCTGTGCTTTTTTAAAGACCAGCTGGACATTATCCATATGAACACATGGGAAAATGGTGATGCCAAGGACTGGAATGAATGGACAGAAGAAAAAGAAATTAACGTTTTTCACCGGAACAACACTTTTCTATCGAAAATTCTGAATAAGCCTCCAACCCAAAAAAAGAAAAAACCTTACCCAAGCTGCACCTTCAAATTTCCCTGGGGAGATGTGTGGTCGGTCTACGACCCGAGAAGCGCCGCCAGCCTGATGGGAATCAATTATAATGAAGAGGAAAAACAAATACAAAATAACTTATAACCAAAGAATAAGATTTTACTATGTGCCGATATGCCATGATGGTTTACAAAGGACATTATGCCTGTTTTAACTGCCAGAAAACATTCAAACGCCGCCACCTGAAAGATGTGGACCGGGATGCTCAGACCTCTGTAGAAGCCAAGTGCCCTGAATGTGGAAATCTGATGGCCAATATGGGACTTGATTTTAAATCCCCTCCCAAAAATGATGACAAGCAATGGGCTCACATCCGTGATTTGTATACGGTTGGAATTACTTTTCATTCATGTGGATGCTCCGGACCGGGATATATTCCCCAGGACCGGAAGGCTATTATTGACTATCTTGAAAAAGTCCGTTCAGAATATATGAAATCGCTGGTATTCTGGAGATACCGCATAGAGCCAGAAAATAAAAAAGAACGCGAGCTGGATTATCAAAAAAACAGTTCACACCTATGGACCGTTAACCGTAATGCTTTTAAAGAAACAGTGACTAATCAGGAAGGAATCAACTATTGGCTTAAAAGAATTAATGAAGTGGAAGAAAGACTGAATATTATCAAAGCTGATAAACTATAACGCTACTCTAATTCACAAGCTTCAGAAGCCTTTTAAAATCTTCTTTGATCTCTTTTTCCTGCTCAGCCGGATAATCCGCACTGGTACCTGATCCGTGTATGTCATTATTGCTGATCAGAATGATATTTCCGTTTTCAAAATAATTCCGGGTCATTGTAATCTTTGATTTTTTCAAATCAAATGCTTCAGTATCATTATTTTCTTTCATTGCTTTAGCATCGTAGAAAAGCGGTCGGTTATATTTATATTCTTTTTCGAAAACAAAAGAAAGCTGTCCGTTAAGAAGATAATATTCTGTCAGCTTCTGTCCCATTTCTCCATAATGTTTCGCAATTACTTTTTGCAGACCTCTGTCCGTATAATAAAATATTGCCTCCCCACCTTCTGCAGATTCTCCTTCAATATCCTTCTTTTTAACAGAAGCCCATGTTGTCACGGAATTGATCTTTTTAAAATGAGCCTGAATCGGTTTTATCCTATTTTTTAAGCTCTTACTGCCTGTAGTATCTTTCCCTTTCAATATTTCCCCAATCTTTACAGTATCCCGCGCTTTGGTAGTGAAAAAAACAGATGCCTGATCACCAGACTTCTGAGCATATGCAGAACCTAAACCAATCAATAGTATGAAAACTCCATGCAAGAATCTATTCTTCATATTTTCTTTTTTATAGCTTTAAAATTAATAATTCCACTGGAAAGGTGGCGAAAATTCAAAGAATTTTTGACGGGGTGGTTTTCGGGGTGGTTTTCTTCACACCATCAATTTCATGTCGTAATTCTACGACAATTTTTAAAATTTAATCCCAAAAATTAATTTCCAACAGAGTTTTTTAATAGCTTTATCTGATAATTCACATTGGATGGAAATTGATTTTTTACAATATCAGGTACGAAACGGAGACACACTTACCTCCATCGCTTCCCGGCTGGGTATGAGCAGTGAGGAGCTTAAGGTGTTTCATAATTCTCATTGCCCGAAAATGGATAAAGTCTGGTTCGAAAACCTTAATGACGTTAAAAAGATTTTTGTCCCTATTCATTTTAAAACAGAATCTCAGAAGGAAAATGAAATGAATAGCAGCCTTCCCGGGCAGTTCTCTTCTTCCTTTTGGGCCAACACATACAGCATCAATGAAACTTTTGAAACCTCTTTCGAATCTCCCGTAAATATTGATTATACCATTGATTTAAATCTTAGAAAAGACAAAAACAAAGGTCAGTATGTCCTTAGCTACAGTCAAAAAGACTTTAAATCCGGAGGAAATGAACCGGATGATAAGGTAAGCGGCCTTTCTCTAGCCTGTATGAAAAGCATTATGCCTCTTAAATTTGTCCTAAATGAACAAGGCAGGATAAAAGGATTGGCAGATCATAAAAAAATTACAGACACCTTTACTCAAAAGCGTAAAGATATTGAAGAGTTTTATATAGGAGAAGTGGCTCAAAATTATATGGATTCGTTTGAAAGGAATGTTAATGATGAATCATTTTTATTACAGCAGTTTCAAAGCACGCTCCTCTTTCAGACTTTATTTCCTAAAGCAGACTGGTTCCGGAGAAAAATAAAGTGGACAGAACGCTTTTATTTTTTACAGAATTCATTTCCGGTAGCCTGTGAAATCAATCCTGAACAGAAAAATGAAGAAGAAAACTCTGTTTTGACTATTTTAAACGGAAAAATCACCGAACTATGTACCCCACAGGAGATCATGCGCGGGATCAGACTTCAGGAGCAGGCTGCAGAACCGGCTTCAGGAAATATCATATTAGAATACACAACTCACACCAAAAATAAGAATCTTCTTCAGGCTAAAGCCTCGGTTTTACTCAGCCATGAAGGAATATTGATACACCAACATCACATCAATATAACACAAGGATAATATGAAAAATTATGTCACACAAAAAGGCGACACTTTCAGTTCACTGGCCCGGCAGTTTAAGCTGAAAAATGAAGGTATTTTAAAAACTTACCATAATCTCCACTGTCCTCCGGAAGATGTCATGCAGGAACCTGTTCCGGGAAAAACGATTATGATTCCGGAAGATTCCCAGTTTATGACTGAGGAAACAGAACCTCAAAATATATCTCTATCTTCTCAGGAGGAATCTTCAGAAGATGTAGGCTCCGATGAAGGAAATTCAACGGAAGAAACTCCACAAAATGAAGAGCAGCCATCCGGAAAAGCTGAACAGCAAACAACTAAAGAGGAAAAGAAGGATAAAAAAGAAGACAGTGGCTCCAGTCCTCATGAAGGAAAATATTTCGTTGTGCAGAAAGGAACTGTGCAATGTAATCAGGGATTTAAATTTCCAAAATTTAAAGTGACCAGCCATCAGAAGCACTACTGGAATGATGAAGAAGGAAACGCTGATTATCTTGCTGTAACGGAGGATGACCTTCAGCTTGATCCTGCAGCACAACCGTTTGGACAATGCAAACTCAAGCCAACTTCAGGAGGCTATCTTCCGTGTGCTTATGCCCCAGCAGGAAAGTGGCAGAAGACGTATGAGAAAGTAAAAGTGATGGGAAAAAGCTGCGTTACAGAAATCTCAGAACTGATGTGCAGCACAGGAGGAAAAATAACTATTCTCAAGCATGGACAGCAAAGTGAAGTCGGTAAAAGCCAGGTTGCCAAAGCAAATACACAGGAACAGCAGGTTTATAATCCCGTTGTGGATTTTGATGAATTCAAGGAAGATACAAAAGATACAGACGAACTTTATTACAGCTAAGCCATGACAGGAACTATTATCGGGAATCAGAATCCTCTGGTAGGAACAACCTATACCTACGAAATAAAACCTTCAGGACTCTCATTTGGTCCGAAAGGTGACTATGAATGGTATCTGTACAAGAAACAGAAAAACGGAAGCTGGAAAGATATTACCAACCAACCTAAAAAGGGTGAAAAAGTAACGTACAGATTCGGAGAAATAGGTCTGGGTATAGAATTTCAAATGAAAGTCTATGAGATTAAAAAAGGAATTTTGCCGGGCATGTCTGCCACCAAAGAACTGATTGGCAGTTGTATATTGATTCCGACCAGTGATAAGGTTTCAAAAATAGAGAAGGTAATTCTTTTCAACAGAGGCGCAAAAGACGTCAATAAAGCCAGCTACCGTGATACTCTTATTGCGCAGGCTCATTGCATAGCGATGTTTAATAGAGAAATTGAGTTTCACCTTTGGGAAGATGATGCTCCTGGAAAAGGCCACGATGCTAATATCAATAAAAATAATCGTCACACCCGCAGCTATAAGGCTCGGGTCAATGAAAAAGGAATTGCGGAAGTGTCCATTCCTCTGATGTCTGATGAAAAAATCCTTCGTCAGATGGCCAATCAGTTTTTGATGAAGGGTGACAGGAATGAAGGCGCGAATCATGAGTATTATGTTACGGCCACTTACTCAGGCCAAATTCAGGGAGCCAGCCAGGTGAATGTAGATGTGGCCAACCCTGATTATAAGGGCCAGCCTCAAAATCAGCCCCAACCTAAACCACAGCCTGATAAACACACCCCAAAATTCCCGGCCGGACAAGGAGGTGGTCCCAAACAGCCGGATCCTAAAGGCAATATTATAGAAGCGGTTTTCATTGATGATAAAGGAAATGAGCTTTCCAAAGTTGCAGTAGGAGATAAAGTAAGGGTAAGAATCCACTCCAAAAATATGGTGGGAAAACATATCCAGTATGTTATCTGGGAATATGATACCACTTCCAATGATGAAGTCTACAGAAGCGGAAATATTAAAATTCCTGCCGATGTATGTGACACTTCAGGATTTGTCATTACCAAAGACATTTTCGGAAAAGGAATAGACTCTCCTATCGGCGATCCGGATTCCGATGCACAAAATTATTTCATCGAAATTATCTCCAAAGATCTTTCTGCAGAATCTCAAAAATTTGGGGTAAATTCGGAAGGTCTGATGCAGGTGGAGAAGGTGAAGAGTGCGGCGGGGGTGCAGAATACACAGAAACCAGATAAGCCAGGAAGTTGTATATGTCAGGAACAATACAAAGATCTAATATGGGGTGGAAAAGTAAGTTGTGAGTTTAGGAAGAAAGTAGTACAAATATGTGCTGAATTATGGGGTGAAAATAGAAAGTTAGAAATGGCAAATGGATTAATGGCTGTAATGAATGTTGAAACGGCAAGCTCATTTAAAGCACACCAAATAATGGGGCAAACTTTAAAGAATGTTAAGGCCATAACAAAAGATGATTTTTGGCTTGTTCAAAAAGATAAAAAAACAGGGAAAGAAGTTCGTACTTCACGAGCAGTTGGATTAATTCAATTTACACAATCTGCGTTACAAGCAATTGGAGAATTTAAATCTGGTAGTGGATTTGATAAATTACATGAAGTAAAATTACGTTTTGCAACAATGGGAGAAATTAAACAACTTGATTATGTTAAAAAATATTTTGAACCTTCAAAAAATAAAATTAAAACCCCAGAAGACATTTATTTACATGTATTTGCTCCTAAAGGTGTAAATCAATCAGATAATTATGTTTTATATGAGAAAGGAACTATTGAATATACTCAGAATGAAAGTGTTGATAAAAAAAGTAAAGGAACAAATAAAGGAGATGGTAAGATTCAACGTTCCGAAATTTTAGAAAGATATCATAATAGTTATAATGATGGAATTACTAATAAAACACAAAAATTTACTTGTAATAATTCTCCTGAAAAACCAGATGAAAAGCAATCATCCAAATGCCCAGAAGATTGTTCACAATGCTTTGAATATGCTGATGTAATAGATAACCCTAAATTAAATGATCAAAGTAACAATGTAAATAAAAATAGATTCCACAGAACCCCTCGGTACAATAACAAACACCCAAAAGGATACTATCATACAGGTACAGATATCTTAGCACAATTAGACAAAGAATTAAAATCAATGCTGTGTGGAGAAGTTGTAGAAGCTCTTGACACAAAAGGTGATTTAGGAAAAATAGTTACTATTAAATCAAAAGATAAAAATGGTAAATTTATTTGGATAAGATACTGTCATTTAAATTCATTTTCTGTATCAAAAGGGCAGAAAATAAAACATGGAAAAGCTTTTGGTAAATCGGGTAATACTGGTAATGCAAAAGATATTTCACCTCAGTATTATCATGTTCACATCGAAGCATCAACTGACGGAGTTTTCTATGGAGGAACTACACGTGTCGATCCAGAACAATTTATGAAAACAAAATTTGATGAAACTATAAAAGGAAATCATATTAAATAATAAACATGAATAAAATATTTTTTATAATCATTGCAATTATCACTTTACAAAGTTGTAATGGACAAGAAAAAAATAAAAGTCAAAATTCTAAAACTACTAAAATTACAGTCCAAGATGATAACACTATCAATTTTCTAGATGTAAAATACCAAGAAACTGGTTTTTTCATTCCAGACATCTCCAATCCTTATCCAACATATACCTATTCAGATAAAAAAATAGGTATTTTCAGCGTAGACTTTATTGGAAAAACGGATGAAACTCAATATTTTTGGAATCCTAGTAATTTGAAAGGTTATTATTCAAAATCTACTAACCCTGAAAATGATGCCCAAAATTCAAAAGCGATAAAAAATCTTATTAAAGAAAATGATTATTATGTAGTTGCCTCATATCTACCTAATAAATTCATTACTTATACTGGAGGGGAAGCTGGAGAATTTGAACCAAAACAAAATGCAAAAACAACATTTTATTTATATGAAGATAGAAAATGGAAACAAATAGGAGAAATAGAAACTTCAAAAATTCCAGAAGATATTTTAGCTTTTGAAACCAGTCTTATTCAGAAAGAGCTCTTTAAAAATCTCAAAAACAATTCATCAATTTACGATGGTATTCATTCTACTTCAGTAGAAACAGAAGCTACAACAACAGGTATGGCTTCTATTTCATATAAATTTGACATTAAAAAAAATAATATATTGTTATCCTTAAACACATATAAAGAGTCCAACCAGTGTGAAGGTAAATATATAGGTATCGAAAAAGACAATCACCTAGAAGTCTATTATAGTGGTGATCAATTAAATTGTGTAAGTATTGATCCAAAATTTATAATTAAACACGACAAAAATCAATTTTATATAAAGGGAATAGGAGGCGAATCTACTAATAGTGAGTGGATAATGATGCAATAAATATAGTTTAAAGATCAAAAAAGATGGATTTAAAAAATAATTATTACAATTTAGGCCATCTAGAATTTCTGGGATTCTAATAAGGCCGAAAACTCCTATTGCTGGATTCTAAAATAAACACAAATAATGAAAAATATTTCTTTAGCTCTTTTGTATTCATTTCTACTTTCTTGCACCAGACAAGAAAGTAAACTTCAATTGCGTAATATTAAAGATATAATTTCATTAAAAGACGCACCTTATAACATTACAGATGAAGGAGACGGCACAAAATCAAACTATGATGACCTGTCTCCTGAATTTATCAACAAAGCGAAAAAAGTATTAGAGCAAAGAAAATTTCAATTTCCGGATGAAAATACCTTTAATCAAAAAATTTTGGATGTATTTTCTTTCAATTTAAAAGATTATAAAAATTCCATAATTGCTTTACGTACGGCAATGTTTCCAGAGGTAGCTATTAAAGAAAATAAATATATTTTCATTCAGGACGCTGGTGCTGCCGAACCAGAGTTTATAAATCCTGACTTGTTATATCATTTTAATTCTTACGTATTTTATAATACTCCTGTATCATATGTTTGGTTGCAAACAAACAATTTAAATCTTTTATACGATTTAGTTGTTTACTATGGATACAATAGGGATAAAAAGCTTGTAGAATCAGTATTTAAAAAATTCGATTTTAATAGCCTTTCCGATATGGAGCAGTTAATTTTTGTAGATTCTGACGGCTATAAAAAATTAAAAAAACAAATATTTGACGACATAGAAACTATTATTTATAAAGGTAAAGTTGAAGACTTTTCTTATGCTAAAGAAGGTAATGGTTATTTAAGAATAGGTGATATAATAAATAAAATATCATCATCTCCAAAAGAATATTTTGAACCTGAAAAAACAATATCTTACTTATTTGAAAGAGAATTAAGAGTTGGAATACAAGGTAATATTGAAAGCTATTTAAATAAAAATCCAATATATATATCAAATCTGGAAAAAAATAAATTTTATGATTTACCTACTTTAAAAGACTATGTGAAATATATTTATCAAAAAGAAAGCAATACCAATTTTATCATTCAGGATAGTGATGGTTTTACCAATCTAAGGAAGGAGAAAAACTCTTCTTCCCAAATCTTACAAAAGATCAACACCGGTGAACAAGTTGAAGTTTTAAACCAAAACGGAGATTGGTGGTTAGTGGTTTCTAAAGAAGGTAAAAAAGGATATGTCCATAAAAGCAGGATAAAATCTGAATAAATAACTTAATCAAATGATGAAACCCTTTTTAATGGTATTTGTACTCATACTTGTTGCATGTTCAGACAAGCCAAGAGAAACATCAACATCTGAAGTTTCAAGCAAGTCAGATAACACTAAAAACCTACTTCAATTAACTAAAATCAATTGTGACGAAGAAAGTACAGAATCAACAAGTTATACATTAAACTGTAAAAACTTCATTGTCTCAAATACCCTTATTGAAGGAAGTGATCAAAACAGATATGAACTTATAACTTTTGTTTTTGATGACATAGAGAAGGCTATAATTAGGAAAAACAATAATGAAGATCTAGAAACCTCTTCTCCTATTGTATATTTTTCAAATACCTCTAAAAACTATATCATCTTCTTTCCTATAAATGGTGAAAACCATTTTGGGTGGAAATTATATCTGTATAAAAATAAAGTTTCATACCCGTTGGGACAAAGGGTATTATATTGGAAACCAGATTATGAAGAATCTGATATTAATTATTCTGGTATCTTAAAAATCTATGAAACAGGAGATAATATTCTTGTTGAAATACCAAGTAAGTATATTATTAAAAATGATAATGATTACCAAAATTATCTTAATTATTTAGATGGAAAATATTATGAGAAGGAAGAGAAATCCTACTTTGAATTTTCAATATCAAAAATAGAATATTACAAAAAGTATACAAATGGACTTTTTGAAGGAGATTATAATAAAATGATTAATAATAAAATAATTGACTTAATAAAATAAGCCATTCATAAGTATAGAATATCTGATAGATTTTCTAGGAATGCTCACTTCAATTTATTATAAATTAGAGACCATAAAATCACTGAATGTAAAAACTTTGAATTAATGAAGGGTATATTATTTATAGCAATTTTAGCATTTTCGGTTATTGCTTCTTGTCAAAAGAAAGAACAGACAATAATTGATAATTCAAAAAATATAACTATGGAAACACCTCAATGCCTTCAATCTCAACTTCAGGCAGGTTTCTCAGCAGAAAAAAGTGAGACAGATTATCCTAATTATAATTATAACGAAACTGATCTTGATTGCTCTATACCTATATTAGAATCAGAATTATCCAAAAAAGGCTATAGGTCTCCATCTACAGAAGAGTTTATTAAAAAAGTATTTGATATTTTCAACCGAAAGATTGATTATGATATGGCTACTAAATATGTTTATTTAGATGGCAATAATCTTTGTAATAAGTCAATTACCTATAATAGAAACTCAGATGATGAAATGACTCCTAAATCTTATTATATAGTTAAAAATAATAAATTTATCACTGAATTATTTGCAATTCCTGAAATTACAGATTATTCAAAAGTATTTCCCGAATCTAAAAATTTTGAAGACAATGTTAAAAAAATCCAAAATGAGGTAAGCATTACAAAATGGAATGAAGATAAAAATTTAACACAAAAACGTTTCGAAAATATAAATAAAATAGCAGCTCGCAATAAATACCTATTTAATGATAGTAAGTCTGATTTAGCATGGTTACTAGCACATGATAAAAACTTCTTAAAACAATTGGTTACTACTTTTGGATATGATAAAGAAGAAAAAATAAATAAGCAGGTTATAGAGGATCTATACAAATCATATACAGAATCAGGACAACTTTGGCAGGCAGTAAAACTAGGTGAAATATTTTTCACTAAAGATTGCCAAGGAAAATTAAAGATTCAGGAGGGTTTATTAAGCTATGTTTTTAACAACACCAATGAGAATGATGACAGATTGATATATGCATTGAGCAATTACCTAAATTATTTATTCAAAGATGACAAAGATGGTATTTTTGCTGAAGCACCGTCTAAAAAATTCAGTGTTGAAGAAAAAGCAAAAATAATAGCTTATGTAGCAAATATAGAAAGTCCTGCATTTTATAAATATAAACCTTTAAATAGTAGTCGTGCTTGGCAAAAGGCAGGAACTTCGTTCTACAATATAACAGGTGCACATCCAGAAATATTAAAGATTATTGAACAAAATAATTATTATGGATTAACTCCTGTAAAGAATGTTGTTGAAAATGGACAGTTAGAAGATGAAGCCTCACTGTCTCCTCAAGGAGATTAGCTTTATTTACAGATATTAGATTAGATTTCAAGTAATTACTCAAGCATATGAATAGATTACTCTTATTAATAACTATACTAATATCATACAAAAGTCCTTCACAAGAGAGAAATAAAGACAATAATATTACAAGGAGAAGTCATAGTAGAAGCCTAAAAAACATCATCAAAAGCCAACTCATCCCATCCCTATACAATTTAGAAAAGAAAATTTCGTTTCATTTAAAAAATATTTATACCTTTGCTCTGTGATTTTTAACAACGGAACATATTATTATAGAATTTTTACCTCAGCTCTGGGATAGGATTCTTATGAATATAATTTAAAACCTCGTCCTAGGGACGAGGTTTTTTTATTTAAAAAAATGTAAAAAGATGAAAATAAGTATTATTGGAGTGGGATTAATCGGAGGTTCGATGGCTTTGAAATTAAAAGAGAAAAATCTGGCCAGCTTCATCTACGGAATTGATAACAATACACAGCATATCAGTGAAGCATTAGATCTTAAGATCATCGATGCCGGGGTAGATCTTGAGCATGGAATTAAAAATTCGGATCTGATTATTCTTGCTATTCCTGTAGATGCTGCCAGGAAAATGTTACCTTCTGTTTTGGATCTTGTATCTGATCAGCAGACTGTAATGGATGCAGGTTCCACCAAAGCAGGCATTGTACATGCGGTAAAAAACCATCCGAAAAGATCAAGGTTTGTAGCCTTTCACCCGATGTGGGGAACAGAGAACAATGGTCCGAAATCCGCTATTGCTGAAAGTTTCTCCGGAAAAGCGGGTGTGATATGCAACAAGGAAGAATCGGCTGATGATGCTCTGGCTACGGTTGAAAAGGTAGTCAATGCCTTGGATATGCACATGATTTACATGAATGCGGAAGATCATGATGTTCACACCGCTTACATTTCACATATCTCCCACATTACGTCTTATGCCCTTGCCAATACCGTATTGGAAAAAGAACGCGAAGAAGAAACAATTTTCCAGCTTGCCAGTTCCGGTTTTTCAAGTACCGTACGTCTTGCCAAATCGCATCCGGAAATGTGGGTTCCCATTTTTAAACAGAACAAAGAAAATGTACTGGATGTTCTGAACGAACATATCACTCAGCTCAGAAAATTCAAATCCGCTCTGGAAAAAGAAAACTATGAATACCTTGAAGAGTTGATTTCCAACGCCAACAGAATCAGAGGAATTTTAAGATAAAAATTCTTTATATGATACTAAAAGCCCGACGGTTTTTACTTTTATTTTATTAAGAAACCCTTAGTCAGTAATGGCTAAGGGTTTTATTTTTAAAATAGTGTTATTTATATTAACATTCCGGAACGTTAACTGCAATCGCAAGTCCGCCCTCAGAAGTTTCTTTAAAACGGTCACTCATCGACTGGGCAGTTTCCCACATCGTCAGAATCACCTCATCTAATGTCACTTTTGCTTTCGTAGGATCACTTTCCAGTGCAATATTGGCTGCCGTAATGGCCTTCATTGCACCCATTGTATTTCTTTCAATACACGGAATCTGTACCAGCCCTTTGATTGGGTCACAGGTTAACCCAAGATGATGTTCCATTGCAATTTCTGCCGCCATCAATACCTGCCCTACACTTCCACCCAAAATCTCCGTAAGTCCGGCAGCTGCCATTGCGGAAGATACTCCGATTTCTGCCTGGCATCCTCCCATTGCTGCAGAAATGGTTGCATTTTTCTTGAATAATGTTCCGATTTCTCCTGCTACAAGTAAGAATCGTACAATATCATCCTCATTGGTAAATGGTGTAAATGCCTGCGCATACATCAACACAGCCGGAATTACTCCACTTGCGCCATTGGTAGGTGCGGTAATAATCCTTCCGAAACTTGCATTCTCTTCATTCACCGCCAGTGCAAAACAGGCAATCCATTTGTTGATATTGGTGAAATTCTCTTCAGCGTCTACTACCTGCTGGAACCATTCGTCTTTATTTTTATAGATCTTATCTCCTAACAGTTTTCTGTTGATTCCTGCGGCTCTTCGGGAAACATTCAGTCCGCCCGGAAGAATTCCTTCTTTATTGACACCTTTATAAATACATTCTTTGATCTGCTGCCAGATATAAAGCGCCTCCTGTCTCGTTTCTTCCTGAGTTCTCCAGCTTTCTTCATTCATAAAAATCAGATCTGAAATCTTATCAAATCCCAGTTTTTCACAATATTTTGCAATATCCGAAGCCTTATGACAAGGATACAATGTACGTACACACTGCTTTTGGATAGAGTTTTTTTCCTGGCTGGCAATGAAACCGCCTCCTACGGAATAAAAATCCTGCACAAGTTCAGTTCCGTCTTCAAAAACAGCTCTGAAGATCATTCCGTTCGGATGAAAATCAAGGCTCTTTTTCATGTTTAAAATCAAATGATGTCCGTAGATAAACGGAATTACCTTTTCACCACCAAGGTTAATGGTTTGAGTACTCTTGATGTAATCTATTTTTTCATCAATTTTTGAAGTATTGATGGTTTTAAAATCTTCTCCATTCAATCCAAGCATTCCTGCAATATCAGTTCCGTGCCCAATCCCCGTTTTTGCGAGTGAGCCAAAAAATTCAATAAAAACCTCTTTAACTTCTTCTATTGATCTTTCTCTTTTTATAATCCTGATAAATGCTGCTGCTGCATTCCAAGGTCCCATTGTATGTGAACTGGATGGGCCTATTCCTACTTTAATAATTTCAAAAACCGATATTGATTCCATAAATGATTCGTCATTTTCCTCAAAAACAAAGATACATGATAAATCCTAAAATATACCTTCAAATTTTTAATGAAATTAACATATCATCACAATATAAAAGCTATTGCAGGCACTCCTCATGCTGAGACAAATCAAGCCCTTTATTTTCAGACTCTTCGGAAACTCTTAATGTAATCAGTGAGTTTGTAAATTTATATAAGATGAATGATCCTAAAAAAGTAAAAGCAGAAACTAAAACCAGGGCTGCCATATGATGAAGAAAAACATCGGTTCCCCCGTGAAGCAGACTTGCTTTTTCACCATGTGCAAAGATAGCGGTAAGAATCATTCCCATAATCCCTCCTACTCCATGGCAGGCAAAAACATCCAGGGTATCATCTACTTTCTTTAAAACTTTCCAGTTTACCATCAGATTGGAAACGATCGCTGTAATAAATCCAATAAAAAGACTTTCCGGAATACTTACAAAACCACATCCCGGAGTAATCGCCACCAGCCCTACTACAGCTCCAATACATGCACCCAAAGCTGAAACACTTCTTCCGTTTATTCTGTCAAAAAAGATCCAGGTCATCATCGCAGAGGCAGACGCTATGGTAGTTGTCCCAAAAGCTGTAGCTGCAGAAGCAGAAGCACTCAAAGCAGATCCTGCATTAAATCCGAACCATCCAAACCACAGCATTCCTGTTCCCAGAAGTACATATGGTATGTTGGAAGGCTCATGGTGAGGATTCTTTCTGTTTCCTACCACCAGAGCTCCTGCAAGGGCCGCAAAACCGGCACTCATATGCACAACAGTTCCTCCTGCGAAGTCTTTTACCCCAAAATATTTGTTCAAAAGACCATCAGGATGCCATACCATATGACAAAGCGGCGTATAAATAAATAGGCTGAAAAGAACGATGAATAGTAAATAAGAGATAAAACGCACCCTTTCTGCAAAAGATCCGGTAATAATCGCGGGAGTAATAACAGCAAATTTCATCTGAAACAAGGCAAAAAGGATAAATGGTATGGTGGGAGCCATCAGTTTATGGGGAAGATTTCCTACTCCGCTAAAAAATGGATAACTGAGCGGATTCCCAATGATACCGTAATGTTTGCCAGCAATGGTAATTCCTAAAGATTCACCGAAAGACAAAGAAAAACCTACGACTACCCAGACCATAGAGATCACTCCTAAAGCAATAAAACTCTGCAGCATGGTAGAAATTACATTTTTCTTTCCCACCATTCCTCCGTAAAAAAAGGAAAGCCCGGGTGTCATAAGCAGAACAAGTCCTGCCGCTGCCAAAATCCAGGCAACATCGGCACCAACAATTTTATCTTCACTTAAAAATTCTCCTGTATCAGGAATATCTGTAACCGGATTCCAGAACAATCCACCAATTGCAACGAGTGTGATTATTGAGAATGAAACAATCCATTTTAATCCTACTTTCATAAAATTTATATTTAACCCTATCAAATTTAAATATAAATTCTTTAAAAAATACATTTTTAAAACAATTACCCCTAAAAAAATATATTAATTAGTTACATTTTCTATTTTTTCAGAAAAGATCTCTTTCAGTATTTTGGAAACTTCTTTGGATTTCGTAGCCGGAAAAAGATGTGTTCCTCCTTTTACTACGTAATTCGGATTCGAGTAACGGATTGGGAAAACAATATCTTTATCGCCTAATATCTGAATGACATTCGGGTTTTCATCAAACTTCCACTCAGATACTTTTTCTACAGACCATTTCAGGTAATAAGGATCTCTTACTTTAAAATATTGAAGAAGTTTAGGATTTTTTGGATCAAAAAGCTTTCGGATCACGGCATACACATTGGCTGCTTTGTCGTTGAATAAGCCTACAGGAAGTATTCTTGGAATTTTTGTAACCTCACCTGTCCTAATGAATCTGGATTTTTCCTTGTCTGATTTTATACTTCCAAGGATCACCACTTTCTCTGCAGGTTTCAATTGATTGATCTCCTGCACAATAATTCCTCCAAAAGAATATCCCAACAGGCAGAAGGGCTCGGAATCATCTACTTTTTCCGCCATTCTTTTGACATAAGCATCGAAGGGCTCATTTTTTTCAGGAATAAGCCAATCTATAAAAATCAATTCACAGTGTTTGGGAAACTCTATTCTTTCAAGGACCTTAAAGTCTGCTCCCAGACCGCTTACGATATAAATTTTCATACCACTAATTTATGAAAAATACAGAAACAAGGGAATGACAGCTTCTAATCTTTATGTCATGAAGCATAAAAAAAGAGCAGTCTTTACGAACTGCTCTTCTATATTGATAAAATATATCTTATTTTTTCTTCTTCTGAATTCTGTTCTCGTTATCCAGCATTTCTGTAGTCACTTTGAATTGAATATCCATTTCGTTCTTAATGAAATAATCTTTCAATGAAGACTGATAAAATACTTTAAAATCTCTTCTGTTCAGGGAGAACTTTGCAGATTCAATAGATGTGGTGAACTGAGTAACGTATACATTCGCAGGGAAAGAAATTGTTTTTCTCACACCCTTAAGGGTAAGGTCACCGTACACTGTAGAATTGTATTCACTGTTTGCTAAAGGAATAATTTTAGTCAAATGGAATTTTGCAATAGGGAATTTTTTTACTTCAAAGAAGTTTGAGCTCTTCAGATCATTGGTAAGTTTGATCTGATCTTCATCAGAAACATCACCCGCCATCATACTTCTCATGTCTATTACAAACTCTCCATCTACCAGGACCGTATGGTCAAAGTTAAATTTTCCACTTTTCAGCTTTACTGTTCCTGAGTGGGAAGTCTCTTCGGTTTTTACCACTTTATACCCCCACCATCTGATCTCTGATGAAGTCACTTTTGACACTTTATCAAATTTCTTCTGGGCAGAAACAAATGACATGCTTGCGCACACCATAGCAAACAATAGTAATCTTTTCATTCTTTTTTATTTACAATTCAACAAAAATAAAAAAAAGTGTAGAACTTCTACACTTTTAATAATCTTTTTTTGATTAATTTATTGAGCAGTTACCTTTACAAGCATATCAATATCATCTTTCACAAAAACATCCTGCATTGTAGACTTGTAAGCTACATCAAATTTCTGTCTGTCGAAAGAGAATTTATTAGACACTAAGCTTACTACTCCTTTGCTGTAAGAAATCTTGGCAGGGAAAGAGATTGGGCTTGTTTTTCCTTTTACAGTAAGGTTTCCTGTTACAAGAGAGTTATAAACTTTATCGTTATTTTTCTTTACTCCTGTAATTTTGAAGCTTGCAGTAGGGAATTTTTCAACTTCAAAGAAGTCACCATTTTTAAGGTGTCCGTTTAATTTCTGCTGATATTCTCCTGTAAGGTCAGTAGAGCTGATTGAAGTCATATCCAATACGAAGCTTCCGCCTACCAATTGGTTTCCTTTCATTACCATATCTCCAGACTTTACTTTTACAGTACCGTCGTGAGAGCTAGCCTCAGATTTTGCTACTTTATATCCCCACCAGTGTACATCAGACGCTACTACTTTTTTTGACTGTCCGAAAGCTAATCCACCAGCTAAAACTGCTAATAAAAATATTTTTTTCATTGAATAGAGTTGTTTACTTATTTAACGAGACAAAGGTAGCATCTTATTCGATAGATTTCATTGATGTATATCAATAAAATTTATTATTTTCATGAATAATATCATCCCATAAAAAAACTCCGAATTTCTTCGGAGTTTTATTTTATAACTGATAGTAAGCTGTATAAAGTGCTATACCATTTAATGCAGTGTGATTTTGCTTGACCAGATAAATGGGAGTATTTTTAAGCATTTCCTCCATTTTGTCACTGATCTTGAATTTCTCATAGAATTTCGCCTTGTCGATATATTCCGCGATCATTTGTGGAATATCCCCGGCAATCAGCAATCCTCCGGTAGCTTTTAATTTTAATGTTAAGTTGTTCGCTTCTCTTGCCAGAAATTCAAGGAAAGTATCTAAAGCGATTCTGCAGATCAATACATTCTCCTCGATAGCCGCTTTATAAAGTTCTTCCACAAAATTTCCCTGTGCAAGGCGCTCTCCTAACCATTCCGGCTCAGGATGTCTTTTCACATCTCTTAAGAATCTGTAGATATTGAATAATCCCGACTTGGAAAGTACATTTTCCCAGCTTACAATACCGTAGATATTATTTAAGAACTGGTAAAATTCAACCTCTACGTTGGTTCTTGGTGAAAACTCTGAGTGTCCTCCTTCTGTTGCAAAAGGTCTCAGGTATTTACCGTCAAAGAAATATCCCGCTTCTCCCAATCCGTTTCCGGGTGCAAGAACCGCTACATTTCCTTTTTCAAGATGTCCGCTGGTATAAATAGCTTCAAGATGATTATCTTCAAGAAGAGCCATTCCATAGGCAGAAGCTTCCAGGTCATTCAGCATTTCTACTTTTTCAAACCCGAAATCACGTGCATATTCAGCAACATCTAAATGCCATCCCAATCTTGCAGGGCTGCTTTTCCCGTCCAATACAGGACCTGGCACTGCCATTCCCAGACGTTTTACATTTTCAAGCTGATTATCCTGAATAAACTTCTTTAAAATATCTGAAAAGGAAGCATATTCTTTAGTTGCATATTTATTTTCTACTTTTATCTCAAGACCTCCGTTCCCGGAAACAAAATAGCCTAAGATTGTTATATCTTCACGGAGACTTGCTCCAATGATAGAAACACTATCATTATTACTGTTTTCTACTCCTGGTAAATAAAGTGGAAATTTTGGATTCAGAATCATAACCTCAAATTTTACCAAATATAATAATTGTTTTTGTAAATCCTGCACAGAACAAAAAAACCTTTTCACTTTCGTGAAAAGGTTTTGGTTAATAATTGTTTATATATTAAATCTAACTACTTTCCTAATGGAATATTGTAACCGAATCCTACACCGATATTCCCCACATTATAGTCCTGACCAGGCAAATCTCCTTTAGTTCCTACAAAAACCTTTTGGTATTGTACGAAGAAATTCCAGTCTCTGTTGTGGTAACCGATCTCCGGTTTTAGGTAGAAACCTCCGCTTGCTCTCTCAACATTAGTATTGGATGCAACCGTTTTATCTCCTACTAAGAAACCATATCCTAAATCTGTTCCGAAATAGAAACCGGTTTGTTTTGGATAAATTCTGATTAATGCTGCTACTGGAACTACTCCTACATCATTGTTTTTATATCCGTTGTTCTCTTTTCCAAAATAGTGAGTATATCCTGATGCGATACCTAGTCCAAATCCTGGTGTAATCAAATTCTGGTAAGCTACATCCACTCCTACTGCAGCGGAAAGATTATCTGCGGGAACTGCTAAACCAACATTTGCACCTACCTTGATCATATTGTTCATTTGAGCACTTTGGGCGCTTGCGATACCTGCTGTTAAAATACCAGCCAGTACTATTGCTTGTTTAAACATTTTCATAACTCTAATTTTTAAATTTTACTAAACAAGAGGATGTAAAAATCATGCCAAGCAAGCATTTTTCTTTGATTTTAACACGCATAAAATTCATAATATAATGAATATCAATATATTAATTTTAACAAAATTTAAATATTTGTTTAACAAAATTTATCAAAAAATGATAGCTAAAAAGTGAATTAAAGGATGAAAGAAAGGAAGCTGGATGTTGGAAGAAATAGAACTCCATAAAATCAACTCTATTTCTACGATCCAAAACTTCCTGCCTCTTACTTCCAGCTTCCAGCCTTAAAAACAATATTAACAATCCTTAACCCGTTATCATTTTAACCTTTTTCTTCAAAATACATCAAAAAATAAATTCTCCATGATGGCTAATTCATTATTAAAAAACAAGCATCTTCTTTGGCGCGCAGGTTTTGGTGTTGGTATTAATCAAATTGATGATTTGAAAAATAAAAATAGTAAAACGTTAATAAATGAATTATTTAAAGAAGAAAGCTTCAGCGAAATCACTTACGACACACCTGATCCGGTTTCAGCAGCAGATTATATGAACAGTACAGCTCCTGCAGAAAAGAAAAAAGAAATGCAGCGGATCAACAGGGAACAAAATAATGAACTCAACCTGAATTTCCTGAGCTCCATCGTTAACAGCAAGGAACAGATGCGGGAAAAGATGGCATTTTTCTGGCATGGACACTTTGCTTCAAGAGTGATCAATCCAAAGTTCAACAAACAGCTTTTAAATACGATCAGGAAAAACGCACTCGGCAATTTCAAAGATCTGCTTTTTGAGGTAAGCCAGTCACCGGCGATGCTTAACTTTCTGAATAATCAGCAGAATAAAAAAGATCATCCTAATGAAAATTTTGCCCGAGAAGTGATGGAACTGTTTACTATGGGAAGAGGGAATTACACTGAAAAAGATGTGAGAGAAGGAGCCAGAGCTTTCACCGGATGGAGCTATGATAAGGAAGGGAATTTTAAGGAAAGGAAAAATCTTCATGATGAAGGCACTAAAACTTTTCTGGGAAAAACGGGTAATTTTGATGGAAGTGATGTTTTAAATATTATTTTGGAGCAAAAAGCTACGGCACAGTTTATTACAACGAAGATTTATAAATTCTTCGTGAATGAAAAACCAGATCAGGATATGGTTAATACACTCAGTGCAAACTTTTACAATTCAGGATATGACATCAAAAAACTGATGACTGAGATATTTTCAAGCCCATGGTTTTATGATCAGAAGAATATAGGTAATCGTATAAAGTCCCCTGTAGAACTGATGGCAGGAATCATGCGAATTCTTCCTATGCAAATTCAAAATCCTGAAAACCTCATCGTTTATCAGAAATTATTGGGACAAATGCTCCTTTATCCGCCCAATGTATCGGGATGGCCGAATGGAAAATCCTGGATCGACAGCTCTACTCTGATGCTCAGGCTTCAGATTCCTCAAATCTGGTCCGGACTTCGACCTTTGGAATACAGTCCCCGCCAGGATGACGACATAGACATGGGAATGAAATCCAGGGAAACGGCTTTAAACAAAAGCTTTAAAAACCCGAATATCATCATTGACTGGAATCGTATTGAAAAGCTTTTCGCCCATAAAAACTGTGAAGACTATCTTCTGCAGAATACGCATAGTCTGGACATGAATTCTGTAAGGAATTTTTCAGATAAGAGTATAAAAATGAATATTATTAACCTGATGTCTACTCCGGAATACCAGTTATGTTAGGTAGGAGGTTTTAGGTTGCAGGTAATAGCTGCGCATTATAACTTGGCTACCCCTGATTTACTGCTATAAAAAATGTAATGCAGCCCAGCCCATAACTTACTACCCGCTACCTGCAACCTTTCATCTGCCACCTGCCACCTTAACTCCTAAAAGCAAAATTATGTTAATCAAAAGAAGAGAATTCCTCAAAATAAGTTCGTTGGCTACCGCTTCTTTGCTGATGCCGAATTTCTTAAAAGCTATGACTCTGGATGAGGCCCTGAATCCTGATCAGAACATTCTGGTTGTTCTTCAGTTTACAGGTGGAAATGATGGCCTGAATACCATTATTCCGGCTAAAAATGATATTTATTTCAGGGAAAGGAAGACCCTGGCCATTCAGAATGCTATACCGCTTACCGATGAAGCGGGAATCAATCCTGCTCTCTCCTATTTTAAAGAACTTTTTGATAACGGGGAGCTTTCTGTGATGAATAACGTGGGATACCCCAACCCGGATAAGTCCCATTTCAGAAGTATGGATATCTGGCAGTCAGCAAGCAGAAGTGATCAATTCTTGGAAACAGGCTGGCTAGGCCGTTTTCTGGATGAAGAATGTTATCGCTGTGAACACCCAACTCAGGCGCTGGAAGTAGATGACATGCTAAGTCTTGCTTTAAAAGGGGAAAATAACAAAGCTTTTGCCTTTAAAGATCCTAAAAGGCTGTATCAGACCAGCCAGGAAAAGTATTTTAAATCTCTCTACGATCATCATCACGATGATGAAACGGTGTCTTATCTATATCAGACTTTAGGCTCAACCATCAATAATGCTGATTATATTTTTGAAAAAAGCAGAGCTAAAAAAACAGAGCAGGTTTACCCCAATTCCCAGTTAGGAAAAGATTTTAAAACGGTTGCTTCTTTGATAAAATCAGACATTAATACTCAGGTGTACTATCTTTCTGTAGGAAGTTTTGATACGCATGTCAATCAGAATGACAGACAGAAAAAGTTATTTGATGACATCAACGAGTCGGTAAAATCATTTGTTGCCGATATGAAAAGCAACGGACTCTTTAAAAATATACTGCTGATGACATTTTCAGAGTTTGGACGTCGCGTGGCGCAAAACGCCAGTAATGGGACAGATCATGGAACCGCCAATCAAATGTTCTTCATCAGCGGAAATCTTAAGAAAAAAGGGCTGTTAAACGCACTTCCTGACCTTCAGAATCTGAACGAGGGCGATCTTATTTATAAGGAAGACTTCAGAAAGGTATATGCAACAATCCTTAAAAACTGGCTTAAGGCAGACTCTTCCAAAGTATTGGGATGGAAAGATGGGATTTATGATTTTGTGTAGGGAAACCGAAACCGCAAAAGTCACAAAAGTTTTTTTAGAAGAATGGATCAAAAGAATGGATAATAAGTATGTTCAGATTCCTACGGAATGACACAATTGGAATGGTGATCTATCCACACAGCTTGTCATTCCGTAGGAATCCAGCCTTCTTTTCCCAAATGCACAATCCTGACCCATACCTCAGCTGAAAACACGAGAATTCCCCTCCATCGGAGGGGTGGCAAAATTCAAAGAATTTTTGACGGGGTGGTTTTCAACATTCATCAAAAACATCCATTAACAAAAAAAGAGACTGTACCTGGTTATGACAGTCTCTTTTCAATAATTTTAAATTTAAACTACTTTTACGTTTAAGCCGTAATCTGCTTTTTTTCGCTCTCTTTTTCTTCCTGTTTTTTATCTATTTTCTCAGATATCTTTTTCACGATATACTCTATCGCCAGCGGTGCTATAATTGCAATTAATGCTTTAAATATTCTTGATTTCATAATTAATTTGGTATTGTTAAGTTAATAATACAATTTCCAAGCCAAGATAAAATGTGAAAATAAATTATCTTCAATAAAGCCTTGTAAATAGAACATTTAAAATAATTTAGTTTTCCTCGGGAACAATCAGATTCTGATAATTTTTACTGCCTGCACTAAACTTTTCCTCCATTTTCAGCCGTAGTTTTTTGGGTTTATGTACAATCAGAGAGTCTCCAAACCCAAGCAATAATCTTTCCAGCTCAAAATTGATCTGAACACATATTTTAAACAGCGTTCCATCATGATCTTCCTTTAAGATCTCCTGACTTTTATGCAGCGGTTTAGTTTTCACATAAGGAGCATTTCCCGAATCTACCCAAAAGATAACATTCCTCGGATCCATAGACTCTGAAACAGTTACCCCAACAATATCTTTGAAATATTCATCGCCATCCAGTTCCTTGTCAATATATACAAGACTATCATCTGTTTCGATACTTTCCATTCTGTCCAATGCCAGATTATACATTTTCTGTTTATAAAGACAGATCAGAAACCACCGGTTGTTGAACTCTTTCAGTAGCTGCGGATGTACCGTAAAAATATTGGACTCCCTTGCCGTAAAGCTTTTGTAAAGAATCTTAAGTACTTTTTTACTGGCAATACTTTCGTACAGAATATCAATATGTTCCAGGCCTTTTAATTGTTCATTTTTATCCAAATGAATAATAGATTTCTGGCTGGTGGAGTGAATAGAATCCTCCAGTTTCTGAATAACCCCATTCATTTCTTTGAACATGGAAAAATCTTTGAACTGTTTTAAAATCTGAACGGCGTTATTCATTGCTTTCAGATCACTTTCATTCACAGAAATATTATGAATACTGTATTCCGGATCACTGTAACGGTAATATTTTCTTTCGTAAACTTCGATAGGAGCCTCGTACCCGAACTTTTCGCTCCGCATATTCTGAAGATCAAGCTGAACAGTTCTCTTACTTACATAAGATTCTTTTCCCTCAAATTCAAATAATGCTTCTGAACATTCATCAATAAGATCTTCTAGCGTATATTTCCTGTATTTATTTTTAAGACATCTATCTAATGTTTTATACCGGATCAGAGCATTTTTATTGGATGACATACCTTAGTGTTTAATGATTGGGTGTTTTTAAATAAAAAATTGCTTTTTCTTTCTGCTCTTCTTACAATTATTTTTCTTTTAACGCATTGTCATCAAAAGTAATTCCTTCCCAGCCGAATTTCATAAAGTTCCGGATATTCTGATGATCAGTTCCTTCAGGATTTTTCAAAACATCCTCTCTGTAAAACTCACCAAACAGCCAAAGTGTTTCTTCTTTCGTCAGATCCTTAATGCTTGCAAAGCTGAAAACCTTGCAAGAACCGTTGTTCTGTCCGGCCTGATTAGTGGTATCACCGTTTTGAAATGCGGTAGGAGTAAATTCATAATGCTCATCAATATGAGCGATCACATCATTAAACTGGATCGTTTCCGGGAAATGTTTTAACTGTTCTAATAATACCATAAGCCTTGTTTTTTTAATTATATACTATTTAAGAATCTGCCAAAGGGCTTTTTTCATCTTTTTAATTAATTTTTGTAAAAATAATTAAAATTTCTTTATCTACGCAAAACTATTGCGCAATAATGATATTACTTTGCATCATCAAAATGAAACAAAATGGAATTTAATGGAAATCATTTAATCGAATTAGGATACAGACCAGCAAAATGGTTTAAAGATGCCATTAGCTATATCAATGAGAATAATCTGGATGAAGATCAGATCGCAGAATATCTGGTACAATTCAAACAACCTGATCTTATTCCACTTCATGAAACAGCTAAGGATTTTATGATCAACATCCGTGCAGAACACGAAAGTGAAAATGATAATGTGGAAAAAGTAATCAAAACGATGAAAGTTCTGATGAAAACCCCTACTCTGGTTGGCGGAGCTTTAATGCCTGATGCCTGTCCTACAGGTCCTGAAGGTCAGATTCCGGTGGGAGGTGTGGTAGTGGCTCAAAATGCCATTCACCCTGGATTCCATAGTGCTGATATCTGTTGTTCAGTGATGCTGACAGATTTTGGAAAAACCAATCCTAAAGATGTCCTGAATGCAGCACATTCCGTAACGCATTTCGGATATGGAGGAAGACCAAGAGGTGAACAGATGCCGATGTCTCAGGAACTGATGGATGCTTTCAGAGAAAATGTATTCTTAAATGATGAAAAACTGATCAGCATTGCCCGTTCTCATATGGGAACCCAGGGAGACGGAAACCATTTCCTATTCGTTGGAATTTCTAAAAATACAGGTAATACCATGATGGTAACCCATCACGGATCAAGAGCACCTGGAGCTGCTTTATATGATAAAGGAATGAAGGTTGCCAACCGTTTCAGACAGGAAATTTCCCCTGAAACATTAAGAGAAAACGCCTGGATCCCTTATGATACTGAAGAAGGAAAATCTTATTGGGAAGCACTGCAATTGATAAGACAATGGACGAAAGAAAACCATACTTCTCTTCATGATGCCGTGCTGAACAAGCTGGAAATGGAGAAGGAAAACAGATATTGGAACGAACATAACTTCGTTTTCAAAGATGGAGACCTGTTCTACCACGCAAAAGGAGCTACTCCACTGGATGATAAATTCATGCCTGATATTACGGGCCCAAGACTGATTCCGTTGAATATGGCGGAGCCGGTATTGATTGTTCAGGGAAAAACGAACGAAAGAAACTTAGGTTTTGCACCGCATGGAGCTGGAAGAAATTTCAGCAGAAGCCAGCATAAGAGATCTTTGGATCATAAGACAACCGAGGAAATCTTCAATGAGGAAACAGCAGGATTGGATATCCGATTCTACTCCAATGAAGTTGATATTTCTGAACTTCCGAGCGCTTATAAGAGTGCGAAGAACGTTAGAGCACAGATAGAAGAATACGGACTTTGTGAAGTTCTGGATGAAGTGATGCCTTACGGATGTATCATGGCAGGAGACGTGCAGAAGAATGCTCCGTGGAAGAAAAAGAAGAAATTCAGAAAAGCATAATTTTTAAAAGTGTACTCAAACCTTACGGGTTTTAGAAACCCGTAAGGTTTAAATAAAAACAACAACCCAAGTTTCACAGCACTAAAAAATTATTTTAAAGAAAAAACTCAAGGCAAAGAAAGTTCCTATATTTCCAGATTTACTTTCCGCCTTTTTACAAATTATAAGGCAAACGGAGTTCCTATATTTTTTGGATAAATTACTCCCCGCTTTTTATAAACTATAGGTAAAAGGAGTTCCTATACCCTTCACTTTTAATGAATCTACTCCTCACTTATTTTTTAAAATTAAAACAATGAAAACACTACAATTATTCAATGCTGTACTAGCCAGAAAATCCGATGAAAAGCCATTTATTTCTGATGATGGTTTCATCATTGAACCGGATGCTCTATGGGCAAAAACTGAGATCATTTCTTATTATGCAAAGGAAAAACTGAATGGAAATGATTTGAATAAAACCTTTCACAAATCCTGGAATAAAATAAAGAACACTTCCAGAATTTATTTATTTTTTGAACAGCTGAAACATTATATTTCAACCTATGGAAGTGATTTCCAAAGTGAAATTTATATTCCTGATGAAATACTGAATGTTCCTGATATGAAGCTTTCTTTTAAAGTCATCAAAGCTTATTCTGCAGAAGAAATGCAGGAAAAATGTCTTGCTCTTTTAAGATCAGGTATTGCTTTAAAAGAAGAGACCATTGATGATTTGCTTTCTGTTTTACATACGGAGCTGGAATATGATTTTACAGGAAAAGAAAATATCAGAAATAAAGAAGCGGTTATAAAAATAGCTGACCTTTATAATATTTATCCTGAAAATCCTGTTGAGTTTTTCCGTTATGTCATTTATAAAACGACTAATACAACGCTTTTAATCAAAAATGATGATCTGATTAATTTAATTAAGCAGAGTAATTTCAATCCGACATATCTGTTTGAAAGTTTTGGAATGGAAAAAATGGCAGAAATTTTCAACAGATTCAAGCCGTTATTCCTTGCGTATAAAAACATAGCACCAAAAGCAATCAACAAAATATCAAAGCTGTCTAAAGTGCATCATAAACCTTTGATTTCAAATCCTTTGAATGATGCTACCAATACATTACTGGAAAACAGCGACTGGCACTGGCTGGAAAATGCAACACCGTTTGCATTATTCAAAGCATTATCAGCTTGTTATTCAAGAATGTATGGTCAGGATACTTTTGTTTACAGAGTCAGAAACGGGAAATCATGGACTAAAAAAGGTAAGGAAACTTATGTGAATCAGTTCAATTATGATTTTATCATGGATTATCTGAAACTGAAATATGAAAGTCTTTCCGGAAAGAAATTCTATTTCCCTGAGAATATAGAATTTGCGTTGCCAACTTCTGAAAAAATGTTTGTAGGAAATATCCCTACCGGAACCCGTTTTTATGCGGACAGACTGGCGGTAGGTATTTATTGGGAAGATCAATGGGGAGCCAATGACCTTGATCTTTCAGGATTGAATATCGCAGGAAAAATAGGTTGGAATGCCGCTTATAACCACGGTAACGGACAACTGATGTATTCAGGAGATATGACTTCTGCTCCTAACGGTGCTGTTGAATATCTTTATGCCAATAAAGGGCTTTGTGAACCAACATTGGTCATGAATAACGTTTTCTGCGGAGATGCCAACTGTGGATATAAAATTGTGATCGGAAAAGGAGATGATATTTCCTACGATTATATGATGAATCCCAACCACCTTTTTGCTGAAGCGAGATGTAATTCTGTTCAGAAGCAAATGATTCTGGGAATGCTTGTAGCTAAGAACGAAAAGCAATGTTTTGTACTGTTGAACTTCGGAGCCGGACATTCTCATGTTTCAGGAAACAGCCAGATTTCTGCGATGGCAACAAGTGCATTATACCAGCAATGGTATGAAGCGATGTCTTTCAATGCGCTTATCAAAGAGCTTGGAGGCGAGATTACTGCAGAAAAAGCGGAAGCTGATTTTGATTTCTCACTGGAAAGTCTGGAAAAAGATAGTTTTATCAGGGTCTTTAAATAAATCCTATGACGTCATCTGATGGTATCAGGTGGCGTTTTTTGTGATGATAAGGTTGGGGAAATGTTGAGAACCACCCCGTCAAAAATTCTTTGAATTTTCGCCACCCCTCCGAGGGAGGGGAATTTTCACGTCTTCAGTTGAAATAGTATTCAGAATTGTAATTTCACAATAACGCCGAGTGAATTCAAGTGAACAGATAGACTGTTATTGTAATTGTGTCATTCCGTAGGAATCCATCCTCTAAAATTCAAGAATTACCTAATGTATTCTATTACAAACAGCTTAAGTTTCGGCTAAAGCCGCTTGAAAATTGTAATCTTTATTAAACGGACTAAAAGTCCGTTCCTATTGAATAAGAACAGCCATTATATATTCACCTTTTTCACTGAAAAAACGCCTTCATTCACGTGAATAATCACTTTCTTTCCATAATCAATCTGAATACTGAACATATTTTTCAGCGGAAACTGAAGCACAGCCTGAAGGATCAGACGAATGACTCCGGCATGGGTAATAATGAGTACTTTCTCCTTATCTTTTTTCCAAATCAAATCCTGCCAGAAGCTGAGGACGCGGGTCTGCATTTCGAGAAGATTTTCACCTCCGGAAGCTTTAACATTGACAAAATCTTTGTACCATGGATTAATTTCATCTTCAGGAATATCCGTCCATTTTTTGAGCTCCCAGCTCCCGAAATTCATTTCACGAAGTCTTTCATCTGTCTGATAATCAAACTTAAAAAATTCGGCTAAAAGACAGCAGCGTTGAGAAGGGCTTGAAACAATTACATCATAATCTTTGTCTATTTCCAACGTTTTAAAATCTTTGATATATCCTTTCTGTAAAGGTATTTCAGCAAAACCGTAACATAGGTTTTCCGGATTTTCCACAGCAGTATGCCGGATTACATGAATTTCCATACGATGATTGTTCCTAAATAAAATAAAACTTCACAAACCTGCTGTACCGAACCCAAGCAATCTCCCGTATAACCGCCGATATGTTTTTTGAAATAGCAGCCCATATATATTTTTCCTAAATACGCCAGCGCAAAAGCAAAAATCAAATGCCAGTCCGGAAACAGGGTAAAAGCAGCTAACACACTGATAAATCCTACCAGCAAAGCCATTCCATCCAAAGGTTTATTGGCCAGAGGTTTTGATTTGCTTACATCAATGTCAGTGACATACTGATGGGTGTAGATCATCGTTCCTGAAATAAACCGGCTTACCGTATGACCTAAAACAACAATGCATAAAACACCCAACGGATCAGCCATTCCCAAAGCCTGAATACTGTAAAACTTCAAAGCAAAAAGTAAGATAATCCCTATGGTTCCATATGCTCCTACTCTACTGTCTTTCATAATCGTCAGAATTTTTTCTTTTCCATATCCGCCTCCGAAACTGTCGCACATATCTGTAAAGCCATCTTCATGAAAGGCTCCTGTCAGCAGAACACTTGAAATCATCATGACAACAATTCCTATTTCGAGGTTAAAAAGGATCATAAAAAGATAAAGCACCGCAGCATTGATTACCCCCACCAAAAGTCCGACCCAGGCAAAATATCTCTGGGATTTATTCATAATCTCACTGGAGTAAGGAATCGTAAACGGAACCGGGATTCTTGTGAAAAACATTAATGCTGTCGCAAAGTAAATCAGTTCATTCTTGAGAATTTTCATCTATTCTTTTTTAACAAAAATTGGATTAATCAATTTCCGTAAAATTAGGAAAGCTTTTAACAACGATAAAGAGATCGGTTAAAAAAATAGAAAACATGAATCTTATCACCTGAAATTTATCCTTTTTATTTCTGAAGTATTTTTAGTTTTGCACCATAATAACCATGAAAAAAGAACAAATGAAAAAAGCGTATTTCGCTGGATTATGCCTTATATCCATCGTAAGCTGTTCAGCTCCCGGTGATGAGCTGGACAATGTAAAGGAAGCACAGGCTTTAAATGCATCTGGTAGTAACATGCTAGCCAAAGGAGGTTTCAGAGATACTCCTGACACCCCAACTCCTCCGCCTGCAGGAATCTGGTCCAAATCTTTTTATTTAACAAATCCTATTTACGGTTTTTACAGTAATCTAACCAAAAAACACCTGTACAATACCTCTCCATTACCATCCGAACTTCCTAAATCGTATTCTGGCCTGGACTATTATTTTCAGGAGAGATTATTAGGTTCTGCAGACGGACCCGGTCCGGTTATTACAAGATGGTTTCACACAGGAACTAATGATCTTGTTTTAACGACTAATCCTAATGAATTAGTGGGACAAAGCAATTGGGAAAAAAGAAATCTCGGTACCAGCTATAATGGTGATGAGCCAGGAAGCTTTCCTATTTACAGGTACTTCAATGGTGATAAAAAAACACACTTCTACACCAGAGACAAGAATGAGCTGGGAGATGGAAAAGACGGCTATGAATATGAAGGAGTCGCTTTCTATTTAAAAGATTCAGAGCCTAAAGCCTATAGGGTTCGTGACGGACAGTTTTTTCAGGATAATGCGACAGGAGCTTTATACATTGTATTTGAAAGTACCCTGAGACGTATCGAATCTTTTGCAGTGATCAATAATCTGTTTGCTGTTCAGGGTAAAGCCTATCTGGTTTTTAAAGTAAATATAGAAGATTATACCGGAGAAAGAGGTGCTGACATCACTTCAGGAACACAACTGGTAAGAAACACCAATACCGGGAAACTGTATATGGTAGATGATGGTTTATACAGATATATTCCTACGATGCAGATATTCAATTCATATAAATTCAATGAGGATGCTATTCAAAATAAACCTGTAAGAATGATGTTTACAGGGAAAGATGTTGAACATACTTATTAAGTATTTGATTTTAAGATAAAAAGGGGGCTTCATTGCCCCTTTCTTATTATATAAAGTTAAGATGATTTGTTGGAAATATGGGCGTCTTCAAAGCTTGACATTTCATTCAGGAAGTTAACAGCACTTTGAATAATCGGATAGGCCAATGCACAACCTGTTCCTTCTCCGAGGCGTAGGTTCAGATTGAGAATAGCCTGTTCTCTCACCAGTCCCAACAGCTGAGGATGGGCATTTTCATTGCTTACATGGCAGAAGATACAGTTATTCAATACTTCGGGATTCTTTTTCCATACGGTAGCTACAGCAACAGTGGCGATAAATCCATCTACCATAATCAGCATATTGTGATGATAAGCTTCTTCTATGGCTCCAATCATTTGGGCAATTTCTAATCCTCCAAAGGTCTGTGCGATTTCATCCTCAGTCATTTCAGCCGGATATTTTTCAATAGCTTCTTTTAAAATACTGATCTTGTTGTCCAGCTGATGATCATTCAACCCGGTTCCACGTCCCACACAATGGGTAACTGGAATATCAAAGAGCTTGCTCATCATTAAAGAAGAAGCGGAAGTATTCCCGATTCCCATTTCTCCAAAGCCAATAATATTGCAGCCTTTTTTTGCAATATCAGCAACTACAGACTTTCCGTTTTTAAGGGCCTGCTGATATTCTTCAGAGGTCATGGCAGGTTCTTCCAGAATATTACGGCTGGATTTTCTAACCTTTTTATCTACCAGATCCAATCCATTCGGAAAATCAAAATTGACTCCGGCATCCACGATTTTGATCTTAATATCATTCTGTCTGCAAAAAACATTGATGGCAGCACCTCCACCCAGGAAATTCATCACCATCTGATAGGTTACTTCCTGTGGATAGGCACTTACTCCTGCAGCAGCAATCCCATGGTCGGCCGCAAAAACCACCATATGAGGATTCAATAACTGTGGGGAAGTGGTTTTCTGAACCATTCCGATTTTGTGGGCAATATGCTCAAGATGTCCCAGTGCGCCTAAGGGCTTTGTTTTAAAATCAATTTTATGCTGTAATTCTGATGATAACATGGATGTTGATACTTATGTTAAATGGAAAAATGCAATATTAGTAAAATAGGAAGAATTTTGCAGTGTTTGTCTGTAGTTTTTAAGGGCTGGAAGCTGGAGGCCTGAAGCAGGAAGCTAAAAATCATACTTTTATAAACTTTCTCATCTCTATAACTATCAAACCCTCGCACCTCACAACCCGAATCCCGAATCCTGAATCTCGCAAAAAAACAACGTAAGAACATTGCGCACTTCACCCATTACTTTGCATCATCAATACAAAAACAATGACATCCAAAATACTTGAAAAAATAAAAGAAGTTGAAGCAGCACGAGGCGTAGAAGTGCTTCTTGCAGTAGAATCAGGGAGCAGAGCCTGGGGTTTTGCATCTCCTGACAGTGATTATGATATACGTTTTATATACCGTCATGAAAAAGACTGGTATCTTTCTCCATGGGATAAGGATGAAACGATACAATTTATGACAGAAGATGATCTGGACGGTTCCGGCTGGGATCTGAGAAAGACTTTTCACCTTTTACTTAAGTCGAACGCAGCGTTGCTGAGTTGGTTTTATTCTCCTATCGTTTATAAAGCGGATGAAAAGTTTGTAGAACTCTTTAAACCTTTGGCAGATGCCTGCTTTTCTCCTGTAGCGGTCTCTTATCATTATTTAAGTATGAGCAAGAAATATCTGGAAGCCTGCAGAACTGATGAAGTAAAATTAAAAAGTTACTTTTATTGCTTACGAACCACATTAGCAGGGAAATGGATCATAGAAAAAGGAACGGTTCCACCTATACTGTTCAGTGACCTGCTTGTTTTAACTGATGATAAGACCAGACGGAAAATAGAAGATCTTGTCACCTTAAAAGCAACCAAAGGAGAATCTTATTATCACTCTAACGATTGGGAACTGTTTGATTTTCTGGAGAAAACAATCGGTGAGAATGAAGAGAAATCGAAAAGTTTGTCAGCAGGAAAGGCGGATAGAGGTGAGATGGAGAGGGTTTTTAGGGAGATATTACAATTATAATAACTTATGAAACAACTATCTGAAAGAGCTCTTAATTTTTTAAAAAGAAAAGAACGAAAAGACGAGTTTTATATTGATAAAAAGGAGATAGAAAATCATTTATCCTTATATTCCATCAAAAATTATTCTGAGATCCTTAGATTTCAAGAAATATATTCCGGACTTATCATAAATAATAATGTTATTCATATTTTCAACCCTGTCAAATTAAAAGAGCATGAGACAATCAAAACCTTTCTATGTGAAGAGCAAGTTCTATTCCCTATTTGTGATGGACTTTGCATTTCGGAAGATGGAAGAATTGCTATAAAAGATAATGTCAGCAATGATTATATCTTTTATTTTGAATTTTTTGAAACTTTTATAGAGCAACAAGCTTTTTTTGAGGAGTATCAAGATTACAAACACCTTCCAGCCATAGGATATTATACAAAGAATATTAGTTTAATTTCAAAAGGTCTTCCAGATTATGATTTCATTATTGAATGTTCTGACCGTTATCATTCTCTTTGGAAAAACATTTCGAATCTTGTCCACGCCAAACTATATCCTGAAGGCTTCACACTCATTCTTGATAGTACTTCAGAAGAAGAACGTAATTTTTTAATTAAAAAACTGGAATCTAAAAAATTAATCTAAAAATCTGTAATTAGCTAAAATGACCATCCAAGACCTAAAAAATAAAAACCTCCTCCTCTTCGAAGCCATTTCCGGAAGCAGAGCTTTTGGGCTGGCGACGGAGAATTCTGATACGGATATCCGCGGGGTGTATTATCTGCCAAAGGAAGATTTCTTTGGGCTGAATTATATTCCGCAGATTTCCAATGAGACGAACGATATTACGTATTATGAAATCGGGAGGTTTGTAGAACTGCTGCAGAAAAACAATCCTAATATTCTGGAAATCCTGGCAAGCCCGGAAGATTGCATTCAATATAAGCATCCGCTGATGGATCTGCTGAAGACGGAGGATTTTCTATCAAAACTATGCAAAGATACCTTTGCAGGCTATGCCGTTTCCCAGATTAAAAAGGCAAAAGGTCTCAACAAAAAGATTGTAAATCCGATTGATAAAGAGAGAAAATCTATTTTGGATTTCTGCTTTATCCTTGATGGACAAGGCGCTGTACCATTGAAAAAATGGCTGAATGAATTCCCCTCCTCTGGAGGGGTGTCTGCAGGACGGGGTGGTCTCTCACAGGAAAATTGCGGATTGATAAACATTGGCCATACCAAGGGAATGTTTGCTTTATTTTATGATGAATCGGGAACGTTGGGCTACAAAGGGATTATTCAGAATGAAGAAGCTAATCAGGTTTCCTTATCATCTGTTCCTAAAGATGAAAAACCGGTCGCATATCTGTACTGCAATCTGGATGCCTACTCTGTGTACTGCAAAGATTACAGGGAATACTGGAAATGGGTTTCTGAGCGCAATGAAGACCGTTACAATGTCAATCAGACTCACGGGCAGAATTACGACAGCAAGAATATGATGCACACCATCCGGCTGCTGCAGTCCTGCGAACAGATTTTTAAAACCAATTCACTGACGATCCGCGTAGAAAACCGTGATGAACTCTTAGATATCAAAGCAGGAAACCAGTCTTATGAAAACGTCATGCAAAAAGCAGAAACCCTGATACAATCTATAGAAAACCATTATTCTACCTCCACTCTACCCGATGCTCCGGATCTGGAAAAAACAACAAAAATCTTAATTCAGATTAGAAAAAAACTTTACGACAATAATGATGAATTATAAATGATAAATTATGAATGGTAAGACTGTTAAACTCCGGCACTCCCACTCTCAAACGCTCCAACCCTCAAACCCAACAACTCATCTCTTCGCCGCCTTAGCCAACGGGTTATAATCAAGACATATTTTAATCCAATATTCAAAATCATCTGCTTTTTTAAAACCGATGGGTTCTACATAGCAATATCCGTTTAACTGTTTTCCTTTCATAATCATCGGGAGAAAGCCTTTCTTTTCGGAAACTTCATCTTCCAGTTCAGGATTGTAGCGGCACATCAGATTATCATGACTGATGTTAATGCACATCTTTCCGTTCACCAGAAAAGACAGTCCGCTGAACATTTTCTTTTCCTCGATCTCTATATTATTTTCCATGGAAAGCCGTTCACGTACACGGTCGGCAAGTTCAGTACTGTAAGCCATAATTTCTTTTTTTTACCTATCCCTTTTAGTAATAATGGCTTCGACAGACTCAGCCTGATAGCGCTTAAAAATTTCGGCTGGTATTCCAGTTTGTCACCCTGAGCCTGTCGGAGGGTATCAATAAGAAAACCTTATAATCATTTTTTGAGTATTACTTAAAGGAATAAGTTAATCAACTTTTTTGTTATTTAAAATTAATTAAAAACTGTGATTAACACGTTATTTTTTTAATATTATTGATGAATTCAAAATTTAATAATTAAAATTTTATTTAAATAAATTATTGTTTTACGATAATTAATTATACATTTGCAATAGTAATACTATTCTTACCATGAACCAGACCAAGATTATTTCAAGGATTTTATTTTATATCTGTGCCATACTTTCGGCGGGATATTTGATCACTTTTGGGTATTCCCTATTCTGTCTGATCACAGGATTTTCGGTTACCCCTTATAAAGAAGGACAGTTCCTTCATATCAATTATCCGTTGACAGAACAGCCGTTTCTGAATATCGAAAACAATTACCCTTACATGATATTTTCTTTTATGTCGGTTCTTATCGCTTATGGAATCTTTTTCTGTTTATCGGCCAGGGTTTTCAAAGTATTTTTCCAGCAAAAACTGTTTACTGAGGAAAATATCATGCGGCTTAAGAAATTTTACCTGTACAATATTTTCATCCCGTTTCCACTGGTGATGATCGCGAGTTTCTTTGTGGAAGTAGAAAGTATCATATGGGGACTGGTGTTTATTCACTTTATGCTTGGAATTTTTTGTCTGTTTCTTGCGAATATCTTTAAGCAAGGACTACATTTGCAAAACGAACAAGACTTATTTATTTAAAATGCCAATTATAGTCAACTTAGATGTGATGCTTGCCAAACGAAAAATGCAGAGTAAAGAATTGGCAGAAAAACTGGGGATCACCCCCGTCAACCTCTCTATCCTGAAAACCGGCAAAGCCAAAGGTGTCCGCTTCGATACCCTTGAAGCCATCTGCAAAATCCTGGAGTGCCAGCCGGGAGATATTCTTGAATTTAAAGAGTAAACGAGTTGCGTGTTGCGTGGTTTGAGGGTTTGAGAGTAAGAGGGTTTGAGAGTGGCGAGTATAAAAGTTCACTTCTAACTTCTAACTTCTAACTTCTAACTTCCAGCTTCCAACCATAAATTTTAAACTTTAAACTTTAAAACCCTACACCAGCTGCTGAAAGGCCGCCTGTCCTTCTATTCCCTAAACACAACGTTATGAATACATTATCTATCAACAACCTTAGCCTTACCTACAAAAATGGTTTCCAGGCTATTAAAGACATTTCACTGGACATTAAAAACGGGATGTTCGGGCTGCTTGGTCCGAACGGAGCCGGAAAATCTTCTTTAATGAAAACTATTGTCGGACTTCAGAAACCAACCTCCGGAACAATACTTTTCAATGAAGTGGACATCATCAAAAATCCTGATTATATTAAACAGAATCTCGGATTTCTGCCTCAGGACTTCGGAGTTTATCCCAAAGTTTCTGCTTACGATCTGTTGGAACACATTGCCATTCTGAAAGGAATTAATGATAAGAATCAACGTAAAAATCAAATCCTGAGCCTGCTGGAAAAGGTTAATCTTTCTGATTTTGCTAAAAAAGAAGTTCATACTTTTTCGGGCGGAATGAAACAGCGTTTCGGGGTAGCTCAAGCCTTGTTAGGTGATCCGAAAATAATCATTGTAGATGAACCAACTGCAGGGCTGGATCCTGAGGAACGCAACCGCTTCAATACTCTGCTCAATGACATCAGCCAGGAGGTTATCGTTATTCTGTCTACGCATCTTGTTGAAGACGTCAGAAACCTTTGCTCAGAAATGGCAGTGATGAATCACGGGCAGATTCTCAGAAAAGGAAATCCCGGAAAACTGATTGCAGAGCTGGAAAATAAAATCTGGTCAAAACCCATTGATAAAAATGAACTGGAAAGTTATGATTCCAGCTATGAAATCATCAGCAGACAATTATTGGAAAGAGCGCTTCATATCACTGTATTTTCGGAAGAATATCCAAAAAACTTCAGCGCCGTAACCCCTCTGCTGGAGCACGTTTATTTCCATACACTTACCCAAAAACCTTAATCATGAATACGATATTTTTATTCGAAGCCGGACGCTCCTCCAAGCACTGGCTCGCCTATCTTGTGGCTTTACTCTTAGTAGCTGTCGGTATTTTTTGTGGCAGCCAGTTTAATCTTTCGGTAGGAGAAGGTATTTATTTAAACTCTCCTTACACCATCGGTTTTATGACCGGGATGCTGAGCCTTGCCGTGATTTTTTTTGCGACTGTTTACGCATTACAGCTGCTTTTTAAAGATCAGGATTCAAAATTTGACAGTATTCTGTTTTCATTTCCTTTGTCAAAATCCGCCTATCTGAAAGGGAAATTCTATGTGTATTTTCTACAGACATTTTTAAGCTTTTCTTTACTGATAACCGGATTTATCACAGGTCAGGTGATGCGCACCGGAAGTGAAATGCAGGAAGGTTTTGCGATCATCCATTATGTCTATCCTTTGTTTATATTTGGTTTCATCAACAGTCTGGTTGTCTGTAGTTTTCTGTTTTTCATTGCATTCACTGTAAAAAGAAAACTGCTGGTTGTTGTAGGCGGACTGCTTCTATATGTTTTTTATATGATCATTTTACTGTTTTCCAATTCGCCCTTTATGGCCGGAAGTCTTCCGCAGTCATTGGAAACACAGCAGTTTTCAGCATTGATTGATCCGTTTGGATTATCTGCTTATTTCATGGAAGCCCGTGGTCTTACGGCACATCAGAAAAATAGTCAGATGGTTCCTTTTACAGGATATCTTTTGTTCAACAGGCTCCTATTTTTCATGATCTCAACAGGACTTCTCCTTCTTTCATTAAGATTGTTTTCTTTCTCCGGTATTTCCGGACGAAAAGTAAAAATATCAGGAAATGTTCTGTCATTATCTGAAACCAATAAAGCGGATTATTCCACAGTGAACCCAGATTTTAGCTGGAAGAGTTCATTCCGGTCTGTACTTTCTTTTGCCAAAACAGATCTTACCTATCTCTTTAAAAGTGTTGCTGTTCCTGCTGTTTCCATATTGCTGTTATTGTGCGTTGGGATGGAAATGTATGCCGAAATTGAAAAGGGAATCCGTCTTCCGCAGAAGTATGCCGGGTCTGGCCTTATGGCAACAACCATCTCGGAAAACTTTCATCTGCTCGGTTTACTGATTTCAGCTTATTTTCTGAATGATATGTATTGGAGAAGCCCGTCTTCAGGATTTTATCTGATTGAAAACAGCACTTATTTTTCCAAAAACCGGTTAACCGGACATTTTCTTTCCATCAGCTTCCTCCTGTTTTTCTTTACCGGAATTTTAATTGTTCAGGGAATTGTTTTTCAGGCTGCTTACCAGTATTTTCATATCGACTGGAATGCTTATCTCGGTGTTGTTCTTTTCAATACTTTCCCTTTAATGCTCTTTTCAGGATTGATTCTTTTGATTAATGACAGGATTCCCAATAAATTCATTGCTCTTGGAGTTTCTGTTCTTGCCGTTTTTGTATTATCAGGTCCCGTTTCAGCAAAATTAATCACCTATCCTCTCTTCAGAATATTTTCTGATTTTAAAGGAACTTACAGTGATTTCAGCGGCTATGGAATCTACGAAAAAGCCTTTGCTCAAAGACTATTATTCGGAACTGGTATTATCAGTATTTTATGGATACTTAACAGCACTATAAAATTCAAAAAAACACCTGTAATTGCATCTGGTTTTAGTATTCTTCTCTTCATTTCAGGAATCTTTGCCGGAGTATTGTTTATGAAAGGTTATGTTCCAAAAAATGAAAACCAGGCCATTCTGCACTCTGTAGACTATGAAAAAAAATACAGGAAATATGAGAATATTCCACAACCTGACATCACTGACATTGCTACAGAAATTAAACTGTATCCTTCAAAAAATGCTTATCAGATTATTGGAAAATATACCCTTAAAAATCAAACTAACCAGCCCATCAATAAGGTTCTGATCAATTTTAATGAGGATTTAAAAATTGAATCTGCTGTAATGAGGTCTGGTAATGAGATGACAAAGATTCATAAAAATATAACCGAAGTATCATTACAACAGCCTCTTCAACCAGGTAAAACAGCTTCTCTTAATTTTACACTCTCTTATCAATGGTTGGCTGTCAACGGTCATCAGTCTTTCAATGCCATTATTGAAAACGGATCTTTTATGAGGATCAGCAGGTATTATCCTACGATTGGTTACGAAAAGGATAATGAAATTCAGGATGAAAAGCAACGCAGCCAATTCAACCTTGGAAAACGTACGGAATTGAAGAAACCGGAAGCTCCTGAAGTTCAAAAAAGGGATTTTATCAATCTTACTATGACTGTTTCTACCGAAGGTAACCAAACAGCCATAGGCACAGGAGATCTGGTAAAGAAATGGTCACAATCCGGCCGTCATTATTTCAAATATAAAGCAGATCAGATTCCTTTCCGGTTTGCCGTTTCATCAGCAGAATATAAGATCAAAAGTGAGAACTATAAAGGGATTATCATCAATATCTTTTATCATCAGAAACACTTTGAAAATGTTAATCACCTTCTTGAAAATGCAAAGCTTACTTTAGATTACTGTCAGCAAAACTTTGGTCCATACCCTTTTAAAACCATCAATTTTGCAGAAATTTCTTCTTTTACCAGAGGCTTTGCGGCTACAGCTTACCCTTCTTCGATTTTTATGCCGGAAGACATGATTTTCCACGCCAATATACAGGCAGACAAAAAACAGGATGTCATCAATGAGCTGGCAGGTCATGAGCTTTCCCATCTCTGGTGGGGAAACAGCCAGATCAACCCTGATGACAGAGAAGGTGCTGTAATGCTTACTGAAACCCTTGCCATGTATACCGAAATGATGATCTACAAAAAAATGCATGGCAGAGAAAAAATGATGGAAAGAATCAAAGTACATCAACAGATCTACGATAATGAAAAGGGACTGTCTGAAAATGTTCCGATCTATAAAGCTACGGGAGACGTTCCTCATATTTCCTATTCCAAAGGAGCTGCAGCCATGGTACAGCTGAGTAATTTAATTGGTGAAGATAAAGTGAATCTGGCTTTGAAAAATTTTCTAAGCAACAACCAGTACCCCAAAAAACCAGGTTCATTAGATTTGATCAATGAGTTTTATAAGGCTGCTCCGGATGTTTCCACCAGAAAACAGATTGACAGATTATTCAAATCTATAGAAAATATAACTTTTACTTCGGGGCGTGAAACTGCTTCTGTAAAGGCAAAACCCAAAGAATCCGGTGATAGTTTTTAATTTTTTTTGAAAATATTTTTCAGGAATTGTAACAAAGTAAAATGGTGATTTACTAATTAATTGATATATCAATAATTGATACATCATTTTAAATCTGAAAATATGGAAAAGTTAAATTCAATTATATTCTACAACATAGACAAAGCAATCAGAGCCTACAGAAATTATGCTCAGCGGCAGCTGAAAGCCCATGGTTACACGATTACGATCGATCAGTGGCTTATCATCAAAGCGATTCTGGAAAACCCGGGAATTACCCAGAACGAAATTGGTGATCTTGTTTTTAAGGACAATGCTTCTGTCACGAGGATTATTGATTTAATGGTAAAATGCGAATACATTATCAGAAAAGTTCATCCTGAAGACCGAAGAAAAACCAATCTGGAAGTGACAGATTCCGGGGTAAAAGTAATCAAAGAGGTTCAGAATATTGTAGAGAAGAACCGTAAAACTGCTTTGAAGGGAATCAGGGAAGAAGAACTGGAAGTGATGTATTCAGCTTTACTGAAAATTTCAGAAAACTGTCTTAACCCTAAAAAGTAAAACGCTATGACCAGAATATTCTCACTTATTATTGCCTGCCTGCTGACACTGTTCAGCAGCATGATTTCTGCCCAACAGGCCATGCAGAATCTCTCTTTGTCAGGAAATATAAAATCCGATAAAGCAGATCAGATGGAAATTAACCTTTTTGATGCAGATCAGAAACTAATGAAAACGGAAGTTGCAGACGGTAATGGCAAGTTCAATTTTAATGATTTAAAAGGAGGAATTTATCAGATAAAAATCAACAGAAATGGTTCTGAAGTTTACCATTCGGAAAATATTTCGCTGGCTGAAAATACTACCCTTCCCTCAATTGATCTGAATGTAAAATCGATTGAAGGTGTAACGATCACCAAAACAAAACCACTCATCGAAAGGCAGGATGGAAAAATGATCATGAACGTTGAAAACAGTATTGCCAGCACCGGAAATTCTGCTTTTGAAGTCCTGGAGAAAGCTCCGGGAGTGAATATTGACAATAACGATAATATCAGTCTTCGTGGAAAAGGAAATCTCCTGGTTCAGATCGATGGTAAAAATACACCGATGACGGGAACTGATCTTGCCAATTACCTGAAAGGAATCCCTTCTTCCACCATTGAAAAGATAGAATTCATCACCAATCCATCTTCAAAGTATGATGCTGCAGGATCCGCCATCATCAATATTAAGCTTAAAAAGGAACAGAGAAAAGGAACTAACGGAACTATTTCCAGCTCTTTAGGATCAGGTAAATATGTGAAAAACAACAACAGTTTCAGCATCAACCACAGAAATAAAAACATCAATATTTTCGGAAATTACAGCTTTGCCTACAGGGAAGCTTACAACGGATTGGTTCTCGACAGAAATTTTTATGAAGCCAATACCTTTAAGAAAGCATATGTACAGGATAATTATCTGAAATTCAAATTCAACAGCCAAGTGGCCAAAGCAGGAATGGATTATTATCTGAACGACAAGAATGTGCTTGGATTTTCTGTAGGACTGGTTTCCAACAAATTCAATATCAACGGAGATAATTCCAACGTCACGCTGGGCAGCAGCTATCTTCCGGAAAGCACATTCACAACGGTCAACAGATCGGATGACCGTTGGACCAATGTTTCATTCAATCTTAATCATAAATACACGATTGATTCGCTGGGGTCTGATATTTCTACCGATTTTGACTATATCAATTACTCCAACTCATCTTTACAGCGTTTTGATACCAATACCCATGATATTTCCAGCGGTACAGACAACCTTGACATTATCAAGGGTGACATGGACGGAAAACTGAATATCTATTCTTTAAAATCTGATCTTACGAAAAATTTCAGCAACGACTGGAAGCTGGAAAGCGGGGTGAAAACCAGTTTTGTGAAAACAGACAACGATCTGAAGTTCTTCAATGCCAGTTCTGGTGTCCCTATTCCGGATCTCGGGAAAACCAATCACTTTATATATGAAGAAAACATTAATGCAGTGTACGGAAATGTATCCAAAAAATGGGAGAAATTTAAAGCTACCGGAGGTTTAAGGCTTGAGAATACGAATGTAAAAGGAACTCAGATTACCACCAGTCAAATCAACAAAAGAAATTATACCCAACTGTTCCCAAGCGCTGTTTTGAGTTATGATCTGACAGAGAAAAGTAACCTTGAAATCAATCTGAGCAGAAGAATTACGAGACCAAGCTACAACCAGCTGAATCCTTTTAAATTCTATCTTGATCCTACCACCCTGAAAGCAGGAAATCCTGATCTGAACCCACAAATCACGATGAATTATGAACTAACCTACAGTCTGAGTAATAAATATTTTGCTACTTTGAGCTACAGCAGGAATTCTGACAATATCACAGACATCTTAAAACCTGTCATAGAAAACGGGCAAACAGTAACCGTACAGACCATTGAAAACCTCAATTCTGCTTCTTATTTCGGGTTAAACCTGATTGCTCCTGTAAAGGTGACCCAATGGTGGGAAATGAACAACAGCGCCAATTTCTACTATGGTTCATATACCGGAAATGTCTCCGGAACACAGATCAATAATAAAGGGAATTTTACCTTCAGCATCAACAGTATTAATTCCTTTAAACTGGGCAATGGCTTCACTGCCGAACTTACCGGAAATTACAAAGCCAGAGAAATCTATGCTTATCTGAATGTGAGCCCGAACTGGTATCTTAATATCGGAGCTCAGAAGAAGTTTAAGAACAACAGTGTTCTGAAACTGTCATTTACAGATGTATTCTTTACAAGCAATATCAAAGGGCAGACAGTTTACAATGATTATTTAGAAAACTTTGCCGTAAAAAGAGATACACGCGTGGCAACCCTCTCATATACTTATAATTTTGGTTCTTCCAAAAACGGTCAGCCCAGAAAAACAGGAGGTGCTGAGGACCTGAAGCAGAGAGTGGGAAATTAATTGTAAGAAGTTGGAAAACGCAAAGACGCCAAGAAGGAGAAATAAAATACTGTCTTTAAGACGCAAAGATTTTATCTTCGATAAAATTGAAGCACCAAATAACCGTACCTGTATTTTAGTCTCTCACGATTGGGCAGGCAAAGCAAATGCAAAAAATAAAACAATATGCTTGCTGAAAATCTTCGATTTTCTTGCGCCCTAATCAATATAAAATTAAAATTACTTTGCGCCTCTGCGTTTTCCAACTTATAACTTATGGTATAAAAAGCAAAAATCCCTCAAATTGAGGGATTTTTTATGTTTAAGAATAAATCTTATTAAGCTTCGTTAGATGGAGTTTGGTTTTCCACTGGTTTTTCGCTTTGTGGCTTTTCACCTTGTGGTTTCTGTCCTTCAGGTCTTCTTTGTCCCTCTGGTCTGCCTTGTCCTTCTGGTCTTCTCTGCCCTTCAGGTCTACCTTGTCCTTCCGGTCTTGGAGGTCTCGGTAAAAGCACTTTACGGGAAAGTTTCATTTTCTTACGGTCATCGTAACCCATGAACTTCACTTCTACCTCATCACCTTCTGCATAAGGAACTTTGTCTAAACGAGCCCATTCAATTTCAGAAATATGAAGAAGTCCTTCTGTCCCTTTAGCAATAGCCACGAATGCACCAAAGTCCATTACTTTCACTACTTTACCTTTGTAAACTTCACCTACAACCGGTACGAAAGTAATCTCATTGATTCTTGCAATAGCAGCATTGATCTTCTCTCTGTCTGTACCAGAAATCTCGATACGTCCGATTTCTCCCATCTCTTCGATAGCAATAACCGTATCTGTATCTTTCTGTAACTGTTGGATAATTTTTCCACCAGGTCCGATTACAGCTCCAATGAAGTCTTTTGGAATCTCCATTACCACCATTTTCGGAGCGTGAGGCTTCACGTCTGCTCTTGGCTGAGAGATTGTTTCTGTGATTTTGTTCAGGATGTGTAATCTTCCGTCTTTAGCCTGCATCAAAGCTTTCTCCATGATATCCATAGAAAGTCCCTGGATTTTGATATCCATCTGACAAGCTGTGATACCGTCTGCAGTACCTGTTACTTTGAAGTCCATATCTCCAAGGTGATCTTCATCTCCTAGGATATCAGAAAGTACAGTAAATTTACCTGATTTTGTATCGGTGATCAGACCCATTGCAATCCCTGAAACAGGTTTTGTAATCTGAACCCCTGCATCCATCAATGCTAATGTACCTGCACAAACTGTTGCCATTGAAGAAGAACCGTTAGATTCCAGGATATCGGAAACAATTCTGATTGTATATGGGTTTTCTGCCGGAATTACTGCTGTTAAAGCTCTTTGAGCCAGGTTTCCGTGTCCTACTTCTCTTCTTGAAGTACCTCTTAAAGGTCTTGCTTCACCAGTAGAGAATGGAGGGAAGTTATAGTGTAGGAAGAATCTTTCGTCGTGCTGCGTAATTACGCTGTCGATCATGTTCGCATCTTTTACAGAACCTAGAGTTACCGCCGTCAAAGACTGAGTTTCTCCTCTTGTAAATACTGCAGAACCGTGAGCTCCCGGAAGGTAATCAATTTCTGACCAGATCGGACGGATCGTTTGAGGATCACGACCATCAAGACGGATATTGTCTTCAAGGATCATCTGACGCATTGCTTCTTTCTCTACATCGTGGTAATATACTTTAACGAAAGGAGTTACTCTTGCCAATTCCTCTTCATTCTCAGCATACTGCGCTAAGAAATCTGCAAGAACCGCTTTGAATTTCTCTCCTCTTTCTTCTTTGTTAGATGGAGTTTTTGCTACTTCATATACTTTATCATAGCACTCTTTCCATACTTTTTCACGAATTTCTTCATCGTGATCTTCGTGGTTGTATTCTCTTTTAGGGAAAGATTTTCCTACTTTTTCAGCTAATCTCTCCTGAGCTTCGATCTGTTTTTTGATCTCAGCGTGAGCGAAGTTGATGGCTTCAAGCATTTCCTGCTCAGAGATCTCCTTCATTTCTCCTTCTACCATTACGATGGAGTCTTTAGTAGCTCCAACCATAATGTCGATATCTGATTTTAATAAATTCTCATAACTTGGGTTAACAGCCAGCTGACCGTCAATTCTTACTACTCTTGCTTCAGACATTGGTCCGTTGAAAGGGATATCTGTAATGGCAATCGCTGCAGAAGCTGCCAGACCTGCCAATGCTTCAGGCATTACTTCTTTATCGTAAGAAATTAATGAGATCATCACCTGTACTTCCGCGTGGAAATCTTCAGGGAAAAGAGGACGCAATACTCTGTCCACCAATCTCATTGTAAGCACTTCATCATCAGATGGTTTCGCTTCTCTACGGAAGAAATTTCCAGGAATTCTTCCACCTGCATAAAACTTTTCTCTGTAATCTACCGTTAATGGTAAAAAGTCTACACCAGGATTTGCTTCTTTGTTGGCTACAACTGTTGCTAAAAGCATAGTTCCACCACATTTCACCACTACAGATCCGTCAGCCTGCTTAGCCAGCTTTCCCGTTTCAATAGTGATTTCCCTGCCGTCTGCAAGGATAATCGTTTCTGTAAACGCTTGAGGTATACTCATAAATTTGCTTCTTTATACTCCGTATTGAGTATGATTAATATTTAAACTCTTTAAATTTTCGTTTGCAAAGGTACTATATAATAATGATATATTAAATTTTTCGATTGCTTAAATAGGCGCTTAAAATACAAAAAATTGGCTATCAATTGATGAATGTCTGAAAATTTATATCATTAATGTGAACTTATTCACCATTTATGAAAATAAAAAGTACTTTTTTGAGGATAATGTATTGAAAAATCCTGTTGTTTTTGTATTATTGTCTCAAAAAATGAAAATAATACATTGATCTGAAAAAAGTATATGTTTCATTTTAAAAATTAGTAAAATTATTGCAAACCAATAGGCTGATCCCTATATTTGCCCTACTTCACCAATTACAATGCTGTAGGCTAAAAAAGTTAAGGAATTATCCTTATCCAGATAAATAAATGTTTATGATTAATAAAGAAGTACAATCTCAAAGCAGGAATTATACGGTTCCGTTGATTACCATTACCCTGCTGTTTTTTATGTGGGGATTCATCACCTGTATGAATGATATCCTGATCCCGTATCTGAAGCAACTATTCAATCTTACCTTTTTCGAATCCATGCTGGTACAGTTCTGTTTTTTCGGAGCTTACTTTATCGGATCACTGATTTATTTCATCATCTCCATTACCAAAGGAGATCCCATCAATAAATTAGGCTATAAAAAAGGAATTCTGTTCGGAATTTTTCTCGCGGCATTGGGCTGTGTTCTGTTCTACCCGGCAGCTACGTTTTCATATTACCCTCTGTTTCTGGGTGCTTTGTTTATTTTAGGACTAGGTTTTACAGTATTGCAGATTACCGCGAATGCTTATGTTTCACTGCTGGGAAGTGAAGAATCTGCATCCAGCCGTCTGAATATGACTCAGGCTTTCAATGCGTTCGGAACAACGATTGCCCCGGTACTTGGAGGTCATCTTATTTTTGAATTTTTCTCTTCTCCGGACGGATCTTTCAGTGCGGTAGCGACAAGAATTCCTTACCTTATTTTTGCAGGTATCCTTTTACTGGTTGCTTTATTGATTTCCAGAGTTAAACTTCCTTCATTCCAGATGGGAGAAGAGGAGATTGTAAAAGGTTGGGGAGCCCTTGAATTCAGCCACCTGAAATTCGGGGTATTCGCCATGTTCTGCTATGTAGGAGGAGAAGTTGCCGTAGGAAGTTTTATCATCAGTTTCCTGGAGCAGCCACAGATTATGGGTTTTAATGAGATCATCAGTAAAAATTATCTTTCTTTATATTGGGGAGGAGCGATGATTGGCCGTTTTCTCGGAGCTATTTCTTTAAACCAGTCTTTAAGTCAGCAAAAAAAGGCTCTATATATGCTGGGAGCAGCAGCCGCCGTTTTCCTTGTGATTTTCAGCATTGTCAATCTTACTTTCAGCCAGATCAGCTTTTTCATTGTGTTTATCATCCTTAATTTTATTGCCTTTTTCATAGGTAAAGCAGCTCCGGCTAGAACATTATCCATCTTTGCCGCCATCAATGTTGCGTTGTTAATTTCTGCTATGGTAAATCATGGAGAGCTGGCAATGTACAGTATTTTAGGGATCGGAATTTTCAACTCTATTATGTTCTCGAATATTTACACACTGGCGATTTCAGGATTGGGTAAATATACCAGCCAGGGATCTTCTTTAGTGGTAATGGCTATTCTGGGAGGAGCTATTGTTCCGATATTCCAGGGATATCTTGCAGATCAGTTTGGAGTACAGCATTCGTTTATTATCCCTGTATTCTGCTATCTGGTTATTCTGATATTCGGGGCTTACTGTACCAAATATCTGGGTCATGTAGAAACTACAGAAACCAAATCAGGTCATTAAAATCAAAATCAAATCAAAATGTATAGGCGGAATATCTCAATGGTATTCCGCTTTCCTTTTTCCAATTCTAAAATGTAACTTTTCATCAGAAAAAAGAACTTATCTTATCAACAGACACTATTATTATGAAAATACAGTTAAAGCTTGAATATGCAGTATTTCTACTGTCAGGAATCTATGCCTTTGCACAGACCGGATATTCCTGGTGGTGGTTTGCCGGACTTTTCCTTGCACCGGACATTTCTATGCTGGGATATACAGTGAATGCAAAAGTGGGTGCTTTTTGCTATAACCTCTTCCATCATTTCGGAGTAGCTGTCATTGTTTATTTTGCGGGAACAGCCTTGTCACTGTCTTATTTACAAATGATCGGAGCTATTTTGTTTTCTCACTCTGCGTTTGACAGAATTCTGGGGTACGGTTTGAAGTATCCGGATAGTTTTCAGAATACGCATTTGGGGAAGATTGGGAAGAAGGCTGAGTAGTGATGTTGAAAACCACCCCGTCAAAAATTCTTTGAATTTCCGCCACCCCTCCAAGGGAGGGGAATTATCGCACCTTCAGTTGATATTTTTGGTCAGGATTGAATTTCTGTTGATGTTTTTCTTGTTGGTTTCATGCGGCGGGATTTCTACAGGATGACACAATGGTAACGATGGTCTATCTACCTTTTGCTATTAAAAACTCTTTGTAGTATAAAACAAAAAAGCAACCTCTTTCGAAGTTGCTTTTTATTTTGAAAATCTTTATAGATTATTTTCTTAAACCTAGTTCAGCAATAATTGCTCTATATCTTGCGATATCTTTGTTTTTAAGGTAATCTAATAAACTTTTTCTCTTACCTACCAATTTCACTAGAGATCTCTCTGTGTTGAAATCGTGACGGTTAGCCTTTAGGTGTTGAGATAAGTGATTGATTCTGAAAGTGAAAAGAGCGATTTGTCCTTCAGCACTTCCTGTGTCTTGTGCAGATTTCCCGTGTTTTGCGAAAATTTCCTGCTTTTTGTCTGTTGTTAAGTACATTCCAATATTGTTTAATGATTATTATGTAACGGGTGCAAAATTACGACTATTTTTTGATTCTGCAAACATTATTGATTTCATATATCAAATTTGATAGAAAAAAATGTTAAAAATTTCTTAACAAATTGTATGCAATCCAACGAAAAGGCAGTAATTTTGCATACGAATTACAAATGAAAAAAATTATATTCTTTACAGCGGTTACTACTTTTTTATTCATCGGATTTACTTCGGTAAAAGCCCAGAAGAATGCTGATGATAAAATAAAAAAAGTTCTTTACTTCAATCCTGAGGTAGAGCCTGATATTGACGAAATAAAAGACCCTACCAACAACGCTTTCTTTGATGCCGTTACCGATAACTTCAGTAACAGAAGAAATAAAATGCTCCGCGCTGAAGTTCAGGTTCCCTTCGACAGTATAGATAAGCAAACTATTGCCGATTACTGTCTGAACAATGATGCAGACTTTGCTATTGTTTCCAAAGTGAGATATTTCAAAGTAGGATTTGGCAAGTATGTTTTCTCCAATCAGGTGGTTGTGAGTATGAAACTCTTTGGTGCTGACGGAACGCTTGTCACCGAGACTGATCATGATACCTACCGCAAAAATATGCGCCTGCTGGGTTCTACCACCAACTCTGTTAAAATAGGAACCGAAGGAGCGATCAAAGGAATCATAAAAAAACTGAGAAAGCTGAAACCGACGGAAGCAGAGCTTTAGGGTTTAAGGTTTTGAGTTTAAGGTTGAAACACACAGCCTTTTATCATCAATAGTCAATTTTGCTTCGCAAGTCAATCGTGAATTTTGTTGGGAAGATTCATGGGCTTATCGGACAAATTTATCATTTATCATTTATCATTTATCATTCATAATACATTTATAGACTTCAACCTGTAGTATATCTCCATGTATATCAATGATTTGACAACTTTCATTAGTTTAGTTTCATCTTAAATCTAAATAATTATGAAAAATTCAAATCTAAAAAAACTGAGCAGAGAAAGCCGGAAAGAAATCCTGGGAAGTATCATACGCCTCCAAAAATGTCAATATCATTTTGAATGTCCCGGAGGCTCGTGCTGTCACAGAGTATGTATTGCTTACGCATGTCCCGAATTATAAATATTTTCATGTTAAATAAAGCACTTGTTCACTCTTAAGAACAGGTGCTTTTTATTTAAAAAACACTATAAACAACTGATTAACAATTAAATATTTTCACCAAATAATGATTTATTAAATATTTTTTACTATTTTAGACTAACATTAAAACCAAAATCTCATGAAAAATTTAAAGAAACTCAGTCGGGAAAAAGCGAAACAAATTAATGGCGGATCCATGGAAAGATGCAGCGAAACGAATCCTTGTGCTGTCGGATGGTGCTGTTTTGGAATCTGTTCACCCTTCATCTGCCTTGAATAAAAGATAAAATCAAATCATAAAAATCAAAACTCATGAAAAATCTAAAAAAACTCAGCAGACAAGTACAAAAAGAAATTAAAGGCAGCGGACCTTTCAAAAGATGTACAGAACATTACGAATGTCCGGGCGGATCATGTTGTCACAACACCTGTGTTGTTAATCCATGTCCTCTGGAATAATATATGATCATTACAGACACCTGCATTTGTGGGTGTTTTTATTTAAAACATTAATAAATGACTGATTGATAATAAAATATTTTCACTCCCAAAGGAATAATATAGAAATATTTACTATTTTAGTCTGACATTAAATCTAAACTATAACGCTATGAAAAATCTAAAAAAACTCAGCAGGGAAGCCGCCAGGCAAATTAATGGCGGTTTAGCACCGTTCAGATGCAGTATAACAAGACCATGTTCTGTGGGATATTGCTGCAATGGAGAATGTCTTGATCATGACTGTCCGATAGAGCCTTAATCTTAACTATATTTGATCACCATGAAGCATTCAAATCTTAAGAGGCTGAACAGGCTGGAACAAAAAAACATTAAAGGAAGTGGAATAAAAAAGTGTGGTGACAATTCAGATTGCGGACCATACCAATGCTGTACAAATGCTGTCTGCATCTACATTCCCACCTCAGAATGCGAACCAATGTAAAGAATATTGGAATTTAAAATTTAATTTTTACACATCCGCTTTGGCGGGTGTTTTTTTTGCTCTTATCCTGAAGCCATAAACTTTAATTAATCCTTAATTTTGCCAGTTTATTGCTCAGTCTTAAAAATTTGAATTATTTTTGCATATCCAAAAAATTTCACGTTTTGAATTCTAGAGACGAACTTATCTTCAACCCTGCCGATATTGCCGAAACTCTCAGCGAACTTCCTGCTGACGAGAGGCTGCTCGCATTCCTGAAGGTTCCGAAAGAATACAAAGCAGAAGTTTTTTCACATCTTGATCCTGATTTTCAGGAAGAAACCATCAGAAGTATCGGAAGCGATGAAGTTTCTGAAATCCTGAACGCCATGACTCCGGATGACAGGACTGCTCTTTTTGAGGATTTCCCGGATGAGCTGATCAAGTATTCCATCAACCATCTTAACCCCCAGGAAAGAAGGATTGCTTTAAAACTTCTGGGCTACAATTCGGATTCGATTGCCCGTCTGATGACCCCTTATTATATCCAGATCCGTAAGGAATGGACCGTAAAAAGATGTCTTCAGCAGATCAAAAAGGTAGGAAAAAGAGTGGAAACCATGAACTACCTTTATGTGGTGGATGAAAGGAACCGCTTAATTGATGACCTTGCCATCGGAACCTTACTGCTGGAAGAGGAAGATACTTTGGTTTCCGACATCACAGACAATCATTTCGTGGCGATTACTACAACAACTTCCAAAGAAGATGCAGTAACCTATTTCGAAAAGTATGACCGTGGTGCTCTTCCTATTATTACAGAAGCCGGTGTTCTGGTAGGAATTGTGACTATTGATGACATTCTCGATCAGATTGAACAGCAGAACACGGAGGACATCCAGAAGTTCGGGGGATTGGAAGCATTGGATCTTCCTTACATCCAGACTTCATGGACAGAAATGATCAAGAAAAGAGCTACCTGGCTAATCATTCTATTTGTCTCGGAAATGCTGACTGCTTCTGCGATGGGATATTTTGATAAAGAAATTGAAAAAGCAGTTGTTCTCGCTCTATTTGTTCCATTGATTATTTCCAGTGGAGGAAATTCCGGATCTCAGGCTGCAACGTTGATTATCCGAGCCATGGCGCTGCAGGAAATCAGTCTGAAAGATTGGTGGTACGTCATGAAAAAAGAAATTATCTCCGGATTATGTCTCGGAGCAATTTTAGGAGTGATCGGATTTATCAGAATTATGCTTTGGCAGCAGATTGGTTTGTTTGATTACGGACAATATTGGGTCTACGTAGGACTGAGTGTTTCTGTTTCCCTGATTGCCATTGTATTGTGGGGAACATTATCAGGCTCTATGATTCCGTTTGTCTTAAAGAAATTAAATCTTGACCCTGCGACTTCTTCTGCTCCGTTTGTAGCAACATTAGTGGATGTGACCGGACTTATTATCTATTTTACCGTAGCCGGACTTTTCTTAACCGGAAAACTTTTGTAATTTTAGGCATCATCTAACATGCCAATATGAAAATCGTTTCACTTGTACCCTCTATTACGGAGGCTTTATTTGACCTTGGACTGACCGAAAATGAAGTGGTAGGAAGAACAAAATTCTGTATTCATCCTCAGGATAAAATAAAAAATGTATCCATAATCGGCGGAACCAAGAATATCAATATTGAGAAAATTAAAGCATTGCAACCGGATCTAATTCTTGCCAATAAGGAAGAAAATGTAAAAGATCAGGTGGAAGCCCTGATTGACGATTATAAGGTAATGGTAACCAATATTGACACGATTGAGGACAATTATTATCTGCTTAAAAACCTCGGAAAGCTTTTCGGAAAGGAAGACAGAGCACAGCTTTTCAATCTTAAAATTTATGATGTCCTGAATCAGGCAAAACTGGATACTCCGATAAAAGCAGCTTATCTTATCTGGAAAAATCCTTATATGACCATTGGTTCTGATACTTTTATTCACAGGATCTTAACTGAAATTGGTTTTGAAAATATTTTTAAAGACAAAACCCGTTATCCTCAAATCACCACTGAAGACCTGGCAGACGCGGATGTCATTATGCTTTCGTCCGAACCCTTCCCGTTTAAAGAAAAACATATTGATGAACTAAAGGCCTTTTATCCAGATAAAAAGATCATGATCGTAGACGGAGAGGCATTTTCCTGGTATGGAACCCATATTGCCAAATGCGAGAATTATTTTAAAGAACTTCTCACAGAAATTCATTCAATGCAGCAAAGTTAGTTTTTCACCTCATCTTTACACTTTAAACCTTAAACATTAAACTTTAAATATTCAATTCACATGTCTGGTACAGTTATATTATCTGAAGGAGCAGAATTTGATCACGTACTACAGGAGGTTTCAAAATATATTCACCTGTATGTAATGGCGTTTGAAAAAGAAGAAAGAACCATTACACGTGTAGACAAACGCGAAAATATGTATGGAGGAAACGGTACGGTATACATGATACAGATGTTTGATCAGGAAGAACTTGCCAATAATCGTTTGGCCGCCTATATGGTTTTACTGAACAATGGTGATGAATCCGGGTTTCACACACACAACCAAAGAAATGAACAGGAACTGTACGTTGTGGTACATGGAAACGGAGAATACCGTGAAAGAACCGGAACCGATGGAGCAATACGTAAGAAAGTACTTCAAAAAGGTGATATTACGGCTATCAATTCTATAGGCTATCATTCTATTGAAAATACGGGAGATGAGCCTTTAATCATGTTTGTGATTACTACCAACAATCCATAAAAAACTCCGGCAGATATAGCCGGAGTTTTTATTTTTTTATAGTAAGTTTCGATTACAAAATCTTAGAAACTTCGTTACAAAGCCATTCTAACAATTCACGGTCTTCTTTCGTGAAAGGGTCGATCGTGTGAGAATCAATATCAATCTGACCAATGTTTTTTCCGTCTTTAAAAATCGGAACTACAATCTCTGCTTTTGTATCAATGGAACAGCTTAAATAATTGCTTTCTTCATGTACGTCAGGAACTACAAATGTTTCATTAGAAACTGCAACCTGACCACAGATACCTTTTCCGTAAGGAATAATTGTATGATCTGTAGGTGCTCCCACATAAGGGCCTAAAATCAATTCATCCTTATCTCCGTTTTTGAAATAGAAACCTGTCCAGTTGAAGTAAGGAATTTCCTGATCCAACAGGTGGCAGACTTTTTCAAGTTTTTCTTCTGTATTATGTTTGGGACTTTCAAGAATTGAGGAAAGTCTTTTCTTTAATTCTGACATTGTATTTATATTTTTAAGAGAATTGTTTTAGGGAAAGTTCTTCTTTATATCCAAACATTCCGCGCTCTTTAATCATTTCTGCTACGCCTTCCGGAACCTGAGTTTCCCAGCCTTTCACACAACATGCAATTTTTCTCAATATTTCTCTGGAATAAATTTCCAAAAACTCCGGATTATAATTCGTAATATCTACGATACGGTTGTTGTGTTTGAAATATTTGTATAATTCTTTCAGATTTTCTTCTACCTTCAGGTTGGAAGAATCCAACAGCTGATGAGTTTCCGGATCTTTGTAAGGATACAGGTATACTCTCATTCCGTTTCTGAAAAACTTACCGAATGCTTCAAGAATTCCTCCTGAAAGATTTTTATAATATTTCTCATCGAATACCATCAACATATTATTTACCCCCATCGCTACTCCGATATCTCCACTTGTGTAAGAGGCAAAATAATCAATCAGTCTGTAATATTCAGAGAAGTTTGAAATAATAACGGTATACCCCAGTTTGGCAAGAATATCTACTCTATCGAGGAAATCTCTTTCATCAATATCTCCGTCTGCTCTCAGATTGGAAATAGTGATTTCGATAAGGACTTCTGTTTCTTCATGGGTACAGGTAGCATCTTTGAAGAACATATCCATACCGTTTTTAAGCATATCAATGTTTACTTTCGTTACCGGTCTGAAACTTCCTCTTACCGCGAAAATATTTTTCTTGTACAAAACATCTGCCGGAAGCATATTACTTCCCTGAGAATTGAAGATCACTGCATCAGTCATTCCATTCTTTACCAATTGAAGAGACATCAGTCTGTTATCAACGTAAGCAAAAGCGGGTCCGCTGAAGTCGATCATATCAATTTCCAGATTATCTTTTGCAATATCATCGTAAAGAGATTCTACTAAAGTTCTCGGATTGTCAAAATAATGAAAGGCTCCGAAAATAAGGTTCACCCCAAGGTTTCCTAAAGTTTCCTGCTGAAGGGTAGCATCATTTTCTTTGAATTTTACGTGGATAACGATCTCATTGTAATCTTCATTTTCTTTAGTCTGAAAACGGATCCCTACCCAGCCGTGACCTTTTACAGTTTTATCAAAATTGATAGTAGTTACCGTATTGGCATAAGAAAAGAATTTTCTATCCGGATTATTATCTCTTGAAATTCTCTCTTCAATCAAAGCTACTTCATATCGAAGCATTTTGCGAAGCCTGTTTTGGGTAACGTACCTGTTTTTTACTTCTTTTCCGTAGATGGCATCACTAAAATCTTTGTCATAAGCAGACATTGCCTTAGCAATCGTACCGGAAGCTCCTCCTGCTCTAAAAAAGTGGCGAACAGTCTCCTGCCCTGCTCCAATTTCTGCGAAAGTACCATAAATAGTAGGATCTAGATTAATTGTTAATGCTTTTTGTTTAGGAGTTAGTTTCTGATACATTAGGACATGAAATTTTTTGTAAATTTACCAAAATTAAACCAACCTCAAAACAAAATGAAGTTGAAATTTTTAGGAACCGGTACTTCACAAGGTGTACCCGTTATAGGCTGTACATGTGAAGTGTGTACTTCAGAAAATCCCAAAGACAAACGTTTACGTTCTTCCGTAATGATTACTACGGAGGAAAATAAAAAAATACTGATCGACTGCGGACCGGATTTCAGGCAGCAAATGCTTACCAATCATGAACATAACGTAGATATTGCGTTGATTACGCATGAACATAATGATCACGTCATCGGACTGGATGATATGCGGCCACTGATTTTTAAAAGTGGAAAAGATGTTCCCCTCTACTGCTATTCAAGAGTGGCTCATGAAATAAAAAACAGATTTCCTTATGCTTTTGCGGATGTAAGATATCCCGGAGCGCCTGCTTTTGAACTTCATGAAATTGAAAATAAACCTTTTCAGGTATTGGATACGGAAATTACTCCTGTGGAAGTGATTCACTATAAAATTACCGTGTTTGGATATAAGTTTAAAAAACTGGCTTATATTACAGATGCCGGATTTATTTCTGAAACGGAGAAAGAAAAACTGAAAAATCTGGATGTTCTGATCTTAAACTGCATCAGAAAATTTGATCCCCATCCTGCTCATTTTATCCTTCCCGATGTTATTAAATTATTTGAAGAGCTAAAACCTAAAAAATTATTTTTAACCCACATCAGCCATCATCTGGGACTGCATGATATTGAAGATAAGCAGCTTCCATCCGGAATACACCTTGCCTACGATGGTCTGGAACTTAATTTTTAAAAAAAATTCTTCAAAAAGCTTTTGAACATTGAAAAAAGTTCCTATATTTGCACACCAATTTGAAACAAACATCAGGTTTGTCATCAACATCAAGCCCAGGTGGCGGAATTGGTAGACGCGCTGGTCTCAAACACCAGTTCTTAGGAGTACCGGTTCGATCCCGGTCCTGGGTACAAGACCGGAAAGAGGTGATAATTCACTTTCTTTCCGGTTTTTTTTCACACTTAACTCATTGTTTATCTGGTATATATAAGAGAGTAAAACATTGGGTCGGGTGGTTCGATAATGATTTTTTGAAAATTGCAATTTTTCAGGAAATATCGAACCAATTATTTTACGTTTTACCTCGATATCCCCATCAGTATAGACTTTCGCAAGGTCTACTAGGTTCGATAATGCTTGGTCTAGTAGTTTTTGAAAATCTATTTTCTTATTATCTTTTTCTTTAGTTAATTTAGCTTCGAGCTTTTCAATTTGTTCTTTACAGTCGGTCTTAATTTCAAGATAATCTTCATCATCAATTACTTCCTCCATCAGTTTATTTCTTGCCTGTTTCAATTTACTGTTTAAACGATCTATTTCTAATAGAATTGCTTTCCTTTCTCTTTGGGGATTATTGATTAATTTTTCAAAATTTTGCCTCAACACTTTTTTCAAATAATTTTTTATAGATGCGCGCATTTCCAATGACTGCAATATTTCTAAAAATTTAGAATTAATAATCTCAGATTTGTAACGGTATGAACACGGGGACTGGCAATGATAGTAATAATATTTATTTCCAGAACGTCCCGTAGAGGCACTCCCTGTAATCAAATGACCACATTCCGGACATACAAGGAAACCTCTTAATGGCAAATTATCGTCAGACAGTACTTTTACATTAGGTCTGGCTGGATTCACATTTCCATCCATTATACATTGAACTTTTTCGAATAGTTCTTCACTGATCAAAGGTTCATGAATACTTTTAACAAAATGAGCCTCCTCTTCATTGAATTGCTCCACGTAAATTTTCCCGCAATATGCGGTATTGCGTAAACTTGCAAGAAAGGCACTTATCTTAACTGACTTTCCTTCTTTTCTGTTCATCATATCCATGATTTGGCTCGCTGAATAAACGCCTTTGGACATTTCATTAAATGCCCATTTCATATTGGAAGCTTCCGGTTCCTTCGGAATTACATACTTTTTCCCGTTCTCCGTTATTCTGTTAGCGTAGCCATAAGGTGCCCTTCCCATTAATCTGCCTTCTTTTTTAGCACGGCGCATTCCATAATAAGTATTCAGAGCGCGCCTGTCGTTTTCAACTTCCGGTGCAGCAAGATATATAGCCAGCATCATTTTATTTTCAGGAATTGAAAGATCTAAAGGTTGCTCAATGGCCTGCGGTTCAACGTTAATTTTCCTAAGTATGTTAATCATTTGATACGCATCGCCAGCGTTCCTGCTGAAGCGATCCCATTTTGTAAAAAGCAGCAGATCCGTTTTTGAGCTTTTTTTCTTTAGCGTATCCAGTAATTTAATCCACTCTGGCCTGATAAAAGTCTTGGCTGAGTAATCTTCATAAATGATTTGACCTACTTTAATGTTATTGTTTTCACAATAACGTTTTAATCGTTCCTCCTGATCTCTTTGCGAGTATCCCTTATCTGCCTGCTCATCAGTTGACACACGAATATATAAATCGGCTTTTTTCATATATAAATCTTAGAAAATATTATTGTTCTAAAAAATTCTTAATGGTAATTTTTAAGAGCATCGTCAGAAAGCTTAAAATATCTTTCGCCTCCTCAATGCTTAATTCAATTCCCTCCTCTTCTTTAAAAATCTTGATAATCTCCTCTATGGTAATGTTACTAATTTCAACTTTCTTCTCCATACCAATACATTTTTAATAAAAGTATTGGACAACTGTTCTGAAATTAAACCCAGACACTTATGCGATGTATTTGGCTTTTAAATATAAATGTTTAACGCTTGAAACATGTAAAATCGAACGAAACACTTAACATCAACCATCAGGCGGAAAAAATTTTTATTTATAAAAGATGTGATTACGTTTAAATTTATTTTTTAGGTGCATCAAGAGAAAATTGATGCAAAGAAATTCATCATTCTTAGATTCAACTAAAATACAAATAAAATCAACATTGTTAATTTAAACATTCATTTCATATACAAAAACAGGTTATTGACTGTTATTACACGAAACATTTTCCATAATAAACCGGTAAAAAGGCAGCTAAGGTATTGTTGCCAGCCGTCATGCTAATCCAACCAAAAGACTACGGCATAAACGGTTTCCTCCCTAAAGGTACCCTCCAATTATTCCGTTTCCTTTTGTTTTTTTTCATTGTCAACACTTCATATCTGCTTTCTTTTTTCCGGTTTTTCTTTTGAAAAATATTCAGCGAAGCCTGAAAGGCTTTTAAGAAATAGGACGGAGAAGGGATTGAAAAGGCTTTTGATCTAAAAAAGACACCTAACAGTTCAAAGATGTTTTAAATAAATGCTGTTTTAACTTAAGTACGGGAAACAAAAGGCTCTGCCGTACTCAGAGCAATAACAATGAAATATAATATCGTAAATGAGATCAAATTGATCTACACAAGGAAAGGAAATACTGAAAAAAAGGTACTGAACTCTCAGGATGCTACAGATATTTTCCGGGAACATTTTGATGCAGAGCAGATCGACTACAGGGAGTCATTTTACTCGATGTATATGAATCAGGCTAACAAGGTCTTAGGAATACAAAAAATATCAGAATCTGGAATTACCTCTTCTCTTGTTGACATCAGAATTATCATGCAGGGGGCCTTATTATGTAATGCCGTATCAATTATTATAGCCCATAACCATCCTTCCGGCAACCTGACGCCTTCTCGTGAAGACATAAACATTACACAAAAAATAAAGGAGGCTGGATAATTATTAAATATTAACCTGCTTGATCATTGTATAATAACTTCAATAGACTCCTACTCTTTCTCCGATGAAGGTATTTTATAAGAAACTTAAATTTCTGAAAAATAAGAATCCAGAGCCGATTACCGGCCTGGATTCTTGTGGCGTCGCGGAAAGATGATTGCCCTTTAGGGGGCCAACCATCTTTCCGCAAATACTAAACAATACTTCTCAAATTAGATGGTTTTATTTGGAGTGGAAATATATATTTGCAAGCTAAAGAAATTGTATTTATCCGTCTAACTTTTTGTTGTTGAATTGAAATTCAATTTTATTCTCATTTCCAAAACTGTCTGAGAGCCATACCATAAATGATTGTGAAACTTCAGAGGTTGAAGTATAATACAATCTGAACTCTTTCTCATAAAGAGGATAAATATCATTAGGAAAGTAAGGTTGAGTGTTATAATACTGCAGCTTTCCTGCTCCCTCAAACTGAAAATATCGAAGATAATATTTGGTGTCAGCAAAATTACCTTCAGGAATAATTTTGATACGGATCTCCACATACTCATCTTTAGCGATATCCTTAGGAACAGGCATAACCGACACCTTAAAAGGATAATTCTGCTGAATTTCCAAATTATCTTTCTCACATGATTGTACAAATAGTCCAATCACAAATAGTAGCAAGAAACACTTTAGTTGTATTTTAGCTGTATTAATTATATTTTTCATTATTTTTAGAAATTATATCTTATTCCTACCCCCAGCAGAGAGTGAAAATTAACCATTTGACTATTTTTCAAAAAGCGAAGTTGCCCGTTGGCCAGGAAAACTAAATGCTCAGTCAGATAGCTTTCAATAGACAGCTTACCGTTCGTCCCATAAATAAAATTACCTGTAGAGTTAAGCTTTGATCCATCATACAACAATTCATCACCTCTATTAATCTGCTCGTAACCAACAAGACCTCCAATTCCCAGATTAAAATTGACATTTCGCATGAAGTCTCCCCATAGATAAAAACTGTAACCACCACTCAGCAGGAATGTATCTATCGGAATATCGCAGCTAGTGTATTTATAATATTTTCTGCTAAATTCTGTTAGTCCAAAGAAGTAATTACCATTCTTCGAGTAAGAAACAAGCCCCGTACTAAACATATAATTTTGCTTTTCTGGAGATTTTGGAAATACCGAATAGGTAAATTCAACACCAATTTGCTTAGGAATCATCTGTTGAGCAAATATTTTGCTACCCATTATCATCATGAAGATGACCGTTAAAAATATTTTGTGCATCTTACTCCGTTTTAATGGTTAAACTGTTTATCAATCTTGCATGAACAAGATCTTCATTTTCAAGCTGTACTTTCAGATGCCTTCCCCCATTCTTTTCCAGAATTTCAATCTCCAAAACCTGATCTTTTAAGAGTGTAAACTGATCAAGCATATAAATCCCTTTACTGTCTGAATGATCAGCTATTATCCTTTCCGGGAAATAGGTACGAACCTGCTCTAAAATCTTATCCTGAACGACCGTTCGCTTTAAGTTCTTTTTATCGACAATTTTAAAATTGACCCATTCAATAGCATACCCCACATTACTTTGATTCTTAACCTGCAATGTGAAATAAAACTTGCTGTCATTAACGTGCAGTGCTCTGACTGAAAACTCAATTCCATAGCTTTTCGAAGCAATATGCTTAATAGTTCTGTTGCTTTTCCTGTAAAGATTTTCTATAATAAGCTCTGTCAGAGTAGTTGAGCTTCCTTTAAGATCTTCAAATAATACATCAGTAGCATATTGCCTTTCAATACCTCTCTGAAGTTTTACCAAATCATAGCTTAATATATCGGGATAAGAACTGTAAGATGCATCAAAACTATAAAATTTTCCATCCTCAGTAATAACCGAAAAATTGGTTTCCTCTTCAAAATCTCTTACAGCCGATTTAATCCGGAGAACATTTCCGATAGGTTCCGCCTTATTGGCAACTAACAATTCACTACCCAGATCAACATATCGTATGGGTGATGGAAAAATCACATGGCTGGTTTTATTGTAGGTAACTTGTATCCTGAAAGGGTTTAATTTTGCCTGTTCCAAGGAAATATAAGTTGTCACAGAATCCTGCCCAAATGCCTTGCTTACTAATAGAAGTAATAGCATAATGAGAATATAATGACTCTTTTGTGTATTCATTTTTATTTTTTTTGATTAGTTATTTTTGGGTAAGAGGAAGACCTGATGGCCAGCTTTTACAGTTACTTTCAATTGTCTGACTCTCTTCTGAAAATAACCCGACAGTCCCTGTACCACTCCCCTGCTCAGATCAGCTGCAATCTGCTGCCCTGCAGATTGGGTCATCATAATATTGGTGCCTGAAGTCTGGCTCATATTAGCTACAATATCGCTTACCGCATTCTGCTCCGCTGAATAAGGAACATACAATCCCATCTGACCGTCGGTGTCATAAACATTGATTTCTACAGGATAGATATTACCTTGAGATTGAATGGAAGATATTTTTAACTGAAGCCTCCCACCCTGAAATTTGCTTACTGCAATCAGTAAACTCCCAATTGGAATTTCAGCTCGTCCGACTTTCATCGCTTCTGAAAGCCTTATAGATAATGTACTTTCATTGACCAAAGTCTTAGTTTCATAGACCACACCTTTTATTGCGTTTTTTGTTTGAACCGAGTTTTCTGAATCATGTTGACTGTCATAAAATCTATTCTGATTCAAACCTGCGATAAAAGCACTATCCGACCGGTCTCTGTATAATGAGGAAACAACATTGGAACGTACCGGTATTGCTGAAGTCAGTTTAACCTTCTTTTCCGTTGACTTTTCGATTTCTTCTTTTCCTGCTGGTTTTTCCTGCTTTGGCATCGTTGGAAGATACTTAGCAGCCATTTGATACGATTTTTCCATGAGCTCTAACTGGTCGTTCATTCGCAGACCCACAGGAACAGCATGATTTTGCATTGACTCATTCTTTAGCCTTGAAATTTCTTTCCTTAGGTTATTGACCTCCTGATTATCCCGATTATAGAATGAGCTTAAGGTCTGCTGTGCATTTCGATAACTGTTCAGAGCATTCTGATCGGATTGCTGAAGTACACTTTTAGTGGATGTTGAAGAAGGTGGGTTGCTATTATAGTTTACACCGTTCTGGTCATTCCAGTAATCTGATAAAGTTGTTATTGAATTTCTCTTTTCTTCATTCTTTTGCTCTAATAACTGCTGCTCATAAGCCTTTTGCTTATCAGACTGTAATTGACCGTCTTTTGCCTGTGGAATAACTGCATTAAAGCCAGCCTCTTCAATAATGGCATGATCGGATTTGGGCTTAAAGATGAGATAAAAGCAAGATGCACATACAGCAGCCATCAAAAAGTAGATGAAAGGTTTCTTTAATCTTTCCCATTGAGCCTTGGGATGATCATTCACTCCGCTATAATTTTGGGAGAGATCATTTTCTGTCACTCTAATTTTCTCTGAATCTTTCATATTCTATTTTTTAGTGGATGAGTTTACTATTTCATTATGCTTCGATCCTTTTTCGATAGATTTCTTAGAAATGCCGTCAATATGATTGATAGAAATGGTATTACTTCTTTGACCTGTCGAAATACAGATATTCACAATGACGATGACGGCTTTCCTTGTCCCGATGCCAGGCAACGGAATCATTATGATCACGATATAGGTTTAGCAAAACGCCATTGAACTGGCAGCCGAATTCCTTCTCAATTCTTTGTTTTAATGAAAACAATTCAGGAGTCCATGGATTCGTTGGCTTTTTATCTGCTTCAGAATCGTTATACTTTGAATCACCATACCAGGCCGTTAATCTTGGAGTAAGTACCATCTTATCGTACATTTTCTGCGTCCGCTGTTCCCAGGGAGCGGTTTCCAATAATTTGTTTTTAAGCAAGTCAGCTTCTTCCCTATTCAGGAAGTTTTCCTTGTATTCCAAAAGATCTTTTGGAAACTCATATAACTCTTCTGTATTAAATAAGCTCAATTGAGTCATGATCAGTTTATATTAAAATATCTATCTTAGCAATATCCCGTTACTACGGGATTTTTTTCATCATTTGTGTTTTTACTTCCCTTCGGGGAAGTTTTTGATTATGCCCATTTACTCAAAATAGTTTCAATTCCTATCTCCCATTTTTTCTTTGATCTGTTTGATATCGGTTTTAATTTCTGTGATAAAATTTTGAATATGATGTTCTGAAAATTCATCAGGTTCATATTCTTTGGTGTTAATACTACAGGCAAATTCCCAGATCTCTTTAATTTCAGGCAATGGAATTTTATAAGGCTCATAAAATTGATTGTCAGCCTTCACCCATATACCATCTGCTTCATGAAACTGAAACCTTTTGTAACTGATACCATCATTGGTGGTAATGAAAACATACGTTCTGTCCGTTTTCAAATCCGAAAGATTTTCTACATATTTTCCGACGATATAGGTTCCGTTCTTATAGGGGGGCATTGAATCTCCGTCAGCTGGAAATGCCCTGAACTTACCCCCTTTTAAAAAAGGTAATGATATGGTCTCCAGACTTTCTATGTATTCCGGATCTCCATAGCCATTCAAGTAACCCATAGAAGCTTTTTGGGGGATAATCTCAATCTGATTGTTTCCATCCTGATCTACCTTTATAGGCAGAACAATCCTATTTTCAGGAAGCTCCATGAGTTCATCGACAGAAAATTTACTGACATCTACAGTTAGCAATAGATCGATGCTAATGTTATAGAATTTTGAAATTCTAAGCAATATTTCAATAGGAGGTTCTGTTCTTCCATACTCATAGGCGACATATCTGGATCGGGTAAGAATTAATACATCTGCCAGCTCTTGCTGAGTCATATTTTTCTTTCCTCTCAAAAACACGATGTTATCAGAGAATTTTGACATTGTTACAATTTTAGACAACAAAAATACAAAATATGTTTCAAAACGTAACTAATTTTGTCACATGGAAAGAGCAATTGTACATATGGATTTGGATACGTTCTTTGTTTCCTGTGAAAGGCTGAAAAACTCTGAACTGGAGAAAAAGCCTGTCATCATAGGAGGTGGAGACCGTGGTGTAGTGGCGTCCTGCTCTTATGAAACCCGTTTTTTCGGAGTAAGAAGTGCCATGCCGATTAAAATGGCTTTACGGTTATGTCCCGAAGCTAAAGTGATTAAAGGAGATATGGAAATGTATTCCAATATGTCTCATATGGTAACGGAGATTATTCAGGAAAAAGTACCTGTTCTTGAAAAGGCAAGTATCGATGAATTTTATCTGGATCTTTCCGGAATGGATCAGTTTTTTGGATGTTACAAATGGACGCATGAAATAGCGGAAAGCGTGCAGAAAAATACAGGATTACCGATAAGTTTTGCCTTGTCTGCCAATAAAACCGTCTCCAAAATCGGGACGGGAGAATCGAAGCCTATCGGAAGGTTTGAAGTAAAACAGCCTGACATTCAATCATTTTTGAACCCGCTTTCGGTAAAGAAGATCCCTATGGTCGGCGATGTAACCTTTCAGCTACTCTCAAGACTGGGGATCAGAACGATACAGACCCTTTCTGAAATGCCTGTTGATGTGCTTGGACAGCTGATTGGTAAAAACGGAAATGAACTCTGGAAAAAAGCACACGGAATTGATGAAACCCCTGTCGTTCCCTACTCTGAACGAAAATCCATTTCTACAGAAGATACTTTTACTCAGGATACTATAGATATTCAGGGGATTCAAAGTATACTCTCAGGAATGGTTGAAAAACTCTGTTATCAGCTCCGGGCAGAGAAATGGCTGGTATCGGTAGTAGTGGTAAAACTCCGCTATGCCAATTTTGATACGGAAACCAAACAATGCAGAATTCCTTACACCTCAGCTGACCATACCCTGCTCAGGTATGTTTTAGAACTTTTTAAAAAAGTATATACCAGACGTATGAGAATCAGGTTAGTTGGAGTAAAGTTTACCGGACTGGTTCACGGATGCCATCAAATGGATCTCTTTGAAGATACGGAAGAGTTGATATCACTGTATCAGACAATGGATAAAATCAAGAACAGATTTGGAACTTCAAGTGTAGGAAGAGCCTCAGGTTTATTAAAATAAGTATAAGATGTTTCTGAATTGTCATTCTTATCACAGCCTTCGGTATGGGACTATTTCTATTCAAGATCTGGTACAGCAGGCTGTACATTTTAATATTAAAACCTTAGCTCTTACAGATATCAATACCATTACCGGGATCTATGATTTTTATAAACTTTGCCAGGAGTATAATATCAAACCGATTGTCGGAGTGGAAATACGGGTTCAGGATGAACTGTATTATATTTGCCTCGCTAAAAATCAAAAAAGCATTGCAGAAGTTAACAGGCTTTTAACCGCATATAACTGTGAAGGCATTGAAATTCCTAAAGTAAATCCTGATTTCAAAGATACTTTTGTTATTTATCCACTGGAAAATATTCCTGAAAAGTTATCGGATCATGAATTTATTTGGATCAGAAAGGATCAGCTCAACCTTTTAATTCAACCTGAATTGAAACCGTTCATCCATAAAATGGTCATCCTGCATCCCGTTACCTTTACAACTCCTGAAGAATATGAGCTTCATAAAATACTAAGGGCTATCGATCACAATACATTGATCAGTAAACTTACAGAAGCTCGTTACTGTAAAGACAATGAAATGTTTACTGATAAAAAAAAGCTTCTGTCTCAATTTAAAAATTTTACTCAAATCATTGAGAATACAAAATATATTGTTAATTGCTGCCACTTTGATTTTGACTTTTCAATCCCTAAAAACAAAAAGCATTTCACTGATAGCAGGGAAAATGATTTTGAGCTTTTAAAGAAGTTAGCGTATGAGGGCCTTTCAAAAAGATACTCCGAAGACAATCTACAGGCAAAAGAAAGGGTGGATAAAGAATTAGCGGTTATTGATCAGCTTAATTTCTGTGCTTATTTTCTAATCACCTGGGATATTATCCAATACAGCAATCGAATGGGATTTATGCATGTAGGAAGAGGCAGTGGAGCCAATTCCATTGTCAGCTATTGTATCGGTATTACTGATATATGCCCTCTGGAACTGGATCTCTATTTTGAGAGGTTTTTAAACCTCAACCGTAAAACACCTCCGGATTTTGACATAGACTGGAGCTGGCAGGCCAGGGATATTATCCTGGAATATATTTTTGATAAATATGGTAAAGACCATGTTGCTTTCTGCGGAACCAATGTTGAATTTAAATATCGCTCTATTTTTCGGGAAGTAGGAAAAGTATTCGGACTTCCGAAAGAGGAACTTGATAATCTGGCAACAAAGCCTATCCAAGAACATGATAATAATTCGGTATCCCGACAGGTTCATTACTATGGAAAACTCTTAGAAAAATTTCCTAACCAGAGAAGCATGCACTCCTGCGGTATTCTGATCTCAGAAGAACCTATCATCAATTATTCAGCATTGGAAATGCCTCCCAAAGGTTTTCCGATTGTACAGTTCGATATGTACACTGCTGAAGAGATTGGCCTTGAAAAATTTGATATTCTCTCACAAAGAGGGTTAGGTACCATTAACGACACGGTAAAGCTGGTAAAGGAAAAAAGAGGAATTGATATCGATATATGGGATACATCTCTCTCAAAAGACGAAGCCAGATGCAATGAATTCTTAAGTTCCGGAAAAACCATCGGTTGTTTTTATATTGAATCACCAGCCATGAGAGGATTACTCAGAAGACTGAAATGTGACAATTACAAAGTATTGGTAGCGGCCTCTTCCATTATCAGACCCGGAGTGGCTCAAAGCGGAATGATGCGGGAATATATTTTCAGGCATAATAATCCCACAAAATTTGAGTATTTCCATGAGGTTTTTGAAAAAGAACTGGGGGAAACCTATGGTATCATGGTCTACCAGGAGGATGTTATTAAAATTGCACTGCATTTCGGTGGATTATCAGCTCCTGATGGTGATGTCCTGAGAAGAGCAATGAGTGGTAAAGGCAGATCTTTATCTGCATTACAAAAAGTAAAAGATAACTTCTTTAAATCCTGTAAAAGATTAGGACACCCCGAAAAGTTATCTATGGAAGTATACCGGCAGATCGAATCTTTTGCAGGATACTCATTCTGTAAAGCACATTCTGCTTCCTATGCCGTAGAAAGCTACCAGAGCTTATATCTGAAAGTCTACTTCCCTATTGAGTTTATGGTTTCAGCCATCAATAATGGCGGAGGATTCTACAGAACCGAAGTCTATATTCATGAAGCCCGGATGTCCGGAGCTTCAATCCATAATCCTTGTGTTAATTTAAGTGAGTATCAGACGACTGTTTATGATTCTGATATTTATTTAGGATTGATGCATATTGAAAGGCTGGAAACAAGATTAGCGCAGCTGATTCCTGAAGAAAGAACTCAGAATGGTGAGTATACTTCCCTGGAAAACTTTGTTAAAAGAATTCCTATTGGTATTGAAACACTGCAAATTTTAATCTTTATAGGAGCATTCCGTTTTACCGGAAAGCAGAAGCATGAACTTTTGATCGAATCAAGATTTCTGTTAGAAAATACTAAAGTTGCTTTCAGACACCTGACCTTACTGGAAGAACCTCAGAAAGATTATCAGCTTCCCACTATAGAAAGAAACAAGTTTGAAGATGCTTTTGATGAAATAGAAATATTAGGCTTTCCGGTTTCATTCAGTCCTTTTGATTTATTACAGACCCGATACAGAGGTTCCGTTTTAGTAAAAGATTTATTGAAGTTTCATAAACAACAGGTTAAAATGCTGGCCTATCTGATTTCAAGAAAGCATGTACCTACCAAAAAAGGAACGATGTACTTTGGAACCTGGATTGATGCTGAAGGAGAATACTTTGATACCGCTCACTTTCCAAACTGCCTTGAAGAATATCCTTTTCAGGGTGGTGGCTGCTATCTATTATTGGGAACGGTAGAAGTAGATTTTCACTTTCCTACTGTTACTATTCATAAAATGGCTAAAATGCCTTTTATTCCTGATCCAAGATATTCTATGGATAAAGAAAAGTCCTTGGAAGCTCAACGTAATCTACATGAAGATGTTAGTATGACCTGGCGAAAGCCTTATCCTCAGGAACATGAAATAAGGCTACCAAGGCAGAAGATGTTTTAAGAGAATTAAATTATTAGAAATACAGTTGCCAAATATATTCATATTGCAATAAAACACGTAGCTTAAATATTTTAATTTATAAACAACAGAAATAAAAACGTATATTTAACCATCTTTTCAATCATGTACAAAGAAAATAATACTTACATTTTAGCAATATATGATAAAATTTGGAGAGCCTTGACTTGTTGTTGCTATTTATTCATGTATAAAAATTTTAAATTTTACGCCATAAATTTAAACCATTTTTCAGCAGATCTATTGATATTTTACAAAATAAGAATGAGCTCGATTTTATATCGAACCCATTCTTAATATTCGGTGATTAAAATTCTATTTAGATTCCTCTTATGACTCTTTCTTTAAAAGCTCTTAGTAAATTAAAACTATTATTGAGTAATTGTCTAAAAAAATTTTAATTCTAATAATTTAAGAGTGATGAAACTCTTTTTGCTTTTAAATTTTTAATACTTCAGGTTCGCTCAGGAAAATTTTAGTTTCAACACGATTGACAGATTCAGCCTTACCTGCTTCCGAAGTTAATTCCCCATTCGTTAAACCATTATTGCCTTTTCCATCATTATTTATTCCCGAGGCAGGAAAATAATGGAAATAATGACCTTCAATTGTTGTGTAAAAATTTGCCCAACAGTCTCCGCGAAGAGACATAGGAACAGAATAGTTTACTGTGGATCTACTTATTTTTGTTACAATGGCAACCTTTATTCTAGAGTGAGCTGGCACTGATACTTCTATTTCATCTTCAATAGTTTTTTCGGTGGATGTATTAGTACCATTCGTAGTTTCTCCACCAACTGTTACCGACGTACTCACTTCAACATCAGCTATAGGAATTCCAATTGAACATGTTGCATTTACCGAAAGAGATCCGCTTATTGTACGCTGCCAAGACGTTTGATAGCCTTGTTTATATGTATATTTTTTTTTAATGATAGCATCCTTATTGGTATTATTTTCCACATAAGTTGTATAAACTTCATCTGGCATTTGTAAATTATCATCTATCACTTTTATTGATGGTTTCCCCAGAAGGACATAAGCATCTCCGTCGGGTTGCTTAGAAACACCACCTACCTTAAGACCTGGATTAAAATTAAGTCCATCTGCAAGTATACCCTTAAACATGAACTTTTCCTTAATTCTTCTTGAATCATTTACATTGTAACCTAATTGATCTAAGTGATCAGCAGTTAATTTAAATCTTTGTTCAGTAAAAGTTGTAGTGTTATTTTGCGAGGTGGAATACTCATTCGTATTTTTTGATATAAAGGGAGATTTAGCATTTTTAACTAATTTCCACCCGGATTTTAGCAAGTCTTCTTCAGTAACTTTAAAACTTTTTAGTTCTGATTCAACACCTTCGGATACTAAAGCAGGTTTCATATTATCGTTACTTTCATTTTCCGCACAAGACGAAACATAAAATACAATGAGAAAACTCACGCTAATTGTTTTAAGGGTACTTGTAATCTTAATTTTGCTGTTCATAATATTTTTTAAAAATTTGTCAGGCAAATGTAGATTACCGTTTCTAAAAATGCAACTATGTTGCAAAATTATAATCAAACTTTAATACGTCTCTAATATGTTTTTAATGTAAGCTATACAAAAGCACGAATCTCGACTCTGTCTGCTAATAAAAAGGGGATGACTAAGAATTCCATCATCCATTTATTTCTTATTTAATGAAACGAAATATGGACCCCACTGAGAGGATTTTAAGTATATTAGAGATGAGAAATTATTGGACCAAGGAGTGTCATCTATTGGTGGGAACTTTAGCGATGTACAATCAAAAAGCTTATAGTATAGCTTTCCATTAATGGTATAATAAGGAAGCTTTTATCAGTATGTAGCTCTGTAATAATTTTGAGCATATTTTTCAACATCCCTGCGATCCAAGACCTGCTCACCATCTATTTCTGTACATCTGGACTGATTCTTGATTATTTAGTCTTTTAATATACAATTTTTACCATGACCCTCTCACCCAATCTACAAATTCTGTTCTTCCGATACTTCTATAGAAATTGTATGATTGTTGGTGGTGTAAAAATTAAACAACAGAAACCATTAAAGTCATTACTTTTTGTAGTAATGAAAAGATTTAATTTTTTTAGTCGATTTGCTCATAAATTTGCAAACAGCGTTGAAACCAAATAATATAATCAATTGATAAACAATTGTTTACTTTTAGGTTGAAATAAAATTCAAAAGAAGGTTTATACAATTACATTTGCCTTCCTTAGTATCGTCCTTTAGTAGTACTTTAAATTTCATTAGAATCTAACTCTTTATAATAAAGTAAATATTTATCAAATCTGATATCTGTAATATTCAGCATCAGCAATCAAATAAATAAAACTATCTTCCGTCTGTGTAATGTAATAATATAATCTTCTGTCATCTTCTTTATAGTTCTGATTTAAAGATTGCAGTAAAAATAGTATACCTATACCCCTTATCTTTCAGGAAATCTATTTAAAAGAACGTGTTTGGGTTTATAATACAAAAAGACCATATTTAAGTCTTAAAATGCAAACTCCGGATATAGTGTATAAAAAATCCGAAGAAAAAAATTTCTCCGGATTTATCTATGGATGCCTGATCTCCCGGGTTCATTATGGGGAGTGCCTCCCAGGAGTTGTTTTTCTTATTCCATTGCTGTCACATCCAGTTTCCCTTTTCAATCTTAGAGAACGGGATTTTAAGATAATGTTTATCGCCTGTCCCGGATTTTTCGATCAGGTTTTCCGGAAGGACGGGACCGGTAAAAATTTAGACTTCCATAAGTTTTTTTACCATCTTTTCCATTTTTGCTTCTCTCTGCTCTTTAGGAACATCTTTCATTAGCTTTTTCATAATCTTGGAAAATAAATAGGAAAAGGAATCTTCTTCAACAACGATCATATCATTTTCCACATCATCACCTCCTGTAAACTCTCCTATATATTCAAAAGTATTGAGATCATTACTTCCCAGTGGGATCCAATAAAAGTTAGTATCGGCTATAGACCCGTCAAAACTATCTACTTTACTTGAAAACTCATCCCCTTTTTTTACAGGGAAACTAAAAGTCCCACCACTGCAAGCAAAAAATTTGCCTTTACGGTAGTTTGTAACATATCCAATACCCATCAAAATCTTTTCGACATAGCCCGAAATAACTGTCATTCCTATTACACTTCTTGGCCAAACTTTTCCTATAAAAACACCATCAGTGTTGGCTTTCCATCTCTCGTTTTTTCCCATTTCAATTGCTTTTCCAAACATCTTTACCTGCCCTTTTTCTATAATAAGTCCGGAAGCTTTGATGATTCCCTCCACATCAAGTTTTTCTGTAGGGCTTGTAGTTCCGACACCAACTTTTCCATCTTGTTTTATTATCATATCAGTCGCCGTTTCAGTAGCTCCGGTTGTAAATCTTAAGCCTCTGTGAGAAATTATCCTGCCAGGATTATTATCCGAACTTAATACTTGCAGCTCTCCAATTTGCGCTCTCCCATTGAGCAAACTACTTCCTTCTACATGTAACTTTTTTGCGGGGCTATTTGTTCCAATGCCTATCCTGTTGTTTTTCGCATCCACGGAGAATGTAGTTCCGTCCACGGAGAATGCATTAATAGCTGAACCTTTAAAGGCCAATGTATTGGTATTTTGTGTAACAGTACGATTGCCTGTAAGGGTTCCGTCATTTTTATAAATATTGGTATCTACAGTTTTTTCCGGAAGACTTTTCCATGTTCCGACACCACTGGCATCTGACGTTAAAACCTTGTCTGTACCTTGTGTTCCATCTACAATTCTTAGCGCTCCTCTGGTTGATGAGTTCACATGTAATACATTCGTTGGCGTTATTGTTCCAATTCCCACTTTCCCACCTTCTTCGTCTGTTAGGTACATTAACTCATTAGAAACTAATCCTACACTGAAAGAAAGATAACGAGTACCTGATGCTGTTGATGTAGCAGTATCACCAAAGTTAATGCGGGAAACAGGTCCTGGATATCGTGATGAAGACGATTTCATATTAATCCCCCAATTAGCGTTACGATTACCATAACCATATCCATCCTCACCTATATTAATATCTAAGGCATTTGTACTAAAAGATGATCTTACAGCATTCAGATACTGACCTCCTTCTACATGTAATTTTGTTGTGGGACTATTTGTTCCAATGCCTATCCTGTTGTTTTTCGCATCCACGGAGAATGTAGTTCCGTCTACCGAGAATATGTTTTCTGTAGACCCTATCCATTTCAATTGTTGGTCAGGCTCAATTTTCACTGTCCTTATACTTGAAATCGCTCCGTCGGTAGTGTAAATATTATTGTTATCTTTTCCTCCTTTTACAATCACCATTAAAGAAAGATCCCTTCTTTTGGTTTCTCCGTTCACTACCTGAGTTGCTGTTAAAACGAAAATTGTATTTTGAGTAAGAGGTGGAGAAGTCCATGTTCGTTGTTTGGAAACATCCAACGGCGGATTCCAGGGCTCATTGCTGGAATAAAGCAGATAGCCTGCATTGTCTGAACCTATCCATTTCAGAATTGCTTTTCCATGTAACTCAACGACAGGTTTTTCGGCAATGAAGTTTTCAAAATAAAAATCCTTAACGAAGGATGAGGTACCGATAGGCAGTTCTACAATGGATTTTATAAGACTGCCTGATGTTCCGTAGCTTTCTTCCTTTACTGTAATTACCGTTGATTGTACTTCAGGATTAACAGGCAGGTTGTAGATGTTGAATACAATTCCTTCTTTTTCTATCCGCTCTCTGTCTTTACCTCCCACAGGCGACGCCTGATACAAACCCGGGCTAAGGCGGATAAACTGCCACTTACTATCATCGCTTACTGAAAATGATGAAGCTTCATCTGAAGAGGAAATATCAGTTTCACTATTTCCGAGGGAAAGAATGAAATAAAGTTTACTTACCGCTACCGCATCTGTGCTTTTCGGCGTTACCCTTATTTGAAATGAAGCATACAGTTCGGCACCTTCACCCGGCTGCGGGCTGATCAAAACAGGACTGGGATCAGTAGATAACTGATAATTTAAAAGGGATTCTGTAAAAACAGAAGTTTTCTTTTTATCCATAATATATTATTTTAAAGTGTATAAAAGAGTTAATTTTATTGTCTATTCCTTATCGGAAACATCTTTACTGTAAAAATGAAGATAGCCTTCTCTGTAGATCAGAGGAGCATTATCTATGGATGCCTGATCTCCCGGGTTCATTATGGGGAATGCCTCCCAGGCTTTGTTTTTCTTATTCCATTGCTGCCACATCCAGTTTCCTTGTTCAATCTTAGAGAATGGGATCTTAAGATAATGTTTAACGCCTGTCCCAGACTCTTCGATCAGGCTTTCAGGAAGTACAGGACCGGTAGAAAATGACACTTCCATATTTTCAAAAACAGAACCTATAAATTGTTCTGAAATCTGGTATTCAGCAGCGGGTAATATGCCGGTTTTTATAGTTACAGGCAGCCTTGGATGCATTAATAAAGACACTAAAACCCCATTTTTATTATCCAGTGGCAAAGAAACCGAATCCCCATTTCCAATAGGTTTGATATATTCTGAAACAGTATCCAGCACAGCGTCTGTATAGAAGGTATCATAGTCTTTCTCCAGAAAATAGCCGAAAAGAGCATCATTTGCTTTTTCTTTACTTCCGATTCTTGCGGGAAATGTAATACCTTCAAGATGATTCTGCGCCTTCTTGAATGTATATTTCCATGAAGGATCTTTGATATTCGTTCCATAGAGTTCCAATTGGAGTTTTACCCTGACAAGAGCAATAGGAAGCCCCGAAATATAGGGGAATTTACTGTCCGGCATTGGTTGGTCTCCATCAGCCATTGTGTTCCCTTTATCGATGGATTCAAGAAGCAGCTTATACGCAGAAACACCACGACGGAGAATTCCCTTCAGAAGTAATCCCATATGTTCCAGTTCCGGTACTTTAACAATATCATCAACGGTTTTGTATGGACTTCCGGGGGCCGCCGCCCATACAACTTCCGGAGAGGTAGTTATATGTAAATTTCCTAAAAGAGCTCCGGAATGATGGTAACAAGCAATATTTTCATCAAGAAAATTATGCAGCAGGAAACCGCAAACAGGATTCGCCAGATGGGTCTGCTCCACTATGGCATGATCATCTTTACATGATATTTGGTGAATATCTAGTCTACAAGGCTGCAACATCCTGGGCTGCAATTGGCAGAAGGTATATCCCTTATCAAAAACAGGCATTTCCGGTTTAAGCCCAGGGGACAAAATGATCTGATGATCCATTGGCCTGTCTTGGGTAATGAGTTCACAAACCTGCCCAAAAGTATCAATAATATGTAATCTTCTAATATAAAACTGACCGGCACGGTACGGAAGAAATACCGAGTCTTTACTATTATACATTATTCCTCCATCAGGGGTGCTATTGACCTGGTCCCCCAGTAAAGCTGACAAAGTATACCCCGGAAAATATTGCTTGGTATCATAAGCATGTGATAGCCCCGGGCCATGAGTTCTTTGTGTGAAAAAATCAGTTAGCCCAGACATTGAAGCTGTTAATAGATCATCTGCAGATGATAGACTATTATAGAAATCTGTCAATAATTGTACTTCATCCTTATTCGGATTGTGCTCCATCATTTGTTTTACCCGGGATCTGAAAGTAAATCCGGATAAAGGAAGAAGGTTTGAGGTTGTTTTAAATTCTTTGGGATATATTTTCTGATCAGGCTTTTCTCCTTCCCAGTAAAAATTTTTCCCATCAAATTTCCATACGGACTTTCCGTTTTTCCCTTTAAAGAAAGGATACCAGGCGATATGCCACTGGGCCATTACGGGACGCCAGGGTTGTGACCACCCCGGGGTGGTATATTCGGGGACATGTCCCTTGTAATCTTTACGTTCCGAGATTGCGGTCTCCAGTCTTTTTATAAACGCCGGATCACTATTTTTATAAACTTCTTTTGCAATAGCTGTTGCCATTGACGGATCCAGCAGGATATATTCTTCTAATGCAAATAGCGGCTGCAAATCTTTTACTAAAGTCAATACATCTGATATCTTTATATTTTTCCCGTCAAAACTAAATGACTGCAGGTGGTGCTCTTTAAACCTTACCTGTAAAGGGCGGTCTATCGACAAAGGTTCTTTATTATTTAATCCATGAAAGAACATAACCGGTTCACTCACAGCTCTAAAAAGGCTGCGGCTATGCCTTTTCAGCTGTTGCTTCGCATCAAGTCCCTTCTCTCTTGCAAAAGCCAGAATACTGATCTCCAATTCTTCTTCCGTCTTTCCAAAAGGAATTTTTTTCTGAAGACTAATAAGAGTATCCATCTGTAACTTTACACGGTAAATTAAACTTTCGTTATTCTTAGGATCCAAGGCTTGTTTGAACTGCCCGGAAGAGGTTCCATCAGGATATGGATCTATCTGGTTGGCTTCAATATATTTTGATTTCCACCAGGTTTCGTACAATTCTTTTCTTAAATATTCCAGATTCCGGGATTCTTTGTCATATTGGTCCTGATCTCTGTTAAGCTGTGGCAGCCATTCGGGAGTTACTTTGTTGTTGTTTTTATGGGTGTTTTTTTCGTTAAAAGAAATGTTCTCTTCTGGAATATCCTCAATCCGCCAATAATAACTTCCGTTATATGAAGTAAAATGATAGTCTTCTTTTTCTTTTTCCAGCGCTTCAGCCCCATCAAGGTCATTGTAATAATGCAGCAGGCCTCTCTGCCAGGCAGGAAGCAAAGCATTATAAATCTCTGAATCTCCGGACTGATAAGACTGGAGGGTGTCCATAGCGTCTGCTGTAGTTTCGCCCAATACTATTTTTACACTGTCCGGATTCGGAATATGGCTGGTGGCAGCAACTCCATGAAGATCCCACACAACATTATTAACTGATCCTGAAAAAGCTCCTTTATTGGCTTCCAGTGAACTTTTTTCCGGCAGTTTCCAATTCATATTTTGCAGAAACTCTTCAAATGGTAATTTTTTTTCGATCCAACTGGAAACGATATCATTCTGAGAGTGAGAGTATTCTCCCAAAATAATGTAGGTGAGAAGATCTTGGTCATCTACATGATCAAGAGGATCAAACAGTGAAAATACATTCTCACTGTAAGGTTGAAATGTGGCAAACAAATCATTGCCTGGTCCCATCGCAGTTAAAAAATTGTGCTTTTCCTGTGTATACTCTTCCGGAACAGCCTCGTTTGCTTCTTTTAACTCCCCTATTTTAGTTGCTTTTATAACAGAACCATGAGGATCTAAAAAATCTGCTCCTCCGAATTTGGGGTCATTATTACCAATAACATCACTATTAATTCTCCAATAATGAGCTTTTCTGGCGGTAAGGGGACCGCTTATTCTGCAAATAACCCATCTATTAGGGACTAAAGGAAATTTCAGTTGTCCGTTTTTGTCTACTTCACCATTCATTAATTTCTCCGGCAGATCCCAATGGACAATTACCCCGGTCCCCCGAAATGGCTTACCTGCATTGAAAGCAGGAGGCATTGGATTTTGCAAATATTTCTCAAAAACAGAATAATTAAAATAATTTCTTCTGATATGGACTTCCCGGTTATTTAAAACGTTTTTATTCACTACAAAAGCGTCAACCTTAATGGGAATATGTAAAGTTTCATATACCATGATGATAGAGGGTTTTAAATGTTAAATTGATGATTGAAAAATCATTTTCCTGGTATGTTTCTTGAGCTGAATCGCTAATTGGGCTCCGTTAATTAATGATGAGACATTAAGGGGCTTACCAATCTCCGAAGCAAGTGTAACTCCTTCTGCCCCTTCAGCATATATATTGATGACATTATTCATTTTTCCCTCTGCATCCTTCCTCAAAAATTTCGAAAAATGATCATCCGGAAAATTCTTTCCCAATGGTTTTCCAAAAGGAATATCCTTTGAAATATTGCTTAGCTCAATTTTCCCGGCATCAGTAAGGCCATACAGCCAATTTTGATTGGGGTAAGTGACACTCACATGATCAGGCACCTGATCCCATAAAACAATAATAACATCAGACGAAAGCTTATCCATTCTGAGTGGTTGGATCACTTTCCCATTTTTCAGTTTTGCTTCGATTACCGGGGCCTTGGCCTGTGAGACAAGTGAAGAGCGGATAAGCAAGCCGCATGTAGGAATGCCCGGAATCTGAGACATTATTTTTTTCACACTGAAAAATTGCGGTCTTACTCCTGAAGTTTTAAACCAGATGGTCTCATCAATGACCTTGTTGAGTATTGTCCTTATCGCTTTATCAACACTGCTGTGTACTCCTAACTGACGAGCGCCTTCCATCAACATTGTGAGCCATCCCTTGTCTACATAAAAAAAACGCGTGGATTCTACCGGCAGCATGCGTTGATCAGGAACCAGATATTGGAATGGTACATTATAAAGTAAGGCCGTTTTTGCAAGCCATTCCGCAATGGCATCCAGAGTTTCTTTGATCTCACTTTTAATAACGTCCTGCAATATTTCATTATCCAGAAACTCTACAACATCTTCTGTAGTAAAAGGAGCTTTTGAATTTTCATCAGTTTTTTGGGGTAAAGAATTGTCTTGGAAAGGAGCTTTTAAATTGTCAAAAGATTCTTGTAAGAGTCCATTCCTAAGCTGTTTTATAAAAGCCTCTTTGCCTAACTCATTCTTTAATAAACTGATTTTTTTTTCTTGATCTGAAAATATTTTTAACCGGGAGCGTTGCAGAAGCTGTATAGAAAGCTTTTGAGTTTTCCGGGCTAAAATCTGAAGATGATCAGTATATAGCGGATCACTTAATCCCATCAATCGGCCCAATGTCCAGGCTGCTGCATAAGAATGATCAAAAATTCCTTCTTTTTGAAGGTAAATTTTGGCACTGTCACTATTATAACAGGGCAAAAGATCTTTAGGAAGTTTTCTGTATGCTCCAGCACAAAGAGGCCCTCTGTACCATGCAAACGTTTTACTTCCATCCCTCATCTCGGAGCTTATGGCGGTATAGCCTTCCAATATCTTTTTGGCTGTATCGGATCCGTTATCCGCTACAGGAATTCTAAGAAGATTCGACTGATTCGACACTTTACTATATTCCGCATTAACGGGCAATACATGATGAGAAATTTCTGAAATGGCTGTAAAGCTCCAGTTAGCCAATACAATGAGCTGTAAAAAATCATTATCTTTCAGGTCTTTAAAATTATTTTCTAATGGGTTTTCCCAACCTTCTAAAGAAACAAGAAAAGCATAATTGCGAACTCCATTGGCAGAAGTCTCAGCAGGCATTACGGTCATTCTATTGGAAAGAATAACAGCATACGTATGGTCAGCAGTTCCGTTTTCCAGCACCTGGTTTTCAGGATTAACCGTACGGACATGGGCTAATAGTGGAAGCTCTTCCACACGGGGAAGAATGCTTCGGGCGGAATGTACCGGGATGCGTATTGTGTTGATAGAGTCTGTTCCAAGATCTGATAATGCTATATCCGGTTTATGAATTTGTTCTTCTTTTTTTAAAAAATCGGCAGCTGTATAATGCATCACAGGAGAATGGGTCTGATATTTCCAGTATAGTTCTTCCTCTGTAAAAACCAATAATGCCATCCATGGAGCAGAAGAAATTTTTGTTTTTAATTTTCGCTCCCAGGGAAGCTGAGGATTATTCAGAACAATACTGGGAATAATATATTGAAAATGATCTACTTCATTCATGCCAGGTGACATAGCATGAATTTCTGCAGGATCAATAACAACCTGTGGGGCATTTACAACTAATTGCTGGCCGGAATCAATTGTTTCATGAGGGCCAAGTGTCAAAGCAGCCTTCAGTGTATATGTTCCGGCTGCCAGACTGGGAATTTCATTTTCATAGAAAATAACTTTATCGGTAGCCGGGAGTGTTCTTTTTTTCATTTTTAAGTCATTATGGGTTAAATAATTATGAGTGGAAAATCTCTTAATAGAGTTGATGCATTTTTTGCATAGGTGTCCATCTTTTCATTTTCAGCCTGTATAGACAGGAATTGTTTTAAATCATTAAATAAAGCGTTACGCTTTAGATCAACAGTATGAGAGGCTATTTCGGATTTTATAATAGAAATAACAGTTTCAGATGTTTTAGCAGATGCCTCCATTGGATCAAGGTTTTTAAGAGGCATTATCCCTTCAAACGGATCTGGATATACATTATAGATAGTATCATAAATTCCTACTGTCTCATTATTTTCATAAGGCGATTCAATATCATATCCTGTGAGCTGTTTTTTAAGAAGCTGCTCATCTCCTTGTTCAATATGTCCAACATATTTTCCCCACAATGCTTTAGGAACATTCTGATAACTGGGGGTAATTGTCCATTGATCTGATACCAGATTCCCCGATTGATCCCTTATCTCTAGGTTACAGATGAAATCGAAGGAAGGAGTCCCGGATTCATCTCCCATTGGTCTTACATAGATTTTGGAGTTGGTCTCCAAAGGTTCTTCATTGATCAATAATTTTGAGCAAGGTATAGAAGCAATGAGTTGAATCCGGCATCCTGAAACTCTAGTATGAATTGCTTCGGAAGAAGATTTTTCAACATTCTTATCAGAGGCTATTATTCCCTCTTTAGGAATAAATTTCAGAAGATCCTTCTTAGGAGGTAAAAGGGTCTCAGCAAATTCTTTCCAAGGTAAAGGTTTTGAACTTGTCTTATCAGGGCCAATGTCTACATTTATTTTTACCTTCCAGATGTGGACTGTAAGCCTGGCTCCGGTTTTAGGTCCATATAAGTTAAGATCAACTCCAAATTCCCCTGAGAAAGTATGATGAATGAACCATAGATTCAAGCGATAGGAAGCTCCTACCGTTACCCCAATGCTCACATCAAAATGGAACGGATGCCAATACATCAGAAAATCTGTCCAAGCTTTAAGCCATGCTTTAAAGTCGCCTTTATGATAATTCACATTCAGCATCCCTCCTGCCATAATTGCAGCAGGAGTAATGGCAAAATAGGAGCTTCCGGAAATTGAAGTATAATTATCCGGAAGCCAGTTTATACCTACCCGGGGTACTTCAGGATAGTATTTTGGAGGCTTAAACTGAGAGTGGTATCCTCCGATTGTAAGCACAAAATCACCGGCATATGGACTTGGAGCAAACCATGTATAAAATGCAAACCCGCCTGTAATTTTACAATTAGGATCCAGAATGTATGAATTTGAGCTTTGCTGAGCTCTTAATCCGGCAGATCCTTTTTCAACGTCTATGATCAATTCAATTTGAAGCTCAACAAATGCAAAGGTTTTGGGACCAACAGTCGGAAACTTTCCTCTGCTGAGTCCTATAAGTGCCAGTTTAAAACTGTTACCAAACTCACCGATAAGGAGAGCATTGGTCGTGATCAGTTCAAAAGATGTAAACATAATGCCCAGCGCAAGCCAGTATTGTCCTGCTTCATGAGACAGCCATGGCTTCCCGCCGTTAATACCAAAGAGATTACGCAATACTTCAGCAGGAGATTGAGAACCTACAAGGGAATCCTTTGAGTCCGGAGAACCTGCATACGCAACAAAGGGAAACTGATATACTTCATCAATCTGGGGCAGGCGAAGTCTTGAATTATATCCGAATCCACCTGAAAGTCCTGTTACCATAAAGAAAGGAACCCCACCCAACGTTCCCGTAAATTGGACGAACAAAAACATGGAGGGGATGGTCTTAGTATGACTGGTATCTTTATAGATGTTGGCATAGCTACCCCAAGCTGATAAAGAATAATCCATCATTTTTATAATGGCCCCGCCTGCATATTCCCATTCTACCTGATCTTCAACTTTATGGGAAACTTTTAAAAGCGATCCGCCAATATCCAGCCCTGGTCCCTTGAATTCTATTCCTAATCCCTCAATTTCAAATTTTGGATGGAATCCTGATAAAGGAACTCCCAGAGAAGCTCCTATAAGATCAATCTTAAGACTGCCCGCATTAAGAGAACAATCCAATGCCAGCCAGATTTTACCCTCATTGTATTTTATTCCAACCCTGCGGAATGATAACGGGCCTATTGACTTTTGAATGGTGATCCAGAAACTACCATCCGACTGGTCAGGAGGAGCAGCATGAACTGGTTTTGAAGTATCACCTTCAGGAATCCCTAGCTGGCCACTTTTATCAGAAGGCATCCCTGAATCGGAAGTTCCTCCCAATCCAGCCATAATAGGAATAATATACCCAGCAACATCAAGGTTAAGAGAAATTCCTATGGAAGAGGTCATTCCGTCATTGGGAAAAGATGGATACTTCCCCTTTAATTGGTTTTCTAACAATGAAACATAATCTTTTAACGGGATCGCTTCTGATGAAGTAAACTGTCGGGAAGTGATAAAAACTTCAATCTCATTAATTTGTAATGTATGGAGGGCAGACAATACTTTTCCCACTAACGGAAGCCGGGTAAGGTCTAATTGTTTGTCAATATGAACCCCTGCAAAAAGGGCAGGATTTGGTTTCTCCTGTGGTTTAAAAACAACAAGATCGGCCGTTCCATAGTTGATAGAATGAGCTCCCATTGCGAAACTCTTATCTGTGAAATCATAGATAATCCCCACTTTATTTAAAGCAATATCTAATTCCGAAGGAATTCCCAATGGACCATATCCCATTAAAGACGGAAGATAATCCAAGCCAAGAATTTGATTTTCGCTTTCTACATCGCAGAATATAATAGTTTGTTCTGGTATTTTTTCATTGGTAATTTCTCCATAAATTGTAATATCACCCAATATGAAAGCTACCTGCACATCATATGTACCTTCTGCAAAATTCACATGAAGATAAACCTCAAAATCAATGATCTTATCTCCTGCTAAAATGGTACTCGATAACGTAAACGTTCCACTATTGGTGGGATGTTGATAACTGAACGCCATAGATTTTAGCTTAAACTCCTTTAACGAAGCTTTAATATGATCAGGAAGAGGAGATCCCCCAAAAGAAATAATGATAATTTCCAGCCATTCTGGTACAGTCAGTTTCTGTTCTGTTTTAAGCATCATACTTAAGTTAGGACCGGGAAGTTCTATCAGCCCTAAAAATAAAAGTTCCTTATCTCCTGATTTCATTTTCAGCCCGCCCCTGAGTTCTATTATATGAATAGGCTTATCCAGAGGGTTTAGCAACAGCCAATCTAAAGTAATGTCGATTACAGTTAAATGTTCTGAAATATGCCATTGATCAAGGGTTCCTGTTTGTAAGCGCAACAAAGAAAGATAAGTCTCCGTCTTCAAATCAAACTCAAATGAGAATGACTTAAAACCTACCATTTCAAAAAATGTTTCAAAGGGAGTATTCTTAATAATTTTATCCACTTCTTCCCGATTTCCTGACATCCATTTAGCCAAATTGGCCAGTGAAGTACTTATATTGTTTTCAGCAGGTCTTACGGAAACACCAATCTTATCGGGTGCATAATCACCGGGAAGTGCATACAGAAAGGTGTCAATAGAACCAGGTACTCCGTCCAAAATTGTTGACCCTTTTAAAGAGAATTCAGTCCATGGCTCTGGTTCTTCTAACCACGGGTATTTACCTCTATCCTCTTCCAACCACATTTGATTGACCTCCAGAGAAAAATTGTTAACTTTTAGCTTCACTAAATCGAATTCCGGTAAGGAAAGCGGAGCATAAAACAAAGATTTAACTTTATTTTTGGTGGGGTAAATCTTGCCTTGTAAGACCCCATTTGCAGGAGTTCCATTAAAAGCTGTGATAATATTTTTATAAACACCAAGAATTCCATTCCAAGTATAATCTGCCGAGAATCCAAGCTCCCTGGATGGGTCTGCATTAGCATCGTCATATTGAAATACCAGCTTTTGATTGGATAGAGAAAGGTTATTAATCATATTAACATCCAACTCCGGGAAACTGTCTCCAAACTCCCATTCAATAGCAGCACTTTCTATATATTTTGTTCTTAGCTCTATAGATAAAATTAAATGAACAATAGACTCTTTTTCATGGAGTTCTACTGTAGCCCTGCGTTCATTTAAAGACAGAAAGGTATCGTCCGCAGAATCAGGCACCCCTGCAATAAAAGATACCTTGCCATCCTTAATATCAGGAATTGAAGATACAGAGAGAATAATGTTTCCTTTAGACCTACGCAAAACTTCCTTAACTAAAGATGAGAAAAGGAAACCCTGATTCCACAAACTGTCAGCAAGGATTATTTTCCCTGTGTTAGCAGCTTGTTTTTGTAATTCTATAATTATTTGGGATAAATTCATTATTATAAATGTTTATGAATTAAGTTATTCAGATAATAGTGACGCATGAATCTTCTTTTTAGTTTATTGATTTGATCATTTACATAGAACAGAAGTTCAGTTCTTCTTTTGTTTATATAGTTTTTCAACACTAGATCAGCTATTATATTTCTAGCAAGATGGGCATATGATCACTGGTATGTCTGATATGTCCATAATTTTCATAGTTCCGGAATTTCTCATACCTTGCATGAATATCACCGATACGCATAATATCTTCTAAAGTATCATGCATCCTTTTATCAGTTCCCGTAAATACTCTGTTTATTGTTTTTGAAAGTATGCTGGGATTATGATTTAGTGTCCCCTTGATTATAAAATTATCTACAAAGCTGGTTGTATATCCACTTATCAAAGGGGGAATTAAAGGAATTGCTTCATTTCTTTTCTTAAAAGTCGTTTTAATTTTATCTTTTTCGTGTGAGCGGGGATTTATACCAATTTTATACCCCAAATCTGAAATTTGCCCGTTGAGTCCAAAATTTTCTGCAAGATCAATATTAAGATCACCGGCAATTACTTTTATATCATTATTATAGGCAGGCTCCTGATCAATATGCTTCAAAAGCCTTTTTAATGCTGTTTCGGCAATATCAGGAATAACAGGAAGATGAATATTAAATAGTGATATATTACGATATTCACCCTGGCGCTCATGAAAACGAGTCAGATAAGGTCTTCTTGATGGCGCGTCAGGAAAAGTAATGAGTTGATTATTTTTATCGTGAAACTCAACTTTTGCAGCGAAATAATTACGGTCTGGCAAAAAATCATCAAAACCAGGAGGATAAGGACCTCGGTTAACCGATCCCTCACGTTTTGAAGTTTTTGCTTCATGATGATGATCAGCCGGCCAAATATAGGGTCCTATAAAATCAAGCCTGTCATTCCTGAAAAAAACACCAATTGATTCAGAATAAGATGAGAATTTATCCTGCAAATTTTCATTCAGCCGCAAAGGTGGTACAAGACACCAGTTCGTATTGAGCCTTTTAAGCCTGTCTAATATCATTGTCAGTCCGGTATAAGCACTGCGACCATACGGAATCAGACTGCCGGCTAACCCCTTATTAGTAACCACTTCAATTACAATAAAAATATCAGGATCAAGCATATAACAGTTTGATAAAATATAATCACGTCTATATCTTTGTAAAGTTGAAGGCTCTCTTGCATAGCTATTTAATAGGGTCTGTGATCCGAATCTTTCAATATTCCAGCATAAAATTTTTGTAGACATCATTTATGTTTTTATAGGTTAAAGGTAATTTTGTCTTTAATAAACTTAGGTATCTGATGTGATATGATTTAGTTCTAAATCTTTGTTTTTCTTAAGAATTTTAGGATAATGCTATTATAGGCTGCTGAAAACAGAACATATCAATCTCTTCTAAATACTTCTACATCAGGTAGTCTAATGCAGTTACGTATTCTATCTTAATCGCTTCAAAGACATTTGAGTAATAGGTCCGGATCCCGTAGTTCCACTACTAATAAATTTTACAGTGGTATTAGCTGTATTAGCAATCCTAAATGAGTACTTATGAGAAGCCATCATAGAAATGGAAGTTAACAGTGTATAGGTTTGTAAATCTCCATTCGGAGCTGTAAAGTAATCATTGACCCGTGCAACCCACTTATTGGTAGTATCATTCCAAATTCCAATAACAGGGCTCGTTCCATTGGTTGTTGATAACTGCGCATTCATAGTAACCTGATAGATTCCATCCGCAGGTATTGTAAACGAGTTAGCCGCCGCATTTCCGAAATATCGACTTTCATTGTCGATAATCTCATTAGACAGGTTTCCGATCGGAAATGCTGTTGCACCACTCATTGTATAATCAGCAGTTAACTGTACAACGATTTCCTGAGCGACTATAAATTCTCCGTTCACTACAATTACAGTTCCCGTAGAATTAGGTACACCGGCAATATTTTGCCAGGTGGGGGCTGCGCCCGGTCCACTGGACTTAAGTACCTGACCAGCAATACCAGCTGAACCAGCTGTAGAAGATGTACCCCCTACATTTAATTCATTCACAACTTGTAGTGATCCATTAACATGAAAAGTTTTCTGAGGAGTTCCTGTATTAATTCCCACTTGTGAGTAAACGTTTGTGAAAGTTAGCCCCATGGCTAATAAGATAAGAGTTCTCATTGATTTGTATTTTTAATTATTCACTACAAGTTGAAAAAAAAGAGAGCTTTTACCTGAAATCATGATACGTATTATGTACGTAAGTTGACTTGACTACAATAAAAAGCTGAATGTTAAGACAATAAACGAGCTCCTACGTTTGTAAAAGAATACATCTTGTTTTTAAATTCGGTCTATCAAATAATTTATTAGTTGGGATGAATTCTGACGATAGCAAATTGGCATTAAATGAGATAAAATCAATTTCAGAAAATGAAATGGAGCACCAAGAAGGAATAAATTTTTGATTTACAACACCTGAGACAGAAACAAAAGGCCTCCAAAATGGAAAATGGCAATCCTTACCTGAGTTACTGTATTTCCAATGGAAATATTATTATTAGAATTTTAAGGAAGGCTTTTACCATCACTTCCACTAAGTATAAAAGTGCTTTTTGTAAGCCTGACAATCATTTCATTACTAACATGAGTATTAATGCCTAACTTAACAAGACTATTTAAAAGATGGTTGTTCTAAAATCACTTCATTAAATTTTCAAGCGGTAATCTTTACAAAACACTGGAGTTGCCTTATTTCAGGTTTCCTTTCTGATTTATAAAATAGCTAATAATATTTATCCTGATGAAGAATATTATTTAATTTTTAATGAAGATTATATCTTTGAAAAAAGAAAGAATGGTATTGTGCAAAGAAATAACAATACAGATTTTTATGATGGCTTAGCTTAAATGTGAAACAATTATCATATAGAGGCTACCACTTCAACCAGCCTCTATAAATTTCAACCATTTTACATTATAAAATACTGATCTATTCAGGGAGAAAGAATCATCCTTTGTTTTAGAATTGGATATAAATGCCAAGCCAAGCACTAAATCTTATTTAAAACATCAGAACATACTTTACCTTTTGCTCCTCATTCAGTTTTTGCAAAATTCTATAAATTGTAGCAGAATGAACATTGAATGCTTCAGCTACCTTTTTAACAGAACGTCCACTGTTAATAAGAGTTTTAACAGTCTTAATCTGTTCAGAAGTAAATTTCCTGGATCTTCCAAATTCAATTCCATTTTCTTGTGCAAGCTTTCTGCCAGCTGAAATTCTTTCAATAATCAACTCTCTTTCAAACTTTTTCCTCCAGGATTAGCAGAATCAGCCCACGACTCCGATAAGGATTGGAAAGAAGTTCCTGTATGATTAATTTTTTCGCAAATATTTAAAAGTCCTTTGGTAGACCTCGCTTACTTATCAAGTTTCAAAATAATAATCTGATAACTTCTCGAAGTTGTTCCATTATCTTTTCCAATTCTATTCTCTTACAGTCCATTCCGGAGATTTTCTCCTGAAATGATTTTTGCTGCCCGCTTTCTCCAGTTCTTGTAACTGGATATTTAAGTTCTGATCTTGGGTAGAAACCCGGGCATATCCTATTTTCATTTTATAACTTAATTTTCACAAAAGTTATTGCAAAACACGCTATATATGCATATAACTTTTGCGAAAAATGAAGTTTGTTCATAGAACCATTTTCATTAAAATTTAAATTCTTTTGAAAACTTAGGATTTTTGCGAAAATGAACACTCTGTTTCAAAGTAACGTCATAATTTGATATTGAAAATTTATTACATGCGTTAAAGTATAATGCGAGCAGAAATATTGCCTAAAAAACAACAGTTATCATATGACCATCCTCCCAAATTGACTGGAAAGATAGGCGTGCTGTTTTGGGGATCCCAAGCTATTTCAAAACATTAGATGCCCCCTATGAATATTGTTGGGTTTATTTTGCGATATGGTTAATTTTAAAATATCAAGTAAATTTTTCTTCATCAATACATTTTATAAGGAAAATATTGGAACCATTTGTAAGTGGAATGAAGTTGATATAAAAATATTGGATTGGTGAAACTATCATAAAGCAATTAATCATCGCTATAAGAAAATAATAATCGAACATTTTGGGATTAGTTTTTTTAGGCACAAAGAAAAACAACAGTTAATGAATGAAGCTGTCCGACTATTTAAAAAACAAAAAAGTTCTGACAGTATTTTTTGGATATTAATAGAATACCTTCAAGACCATCGAATTGAAATTCCAACTTACAATGCTTTATCAATTATAATACAACAGGCCGGTAAAAGCCTAGATAATGAGTATCATTTATTGTTCACCTACATTTACCCCAGTGTGGTGGACTTGTTAAATAAATTATTTATTAAAGAACAAGAATCTCATGTTTATTATTTAGCAAAGCTTACCCCCCTAATAAAACGTTACGATTTGGGATATCAGAGAAAATATAAAAGACTACCAATATTTTAAACATTTATATTCTAAAATCAGCAAAATTACTGATCGATTAGATATTAGCCCCAAAACAATTGAATATTATGTACAATTGTAATTCGCACATAAATTTTTCAAATATCCAGAAGAGACAACAGATACTTGATTTTAATATGCTTTATTCCAATTAAACTTGCCTCACCTGAAACTTTAAATTTTTCAGGTTCACAGTAATAGATATTTAAAGCAGAAGACATTTTATTACTATATTTAGCTTTACATCCCCCAGCAGAGAAATTCACTGCAGAGACCATATCAGTATTAATGATTCTCATTCCTTCCTGTTGTGAATTTCTGATCAGAAAAGGTCTGTAGATCTCAATATTCTTAATGTAGATCAGGTTTTCATCATAGTTTCTACCACGGACCATATATTGTGAAGACAGCTCAGAGTTGGAGTTTACAGAAGGTAATGTTTTTAAGCAGTTCTTCAATCCCACCATTATCAGAAGCTACTGATTTTGCCTCTTTCACTAAAATTCTTACGTTACTAAGGTCATTGGTTCTTCCTGTTGCTTTTTTCCGGACGATAACTTCCTCTATATCGATAATTTTAGTGGTTGCTATTTTTTTCCTTTGTTGGGAGAAAAACAATACAGGGACCATAAGGCTTAGCGGTAAAACTTTTTTTTCAATGTTTTAGAATTTCTTATTAATATTATTAATAAACTTTATAAAAAATAACGCTGCAATATTATGATTATTTTGACTCAGCGATAATAATCATTCCTACACCCCAATTTTGATTTTAAATCAGAGTCTTATGACTTGTATAAGATTTATTGTAGTGTCTTCTTCATTGTATAAATTAAGTTCCACAATATAAAAAAATTGCTATAGGGCTATCTTCTGACTATAGGATAAATTAATTTAGAGAATATCCTACTCAAATTAATCAGCTGTACTACGTCATACTTGTTAGCTGTAGCTACCTGTTAAAATTTTCCGTTGTTATTTTTCCAGTTCCCTTTTGCTGGAATGGTTTCTATGGTATCCCAATGTTCAACTATTTTTCCATCTTCAATCCGAAACAAATCATAAAACGAAGTTTGTCTGCCTCCAAACGATCCCTCACTAATTGTTAGTACAAAATTCCCTTCGCCTAAAATTTTATGTACTTTGTCATATTTCATAATAATACCTTGCAAAGCCATATATTCTAAAGCTTTCTTTAAACCTGACAGTCCATCTCCAATTTGAGGGTTGTGCTGTATGTAATTGTTATCATCAATATACACTGAAAGTCTTTCCATTTTTCCGTTTACCAAAATATCATTCACAAAATTTCCGGACAATATTTTGTTGATTTCAGTTTTGTCAAGATCTTTAACTTCAGTTTCACCGTCCGTCATTGTATGTCCGCTTGGATTGGGTCCAGAAGTTTCTTGTAAATTATCCCAGTGTTCTACAATTTTTCCATCTTCGAAAAGGAAAATATCAAACCCTATTTTTGGCCCAAAGAAATTGTAATCAGTATGTGAAAAAATATAGTTACCGTCTTCAAAAATACGCACGGTATTTACTTTTGCAGAGTTTGGTGGAAGCATCTGTAATATTTCACCAAAGCCTGCTAATCCGTCACCAACAGCTAAATTATGTTGTTTGTATTTATCGCCATTAATGTATGAAATTGGCTCTGCTGCATCTGTTTCGATTGATTTTAGTAATTCTGCTACTTTTTGTTTATTGTTCATTTTTTATTATTTGTTAATTATTAAATTTCCTATATTTTACCTAGTAATGAAAAATGTTCCTTTTAAATTCAGAATTATGCTAAGGACTGATAATATTACTATATGACAAGCCCATTTCAAAATCTACCAAGCGGGTTACTGTGCCCCCGATTTTTTTCCAATACATCATATAGACATTTGGAACAGTCTCAATTTTTGTCATTTATATAGTTTCCAACACACCGAATCCTTTATTGGTTAAAGCTTTCCATGTTAATTGTTTTCACTTTCAAAATTTAGCTCAAAGGAGGAATTCCCTACAATCCTGAACCAAGCATTTTTATCCATATATTTTTATATACAGGATTTGCAATCCCTTCAGTATGAAATGGATTATTGCCTTTTTTTTGTTTCTGGAGGGGCTCATCCAAGGCAAAAACATTGTCTGAAGGTATATTTAATGTTTTGCATATTTCAGCCAGCTGTACAGCTGCCAATTCTTGTACATGATAAGTTGCGAAAATATTTTCACGCGCTGTGATCAGCTTCTGAGAATACCATCCGGCAATTTTTTTCATTCTTGAATTGCTATAATCCCACCCTCCGGAAAAGCTAAGTACTCTCGCAACTGATTCATGCTGAGCAATAAATTCAGCCATGCCACCACCTTGAGATTGGCCTGCAATAGCAATCTTACTCCATATCGGTTTAGTGGTATTCTGATCTAAATATTGCGACCAATCTCCTTCCTTATCGTTTTTTGACAGATACTGTAGAAGCTTGATCAAGCGAGGTACAATAGCATCCTGATATTGATCCGGAATAGATGAGAAAATATTGTCACCATAAATTCGTTTTCTACGAAACTCAGCGGCACAGTTTATATCTTCATCGAGTTTGTTACCAACACAGATCTGTGAAACCCCGGGTGTACTGATAAAAGAAAGGGCTATAATTCTATATCCCTGATCTAATGCTGTTTTAAAAAAACTTTGTGGCATATGATTAGTTGATCCATTGGTGCCGGTAAGCCATAATAATATCTTATTATTTTTAATGGCTCTATCATAGTACACAACGTGCACACTATCCCAATTTCGTACACTGGGATCAGCATCGCTGGGTTTTATTCTAAGTGTTTTATAGGTGTCTGAATCAATTTTGCTGTTTTGTGCGGTCATTCTGATAACTGGGCTCATCATAAACATCAATAAAACCAGCGGATAAATCACCGCAAATAAAATCTTTTTCTTCATTATTATTTGAATATTAAAATTAACATAGTAAACCCTTAAAATACTATAATGTTAGTACTAAAGTCCAAGTATAAAGTCTGCTCCCATTTGAGCATGCATTAATGTTGTATTGAATATTGGAATTTCCAAATCATTTTGCTTTATAATAAGTGGAAACTCTGTACATCCGAGTATTATCCCTTCTGCTCCTTTTTTTTCCAGTAACATAAGCTGATCCAGTATATATTTTTTTGTTTCAGGGTTTATAATCCCGCGAGATAATTCTTTTTGTATTATTGTATGGAGTCTTTTCCTGTTCTCTTCTTTTTCAGGTACGATCACCATAATATTATAATCATCTTTCAATATTTTTGTAATAAACGATTCTTCCATAGTAAATATCGTCCCAATTAACCCAACCTTACAAAGTTCTCTTTTCTTAATGTTCATTCCTATTGCGTGAGCAATATGTAGTATAGGAATTGCGCTGCGCCGTTGTACCTCATCATATACCTTATGGGGTGTATTAGCACAAAAAATAATCGAAGAAGCTCCCGCTTGCTGTAATTTATCACAAGCTTCAATCAGCGTTTTGGCTATTAAATCCCATCTGCCCAACCGTTGTAAAGAATGTATATTATACTGATCAAGATTGACTAATATAAGAGGAGGGTTTGTATTGTTATTAAAATAATTATTGACTATTTGATTGAGGTAACTATAATATTCTACAGTTGAATGCCACGAAATCCCTCCAATAAGACCCAATCTTTTTAACGGGGTATGCCGAATAATTGGATCATTATTTTGAGAAGAAACGAATGATTTGATCGTATCAGCCATACATTTTTATTTTCTATTAAAACTGTTTAACTATTTATTATTTTTTTTCAAAACTAATCGAACATCCTCCAAAATCAAAATTACCGGTTTATTAAAAAAATTTCTTCCACTTACTGATCGTATTTCTACTCATGTTAAACTTCATTGCAATTTCAGTGTTATTCAACCGATGTATTTTTTGATAATCCAATATTTGAAGTATTGTTATCTTATCATATGAGCGTAGTCTTTGATTTGATTTACTAGGTTCATTATTGATATTATCAAAGATGATATTATTCAATTTGATAACATCCAGCACAGACAGTTCATTCTTATTAAGGATACCATCACATTTGGATTTTTTATCAGGATATTTTTTAGCTATAATATCCTGATAAATTAACTTATAATTAGGTTGTAAATTATTCATGTTATTTTTTATAGGTTGTTTATAACTACCAAAAAATTTCATCCCATCATAAAAACCTACTACCTGGATGAAGTAAATGGCAGACAAATCGACTTTTAATCAATTTATTTTTATTCTTCTATCTCCTTTTTATTATATTTCATAATCCACTTATAAAGGGTCGTTTTAGGAATTCTATACTCATCAATAATCTGTCTTTTTGTCTTTTGGTGTGAATTGACAAGTTCTAAAATAAAATCAATCACTTCTTTAGTATATAGATTCTTTCTAAATTGAGGCAGCTGAGTGCTACTTTTTTCTATGTCACTGTCATTTTTTTTTGCTGGTGGTGAGAATAAAATCAGGTGTTGTGAATATGGTCTAAAAAAATCATACTCTAATAATTTACTCCAGTTCAACAAGATATTGGTAGGTAAATCCTCCTGCAGAAACATTGTTTCAACTTCATCAGCACTGCACTTAAAGAAATTACAAATACGCGAAATATCGATGTCCAGCTCAATGGTCCTTTGCTTAACCATTGAACCAATATGAATATTTTTAAAATTAACACTCATGTTTTAATGTTTTATGTTAAATTTCTCAGTTATTTAGTGATTTGAGGTCGTACAAAATCAAACAAATAAATTCTTAAAATTTCAATTCTTTTTCTGTTTTTCAATAGCATACTATTAGTTACAAACCAATAAATAACAACAATTTCTTCGTCCTTAAATTGGTTATAATCGCCCAATTAAGTACAAATACAAATTACCACTAATTTTTCATTTCAAACAAAACGATGATACGTATAAAGTACGTATCTGTCAATATTCTGCAAGAATAAGACAATGATTTATGAAACTACAGTTTTGTTATCGCCAGTGTATAAGTAGGTGCTCCAAACCCGGCTCCCAAACTTATAGCACTTACCGTTGACCCTTGTAACGTATTGGATGCTTTAGTTCTATAAAACTTAATTCTTAGCCTGTCACCGGCAGTTAATTGTACTGTTACTGAAGGGATGGTAAATACATAGTTTCTCATTAGCCCCGGATCTACTCTTGTAAATATATATAGCTCTCCCTCCTGATACAGATGACCACAACCCTTCTCCATTGGAGCTGATTTCAATATTAACAGCCATGTAAATAAAATCCATTTCCATCATTGTTGATGGTCAGCTGTGGAGTAATTGATCCTGAAATCATATAGGTCCCTGTTTGATTAATTAAGACATTTCCTGCTGATGAAAGCACAGTCCCTAATGTATTCAGTGATGCATGAGAAGACTGTATGGGTACAATCTGCTCCTCCCCGGAATTATAATTTGTTTTGGAAACCAAAATTCATCACTGGATGTATAAAAGCTATTTGTGACTGTGGTGAGAGATTAGCCCTTCCTATAACTCCATTTTCATCGGCATGCAACGGGTAAACCGTAGAACTTGCCAGCGTTTGCAGATTACGAATTTTCACCTTTCCATTTACGTCCAGCGATTCACTGGGATCTTTTGTATTGATACCCACCTGTCCATATACAACTGAAGGAATGATGGCTATGAAAATAGCAACCCGAATTTTTAATTTTCTCATTTTTGTGATTTATTTGAAGCAAGCTACGTGAAAATTACTTTAGAAGTCAAAAAACAACATGCGTATAATCTACTTAAGCCGATATGAATTAAAAAATACATCAACGCAGTAGATATAGAGTAACCAGTATTAAACAAAACTTGTACTGCTAATTTTTTGCCAGCATTTTCTACACAACTTCAGCATAATTCTATATCTTTTGTGGTAGGAGCCACAATAATATCAGAGCATTCTTTATAAGTTATTTCTCATCGGATTGATTATAACAAGTTATAAGAACGCTATTTCTATATATCCATCAGCAGTGGAAATAATTTAAGATCAACAAAACCTAACATTATAGTGAATCAATTGTCCTTGTAGTTTTTATCTCTACCGTTTTGATTGAGCGCTTATTAAAGTTAAAGATTATCATGTATCACCTACGGATTGACCAATTAAATCTACTATTCAAATCTTTTATGTTCTATTCATACGTTCGCACTATTTATGATCTGAAAAGATAGCACCAATCCGATTGCATAAACCGATTAAAAAAGAAAATCAGCAGGGAAACTGATTTTCTTTGGATGGCCTCTACATTAATCTTTCTCATCATTTATATAGTTTTTAGAACCTTTTCGAACTATGGTATTGGCGTATACATTACAGAAATATAACATCCTGCTTCTCTGTAGTATCCAGGCTTAGCCATAACTGTTGACAGATTAAAAGTATCCCCTGGGTTTAATTTGATTGTTGTAGCTATAAAAGTATATCCCTTTGATTCTAGAAATCGGCTACCTGCAAAACTTAAACTTTGAACTCCTGCGTCCAACCCCAATGCTACACCACTAGTTGAGGACCCGTAATCCGCTGTCATCTGTATTGCCTTAGCAAAAAGCTTCAATGTATTCTGCAAAGCCTGTGTGAAGCCTGTACCTGAAGCATCAAATGTAAACGAAACTGCTCTCTCAGGAATATCTGAAAAGTTCGCCCGAACATCAAAGGTATATAATCCTCCCTTATTTATCAAAAATTTTTCTTGATTCACTCTGGTGATATATTCATTATTGATATGATCCGTTACATCAAACCAGAGTGGGTTTCGAGTATTGGATCCTGCCTTCCATGAGGTAGAAGTTCCTCTGGCATACAAAACATTTGTGGGAATCTTAAGATCTGATACAACCGATTTAATATCTGTGAGTAGACGCACCCATTTTCCATTACTTATAGTTCCCGAAGCTGCAGGATTGGAAAAATAATAAAATCCGGGAGTCACTGCAACCTGCTGTCCCTCGTTTAACATTGTAC
>Ga0102594_1000124_pt1 | contig 121534 bp, 162 predicted proteins | sample AraplaCol_mLB_r2_2_FD_76863 | JGI IMG/M metagenome (GOLD analysis project Ga0102594, IMG submission 76863) | Arabidopsis root microbial communities from North Carolina, USA - plate scrape MF_Col_mLB_r2 (SPADES assembly) (version 2) | ecosystem: Host-associated > Plants > Roots > Endosphere... | reverse complement strand
GAATCGCTATTTTCAGGATTATATTTTTTAGATTTTGAGGAAATAACTTCCGATATATATCTTTCTTCCCATTTATCATTGAATTCCGAAAACCTTAATTTGGGTACATTTCTCGAATTAGGAAAATAAAAATTCCTCTATGTAAAAGATTTGTGATTTTAAATCCTAAATGACAAAGTAATTTTATCCTTAATGTTAACTTTCAGTTTAATTTAAAAATCAAAAAATTTATGACAAGAAAGAAAACATTAGCAGAAATCGCTGAACTTTGGAAGAATGACAAAAAGTTGTATGTAAAAAAATCAACCTTTTCGGCTTATGTATTGTTGCTGGAAAATCATCTACTCCCTGTATTTAAAGACTATTCTGAGATTGAAGATGAAGATGTACAAAAGTTTGTATTTCAAAAACTGGAACAGGGACTAAGCCAGAAAAGTATTAAAGACATTCTCATTGTTCTGAAAATGGTATTGAAATTTGGAGCAAAAAATAAATGGATTGAGTTCATCAATTTTGATGTACAATACCCTACGGTTCGGGAAACGCATACAATAGAGGTATTGAGCAGAACACATCAGAAAAAAGTAATGAATTATATTCAGGAGCATTTTACTTTTAGAAATTTAGGTGTTTATATTTGTCTTTGCTCTGGAATGCGTATTGGTGAAATTTGTGCACTTACCTGGGAAGATATTGATACAGACAATGGCATTATCAATATTCGAAAAACCATCCAAAGAATCTATGTTATTGAAGGAGGAGAACGGAGGACTGAACTTCTTATTGATACACCAAAAACAAAAAACTCAATCCGTGAAATTCCGATTTCCAGAGATCTTTTGAGAATGCTGAAACCATTTAAGAAAATTGTTAATCCGGCGTTTTATGTTTTAACTAATGATTCTAAACCTACAGAACCAAGAACCTACAGAAGTTACTATAAAAACCTGATGCGATACTTGGAAATTCCGGATATTAAATTTCACGGATTACGACACAGTTTTGCGACAAGGTGTATTGAAAGTAAGTGTGATTATAAAACAGTAAGTGTTTTATTAGGACATTCCAATATCAGTACTACACTAAATCTCTATGTCCACCCTAATCTGGAACAAAAGAAAAAAGCAATCGATCAGATGTTTAAAGCTCTTAAGTAATTTATCAGCCTTGTCAAGGTTTAAAACCTTGACAAGGCTTTCTACTATCGAGTCTCATACCACTACTTTATTCTTTTATTTCTTATCTTTGAGAAAACAACATTTGATGAATGATAACAGGATTACTATTATAGAGCCGGATAAATATTACCATATCTTTAACAGAGGAATAAATGGAGATGTAATTTTTAAATCGGATCATAATAAAAATTTCTTTCTTCAAAAAATAACTCAATTATTAGTGCCTGTATGTGACCTTTATTCTTACTGTCTTCTTTCAAACCATTTTCATCTTTTGATTAAAGTAAAATCAGAAAAAGAATTAAATTTATTCGCTAAGACTCAACTTAATAATATTACTAAAGCTGAAAAGGGATTACATTCATTGCAAAACATCTTTTCCAAACAGTTTTCAAGAGTTTTTAATTCTTACTCACAGGCTTTTAATAAAGAGAATAACAGACATGGAGCTCTTATTGAATTTCCTTTCAGACGAAAAGAAATTATTTCTGAAGAGTACTTAAGAAATACCATAATTTATATTCATCAGAATCCTCAACTTCATTCAATAACTGATAATTTCAGACAATTCAAATACTCATCTTATCAAACTATTTTAAGTAATAAGCCTACTTCTATAGCAAGAAATGAGGTAATAGAATTATTTGATAATGCAGAAAATTTCATAATTTGCCATCAGAAAATTGAAGATGAGATGACTTTTTAAATTTAAAAAATTAATAACCACAATGTCAAGCCAACCAGAATATATTTTAGAACAAAAATTAGTTGAACAGTTGCAGCAATTAGGTCACAAGAAAGTCAAGATCTGCAATGAAAATGATCTAATTAAAAATCTAAAAACTCAACTTGAAATTCATAATAAAAAGACATTTTCCGATAAAGAATTTGAAAAAATTCTAAATCATCTTTCTAAAGGAAATGTTTTTGAGAAAGCAAAAATTCTTCGAGATAAATTTCACTTTATTAAAGATGACGGAAGTTCAGAATGGATTGAGTTTATCAGCCAGGATCACTGGTGCCAGAATCAGTTTCAGGTAACCAATCAAATTGCTCAGGAAGGTAATTTTAAAAACAGATATGATGTAACCATCCTGATTAATGGATTACCATTGGTACAGATTGAATTGAAACGTCGTGGTTTGGAAATGAAAGAAGCTTTTAATCAAATCAATCGTTATCATCATCAATCTTTCAATTCTGGGAATGGCTTATTTAATTATGTTCAGTTGTTTATAATCAGTAATGGAGTTAATACAAAATATTATTCCAACAACGCAAAGCAGACTTTTAAACAGACATTCTTTTGGTCTGATGAGCATAACAACAATATAACGCAGTTGGATCATTTTGCACCAGCATTTTTAGAACCTTGTCATATTGCTAAAATGATCACCAAGTATATCGTTCTAAATGAAACAAACAGAATACTAATGGTTCTAAGGCCCTATCAATATTATGCAGTTGAAAAAATTGTTGACCGGGTAAGAAATACGGACAAGAATGGTTTCATTTGGCATACTACAGGTTCAGGAAAAACACTAACTTCTTTTAAAGCAAGTCAGATTCTGAAAGAAATTCCGAAAGTGGAAAAAGTAGTATTTGTAGTGGACAGAAAAGATCTGGATTATCAGACACAAAAGGAGTTTGATGCTTTTGAAAAAGGAAGTGTAGATGCTACTGAAAATACGGCTCACTTAGTAAAACAACTTTCTGACAATACCAAACTCATTGTTACAACTTTACAAAAACTCAATACTGCTATTACCAAAGAAAAACATGGGAACAAAATTGAAAAGCTAAAAGATAAAAAAGTTGTTTTTATTTTTGATGAGTGCCACAGAAGTCAGTTTGGAGATACGCATCAGAATATCAAAAAGTATTTTAAAAATGCTCAAATGATTGGATTTACAGGAACTCCTATATCTGAAGTTAATTCAATTGGAAAAATAGATGGAGCTCCAGCAACTACTAATAGACTATTCGAAGATTGTCTGCATAAATATGTGATTACAGATGCCATCCGTGATGATAATGTTTTAAAATTTTCTGTAGAATATGTTGGTAGGTATAAGGAAAAAGAAGGAAGTAATACTTATATTGATACTGATGTTGAAGCAATAGATACTCAGGAACTTCTTGAAAGCCCGAAACGGCTTGAAAAAATTGCAGATTACCTTATTGCAGAATATGGAAGAAAAACACATAACAGTACTTTTAATGCAATGTTTTGTGTAAGTAGTATTGATGTTTTGCAAAAGTATTATGATCTTTTCCAAAAGAAAAAAGAAGAAGGTAAACATCAATTGAAAATCGCAACAATCTTCAGCTATGGAACAAATGAAGAATCTAAGGATGCAAATGGAATCTATGAAGAACCTGAATTTGGAATGGTAGCAGAACCACAAGCACAGTACGGAGATTTTCATAGCAGAAATATATTAGATAGGTATATTAGTCATTACAATGAAATGTTTGGAACAAACTTTTCAACAAAAGATTCTCAGACTTTTTACAACTACTATAATGATGTTGCCAAAAGAGTTCGCAATAAAGAAGTTGACTTAATCATTGTTGTGAATATGTTCCTGACCGGATTTGATAGTCCGCAGTTAAATACTTTATTTGTAGATAAAAATCTTAAATATCACGGGCTCATTCAAGCATTTTCCCGTACCAACAGGCTTTTAGGCGAAAAAAAATCTCAAGGAAATATTGTGTGTTTCAGAAATCTAAAATCTGCAACTGATGATGCTGTCACTTTGTTTTCTAATAAAGAAGCGATTCAGGAAATCATTATTCATCCAATAGAAGATTATATTGATCTTTTTAATTCTGCTTTAGAGACATTAAAATTAGTTGCACCTGAAATTGACAGTATCAACAATTATCAAACTGAACAGGAAAAGTTTGAGTTTATAACTGCTTTCCGTGAAGTTATGCGTGTTCTGAATGTTTTAAAATCATTTGCCGATTTTGATTTTGACAAATTAGAAATGACCGAATTTGAATTTGATGGCTATAAAAGCAAGTATTTAGATATTTGGAACGAAACAAAACCAAAAGGAGGAGAAGGAAAAGCCAGCATTTTAGATGATGTAGATTTTGAATTGGAATTAATTCACCGAGATGAAATCAATGTAAGTTATATCCTTTCACTCTTAGCCAATCTTACCGACTCAAATCTAAAAGGAAATAAACTAGAACAAAAGAAAAAAGAAATCAGAGATATTCTTTCTGGTGATGCAAAATTGCGAAGCAAAAAAGAACTGATAGAAAAGTTTATAGAAGAAAACCTACCTTATATTTCCGACGGAGATAATGTGAATGAAGAATTTGAAAAATATTGGAATAAGGAGAAGAACTTTGCTTTTGAAAAAATTGCTACCGAAGAATCTTTGAATAAAGACCGGTTCAGGGATGCTATTGATGATTTTCTATTCACTTCCAAGACACCTAAAATTAGTGATACATTAAAACTTCTTGAAGTAAAGCCAAAACTTACCGAACGAAATAATATAGGGAGAAGAATTATTCAGAAGGTTCAAAATTTTGTAGATGTTTTCATTGATGGAGTTAGCGCCTGATTTAATAAAAAATGTTCAGCACACGCTGAACATTTTTTAATATTTTAAATAAATTATTTCCTTTCAATCAACCTTTCCAACCTTCCCATCATCTCGTCCTTTTCCTTCAGCATCCTTTCATAAAGCTCCATTTTCTCTTCATGCAATTTCTTTATTTCATCAATTGGACTAAAGTTGAAAGTTGAATTTGGATTTCCAACACAAGCGTTATCCCCAAACGTATTAGAAATAATATTCACCGCCTGCTCCTCATCAAAATTCTGAAATGCTTCCACCGGAATTTTCAATACTTCAGAAATTCTTTTCAGTAGAGGATCTTCAATAATTTCTTTCTGTTCCAGCAGAGAAATTTTCTTCTGGTTCCAGTCGTCCCCAAGGTCAAGAGCTAATGCTTCCTGCTTGATGCCCAGCATTTCTCTGAATCGTTTTACATTGCGTCCTTGATGTATTGTATGTTCCATGATAATTCAACATTTATGAAGTTTTAAATATACAAAAATATTTAGAAAAACACCCCTTAAAAAACAGCTTAATTATAATCTTTGTTCTTCATGCTGATACTGTGAAACAGGCCTCCTCTCCTATTTCGCCATTTCCGTTTTTTATGCCCTCTTTTTTCATCAAAAAGTCAGAAAAAATAAACCCTGTTATCTGGTTTGAATTTTATGATGAAAATAACACAAACCATTCACTCGGCTACCCCACAACGTTTGTCAGTCGATAGGAATCCAAGTACAGAAGTATTCTGATAATGATGATAAACTACTGTTTAGATTCCTGCGGAATGACAAGGTGGGCGCTTATTGATGTGCGTGTATGTGTGCATAGTTACTTGCTTCAGACATAATACAACCTATTCACTTAGACTATCCACAACGTTTGTCACTCAATAGGAATCCAGGTACAGAAGCTTTCTGATAATAATAATGAGGATAAACTAACAGTGTAGATTCCTATGGAATGACAAAGTGGGCGCTTATTTGTGTGTGTGTGTGCGTATATGTGTATAGTTACTTGCTTCATACACAATAAGCTATTCACCTAGCCTATCCAAAACGTTTGTCATTCCGTAGGAATCCAGTCACAGAAGCATTCTGATGATGGGTGATGACACTATAAGAGTTGGGATTCCAGTGGAATGGCAAATTGGAGGTAAAAACAATTAAATCCAATTGAAAAAACCAGTAGTACTATATTTTTTGTAACTTTTGTAAAACAAATACACAAATGACTGCATTTTCAAAAGGAAGGCATACCTACTATATCTATATTCTTACCAATAAAAGCAGAAGAGTACTTTACACCGGGGTTACAGGAAATCTGCACAGGAGATTGTATCAACACAAAACAAAGCTCAATCCAGGCAGTTTCACAGCAAGATATAATCTTGAATTTCTGATTTATTATGAAAAATATAATTGGATTCATAATGCCATTAGAAGAGAAAAGGAAATTAAAAACTGGCCAAGAATTAAGAAACTTGAATTGATAAGGAACACAAATCCTAATCTAGAATTTTTGAATTATCTGTTTGAGAATTGGCTTTGATATGAACATTCATATGAATGACAAAATTGTATATCGCCGGATTAATAGATTCCTCTGCAATGACTAAGTGAGCGCTTATTTTTTTGTGTGTGCATATAGTTACTTGCTCCAGACATACAAACTATTCACTTAGACTATCCATGCCAATTGTCACTCCGCAGGAGTCCGGAGATAAAAAGCATTCTGATGATAAGTGATGACAATATAAGAGTTTAGATTCCTACGGAATGACAAGGTGGGTGTTTCCATGTGCGTGCATAGCCACTTATTTGCTCCAGATCTACAAACCATTCGCTTAGCCTATCCGCAACGTTTGTCATTCCGTAGGAATCCTGGCATAAAAAGCTTTCTGATGATAATGATGATGAGATAAGAGTCGAGGTTTTGCGGAATGACAAGGTGGGCGCTTATTTGTGTGTGTTTGTTTATGTGTTTGGCTGTCTATGTGTTTGTGTGGGCATAGTGAACGGATGAAGGAGCATGTCATGATACTTATTGCACAGCTGTTTCAACCAACTCCTACGCCCCTCATAATACTTTAACACCCTTTATAGCCTCTCCCCCGATAAATTTTCGTTCTTTTGCAAAAAGTTTTAATTTTTACCCAACCGCATGTCTAAGTTTGATGAAATCCGGTATTTCAATGATCAGGAAGTCAATGAGAGATTACAGAGCATAGCCCGTGATCCCATGATGAAAGCCTTTATGAATTTTACTTTTCCTGATACGGATGAGCAGGTTTGGATGGAACAGTTTAAGAATGTTCATTCCATCAGTGATTTTCAGCATCAGTTTGTAGCCTTTGCTGTTCGCCAGATTCTGGCAAAAAGTTCTGACGGTTTAACGACTTCAGGCTTTGATAAGCTGGACAAAAACACTTCTTACCTTTTCATCTCGAACCACAGGGATATTGTTCTGGATACTTCATTGCTTAATCTGGTATTGCTGGAAGGTGGTTATGTAATGACCGCTTCTGCCATTGGAGATAATCTTGTGCGTAAGAATTTCTTAAACGTACTGGCTAAACTGAACCGAAACTTTCTGGTACAAAGAGGGTTGCCGCTTCGTGAACAACTTACCAGTTCACAGACGATGTCTGAGTATATTAAGGAACTTCTGCTTCAGGAAAACCGCTCTGTATGGATTGCACAACGTGAAGGCCGTACCAAAAACGGTAACGATTCTACCCAGCAAGGTGTTTTGAAAATGCTTGCCATGGCATCCGGAGATCAATCGCTTACAGATTATTTTAAAACATTAAAAATTGTTCCGGTCTCCATTTCCTATGAGTATGATCCTACAGATTCGTTAAAAATGCCTCAATTGCTGGCACAACATAGGGATGAGGAATACATTAAAGGGAAAAATGAAGATTTCACCAACATTATCAGCGGAATTCTGGGACAAAAAAAACGCATTCATCTTCATGCCGGAGATGTGCTGGATAAGGAACTGGATGAGATAGCAGCGACCATTGACAATAAAAACAAACAGCTGCAGGCCATTGCGCAGGTAATTGACCGCTCCATTATCAGTAATTATAAGCTTTGGCCAACCAAGTACATTGCTTACGATCTACTTCACAACACCAATACTTACGCTTCCGAATACACAGAACAGGAAAAACAGTTATTTGTCCGCAGGCTTGAAATGCGTATTGATCCATCGGATCCTGTTTCCAGAGAGTATTTCTTAGCGATGTATGCGAATCCTTTGGTGAATAAACTGAAGCTTGAAGAAGAATCTGAAAACTAGTTTAGATTACTATAAAGATAAAAAACCACTGTTATTGAGCAGTGGTTTTATTTTTTTATTCTTTCAGATTTTTATTTGGATTTCGACATTGAATCCACCTCTACGATTGCATCTGCAAATGCTTTTGGAGCTTCCTGTGGCAAATTATGCCCAATTCCACCCGTTATGGTATGGTGTGCATATTTTCCGGTAAATCTGGAGGCATAACTTTCCGGCGCAGGAAATGCAGCACCATTGGCATCGCCTTCCAGGGTAACTGTTGGGACGGTAATCGAAGGAGATTTTGCCAGTTTGGCCTCAAGGGCATCATATTGTTTTTCCCCTTTTGCCAATCCCAGACGCCAGCGATAATTGTGAATTACGATATCAACGTGATCAGGATTATCGAATGCTTTCGCAGAACGTTCATAGGTTTGGTCATCAAAAGCCCATTTTGGTGAAGCCGTTTTCCATATCAGTTTATTAAATGCTGAAGTATTGGCTTTGTAACCTTTATACCCTCTTTCTGTTGAAAAGTAATACTGATACCACCATAACAGCTCAGCATTCGGAGGCAAAGGTTTTTCATTGGCCTTGGGGCTTCCAATTAAATAGCCGCTTACCGCTACCAGTCCGGTGCACCGTTCAGGCCACAGGGCTGCCATGATATCTGCGGTCCTTGCTCCCCAGTCGAAACCGCCAATGATTGCTTTATCAATTTTCAAAGCATCCATAAAAGCAATGACATCCAATGCAACAGCACTCTGCTGGCCATTGCGCTTTGTATTGGGTGACACGAAAGTAGTTGTTCCATAGCCTCTTAAATAAGGAACCAACACGTGGTAGCCTTTTTCAGCAAGTATAGCAGAGGATTCTTCAAAACTATGGATATCATAAGGCCATCCATGAAGGAGGATAACAGGTTTTCCAGTTTCAGGACCTACTTCTGCATAACCAATGTTCAGCAGTCCGGCTTTGATTGACTTTGTATTCTGAAATGCAGACCTCATTGTTGCGTTTTCAAAATCTTTCTCACCAGTGCTATACGTCTGTGCTTTTAAAGACAAAAATCCCATTCCCATCAAAATAAACAGGGATAAAATGGATTGTATTTTTTTACTGAAATTCAATGTAGTATTCATAATAGTGATGTTTTGTGATGGTAAAATTATGGTAAACCGGAGACCAGAAGAAGAGCAAAAACGTTGAACAGGTCATATTGAAAGGTGAATACTGATTTTCAGACGGTAAAGCAGACAGCTCCCTACTCTTTTTGCTGGCTTCTACTATCAAAAGAAAGGATTCATGATGGATAAAAAAGTACCACATCTGGTAAAAACATCATGATAATCATTTTATTAAAAATAAAATTGTTTATATTTAAATAGATATATTCTAAGAATTTCATGTTGTAAAAGGCAGGATAATTGCAATAATCTACAAATCACACAAAATAATACTTATGAATGTACAGTTAGACCCGCAATCTACAACTGATAATAATGCTGTTGATCATTTCCGTTCAGATATTTTGAACGGCCTTAGCAATACTCCTAAAAAATTATCTTCAAAATATTTTTACGATAAGATCGGCGATCATCTTTTTCAGCAAATCATGGCCATGCCTTCCTATTATCTTACCCGTTGTGAGCTGGATATTTTCAAAAATAAAACAGATAAACTTATTGATCTGCTTATTCCCGGAGACGAACCTTTTGACCTGATTGAATTAGGTGCAGGAGACGCCATGAAATCCACCTATTTACTTGAACAGCTGATCCGGAAAGGGATTAACTTTACTTACATGCCCATTGATATTTCAGGAAATATTCTTTCCATACTTCATCAAAAACTGAGCAGCCAGCTTCCGGAAATCAAAATAAACTGTCTGGAAGGAGATTATTTTGAAATGCTTCAAAAAGCAGCTTCATTATCCAACCGGAGAAAAGTTGTGTTATTTTTAGGAAGTAATATCGGGAATATGACTCTGGAAGAGGCTGAAGATTTCTGTCTGCATCTGAATCGAAATCTATCTCCGAAAGATCGTGTATTGATAGGATTTGACCTAAAGAAAAACCCACACACCATTCTGGAGGCTTATAATGACAAAGAAGGAATTACCGCTTCTTTTAACCTTAACCTTCTTACCCGCATCAACAATGAACTGGGCGGTAATTTTGATCTGAAACAATTTCAGCATTACCAGACGTATGATCCGGTTAGCGGAGCGTGCAGAAGTTTTCTGATAAGCCTTATCAGCCAGGATGTGACTATTGACAATACAAAGATTTCTTTTGAAGAAAACGAATGGATCGATATGGAAATTTCACAAAAATTTTCTTCTGAAAAAATCATGGAATTAGCCCAAAAATCAGGTTTTACGATCACTGGAAATATCAACGATTCTAAAAAATGGTTTGTAGATTCAATCTGGCAGGTAAAATAAAAATGAGAATACACACTGCACATCTGCAAAAGTGAAAAAATAAATAGACTTCTTTCATTGGACATCAATCATTAAAAACTAAAAGACATGACACCAGAGATCACCACAAAAGATTTTACTAAAAAGTATAAGGACATCCGCAGACGTTCTGAAGAAATCTGTGCTCCACTGGAAATCGAAGATTATGTAGTACAGCCGATTGTAGATGTAAGTCCTCCGAAATGGCACCTTGGTCATACCACCTGGTTTTTTGAAACCTTTATTCTTACCCCACATTTTCCGGATTATAAGGTTTTTGATCCCCAGTATAATTTTGTTTTCAACAGTTACTATGAAACAATCGGGGCACGGGTGATCCGGACCGACCGTGGAAACCTCAGTCGCCCTTCTGTTTCAGAGGTATATCAATATAGAAAATATGTAGATGAGCATATGGAAGCTTTTCTTGAAAGCTCATTTCTGACAGAAGCTATTGAACCTCTTTTGGAACTGGGGCTTAACCATGAGCAGCAGCACCAGGAGCTATTAGTCACTGACATTAAATATATTTTAGGACATAATCCGCTTTTCCCTGCTTATACAAAAGAAAAATCAGGACAAAAGAACTCCGGAAATCTGGAAATGCTAAAGTTTTCTGAAGGAGTCTATGAAATTGGATTTAAAGGAGAGGGATTTTGCTTTGATAATGAATTAGGAAGACATAAAGTATACCTCACTGACTTCGAAATTGCCAGCCAGCTTGTCACCAATGGTGAATATTTAGAATTTATGAAAGCAGGCGGGTATGAAGATTTCAGACACTGGCATGCTGAAGGATGGGACTGGGTGAAACAAAACTCTGCAAAATCTCCACTGTACTGGCATTATATTGAAAACAAATGGATGTATTATACCCTCAACGGATTACAGGAAATAGACCCTGCCGCCCCATTGTGCCACGTTAATTTCTATGAAGCCTCTGCTTTTGCCTCCTGGAAAGGAATGCGTCTGCCCACTGAAGAAGAATGGGAAACAGCTTCCGTTTATTTTGACTGGGGAACACGCTGGGAATGGACGAATTCTGCTTATCTCCCCTACCCTCACTTTAAGAAAGAAGCAGGCGCGGTAGGTGAATATAACGGAAAGTTCATGATCAATCAAATGGTTTTAAGAGGAGCTTCAGAAGCCACACCTCCGGGACACAGCAGAAATACATACCGCAATTTTTTTCAGCCTAATTTAAAATGGCAGTTTACAGGAATCAGACTTGCTCAGTAATTTTTTACCGATGATCACAGTAGAATCAATTTCAAAAAGTTTTAACGGAAAAAAGGCAGTAGATCAAATTTCTTTTCAGGCTCTTGATCAGGAAATCCTTGTTCTTTTAGGAACCAGCGGGTGCGGGAAAACAACCACGCTTAAAATGATCAACCGTCTCATAGAAGCAGATTCCGGAAATATTTTCATAGATGGCAAAAATATCCGCGATCAGAAAGCTGAGAAACTGAGAATGGGAATTGGTTTTGTCATGCAGCATTCAGGATTATTCCCCCATTATACCATTCAGCAGAATATTGCGGTAGTTCCTGAGCTATTGAAATGGGACAAAAAGAAGACAGAAAGAAAAACGCATGAACTCTTGGCTAAGCTTCACCTTTCTGAAGAGGTACTTTCCCGATTTCCCCATGAGCTAAGCGGCGGACAACAGCAGCGGGTAGGTATTTCAAGGGCACTGATTGCAGACAATCCCGTTTTGCTGATGGATGAACCTTTCGGAGCGCTTGATACCATTACTAAGGCTGATATTCATTCAGAATTTAAATCATTGGAGGAGCTTAAAAATAAAACAATCATACTGGTTACCCATGATGTACAGGAGGCCTTTGAGCTGGGACACCGGATATGCCTGATGGATCAGGGAAAAATAGTACAGACTGGCACTCCCAGGGAAATACTTTACCAGCCTGAAAATGACTTTGTGCGTGATTTTTTTGCCAAAAACCGTCTTTTATTAGAGTATAAAGTAACATCGTTACATCACATCAGTCCATTTCTTACACCAGAAAATCTATACTACAGGCCCAATGGTACGGGTAGTACAAGTGTGTGGGATATTTTACAGCAATTGAGTTCCGATCACCAAAATGCCGGAGTATATGAGGAAGTAGTCAGAGCATTTAATCATTACAGAAAATCACAGATGGTATGACGCAGCAACAGAGTTTTTGGCAATTTATTTCTGAACAGCACGAAAAGCTTACTACCCAGATCATTCAGCATCTTGGGCTTACCTTTTTGTCACTGCTTCTCGCCATCATGGTCGGGGTACCTTTAGGTATCCTGATTTCCAGAAAAAAGAAACTTTCCAGCCCGGTGCTGGGTACCGCAGGTATTTTACAGACCATTCCGAGTATTGCCTTGCTGGGTTTCATGATTCCTGTTTTCGGCATTGGTCCGAAGCCAGCCATTGCTGCTTTATTGATCTATGCTCTTCTTCCCATTATCCGGAATACATATACCGGAATTATGGGTGTAGATCCGGCTGTGATTGAGGCAGCCAAAGCCATGGGAATGAACAGAAGGCAGCTTCTTTTTAAGGTGAAACTTCCTTTAGCCATGCCGGTTATCATTGCCGGTATCAGGACTGCTGCTGTTATAAATGTAGGAGTAGCTACACTGGCCTCTTTTGTGGCAGCAGGTGGTTTGGGAGAGTTTATCTTCGGAGGAATTTCACTCAACAATACGAATATGATTCTTGCCGGAGCCATTCCGGCAGCATTATTAGCTATCTTTCTGGACCAGGTTATTGCCATGATCCAGAAATCAGGTTACCGGTTCTTTCAAAAACTGAAATATATTCTTCCTGTTATCTTTATGATTCTGGGAATAGGGTATCTTCTGACTTTTGTATCACCCAGGACAATTAAAGCTGGTTTTACACCGGAATTTATGGGGAGACAGGATGGTGACATCGGGCTTCGTTCGGTGTATGGGCTGAATGTGAATCCTCTTGTGGTAAATGATGCAATTATGTATAAGGCTGCTTACGAGAAGGAACTGGATCTGATCAGCGGATATTCTACAGACGGAAGAATCAAAGCGTATGATCTGTATGTACTGAATGATGATAAAAAAATATTTCCGCCTTACTATGCAGCTCCCATTATCAAGACCAAAACAATGAAAAAATTTCCGGAATTGGAAAACACCTTAAATCTATTGGCTGGAAAGTTCAATGATTCTATCATGACAGATCTGAATTACAGAGCTGATCATCTCCATCAGAATCCTGAAAAGATTGCAAAGGATTTCCTCATCAGAAATAATCTTTATAAAAGTCCCCGGAAAGGAAATGCAGGAACCGTCAGGATTGGTTCAAAAATCTTTGGGGAACAGTATATTCTCGCAGAAATGTATACCCTTCTTATTGAAGGATATACAGATTATAAAGTGGAAACCAAAACAGGTTTAGGGGGAACAAAGATATGTTTTGATGCCTTAATGAACGATGCCATAGACTTTTATCCTGAATATACGGGAACCGGGCTTCTGGTGCTTTTAAAGCCAACCTCAGAGACCATCAGCAATGTGTCCAAAAGTCCCGCTGCAACCTATGAATATGTGAATTCGGAATTTGAAAAACAATATGGGATTCAATGGCTGAAACCGCTTGGATTTAATAATGCTTATGCTCTGATGATGCGGAGAAAGCAGGCTGAAGCGCTTCATATCAAAAGCATATCTGATCTTGCTCATTATTTTGATGGAAACTAAATTTCTCTGGATGATGCGGATAGCGTGAATCAGGAATATATCTCATTTTTATTAAAAAAGCAGAGGAAAAAATCTTTTGAAATCCATCAGTTTTTCCAAAAACCCTATCTTCGTATCTGAAAAAAATTTACAAAATTTTACAAAATGAAGAAAATAGTATTGCTGGCTTCGGTTGTATTTGTTCTCCATTCATGTGTGGTAAGAACGGCTACAAAAGTAGTATCCGGAGCGGTAAGCTTAAGTTATAAAGCGGTAAAAGGTACAGTAAACGGAATCAGCTGGGCGGTAAGTAAAGCGAAGGGAAAGATAGATGAAGACCGTGTAGACGGTACCTGGAAAGTAGTAGGTGTTTATCGTGGTTCTTTTGAAGATTTTTCTAAAGATCAGAATCCTGATGGTTCATTTACCTCAGACTGTACAGAAGGCTTTGATCAGATTGTTTTCAAGGCTAAAAAGTCCAAATTTAAGCCTGTACACTGCAGTACACAGGATGAGGATTGGGTAAAATATTCTATGGAGTTTGGAAAAAATCCTTCCACAAAAGAAAAGGAGAATTATATAGAATACAATTCCAACAGCTATATTTCTGTGATAGATGTCACCAATAAAACAATGGTTCTGGAAGGCAATCTGATGCCGAAATTAGGTTTTTCCGGAGCCAAATTATATCTTCTTGAAAAGGTAAAATAGAAATAGGAGCTGCATTTTTACAGCTCTGTTTTTGTCATATATCTGCAGTTTCTGTTCACTGTTTAAAACTTCAAAACGATGCATGATCTTACTCCTTTCTTCGAAACAGCAATATATCCTTTGTTTGATCTTACCGACGAGGAGAAAGAAATGATTCGGGCTGAAGCCAAAATACAGCACCTGGAAAGCAACAGTTATATCATACGGGAAAACTCAACGGCTGACAGTCTTCTTTTTCTTCAGAAAGGAGTTGTCAGAAGCTTTTACGTGAAAGACCACCGGGAGATCAATACTGAATTTTTCTTTGAGCATAATTTCTTTACAGCACTGACAAGCTATCTGACAGGTGAAAAAACTTCTCTTAATTTTCAATGTCTGGAAGCTTCAGAAATTATTGTCCTTCCCAAAATAGTAACAGACCGTCTTTTAACGGATCCCAAATGGCATCAGCTCATTAACGAAATCCTTACAAAAGAATTTATTAAAAAATGCCGCCGCGAAAGCTCTTTTCTGCTTCATGATTCCTATGAACGATATCTTTATTTTCTTGAACAGTTTCCGCATTCGGAAAACAGAATTCCTCTTTTCCATATTGCTTCTTATCTGGGGATGAGTCCTGAAACCTTAAGCAGGATCCGAAGTAAAAAAATCAGGCGAATTGATGTAAGTCAAGTAAACAGAATCTGATTTTCTTCACTTTTGTCTAAATATTTTAATAATGGACAAAAGAGTACAATTTGATTTTGAAGTGTATTTTACCAACGGGGGAAACCTGAAAGGGGAAGAATTCAGACTTGACATTACCGGAGATACTATTACAGACCAGGAACTGACTGATTATATTGTTGATGATCTCAGGCTTCTCATGGCTGGAAAAGTCAATATCCTGAACAAACAGATCATTACCGAGCCCCATAAAAGAAAGACCGTAAAACAAGAGCTTCCTTCTGAACGACTGATCGATCTGAGCCACACCATTGAAGAGGGACTTACTACTTATAAAGGGCTTCCGCCTCCTTATATCTGTGATTATCTCAGCAGAACGGAATCTCAGAAAATGTATGAGGAAGGAACTTCGTTTCAAATTGGTAAGATTGAAATGGTTACGAATACAGGAACCTATATAGACTGTCCTTTCTATAGGTTTGAAAACGGAAAAGACACCGCTGGGATGGAACTGGAAAAACTGGCTGAATTAGAGGCAGTCGTTATCCGGATCCCATATACAGAAACACTGGAGATTACAGATCTGCATCTCAGAAACCGGGATATCAGAAACAAAGCGGTACTTATCCATACCGGATGGGACAGCCACTGGAACACTGAAATATACTATGAAAATCATCCTTATCTTACCCAACGTGCTGCTGAATATCTCAGAGACTGCCAGGTAAAACTTGTAGGGATTGACTCTCATAATATTGATAACACAACAGGCAGAAACCGGCCTGTGCACACCATTCTTCTGGGTGCTGAAATAGTAATTGTGGAGCATCTGTGTCATCTGAATCAGCTTCCTGACGAAGGTTTTACCTTTACAGCTGCTCCCCCAAAATTCAAAGGAGCCGGAACTTTTCCGGTAAGGGCTTTTGCATCAGTACAGCAAAACGTATAAAGAGTTTCTGTGAAAAACAACCCAAGCAATTGACGATTAAGTTTATTTTAGAAATTGCTCAGCAATAAAGTACCCGCTTCCCACCATCAGCAACGGCAGTGCTATTGAAATCAGGATTAAGGGCCAGGCAAAAATTCTGAAATAGGTATATAAACTTACTGACGAAGGATCATCAGGATCATAGATAACAGTCTCTGTTTCCCCAATGGCCCATGCCGAGGGATTGGTTCCTTCCGCCAATTCAAAAGTATGTTCCATATTATTTTGCGACCGGAAGGTAAAGACAGGGCTGAATACAGTTCCCTCTGATTCATATTCCCTTAATGAGGTAACGGTTGCCGTTGCCTTTTCTGCTTTTTTTAAGAATGAAAGCGTGTTTCTGAATGTTAATAATGCTGCAGCAAACAGAATGACTCCTGCTGCAAGGATGATATAATACTGCCACATAGCTTTCGTTTTTTTTCTGTTCATACTATTTCATCCGGAAACAAATATTTTTGATTATCTTTCTTGTTTTCAGATTAATACCCCGAATATACAAAGATTTATCACAACCTTTATAAAACCTGAAAAAGTAATCTGCTACCTGGTTTCTATATCAACAATTTTCTTTCCTTGCTTACCCAGATAATGGAGAACGAGCTTCTCATACACTTTATAACCATCATCAACATTGGTAAAAATTACAATTCCCTTTCCCGAATCGGGCAATACAATGGCAATACATTGAGTGCCCCGGTCGGCTCCGCTGTGTGATAAAGCATAGTCACCATTTCCAAGATCATATATTTCGAATCCCAATCCGAAATATTTATTTTCTTTCGTTTTTACCTGTTTTCTGATCATTTCCTGAAAGACCTTTGGTTCCATTTTCTGCCCTTTCATGACACTTACCATAAAATTCCCGTAATCTGTTATCGTGGTATGAAGATCATCAGCGGCATTGGCCGTTTTATTTTTTTCAGTTGGATAAGCTTTACCATCTTTATCATATCCGATGGCAAATCTTGATTCATCAGTGCTTTTATCCCAGATATAACTGCTATCTTTCATTTTGAGAGGCTGAAAGATGAGTTCCTGTGCCAGCTGCTCCAATGTTTTCCCAAACTTCTTTTCCATTGCTTTCCGTAAATATTCAAAACCTTCTCCCGAGTATTGGTATTGGGTACCGGGATCAAACTGAAAGTTCAGTTTCTTATCGGTGTTCATCCATCTCCAGTTCGGAAAACCTGTCTGATGGGTAAGAATAATTCTGGTGGTTAATTTTTTATGCTTTGGATCGTTGCTAATATCAGGGTCTATCCAATAAGTATCAAGAGGTTCATCCAGTTGCCATTTTCCTAAACTTACCAACCGTAAGGCTACCATTGCTGTAACTGGTTTCGTAAGAGATGCCACATTGAATAAGGCATTGGGAGGTGCCGGAATTCCTTTCTTTATTTCTCCAAAAACTTTTACCTGCTTCAGCTTTCCATCTTCGATAATTCCCAGGCCCAGAGCAGGAATATCGTTTTCTTTCAGCCAGCTTTGCATCGACTGGTCGTTATCAAACATCGTTTCACTATCGGTAGTCTGCTTGGGATGGTGATTAAAACTCAATGAATTCCTAAGTTTCCATTCAGCATTTTCAAGCATCCACAAATGGGTAAATTTTGCTTCCCCCACTAATTTTTCAACATGATTTCCCATTTTCTCATAAAACAAATGATTTCCATTCTGAATGGCAGCGTAGATCTTTCCGTCTTTATACATGGGATAAATCTCTGTGCTTTTATCAACCAGGACTCTTTTTATCTGATAGGTTTCCGGAGATTTGCATAGTCCGTTTTTAAAATCAATGATAAAATTTTTCCTGTCCTCGAAGCCTCCTTTATCGTGGTAAAATTCAAATTTGTCACTTAACAGACTTTCCATCTGCTGGATGTTGCAGGTATTGTAGCCTGCAGAAAAAAACAGGCTGTCTTTAGCCATAATGGTTGTATAAAGGGGATCTGTTTTTTCTGTTTGTGCCTTTATGATACTCATGAACAGAATGAGAAAAAGAAGGGTCAACCGTGAAGACTTTGTCATTGTTATTTTTTTGACAAAGATTCAATTTCATTTCCTTTTTTGAGTAAAAATGGACCTGACAAAAACCCGACAAAGCCGTGACAGGATTTATATCATACTGAATTTCAATCTGAAATAGAGTTTTTTATTCTTATCGATTTCGGCTGCATTGCGAAGGATAATAAATATATTGGAAAGCACAATCAGGATCATCAGGATCAGGGTAAACTGTTTTCCGAACTTTAAAAAGATACCAAGCATGAAGGTAATAGGTGCCATTACTGTCCAGATCATCTGAACTGAAATAATCTGTCTTGCCAGGCTGTTTCTCTGCTTCATACTATGCATGAGAATAAGCGGAACAAAAATATTCAGTGGGGGTAAAAGGGTAAAGATTAATGAGGAAAGATTAATGATTTTAATATAAGAATAGTTGATGGGAGCTTCCTCTTCCTGTACTCCTGTTTCAGCCTCATTGATTTCTGAAATTACCTGTGGCTGATCCTGCTGTAACTCAATCTCTTCTATTCCTAAAGTTTGTGCCAGTACTCTAAGCGTATGTCCTTTGGGTACTGTTCCGGCTTCTATGCGTTGAATGGTTCTCACAGAAATCTTTGATTTTTCTGACAGTTCTTCCTGAGTCAGGTTCTTTTGTTCTCTTATGGCTTTTAGCTTGGACATCGTTTAGGGTATTCGGAAAATATTTTGGCTAATTTACTATTTTCATGATTAAAAATTTTTCTTGTGTCCGTTGATATTTAAATTATTATTCATATAAAAAATAAGTGTATTTTTATCTAAAATAACTTTCTATTTTTCAGTTATTTATAAACTCTAACACCAGATCAGTTTATGGAAAACACACTACCCAGATCCGAAATCAGGAAGAATATTGCTACTTATCTGATTCTTACCCTCCTTTTCTGTCTTCCTGTCTACTATATGTGTATCCGCACAGGAAAACTTGGTGGCGGAGCAGTCTCCTATGCAACAATTGTCATGTGGTGTCCCGCTATTGCTGCATTTCTTACCTGTCGTATCCGGAACATTCCCATTTCTTCTCTGGGATGGAAATGGGGACTGACAAAGTACCAGATCATGGCGTATTGCATTCCTGTTCTTTACAGTTTAGTTCCATACCTCATCATCTGGATCAGCGGAGCTGGCGGTTTTTATAATCATGAATTTGTCGCAGAAATTGGCAAAGGAATGGGCTGGAATCTTTCTGATGGACTTACCATCATCCTATATATTATTCTGATGAGCAGTTTTGGTATGGTACGTTCCGTAGGATCTGCATTAGGGGAAGAAATAGGCTGGCGTGGCCTTCTGACTCCTCAACTTGCTAAAATGAATTCTTATACCGCTACTTCTCTTTGGATGGGTGTGATATGGTCCATTTATCATTATCCTCTCCTTCTTTTTTCCAATTATAATACAGGAGGGCCAAAATGGCTGGCTCTTCTATGTTTTACCATTATGATATTTGCAGCCTGTTTCATCTTTACATGGCTGAGGCTAAAATCCGGGAGTTTATGGACAGGGGTTATTTTACATGCCAGTCATAACCTTTTTATACAGTCTATTTTTACACCCCTTACTGTAGATACGGGAAATACCAATTATTATATTGATGAATTTGGCATTGCACTGCCTATTGCAACTGCTCTGGTTGCCTATTTCTTTTGGAGGAAGAGAAAAGAACTGGAGCAGGATCATCCACTTTCAGCATAACCTTTTGATTAAAAAGACAGCCCTTTCAATAAAAGGCTGTCTTTTTGATATATTATTAATTTTGAAAAACCTATTCCGGAGCAATTACTTCAATAAGCTGTATTCTGCTGAGCAGATCTTGAAATATTTCCTGAGTATCTCTGCTCTCACCTAACGAAATACTTAATCCCTCTCCTTCCTTATCTTCATTTTTAAGGCCTATTCTACCTGCTTTTTGGCCTTCACTGTTACTTATTTCTTCAAACGGTATTTCGTTATCTTCAAACCATGATTTAATTTTTGCTACCGCAGAATTACTATTCTTTGATGTTCTTTGTAAAACTAACTGGTCCGGCTTTCCAAAGAATCCTTTAGCATTCTTATTCAATACAAACTGCACGAGAAATTTAAACTGATGCCTGTCTGGTCTCGCATACCATCTGGCCTGGCTGTATCCGCCCAAATGATGACGAATGGGTATCTCATTCGGGATATTATTGTTGGCAAATACCTTTGTATTCATTATTTCATGATGGAAAGTAAGATCAGTTTTTATATTTCCGCCCTCTGCCCTATATTTTTCTGCCCATTCACTTATTCCTTTAAACTCTGTTTCTCCCATTGTTCTGTAGAATGTCATCGTATGGAGATCAGGACTGCCTTCTGTTCCATTTCTCAATAAACCAAGTCTTTGGCTCATAAATTCTTTACTTTTACTTCCGCTATCCCATCTTCTTTCATGAAATTTTTTGATAAAAAACAATTGCTGCAGATCCCGATATACAGAAGATGTAACAACCTGGGTATTCATAATGGTATTAACTTCATGCCTTTCCTTTTCGCTGACATCGCCATACTTTCCTTTTCTTTCATTTTCATACTTGTCAGTTTCCCACTGATCATGGTTGAATTTATAGTCTCCTTCAGACAAATAATCTGCATTATAAATATCAAGTACCTGAATAATATCTTTTATATCTCCTCCCATCAGCTCCAAGGTTTCCAGCATCTTTCTTTCATTTTCCCTGCTGTTTATAAAGTAGGTATTGAAGACCTCCTTCACAGTCATTGCTTTTATCTTTCCGTTTTTCAGCCTGATTCCTATCTTAGCTTTGTCATTTGTTCCTTTTGCACTGAAAAACAAATTGTTGTATTTTCCTATAATGCTCATAATTGTTTTATTTAAGGTTATTCATTTGATTTCTGAAATTTTTCTCTATTCTGACTTCCAGAGTTTTAATTCATATTAATAACACAAATTTCCGCGGAAACATTCTGACTCACTAAAGGGGAAAACCCCATTTTCAGAAACTAAGAGTTTACCCTTATTTACAGGTAATGTATTTGTTTATTTCATTCATTAAGTTCTCAGATATCATAAAGAATTATGATTAAAATTTCACTCATAAGAGAATTCCCTTATTTTTTAAAATTCAGTTTTTTCCCTTAATGAAGATTTATTCTGTTTGATGAAATTTGTATCAGACAAAAGAGATCAACAATCTTACAGTCAACATTTAGTTAAAAAATAGTAACCCATTAAAACCAGAATATGGCAGATACAGTAAACACCCAGACTACAGATGCAGTAACGCAGACTAACGTTACCGTACTTGGTGAGTCTCCCGCACAGGCTATGAGTATGCTTTACCAGATGGCTACCCATGCCAGTGGAATTTCTATTCAGAATTCTGTGACAAACCAGCAGAACCTGAACCAGCTCAACCCTGCGATTGTTGCAGATGCCATTAAAATTTTAAAAGGATAATCTAAAACCTTACCATCATGAGTGAAAACAACAGTGAAACCCAACAATCCCAGGCAGCCAATGCTACCACTCCGGCGGAGAAAGCTGTAGTATTTGTGAACAGTGAGGTACTGGCTCCCCCAAAGGCTTCTCCAATGACCGGAGTAACGAAAGTAATGATAGAACAGTCTACAGGAATGATGGTTCAGGATTTACAGTCTTTTTTAAAAGGATTCGAGCAGGTAGGTCTTATTGCATTAAGCAGATTGGCTAATAATCTACTGACTTATGGCACCACTTTCGGGCCGGCCCCGGGAAGCAAAGAAACCTCTGTTCAGATGGCTGAAAATAGTCAGGGTCAGGATGCAGGAAAAGGCAATGAAATGATGAAAGACTTATTCAAAATGGTAAGTGATTATGCTGAAGTAAAGGCTAAAATTTCCAATACTATCTATAATGTCAACACGTTACCCGTCTCAGAAGCTCTTCCTTCTCCCCCATCTTATACGGAAGTTTCCTCTGAGGCTGAAGATCCTGAAAAAAAAAACGGGTAGATCCGGTTCCGGAAAAGACCTCCTCAGAAAAAGAAAGTATGAGAAAAAGCTTTATGGCGGCTGATCAGGGGGGAAAACTAGTATTAAAGTCAGTCAAGCTGACACAGCCACTCGTAAAACCTGAGATTAAAGAAGCGGTAATTCCTTCTGTAGAAACGGAAATTAATCCGAAGAAAAAAACAATCATAGCCCAACTCATTGAAAAAATTAAAATAAATAAATAAATAAATAAATAAAAGATGAATTATTCCTCAGTAACCAAACCCGCCAAAATTTTAAATCTGGAAAGTTTAGATGATTTAAATGAACGACTTTACCTGTTTAAAAACAGTGAAATCAGTTATCTGGATACCAAAAGTACAGAGCCTAAAAAAACGGAACACAATTCGGAGCGATTTGTATTTAATCTTCAGACATCTGATATTAATATTCAGCCATCTTTAAGACTGGTCAACTGCATCGGCAGAGGAGGTAAAAGATACACTCACTTTCAGTCTTTTGTAGTGGAACCTAAAGATAATTCCACCGGAATTGCCGTAATCATGGTCAAGCTGGATGATCCAAAGGTATTTTACTGTAATGTCAGAATTATGCCTCTTACCACCCTGAACGAAATTGCTGTTCCTGATTATGATTCAAAACTTCTTACGATCAATCTTGAAAGATCAAAATGTGTACTGAAAGCAGATATTACAATCACGCCATCTAATACGGGTGAAGCACAATATTCTGTACATGATGTGGATGTAAGTGCCATTTCCGAACTGGTTACCCAGGATGAAATGGTGGGATTAAAAAGAGAGCTGGAATTTCAGGCCTCCAAACTGATTGCGCATTATATTCAGGAGATCCTGAGTATCATCGTCAATGAAGTTCCATCTGGCAATAAACAGCTGATGATTCCGGATGATTATATCCTGACCCTTCCTCCGCATCAGTTAAAAGAAATGCTGACTGCCAGCGCTATTTCTGCATGTATTGCTTTAGAGATTACAGGTTATAACGTTGTTAAAGACCTCAACCGGGATTGGAAATCTGCGTCTGCATTTATTAATTATCTGCTGTAAAGAATCTCTGTTCTTACCCATAAAATAAAACATATGCGAAGAAGAATCCGTAAGAAAGCTCCCGCTCCAAAACCTCCGGTACCTGTGACAGAACCTGAAATGGTAGAACAAGAAATCATGCCTTTTGTTTTAAGACATGAAGATGAGATTATCAGTTATATTAAAGATAAAGCTATCAAAGAGACGATGAAGTCACTTGCACCGCTTCTGGAAAAACTGGAAGAAGCCGTAAAACAGCATGACGCTGCTCCTGCTCCTGTTGCCACTCCACCACCACCCGAGACTCCTGTAATGAATTATGAAGAACAGCTGAAAAAACTGCAGGAAGCTTCCACAGCAAAGGTAAAGGAGAAAGAACTTAAAATAATGGAGCGAATGAATAAACTGAATTCAAGATTGGGTAATATCCAAACTTAGCACCACCAAAACCAATGAATATGAACGAAATTGATGCTATAATTACAGGAATGTCTACGGCTGTACCTCAGGCTATTTCCGCGCAGGTAAGTGCCCATTCCACCGGACAGATGCAGATTAATTCTGCGTTAAACCAACAGCGGACAGCAATAACCGGGATCGGTCATTATGTAATGGGATTAAAAAAAATGAGTCCCAAAAATATAAAGCTCAGGCAATTGGAAGCCATTAAAAAAGAACGTTTTTAATCCAAATCTAACAAAACTACGGATGCGGTTTATATCCATGCAAAGATGAAATCCGGTGCCCTCAGCATATATACAATCAGGTCCACATTTATTTTCGCACCGCCTTTCAGATGCTGCCCATGCATAAAAGCAATTATTCAGAATCCATCTTTAGCCCAAAGGAATCCGGCATGGCCAGCATACCTGCAGCAGGAATTTATTTTTGAGACAGATATTAAAAATAAAGACCGCATCCTTTTATAAAATATGCTTTAAACTCGCGCAGATTTTACAGATAGGGTTTCATCCATTGTATTCAGAGCCACCCTTCAGATCCAATTTATTCATAACCTGTTTATACCAATGCTTTTGAAACGCATTCATCTGCAGGATCTGTGGTGAGTTTAAAACTCAAACATAAAACTAGTTTACCTCAATAATTTATTAACCGAGATCAGATCTCAAAAAAACAATTACAATTATGCCAGTTAATGAACAAATCACAGACGCAGTAACACAGTCGAACGTAAAAGTAGTAGGAGAATCTCCTGCAATGGCTCTGGCCAACGTATACCAATCTGCTGCACATTCTACGGGAATCATGTTTGAAAATGCGGTCAATACGCAAAACCAACAGAACATTTTAGGCCAGGCAGCAACCACTCAGGGTATTCTGCAAATCTATAGCCTGGATACTGTAGCAGACGCGGTTTCTATTGCGAAGATCCTTAAGCCTTAATTTTTAAGCGGTTTGATCAAAGTAATGACCTCAATCGGAAAGTCCGGTTGTTTTTAACCCAATAAACCTTAATCATTATGCCAGTTAATGAACAAATCACAGACGCGGTAACGCAGTCTAATGTAAAAGTAGTTGCAGAGTCTCCTGCTATGGCGTTAAGTAATGTGTATCAATCTGCTGCACATTCTACAGGAATTATGTTTGAAAACGCAACCAACGCTCAAAACCAACATAATATTGTTACCCAAGCAGCCACTACACAGGGGGTTACTCAAATCTACAGCAAAGATACCATCGCTGATGCTCTTTCTATTGCTAAAATTCTTAAACCTTAAACACATTCTGCAGAGCGCAGAATCAATCAACCCGCCGGAAAACCCGGTGATTTTAACCCAAATAAACAATAATCATTATGCCAGTAAACGAAAAAATCACAGACGCAGTCACTCAATCCAACGTAAAAGTAGTAGCAGAATCTCCTGCAATGGCTCTAAGTAACGTGTATCAATCAGCAGCACATTCTACAGGAATTATGTTTGAAAATGCTATTAATACACAAAACCAGCAAAATATTGTTACTCAGGCTGCCACTACACAAGGGGTTACTCAAATCTACAGTCTGGATACGATAGCCGATGCGGTTTCTATTGCTAAAATCCTTACTCCGTAATCACTTTTTACGAACAGCTTACATATTACTATCCGAACAACCGGAAACTCCGGTTGTTTTTAAAACCTAAATAAACAATAATCATTATGCCAGTAAACGAACAAATCACAGACGCGGTAACGCAATCCAACGTAAAAGTAGTAGCAGAATCTCCTGCAATGGCTCTGGCCAACGTCTATCAATCTGCAGCCCATTCTACAGGAATCCTGTTTGAAAATGCAGTGAATACACAAAACCAGCAAAATATTGTTACCCAGGCTGCCACTACACAAGGTATTGCACAGATCTACAGCCTGGATACAGTTGCAGATGCAGTTTCAATTGCCAAAATCCTTAATCCCTAATTCGTTGTTGCGAATCGCTTAAATACCATTATCCGAACAACCGGAAATTCCGGTTGTTTTTAACCCAAATAAACAATAATCATTATGCCAGTAAACGAACAAATCACAGACGCAGTAACGCAATCCAACGTAAAAGTAGTCGGAGAATCTCCTGCTATGGCTTTAAGTAACGTATATCAATCCGCTGCACACTCTACAGGAATTATGTTTGAAAATGCAGTGAATGCTCAAAACCAACAAAATATCTTAGGTCAGGCTGCTACTACACAAGGTGTCATCCAGATCTACAGCATGGATACGGTAGCAGATGCAGTTTCTATTGCTAAAATATTACATCCTAAATTATAGTGTTTTTTAGATTTCTTGTGATCAGGGAGTACATTCACGTGCTCCCTGATTCTTTTTTGAATAAAGCTATTTATCAAACAATACAATTTCTTCAGGGTCTATGACTTTATTCTGTACAGCATAAATAACAAGTCCCGCCATATTTTTCACTCCGGTTTTGATCATCAGATTGGTCTTATGGGTTTCTACCGTTTTGGGTGAAATAAACAGAGAGTCTGCAATTTCTTTGGTGCTCAGCTGCTGACAAACTAATCGTAAAACATCAATTTCCCTGTCTGTCAGTTCATCTTTGGAGAACGCATGAAATTCCGGAAGCTTGTTGGAAAGCTGGGTTCTCATGACATCCATCTGATCATTGGAAAAATAATGTCCGGTATGATGAACAGTCTTCATCACAGATAACAATTCTTCCAGTTCAATTTCTTTTGGTAAAAAAGCATGAGCTCCCATTTTCAGCATCTGTCCCATGAATGAACGGCGGTAGAAGCTGGAGAGAACAATGATTTTTGTTTCAGTTTCTTTGCGAGCCAGTTCGGTCATCACTTCAAGACCGTCCCCATTGGCCATTCTCAGATCCAGAATCAGGATATCTAAAGAAGCTGAATCCTGTTCTTTAAGAAACTGGTACCCGCCTGTAGAGGTAAGCATCACCTGATAGTCTCCATTGTTTTCCATATAATTTTTTAAAAGCTGTACAAACAGCAGATCATCATCTACAATTCCGATTTTAATTTTTGAGTGTTCCATGTTTATTTTTATTGTATTGCCATACAGGCTATAAATTTTGTACCTTTTTCAGGCTGGGTTTTAAGTTTATAGATGGCTTTAATTTTTTGTGTTCTTGTTTTAATATTCCTCAGCCCAATACCTCCAGACTGGTTTTCAATGATGAATCCGCGGCCGTTATCCTCTATGGTTAATATTAAATAATTCAGAGAGATTCTTAAGGAGACATCTACTCTGGTGGCTTCGGCATGTTTTAAAATATTGGTGATCAGTTCCTGAACAATTCTGAAAAGATTAAGTTTTACAGGATTACTGATCGGTATTCTGATCGTCATATGATTGAAAATAACCTCTATATTTTTATTAACCTGCTCAAGATAGTCTGCAATCAAATCTACCAGTTCCACCTCATCGAGGTCAGACGGCGTAAGATTATGGGATAATTCCCTTATCAGCTGCATAGACTTTTTTAAATCACGATTAAGTTCTTCCGGCATTTTATCATTAAGATTCAAACGGATAAGATTTAACTGTGAAATAATATTATCATGAAGTTCTTCTGCCAGCCGTTCCCTGTCCTGTTCCTGTAAAAGAAGCATATGCTCCCAATGTTCATTTTTTGAATTACGGACCAGACGGGAAACTTTCTTTTTGTTTTTTCTTATGCTTTTTAAATAACTAATAACCAATAAAGTAACAAATAATGTTGTTAAAGAAAACAATCCAATACCGATCCATATCCATACAATTATCTGATCCTGATTTTCCCAACGCCCCATCCCAGATTAATAAAAGCAAGATAAAAAGACAATAGCAAAATGCCTCTAAAAAGCCAGATAGGAGCTACCCAGTTCAGATGGTTGCTGATTAAAAAATTAAAGGTAGTGGATATGATACATTCTATAGAAAAAAACAGAAAAACGATAATGTTCACAATAAACATATCCCTATCTGCTCTACCTTCCCTGATGACTTTCATAAAATAAGCAGCAGCATAGCTACAGATGATCATACTGGTGATAATATTGGAATAAAAAGTAACCTGCATATCATTTTGCACAAATACCCCATTAATAATCAAAACCAGGACAGCATAACAATAGACCAATCCTCTTAATCTGCGGGAAAGCTGTATATAATAATTGTTATAGATCACCGTAAGGATCATCAAACCAAAAAACTGGCTCAATATATAATTGTAAGTATTGAGGGCATTTAATTTCATCAGCCGGTCGGTTAAATCCGTGAGTTCCAGCATCAATTCTCCTGAGAGCAGTACAATCACAGGAAGTTTTGTTTTGATCCCTTCTTTTATCAGTACAACCAATCCGGTGCATAAGACGAGATTAATTATAATTTGTAAATAAAGGGATAAACTGTTATACGAAAACACGGGTACTTTGCTTCAGAAGTTGATAATCATTAAGAGTATCAATAATCGTAAAAGGAGGTCTTGGTGTAGAATAATTTTCAGCAGTTTCACTCATATGATTAATAGCGAGACTTTTCACAGTAATAATTTCAATATGATAAGGGAATCCAGGATCTTTTTTTTCCAGATCATCTGTAAGCCCAAAGAAGCTGGTACACGTCTGCCCTGCTGTAATTCCTATATTTTTATAATCTGAGAACGGTATGGAAATCAGTTGAAAAATATCTTCTGTTTTCTGAGCCTGCAGCCACGAATTCCCAAACATATTCCATCTGAAACTACGGTTGATGGCTGATTCTGCAGTAATAGGAGGAACATCTATCACCATATCATTGCTGCTTTCTATTTTTGATTCACTGAATTCTACTAAAAAGTCTTTTATAAGAATGGTGTTGAAATCAGCATCTTTATCACTTTTAGAATCAATGAGAAAAAATTTCAGCTTACCTTCATGAATTCCCACGTAAGCATGGATCATTGGGAGCTCCATAGTTCCAAGGTTTCTCTTCCATTGTTCAATGTCTTCACCTGAAACACTGAAGTGAGTTCCCTGATTCAAATAATTCAAAATTTCTGCTCCATTTCTATCAATTCCGTTTTTATAAGAATCGATAAGATTTTTCCATTTTCTGATAGCTTCAAAGATGTTTTCAGTAGTCATGATAATATTTATTTGTGAATGATAATTATTTTATGAGTTGAAATTTACAAAAAAAACAGACTGATATTTTTTTTAAATCACATTCAGGTGGAAAATAAAATTTAATTGAATGAAAATGAATTTTTCTTCTGTTTCTGATAAAATTTAATCAGGAACACCTCTTATCTTTGCACCGGAAACCTTCTCATTTAAATAAGAACTCCCATGATTCCATTTCACGAGCTTATATTTTTTATTCTGGCTGCACTCATTTTGGTGATCAGTCCTGGTCCTAATATGATTTATCTGATTTCAAAATCCATTACCCAAGGAAAAAAGTCCGGGTTTATCTCCTTAGCCGGAGTTATATGCGGATTTTTGTTCCATATCATCATGGTATCTTTTGGTCTCACTGCTGTTTTACTGGCTGTTCCGTTTGCGTATACCGTTCTTAAAACACTGGGAACTGTCTATCTTTTATATCTTGCTTATCAGGCTATAAAACCGAAAAGCAAAAACATTTTTGATGTTGACAGGAATATTGCCCATGATAGTCCAAAAAAGCTTTTCACCATTGGTTTTTTAACGAATGTTTTGAATCCGAAAGTAGCTGTGTTTTACCTGTCTTTCTTTCCTCAGTTCATCAAGCCAGCGTATGGTTCGATATTTACCCAAAGCCTTGAACTTGGGGTCATTCAGGTTCTGATCAGCTTCAGCATCAACTTTATCATTGTTTTAACAGCTGCAAGAGTAGCTTTATTCTTTTCCCATAATCCGGTCTGGATAAAAGTACAGAAATGGTTTATGGCCAGTGTCTTAACCTATTTAGCCATAAAAATGGCATTTTCAAAAGCAAAATAAAATCCGGAACAGGTTTCTTTCTGTTCCGAATTCCGGTGTATATTCATATAAAATCTGACTTGAAGAAAAGCACCATGTTATGCACCGCGAATTTGAGATTAAAATCCGGAATGTAAAACCGTGAAAATACGTAATTTTACCCTTGCGTATTATCCTCATCACAACAGGTTTAAAAGATGAAACAGATCATTCCTACTTACGACTTAAACGGTATTACCCATCATCAGTTCCATATCAAAAGGATGGATAAACGTACTCAGAATGCGGGAGATATTCTTTTGGATAAAGGCATACATCGCGACAGCCATTATATTTTTACCTGTATGGAAAGCGGTCACGTGAGAATGATGGTCGATTTTAAAACCATTGAAGCCAAAGAATCCACTATTTTCTGCGTATTGCCGGGTCAGGTACATCAGGGACTTCTCATGGAAGAGGTCTGCGGATGGTTTGTTGCTGTAAAAGCGGAACTTGTTCCCGATACCGTACGTTCTTTTTTTGATGAATCCCTGGGCGAAATACAGCCACTGCCGATGGATAAAAGCCTCATCAAAAAAATCAATACCACAGCCAGCATGCTTCATGCATCTTATACGAACGAAATGCTTTCTTCCAAAGAAGGATTTCTGGTTGTACAGTCGTTGCTTAACGCATTCCTTGGAATGTTTGCTTTAATGTATTCTCAGAAAAACATTTCTCCTGCTTCAGGTGAAAACCGTGCTTTACAACTGTGCAGAGCATTCAGAATTTTGGTTCGAAAAGATTTTAAAACCATGAAAAGTCCATCTGAATATGCAGAAGTTTTAAATATCACAAGAGGATACCTGACTGAAACGGTTCGCGAAGTGACAGGAAAGCCCGCACAACACTGGATTCATCAGGAAATTTTGATTGAAGCCAAAAGATTACTGGTTTTTACCAATCTGAGTGTAAAAGAAGTGGCTTATGAACTGGGATATAGTGATCACACCTATTTCAGTCGTCTATTTTCCAAACTGGAAGATCAATCTCCATCACAATTCCGGAATCAACATCAATAGTTCACAACCACGAATAGTCCAATTAATCCCCCGAAACTGCTATCGGTATTTTCCCATTTTGCAACGTCCTTTGCAATAAAAATAATTTATGCCAAGCCTGCCAAAATGGATCAATGACACCGTAGAAAATGTTTGGTCCTCAAAATTTAAAGAATGTACCGTTAGCCATATAGAACAGATTACCAATGATCTTCGACTGATACGCTTTGAAACGGATTTACAGGAGGTTCCTTATGAACCCGCCTACGCTATTGGAATAAGAATCAATGATCGTGATTTCAGGAATTATTCACCTTTTAATTTTAACAAGGAAGCGGGAACTTTCGATGTTTTATTTCACTTACATGATAAGTCTGCTGCAGGAAGTAATTTTGTCACTCAACTCATAAAAGGAGCTTCCATCAAGCTTTTAATGCCCAGAGGAAAACAATTTTTTACTCCTGATGCTAAAATTCATTTTTCTGTGGGTGATGAAACTTCTTTGGGAAGTTCTATTTCCATCAAGGAAGCCGTAGAGGAATCCGGTTCTTTATTCATATGCCTTCATGAACTGGAAGAGTGTTCTGCTCTGGAAAAACTGAATTTATATGGTTACCACAGCCCCAAGAACAATACCATGAGAATGATTGAAGCATTGAATGATTTTCTGAGGGAAGAAAAAGATTCTATTTCTGATAATGAAGTGATTTTTTACCTTACCGGAAACGGAGGAAAAATGTCTCTGATCAGAAAATTTCTTAAAGCCAGAGGAGTTTCTCCCAAGTGCATAAAATCACAGGCATATTGGATTGAAGGAAAAAAAGGCCTGTAAAATAGTAAAACAACTGTATTTAACTATAATAATGAACTTTAACCGGCAATAGAAAATTATTGCCGGATAAAGTTATCATTACTACATCCTAAAATTTAAATTATTTCTGTTTCTTTCCTAGTTCCTTCACTTTCCTCAACCATTGAACCCGCTGCTCATCTTTAGAATTCCGGATAATTCCGATATAAGTCAGTTTAACGGGTTTTACTCCACAATATTCCAATATGGATTTTTTAAGCTGATTCACGCTGGGCCTGCCAAAAAACAGACGGTAATACCATCCCGGCTGGTCTAATGTGGTAATAATGTGAGCCGTTTTTCCTTTCAGCAGCTTGTCCCACCACACAGAATTTTCACGATATTTATAGGCCATTCCCGGTAAAAAAAGTCGGTCTATGAATCCTTTCATTAGCGCTGGAAATCCTCCCCACCAGACAGGATGTATCCAAACGAGATGATCTGCCCACTGAATAACTTCCCAGGCTTTCAACAGATCCGGCTCAAGCTCCATTCTTTTCTGATATCCGAACTGTAAATTGGGATTGAAGTGTAAATCCCTTATCACTATTTCTTTTACTTCAGCTCCTGCTTCTATTGCTCCTGATCTGTAAGCTTCTGCTATCCCAAAATTGAAAGAATCTTTATTGGGATGTCCGTTAATGATAGCTATTTTTTTCATTGTGTTACATTGATATTGATAGAATCATAGGCATTAAGCTGTGCCATTAATGATAAAGGCTCATGCAGCTGATGACTGAAATATACTTTATTTTCGTGAGGATTTCTCAACAGTTCTTCGGTATGCAGAACAGCAGATAAAGCGGTTAATTCTGCCTGTCCTTTTTCACTCTGCAAACTCAGCCTCTTTTCTCCCGAATGACTATCAACTACAATTTCAAAGACCGCCTGATCTCCGTTACCACTGGATCCAAAAATCATTTTTCTTTCCTTTAGTGACAAAATATTGTAGATCCTGAGATATTGAAATGCTCCCAGCAGCCAGGTTATGAATTTTGAGTTGTAGGTCATTTTCACACTTATATCGGAAATTCTTTCCACTTTGTTGAGAATATACAGGTCGGGCACATCAAAATTATAGGCACTTCTTTTCCCTATTCCAAAGGAAAAGTTAAAAGCTTCTGCGTCCAGAAAATGTCTGATAAAAACCGGTTTATCATTCTTATAATGCACAAAAGGAACGGCTACGTTTTCTGCCATAAAGTGAGCTGAACTCTCGCCTGCAAGATCTTTCACAGAATAATAAACAAAGAGTTTCGCTTCAGTAATATCACCTGAATCCGAAAGAATGTTAGCCAATCCAGGGACAATTCCACCCATCCAGCCTGAACTGAAGACAATTCTGCTGTTTACCTTTGACTTCCCTGCAATACTGTAAGCTTTTACCAATGCCGGAGTAGGTTTGGTAATATCCAGATAATCTATGTGACGATCAATCGCAAAACGAAGTACATGATCTTCTTTATCATTCACGGAAAGAATGATGAGTTGTATTTTTTTCTCAAGGATCACTTTAAAAGAGGAAGGATCTGTGACATCGACTTTCAGCTGTTTGTCTGTTGTTCCCTCTTTTCTTCCTCCGATGAAAACAGTAAGATGAGGATTTCTTGATTTCAGAATACGGGAAATTGTTTTACCTACCAATCCATTTCCTCCAATTATAAGAATATTTTGCTCCATAACTTTTTTTGACAAAAGTAGAGCGCCTCTATTCTAATCAACAGGACAAATGTCTAAAAAGAAATTTCCTTTCTGATACGGCTCAGATGGCGCTGGGTAATGCCCAGATAAGAAGCCAGATACTGTAATGGAATATTTTGAATATAATCAGGATGTTTTTTTACTAATGTTTCGTAACGCCGGGCAGCGCTGTCCCTTTGCAACTGAAAAAACCGTGTTTCAAGTTCAAGATATTCCTGCTCTGCAATGACTTTTAAAAACTTTGTCCAGTTAAGATTGTTCTGAACCAGTTCATCTACCGCATCTTTTTTAAGAATAATCAGCTCTGCATTGGTAATGGCCTGCATACTTTCTTTGCTTGGGCATCCTGAAACAAATGATGAATAGGAAGCGATCATATGATTGGGAAACCGGAAGCAGTAGGTCATATCTTTTCCTTCATCAGAAGTATAAAAAGAACGGAAAATACCAGACTTTACCAATCCTACTTCTTTACAAAGCTCTCCTTCCTGTATAAAATAATCATTTTTACCGATAAGTCTGACTTCGGAAAATTTCAGGAATTCTTCAATTTCATCTTCTGAAAACAGGTTAAAGCTTCGAAAATAGTCTCGTTCCATTCTATAAAATAAGTTTCAGCGAAAATAAATAAAAAGATGGAAGCAATGTTGTTTATCTACGCAAAGTTTTAATTTTTGCAGAGTTTAATGTAAAGAGGGCAAAGAGGGAGTCAATTGCATTGATTCTTTCTAAGCTCATGCATAGCCATATAGCTTCATCAGCGACTTTATCGAAGCCTTAGCCCCCTTAAGATAAGATGTTCTAATAGATTCTTTGCGTTTCATATCAATCAATTTGAATATTTTTCACTCAAATAGATCTAGCTGATTTCAATTGAAAACAAAAAAAATCATCTCAGGACGAGATGATCTACCGTTTTGAATTTACTTGAGTTATTTATGAAGATATGAATGATGTTTTGTTGTAACAAAGATAGGTGAACCTTATTTTTTATGCATCAGTGGAATCCCTAGAATTATATCCGTAAAAATACGGTTGTATAAAAAGAAAAGCCCTGCAGGAAATACCTTACAGGACTTTGGATTATCTAACAATATTCAGTTTACTGTTTACAGTTCAAGGTTCAAGGTTTAAAGTTTAAAATTTAACGTTATGATTGTCATGCACTTTCACCTTTGAATCTTTATTAAAGCGGGCTTACCAGTTGAAGGAACCATTCTTTAACTTCTCCATCTAAATGTGGAGCAAGCTTTTCCTCACAAGTTTTATGGTAACCGTTCAGCCAGGCGATTTCGTCTTCTGAAAGGATTTCTTTTACCACTGTATCTTTGAAGAACGGGCAGAATGTCAATGTTTCAAATTCATAGAATGTTCCGTGAATTGTTGTTTCTGATTCTTTTACGGCAATCAGGTTTTCGTGACGGATTCCGTAATGTCCTTCAAGGTAATATCCAGGTTCGTTTGAACAAACCATTCCCGGAAGAAGTTCCTGAGGATTCAGATCTTTTCTGATGTTTTGCGGTCCTTCATGTACATTCATAAAGCTTCCTACTCCATGTCCTGTTCCGTGGTTGAAGTCTTTCCCTTCCATCCATAGCGGAAGCCTTGCAATAGCATCGAGCTGTACTCCTTTTGTTCCTTTCGGGAATTTCACCATCGATAAGCGGATCAGTCCCTGCAGTACCAATGTTGAATTTCTTTTAAACTCTTCCGAAGGTGTTCCTAAAGCAAAAGTTCTTGTAATATCTGTAGTTCCTTCAAGGTACTGGCCTCCTGAATCTACCAGGATTGTGTCCTCATTCGTAACTTCTTTACTTCCTTCTTTTTTAGCAGAATAGTGCATGATAGCACCGTTATCTTTATATCCAACGATAGAACCAAAGCTTTCTCCGACAAAATTTTCACCTTCTGCACGGAATCCTTTCAGTTTCTGTCCGATAGAATATTCATTCATCGCTTCTTTTCCTGCATTGTGTGTTAGCCAATAAAGGAATTTCACCATCGCTACTCCGTCTCTTACCATTACGGTTCTGAAACCTTCCAGTTCAGCTTCATTTTTCTGGGCTTTCATCAGGTTGCCGGGAACGGGAGCTTTGATAAACTGGTTGTCTGTTTTTAATGTTTCAAAAATCTGTTGGTTGCTGTTCGGAGAAACCAGTACTTTTTCGTTTTTGAAGGTCTTCAGGTAATTGTAGAATTCTTCGTAAGGCATCATTTTAACAAACGAGTCATCCATTTGTTTTCTTGCAGCCACTTCCATCTTTTCTAATCCTGTGAATACAACAGCGTCGTTTTTAGTAATCACAATATATCCTAAGAATACTGGATTGCTTTCTACATCACTTCCTCTCAGGTTCAGTGTCCATGCCACATCATCCAGACTTGAGATAATGTGTACAGTTGCCTCCTGCTCTTCCATTTTCTGACGGATGGCAGCAATTTTATCGGATACAGATTTACCGGCTCTTTCTACCGGATGTACGAAAATAGGGTTAGCAGATGCAGTTCCTCTGTCTTTCCAGACTTCTTTTAAAAGTGGAATATCTGCCAGCGTAATATTTTTTGCATTAAATTTTTGAGAAAGCAGTTCCCAGTTGGCATGAGAAGCTGCAACAGCATTTACTGCCACTTTACCGCCTGCAGGAATTTCTGAAATAATCCAGTCGATATAATTAGGAGTTCCTTCCATACCATCTTTAAAAAGATCAATTCCGGAACCTTCCAGTTCAATAGCAGCTTGTGTAAAGTATCTTCCGTCTGTCCAAAGTCCGCCTTTATCTTTGGTAATTACCACAAAACCAGCAGAACCTAAGAAACCTGACAACCAAGCTCTCTCCTGCCATTCTTCAGGAAGGTATTCGCTCATATGCGGGTCTGCAGAATATACTATAAATGCATCAACATTATTTTTCTGCATTTCTTCACGAAGCGCAGCAACTTTTTCCTTTGAAGTCATTCTTTTTATTTTTAACCACCGAAAGTTACAAAAAATTTGATGTCTGAAAGGTAAATCCTCCGGCTATTTTGCTTAATAATCTGTTATTTTTAAGGAGTGCTAAAAAAAATCAAACCACTAAACATATTTAATTAAATAAATCATTTTTAAGTAAAAAAAACTACCATACTATCAAAATAATAAATTTTTGGAAGGATTATTGCTACATTCTATTGCATGAAACAGCAAAACTACAATAACCACAGAAAATTTTATCCGCCCCATCATTTTATTTATCTTCCAATGCTCATCATATTGGAGATTTTAGGAATTTATAAAATTTGGGACGACCCCGGAAATCAGCTGGCATGGATACTATTTTCTATAGTGATTTTTTTGCTTTTTTATCTGGCATTTATGACAAGGCAGCATTATGCACTGGGACTTCAAAACCGTATGGTAGTTCTGGAGTTTAAACAGCGTTATTTTGAGATCTTCAATAAAAGATCTGATGAAACTGCTGACAAACTGAAATTCGATCAGATTGCTGCATTGAGATTTACCTATGATGATGAATTCAAAGAGCTTTTATACAGAGCGCTTCACGAAAACATCTCAGGAGACGAAATAAAAAGGTCTATTAAAAAATGGAGAGCTGACCACCTCAGAATTTAACACACCCACAAAAATAGATAGTATGAAAAAATGGAGCTTTTACAGTATTATGATATTAAGTGTAATGACACTTACAGGTTGTGAAGCAGTAGAAACGATTTTTAAGGCAGGAATGTGGTGGGGAATCATCTTAGTCTGTGTAATAGTAGGGATTCTTTTACTGATTTTTTCGAGGGGTAAAAACTCTTAACCATGTTTTATGGAGAAGAATACAGATTTGGAGATCATTTCTCACCTGAAGCCTTCAAAAATTGTTAAAATAATGAAGGACCCGGAAGCTTCTGCAAAGGCGGTACATCTTGTATATACCACCGATGCAGAAACCGCCGGAATTACCCGTAAGAAAACCGGGAAGAAATATTCCTATTACAAAGACGGTGAAAAGATAAAGGATAAAGAAGAAATTACCCGGATCAATAAACTGGTGATCCCGCCAGCCTGGGAAAATGTATGGATCTGTGCTCTTGATAACGGCCATCTTCAGGCAACAGGCTTTGATGTAAAAAAAAGAAAACAATACCGCTACCACCCTCTGTGGAGTGCTTTAAGAAATCATACAAAATTTTACAGAATGCTTCAGTTCGGATATGCATTACCGGACATCCGCCTGCATATTGAACAGGATCTTGCCCTGAGAAATTTTGAGAAACGAAAAATCCTGGCCCTAATTGTAAGCCTTATGCAAAGAACCAATATCCGTATTGGAAATAATATATATGAAAAACTGTACGGTTCTTTTGGACTGACTACTTTAAAGGATAAACATGTAAAGGTAAACGGGCAGAAAATCTCTTTTTCTTTTAAAGGAAAGAAAGGTGTTATGCATCAGATCGACCTCAGAAGTAAGAGGCTGGCAAGGCTGGTTCAGAAATGTAAAGATATCCCTGGAAAAGAACTCTTCCAGTATTTTGATGATGAAGGAAACCGACATTCTGTAGATTCGGGGATGGTGAATGAGTATATCAAGGAGATCAGTGGTGAAGATTTTACAGCGAAGGATTTCAGAACATGGTCCGGAACGGTAAGTGCGCTGATTGCTTTTAAAGAAATCGGATATGCAGAAAATGACACTCAATACAAAAAGAAGGTCAAAGAAGCCCTGGATATTGTTGCAGAACACCTGGGAAATACATCGACGGTTTGCAGAAAGTATTATGTTCATCCTTTAGTCATCAACCTTTACGAAAACAACACGATCAAAAAATATCTTGATGAGCTGGAAGTCATAGAAGAAAATGACGGAAAAGCCGATCTTACAAAAGAAGAAAGACTGGTTTTGAAAATTCTGGAAAACGAGAGGATGTAGAAGACGGAAGAATGGAAGCTGGAAGAGGGAAGTTCTGAAACTCTTAAAAACAACTTTCTATTTTGATGTATTCGCATACCTCTTTCTTTATATTCTTTATGCTTATTATCTCATGCAAGGATTGAAACTCGCTATCAATGTACTCTAAGGGTATTTCGAAAAAGAAAAATGCTAAACACTTAAAAACCTGTCTATAACACGACAGGTTTTGTCGTTATAGACGCTTACATTGGCTCATAATAATTAAAATTCACTATTATGATGCAAAGATTAGAATATGTATTGAGTAGAAACCTTGACAGTCCTTTTGGAAAAAAAAGCGTGTTCTTTGAAACATTTGTTGTCCCTCCAGAAGATTTCAACAAAATCCCAGAAACTAACGGAACTGAAGGAATTAAATATACTTTTATATTGTGTAAAAGTGGAGTCGAAGTATTTAATAGATACGAGAAAGATAATATTGATGTAAAAGAGTTTAAGGTCTTCTACGAGGAAGATACATCTGAAAAAAACAATTTCTTTGGCACAGCCTGTCGTGTGAAAATGGGTAAGGATGCAAAAGATTTCTTCAAAAGAATATCAAATATTGACCAAAATGTAAATTTCAGAGGTTTTGCTTATGATTATACTGTCAATGGCTTTAACAATCTAATAAAAGTATTAGCAAATGAAAATAGAATAGACGAAACAATCCTAAAAGGAGCAATCTATTTGGAAATTGCCGAACAAAACAAATTGAATGAAACTTTTAAAGAGGTCTTTTCTCTCAACAATCAATTAGCAGATTGGCTAAGAGGTGGTATTGATGCCATTGAGAAATGGAAATTCACAGAAGAAAACTATGATTACATAAAGTATTATGTAAATCCAATGTATGAAACAGCACAACAGAAAAGAGGTGTTATAGGAGCTTCTCAAAGAAAAATGGAATATAAACCTATCATTCCTGTTCCAATAGCTGCTAATGAATATAAAAATATGTTGGGAACTTCTGAAATTATTGCTAGAGGAGTTAAAAATCTTACAGAATTTGTTACTTCATTTGATGAGATTTCCACAGCAGTTGTATTTAATGTTGTTGCAACTACCCCAACTATTACAGATGATATTTTCTTTGCTGTCGTATTCTATTTAAAGAATTTCATAGAGGACAATATTCCCGAAAGCATTAAAAATGTATATAATAAGCTGAAATCATTCTTTAATGATGTTTTAGACGTTATTTCAGGAATTGGAGCCTTTATAGGAGAAAAAATTAATCAGGAAATTGCAAAAATTAATGCTTTCCTATGTGGAATACTTAATGGGCTTATTTCATTAGCTCAATTAATAATTATGCTTTTAGCAATGATTACAGATAATCTTCCTTTTCTTGAAATGGAAAAATTAAACCCTTTAGAACTCACAAAACATCAAGAAAAGCTTGAGTTTATTGAAGATTTTGTAGATTTATTTACCAAAAATTCCAAAGAATTATTAGTAGGAATCAAAAACCTCTTTAGCGATGGTAAAATTTGGAAAGAACTTTCCAAAGTTGTAGATAGTTTAAAAAAGAAATTTTCAGACCTTAATGAATATTTTTGGGCTTATTTTATTGGTGCTGTCGCTTTTGAATTAATTTTAGATGCAATAATTGCTTATTTTACAGGTGGTAGCTCTTTAGTTGCACAAGCTTCTGCAAAAATCGGAAGAATAACTGCCAAAGCAGAACAATTAGGCTCAAAAGGAATACAATTTTCTCAAAATTTAGGCAGAAAGATAGCCAACTCATTACAAGACCTTTACAAATGGTTAGAAAAGGAATTTTTAGAAATGTTGGAAGCCATAAAAAGCGGAAAAGTCGGAGAATGGATTAAAAAGAAAATTGATACTATATTTGGAGAAGGAAATAAACCTTATGATGATTTATTTGATCTTCTCGTTCATATTGATATTTTAAAGGATAATATTAGATATTTAAAATGTCTTGAATATGTCAGTAAAAAAAGTGCATTAGGTAAATGGATAGTTATTGAACTTGAAGCCATGATAAGATTATATACATCTTTCGTTTATAGAAGCCTTAATAGAGCATTGAGGGGATTGGACGAAATGACAGAAGAATTTGAAGCCATGAAAGAAGTTCTAAATGCTGCTTTAGAAAAACTTCCAATTTCTAAATATAACAATAATGTTGTCTTGAAACGTAGTGCTTATTTTACAGAAAGTGATTTAAAAACACTTTTTAAAGAAGGAAGCCAATTCACTGATGAAGGTTTTTTTTCAACTACACACTCTGAAAAATATTTTTCAAAATGGTTAGCTGACAATCCAGAGCATAATGTTATATTTAAAGTATATGGAAAAAATGGAAAATTAATTGAAGATGCAGCATTTTTAAAAGAGGAAGGAGAGGTTTTATTTAAATCAGGAACTACTTTTGACGTGCAAAATGTTAATAAAACTTTTGATTATAAGGTTGGAAGAGAGTTTACTGAAATAATTTTAAAAGAAAAATAAAATGGACAAACAAAAAGAAATACTTAAATTAGAAAAAAGACTAAAAGAAATTGAACCAATTATCAATAAGAGTTTCAAAACAGAGCAGGAACTTAAAAAACATGTTGAACTCAATAAATCTATTTATGAAGAAGCCAAAATCATACATAACCAAATTCTACAACTTGAATATCAGTTACTATCACCTAAAGAAAAACAAAAATATGATAAAAAGATGAAATTTTTAGCTTTAAAAGCTAAAGGTGAACCATTTGATTTGACAGAATTTGATGATTTAAATGATTAGCTATAAATAGCTCATAACTGTCAGATTAAGTATTGACTAATTCATATTATGGCATAAAGCAGACTTATTTTTGAACCTGTTTTATGCCTTCTGAATTCTCAACTTATTTTAATCCGGTTACTACACAATACTTCCATCATCTGACTTTCCGCTTCCAGCCCGACTATATTGAAATTCTACTATTGTTCAGGAACTGGATTCTATATTCTTTTGGAGTAATTCCTGCGATCTTTTTAAAAAGCTGGGTAAAATGGGAAGCCGTATGGAAATTCAGTTCGTAGGCAATCTCAGCAATATCTTTACTGGAATGAAGTAATGCTTTGCTATAATTGATATCAATTTCATTGATCCATTGTTTTGGAGATTTTTGAGTCACTCCTTTTACACATTTATTCAGATAACTTTCTGTAACGGACAGTTTATCAGCATAGAAAGCCACTCTCTTTTCTCCTACATGATATTTAAACAAAAGATCCCGGAACTGCAGGGACAGCTCCATGGGCCGTGTTGCAGATTTATGATGGTTATCAGCATCTGTACTGAGCATTTTAATCAGAATAAGATGAAGCATCGTTACCACTACATCATTGACATTGAGGTTATTCAACCATAATTCCTGCTCCATGATCGGGAGAAGCTGAGTAATGGTTCCGTAGGTCAGGCTATCCAGATTAAGGAAAGGCGTCATAAAGAAAATGCTGCTTTTATGTTTGGGCAGTTCCTGTTCAGACAGAATATTATTTTCATAGGCAAGGAAGAACCCTTCAATATCATCAGATAATTCAACAGTTGCGGTAATTGTTCCTTGTTTAATAAAGATCACACCTCCTTTTTCAGCATGATATTCTTTATTTTCCAGGTATTGTCTGATATGTCCGTTGGTAACGAAAATAATAAAATTAAACGTTGTACGGTACGGAATTACCGGCATCAGAATACCTTTAAGATAATTTTCTATCCGATACAGCTGTATATCAGCATTATTGGCTAATATTTTTTCCGTAATATTAGGAAGAAAAAGCTTTTTATATTGAAAATTGGACAGAACTTCCATATCCTTGTTATGATTAATTAAAGTTATACAAAATATTTTAAGACTCAATACTGAATCAGCAGAGAAGGTAAAAGGGCAAAAAAGCAAGAGAATAAAAACCCCGAAACCCGGAACTCACATCTTCACTCTCAAACCCTCAAACTCTACCACTCTCTCACTTAGAACTTATAATACACTCCTACTCTCACTCCGAAAGGACTTCCCGGGGTATACGTAAGATCTGTAATGGGCTCCGCTTCTCCTTTTAGCTGTGTTTCCGTTGCAAACTGGGCTTCATTCCATTTTACGTTGAAAAGGTTGTTCAACTGAACATTTGCTCCCCATTTCTGACGGTTATAGGAAAGCATAAGATCATTGACAAAGTAAGCTTTGGTTCTGATGCTGTTATCCTCTACCGCTGGTCTTGCACCCAGATATCTGTACTGTAGTCCTAAAGAAAAACCATTCAGGAAATCCCAGTTTACAGATCCTGTGCTGGTAACTACCGGAGCCAGCGGAACGTAATCCTGTCCTTTTTCTTCTTCAGTAAATCTTGCGTGGGAATAGTTGATATCCGCATTCAGATAAAAGTTTTCCAATGGCTGGAAGCGAACTCCAAGATCGGCCCCAAAACGTCTTGATTTGCCTGAAGGCTCTACTACAGCATCATCTCCTACATAGACAAATTCCTGCTGAAGATCCATATACCATAATGCCGGAGTAATAATCAATGATTTGAACGGATGCAATCTCACCCCGAAATCTGCTCCAATAGAATACGGAAGGGTATTTTCATTTTTATTGGGAACAACTACCCTGAGGTCATTGGAGTGGAAGCCCATCCCTGTTTTCAGGAACCACATTACATTATCGTTCTGAGCGTAGGAGAAATTCAATTTTGGACTAAGCCTTGTTGCTTCTTTGGACTGTCCTGATGGCAGCTGTTCTGCATCCAGCAGATTATGCATATTGAAAATAAAATGATCCACTCTCAAAGCTGGATTGATCGTCCATTTTCCAGTTTTCCATATCAATCCTGAATAAGCATGAAGATTGGTTTCCGTACCTGTCACATCTGATAATTTATCAAGCAGCATATCTCTGTGATAAACGTGATTAAGCTGCAAAGTATTGATATCATCATTTCTTAATCCGATTCCTGAAGTCCAGTTTAAAGAGCTGTTGGCAAAGGAAAAAGTCTTTGTATACTTTACTTCTGCGCCATAAATATTTCTTCCGTCGGTCTGCTGAATTTCATCTCCATGATCCTTATCTTTTAAAATAAAGGTAAAATCAGAATACAGATTAAAATTATATTTTGAATAGAAAGCCATGGCATCAATCTGCTCGGAAGGAGAAATAATGTGCTTAAAGTTCATCTGAAGGTTTGTTCTGGAAGTTTTACCGCCCTCTGTAGGATCAATACTTCCCCATCTTCCAATAATTCCTTCATCTACAGCGCGCTCCGGAATCTGCCCGGAAGCATTCCATGAAGAATTAAATGTTGAAAACTGAATATTGAAATAATCTTTATCCGTAAGCCACTGGTTATATTTCCCGAAAATATTGACTCTGTTGAAATTCTGTTTTACATCAAAAGGCCCGTCTGTATAGTTGTATTCTGCTGCTATATAGGCATTTTTCCTCCCCAGATCATCATGCAGAATATTGAACATTCCCAACACTCTTTTTGAATTGAACGAACCTCCTTCCAGTTTAATCATACTGTTTTTCAACCCATTATAGGTCTGGAAATCTACATATCCGGCTGTATTAAAGTCTCCGCGGTCCATATAATAGGCCCCTTTTCCGAAGTCAATATTATTGACGGTTTCAGGAATTACAAAGTGTAAGTCAGAATATCCCTGTCCATGGGCATGGGAAACGATATTTACGGGCATTCCGTCAACATTAACGCTGACATCGGTACCATGATCGGCATCAAACCCTCTTAAAAAAAGCTGCTCGGCCTTTCCACCTCCGGCATGTTGTGCAATAAACAGTCCCGGAACTTTTCTCAACAAATCCTGCGCTGAGTTGACCGGAAATTTGTTCAGATCTACTTTGGTGATAGCTGATAAAAACGAACTGTGATTGATGGCCACTTCAGAAATCTGAAAAGGTTTATGCTGTAAAAAAATAACTTTATTTTTATCATCATCATTAGTAACTACCCATTTTATCTCATCATATCCCTGACGGCTGATCACCAGTGTATCAGGAAGAGATTTTACAGGGACAGCAAACATACCATCTGCCGCTGTATGAGTATGGCTGTTTCCATGGTCATATTTTACCAAAGCATCTGCAATGGGAAATTTGTCATCTGCATCTTTGATCAGCAACTGTTTTTCTGTTTCCTGCGCCATCATTTTTCCACTGAATGCCATTATCAGAAATACGGCTGCTATTTTTGTTATTTTCATTTTTTTAAATTAAATTATAAATTAGATAAGAGATGAGAGATAATAGACAAAGAGATGAGAGACTGGGAATCTTTCCACATGTAAAACCCCACAACTTTCAAACTCTTCAACTCTCAACCTCAGAAGCTATGCTTTCGCTTTAAGAAATATTTTCTGAATTAAAAGAGTGATCCACGTTCCTGCTACAAAGGGGAAAGTAAATACTCCGCCGACCATATCCAGACAATGGTTATCGATCAAGAGATCATCGATCGCGATGGTAATAAAAACGGCGATCAGTACCCACAAGCCATCTGTTTTTTTAACTCCGGAAAAGACAATTGCAGAAAGCACGGCATTAAATCCAAATAACCCCATGTGGATTTCTTTAATAGGTTCTCCGTTCAACTGTGATAATCCTGCCCCCAAAATAGATGCAGCCAAACCATATAAGGCCGCTACTGGAGAACTTATGAATACCGCCAGGAAGAAAATCATACCTGAAAGGATTCCTCCCTGAAATATCACTTCACCAAAACCATTGGTACAGGTAAGAAAGTCATCATATTCTGTAGGAACCACTTCACTGCTTAACATTTCAGAGGGTGGAATATGAGTAAAATGATGCAGAACAAATACCAGGACCCAGGTAATAATGATAAAAGGAAAAGTAAATACAGGGATTTTCTTTTGTATAAAGAAATGCTGAATAATAGCAGCCAATGCTCCACCCAATACAATAAGACCCCAGATCAGTACTGTTGTCTGAAACAGAAATGCCAATGCTACTCCCACAAGTGCGGCACTGAAACCATATAGTCCGGCATTGATTTCGGATTTGTCATAATTAAGCTTCATGGCAGTGAAAGTTCCGGCTGCTGTTGAAAGCAATACGGCCACTCCACACTGCCAGCTTCCCATAAAAATTCCTATCAGAAAAAGAAGTCCGGTCCATCTGTTTTCCTGGAGCATAATCTGCCCGATTCCTTTTAAAATATTGTCTAAAAAAGGCAGTTTTTTGAAAAATTCGTCCATAGTTTTTTTAATTTATTAATAATGGGGTTGTTGTTGCTAGATGCGGGTTGCGGGTTGCGAGGTGCGAGGTGCGAGGTGTGGGGATTAGATTAAGATAAAAGATACGAGATTGAATGGTCTTCATTTTTCAGCTTCAATTTTTTCTTCAACCTTAAAACTCTCAAACCCTTTTGCCCTCAAACTCTCCCACCCGAATCCCGAAACCCGCAACCCGGAACCCATTTACCATCCAAGAAAGACCATTCCTACTCCGCAAACGGTTACTACCGCTCCGCTTACCACGCCCATGTATCTTTCCAGTTTTTCGGTATTGAATAATGTTGAGTAACCATACCGCCCCAGAAGAACCATTCCAAGCATCGTCAACACGGTTGTTGCTGTGAAAGAAGTAACCAATACAGCAATTTCAGACATTGAATGTTTCACTCCCGAATAAAATAATAAAGGAATCAGAGGTTCGCTGGGTCCCATTACAAAAATCATGAACAGTACAAGCGGTGTTACTTTTATTCTTTTTTGAGGCATTACGATTTCGCTGTGATTATGTTCATATACATACACATCGTCACCCATCACATCAAAATGCTTATGTGGCTTGTTTCTGATGGCCTGAATGAGACCATACACCAGATAAACGCCTCCAAAGATCAGCAGTGCCCATCCTGAGAAATTTCCCCTGATATCCTGAAACCATGAGATTTTATTGAGCTGCCATCCAAGGAAAACTCCGATAAATCCTAAGATCAGAGAACTGAATACGTGTCCGAAACCACAGACAACCGTTAATATAGCCGTCTTCATTCCACTCCACTTCTTAGATTTTGAGATTACAATAAATGGCAGATAATGATCCGGCCCTGAGGCGGTATGTATGAAACTTATTGAAACGGCACTCAAAAGAAGTGCCCAAACTGTACTATCCATTTTTTATTAATTCTGTTATTTCAGATTCTTTATTAAGTTTTGGCTAAAGCCAATGGAAGATTTCTTTTTATTAAGCGGGCTAAAGCCCGCTTCTATATAGCATCCTTGTCAAGGTTTTGAACCTTGACAAGGATCTCTTTTTACTCCAACGACCAGAGCATCTCCTGAATACGCAGGAAAAAGTTGTACATCAATTCTCCTCCATGTCCCAGCGCTCGTACTACAAAACCATTGTCATCCATTACAGAGACTCCTGCTTCCATCTGTTCATGGTGTTGTGTAGCGGCTTCAACAATCTCCTCTATCAATCCGTTTTTATCAACATTTTCTTTTGTACTGTAGAAGATCAGGGTTCCCTGATGGGTATATTGTTCCAGGTTACCGATACTGCTGATCGGAATCATATCAGGCTGAATGAGAACATTATCTTTTACAACCAGTTTATTGTTATGATAAATTTCCATTACATTCTGAAAACGTTTCAGTTTAAAAACTTCTCCATAATGTTTTCTTCCACATGTGATGATCTCACTGATGATAATCTGGCTGTTGTTCCCGATATGAATATTCGCTTTACTCTTAAAATTGGAATCTTCATGGGGAACTATCGGATGGGGAACGTAAGCAAAAGAGGTTTCATCTTCCATAGATACGTTAAGCTCCTGAAGTGCCTTGTCCTGCATGTTGAAAAGTCTTTGATAGGATTGCGACTGCAACTGCAGTGATGATCCTTTTTCAAGAGTAACATCCAAATGGTAGTGATCTCCATCCAGAATCCCCGGAGAAGAACTCATCACCATCTGATAGAGCTTTTTGTCGCTTTTCCGCTGTCCTACAGAAACTACTCTGAAAGGAAGTGAGACATAAAGATCTTTCACATAGGATTCTCCTCCCTTGAATCCTGCAATAATTTTTAAATGACTGTCCATTTATCTTACCAGATTCGGTTCTTCAATTTCTTCTAAAAGGGCATATTTTTTAATCCAGCCTATTACTTTATCCAGTCCTTCATCAGTTTTCAGGTTGGTGAATACGAAAGGATTTCCTTTTCTCATCCTTCTGGCATCATTTTCCATTACTTCAAGGCTGGCACCTACGTGAGGGGCAAGGTCAATTTTGTTGATGATCAACAAGTCTGATCTTGTAATTCCAGGCCCTCCTTTTCTAGGGATTTTTTCACCTTCTGCTACGTCGATAATGAAAATGGTAACGTCCGCAAGATCGGGACTGAATGTTGCAGAAAGGTTATCGCCTCCACTTTCGATAAGAACCAGTTCGATTTCCGGAAAACGCGCTGCCAGCTCGTCTACCGCTTCAAGGTTCATACTCGCATCTTCACGGATGGCGGTGTGCGGGCATCCTCCTGTTTCTACTCCGATAATTCTGTCATGGGGAAGAAGACTGTTTTTAGCCATAAATTCAGCGTCTTCTTTGGTATAAATATCATTCGTGATGACGCCAAGGTCGTAAGTCCCGAATAATTTTCTGCTTAAACGTTCTAATAATGCAGTTTTTCCTGATCCTACAGGTCCTGCTACTCCTACTTTTATATATTTTCTGTTTTCCATTTTTTTTAATTTTATTTTTTTTTTAACGCCATGGCGCTAAGTTTTTTTGATTTCGAATATTTTCGATCGCAAGGGCGTTTCACTCAGCAAAGAGCACCTTATTTCACGTATATTTTTTTATTAATTGAGAATATTACAAGGGATGCAAAGCATTTCATTCGGCTAAGAAGCACACCATTCACTCAGTTATAAGTTATTCATTTTCTTAACTTTACAACCTCCCTTTATCACCTTACCTTTCCTGCCTTTTATCTTTTTACTTTTGTCTTTTTACTTTTGCCTTACGACATATAAAGTCTTGAATACAATCTTTCATGCTGCATACACCTGATATCAAAGGCGGTATTACAAAGTCCCACCATATCTCTGTCCAGTTCTATCGTTTCTAAAGCCGTTTTTTCCATTACAGGATATAATGAGAATAGAATATCCTGTCCGTCCAGCTGTCCAAGAGGAACAAGCTTTACAGCGTTAGTGATCATTCCGGCAACTGAGGTGTAATAGAACCCCAGAAGTGCTTCGTACAAAGGAATTTTCATTAAGTAGGCATACACTCCGAATACAATACAGTAGTGGGAATTAGCTTCTTTATGCTGAACTGCTTTTTCAAACGCCTCCATAAAAGGGAAACTTTCTCTTCTTTTGAAAATCTTGATCAGTCTGAGTCCTAATTTCTGACTAGCCTGGCGGATTTCCTTTGGACATTTTATTGCGTTGCACTCATTATCAAGAAGTAACAATGCCTGCAAATCTCCCTTTTCTGCTGCTTCATAAGCCAGTTTTACAAAAGCCCCGTCATTGAATTTAAGGTTGTACTGAAGCATATTCTGCACAAATTCTTTTGCGGTAGTTAAATTATGTACGATCCTTTCCTGCACATACGTTTCAAGTCCGTTGGAATGGGTGTAGCCTCCGATGGGAAGTGTAGGATCTGCAAGATGAAGCAGTCCTGACAGGAAGTTTATGTTGCTATTATTCATCTTTCGGGGCCGCCATTTTTAAGATTTTTGTGAAAATTGTTGATCCCAGACTTCCATGTCCGTGAGGCTCTACATTAGATTTAAGAAGATTCAGCAGCTTTACGGACTGTTTTTCCGGTTTGAAGCCACTTGCTTCCAGCCACCTGAACATTGGCATTTCAAAAGGGAGCAATACTTTATCATTCTGAATGAAAAGCGGAATATGTTTATTTCCTATCTCATAACACACCGTACCCATTTCCAGCAGTGAGGTGGGTGACATTACGATAGCTTCCGTTTCCATAACATTGATTGCTATTATTTTTTCTGCATCCTCAAAAAGAATATCGCCTTCACGCAAGCGTTGCCCTTCTCTGAGAAATTTGATGGCAACCTCAATTCCCTGTCTGGTTTTTTTACGCTGGATTCTTTTGGTGGTTTCAAACCATTCAAGATCAAGATAATCTATGGTTTTCCCGGTTGGATTTTCTGAGAGATTGCCTATGATTTGATTAATTATCATTGTTGGATTTTTTTCTAAAGTCTAAGTTTTTGGAGATCCCTACCCCGAATGTTGAACCACTGATTCCCGCTACATAGCTTTTCGTCCAGCCTTCTTCTTTGGTCTTGGTCTGAAGCATGGATAGTTCTGCAAATTTGAATTTCAGTGCCCAGCCTCCTCCTAATACTATTCCGATCAAAGGATAGGCACGAAGACGGAATCCGTTAAAGTTCTGCATCGCATCAGCAGCTGTTGAAAGTTGTTGTCCCCAAACATAGTGAGCGTCCACCTGTCCGATCAATACAAAATATTTCCCAAGCATTACGGACGGACTGTACCAGATACCTGCTTCATTCTGTTTGTAAACAACATTGTGATCAACTGTATTCTGTGAGTACGCATAATTGACTCCGATAAGATCATTATTATTGATGAAGTATCCCACGCCAAGCGGCGCACTTGATACCGTACTGCTGCTGCTTGACGGTGTTGTCATTTTAGAATAGTCTAATGAACCGTACACCATAAACTGTCCTTTGGGTCCGTCTTCATCACTTTTAAGCCTGTGTCCGCCCAGAAACTGAGCATTCAGATTCCCTGACAGCATAGATACACCAGCTATAGCAAGAGAAAAAACTGTTTTATTTAAATATTTCATTCTACACTTAGTTCTATAATTGTTTTACAATATGATCTGATAATTTTTTTTGTTGTTAAATAAACCTAACAGGTTTTTGAAACCTGTTAGGTTTTATTCATAAAATTGATCTTAGAACAAGTAATACAACTGTGTTAAAGGAAGTGTTTCTGCCGGTTCACAGGTGATGTACTCACCGTCTACCGTTACTTTATAGTTTTCAGGATTCACTTCAATTAAAGGAGTCTTATCGTTATGGATAAGGTCTTTTTTGGAAATATTTCTACAGTTTTTTACCGGAAGAATCATTTTCTCCAATTTATAAGAAGCGATGGTTCCGTTGTCGATAGAGATCTGAGAAACAAAGTTGGCACAAATACCAAACTTGGCTTTTCCATGGGCCCCGAACATATTTCTGTAAATAATAGGCTGCGGCGTTGGAATAGATGCATTCGGATCTCCCATTTTAGCAGCAATTACAAATCCTCCTTTTACAATCATTTCTGGTTTCACTCCAAATAATGCAGGTTTCCAGATCACCAAATCTGCCAGTTTTCCTTCTTCGAGAGATCCTACATATTCTGAAATACCATGTGCTATAGCTGGGTTGATCGTATATTTGGCCACATATCTTTTTGCACGGTAGTTATCATTTCCACTGTCTTTATCTTCAGCAAGATCACCTCTCTGCTCCTTCATTTTGCTCGCAGTCTGCCATGTTCTTGTGATTACTTCTCCCGGTCTTCCCATCGCCTGAGAGTCTGAGCTCATGATGCTGAAAACACCCATATCATGAAGGATATCCTCTGCTGCAATAGTTTCAGGACGGATACGTGAATCTGCGAATGCTACATCCTCAGGAATATTTTTGCTCAGGTGGTGACAAACCATCAGCATGTCTAAGTGCTCATCGATTGTATTTACAGTATAAGGACGTGTAGGGTTTGTAGAAGCGGGTAACACATTTGGATACATCGCTGCTTTGATGATGTCCGGTGCGTGGCCTCCACCTGCTCCTTCTGTGTGGAAAGTGTGGATTACTCTTCCGTTGATCGCTCTCATTGTATCTTCAAGAAATCCTCCTTCATTCAGAGTATCGGTGTGGATGGCCACCTGAACGTCATATTTATCAGCTACTTTCAAAGCAGCATCAATCGTTGCAGGAGTTGCTCCCCAGTCTTCATGAATTTTTACTCCTAAAGCTCCGGCTTCTACCTGTTCTTCAATAGGTTCTTCTGCTGAACAGTTCCCTTTCCCGAAGAAACCGAGGTTCATAGGATATTCTTCTGCCGCTTCAAGCATTTTCTGCATATTGAATTTTCCCGGAGTTACTGTTGTAGCATTGGTTCCGTCGTTGGGACCTGTTCCTCCACCGATCATAGTCGTAATTCCACTGTATAAAGAGGTTTCGATCTGTTGAGGACAGATGTAATGAATGTGTGTATCAATACCTCCGGCTGTTACGATATATCCTTTTCCACCGTGAACTTCAGTTGATGCTCCGATAATCATATTAGGAGATACACCATCCATTGTATCTGGATTTCCTGCTTTTCCGATTCCTACGATTTTTCCGTCTTTGATTCCGATATCTCCTTTTACAATTCCCCAGTGATCAATGATAACAGCTCCCGTGATACAAAGGTCCAGAACCCCTTCGTCTCTTTTAGCGGTAACATTCTGCCCCATACCGTCACGTACGGTTTTTCCCCCTCCGAAAACGGCTTCGTCACCGTAATGCGTGAAATCTTTTTCAATTTCAATAATAATTTCAGTGTCTCCCAGCCTGATTTTATCTCCGGCGGTAGGACCTAATATATTGGCGTATTGTTTTCTGTCTACGTGTAAGCTCATCTTAGTGATTTTTAAAGTTTAATTCTTCAACTTTTGCAAGGCTCGTTTTTTTCTGTTCTTCGGAATCTACCTGTCCGTCAACAAGATTATTGAAGCCCATTGCTTTTTTGGTTCCTCCTATTTCTACCAATTCCACTTCTTTTTCTTCTCCCGGTTCAAAACGTACTGCAGTACTTGCTACAATATTCAGTCTCTTTCCGAAAGCTTTTTCGCGGTCAAAACTCATTGCTTTATTAACTTCGAAAAAATGGAAGTGTGAACCTACCTGAATAGGGCGGTCTCCGGTATTGGTTACTTTTATTTTCACAGTTTCTCTGCCTTCATTGCAGATAATTGTTCCTTCTTTTACAAAAATTTCTCCTGGTATCATCATCAGTAGTATTAGCGGATTGGGTTGTGTACGGTTACCAGCTTAGTCCCATCAGGAAAAGTGGCTTCAATCTGAACATCATGGATCATTTCTGACACGCCTGGCATTACATCCTCTTTTGTAAGGAGATTAGCGCCTTCCTGCATCAGTTCGGCTACTTTTTTTCCATCTCTTGCACCCTCAAGTAAGAAGTGGCTGATGAGTGCTATGGATTCAGGGTAGTTTAATTTAAGGCCTCTTGCCTTTCTTTTCAGAGCGAGTTCGCCTGCCAGAAACAGCATAAGCTTTTCCGTTTCTCTCGGTGTTAAGTGCATAATATTTTTTATTTAAAATTGGACAAACAGTATCCTATTCACCTCTCCGTAAAGGCAAACCGATATGTTCAAAATGTAAAATGGGAATGATTCTTACAGGTCTGTATTGACATGAATACAAACCACAGCGGATCATTAAAAATTAAGAAAAGAGATTAGCACCCCGCTATCTGTAAGCAATGATACAGGATGTATCTTGGTGCTGTAATATAAATACGGTTTTGAACGGCCGCAACCCGTGTATTGTGAGAATACCCTGCAAAGAAATAATGAAGCCACTGCTGGGCAAGTACAGAGTAATCGAATTTCACTTTCTCCCAGTCATTGGAATCCTGCACGTCCTGCACATCTGAAAAACTATAGATTTCAGGCTGGGTCTGCTGATCAGATTTCTGCTGTAAAAGATGAATTTTTGAAAGGACATCAGAGTATGATTTAGCTTTTCCCTTATGTGCAAAAAGACCTGCACACAACGCTGAGAAAAATATCACAAAAGAGAAAAATAAGACTCTTTTTTTCATACCTGTTAATAATGGTGTAAAATTAGAACAATCTTATCCCTCCGGCTATCAAAAAAATTATTTAAAATGTTCAAAATCGCAACAAATGTGAATTTATATAATTTTAACTTTCTGTTATAAATCCCTTGTTTACAGCAATTAATGACTATTTTTAAACTATGACAAATATTTTATTGTCCCAATTCCTACAATTATAACAAATTGATGCATTTTTTTCTAAAGGTTAAAGAATAATCAAAACATAAGAAAATTTGATAAAATTAATCTTCAAAAAAAGCTGATATATCATCAGAAAACTCATTTTAGCGTTGATTTGACAAAAACAGATGGCATTTTTTCTTTCTTTATAATTATTGTAAATTTGTATACACATCTTATTTAATTTAATAAAATAATAAAAACGTAATATGTCAAAAGCAATTTCGCAAGTACCATTAGCGGTAAACGAGCCTGTAAACTCATACGAACCGGGATCTCCGGAAGTTAAAAGCCTTATCGACACTTATAAAAAAATGTGGGCTGAAAAGGTAGAAATCCCAATGATCATCAACGGAAAAGAAGTAAAGACTGAAACAAAAGTACAGCTTCAGTCTCCACAGGATCATGCTCATGATTTCGGGTTTTACTACCAGGGTGGTATGCAGCATGTGGATGACGCTATCAACGCGGCATTGGCAGCTAAAAAAGAATGGAATGAACTAGGCTGGGAGCAGCGTGCAGCAATTTTCTTAAAGGCAGCCGATCTTTTGGCTGGTCCTTACAGAGATGTAATTAATGCTGCTACGATGATCGGGCAGTCTAAAAATGTACACCAGGCTGAAATTGATTCTGCTTGTGAGTTCATTGACTTCCTAAGATTTAATGTAGAGTTCATGACAGAAATGTATGCTGAGCAGCCGGTTTCTGACAATGGAATCTGGAACCGTGTTGAGTACAGACCATTGGAAGGATTCTGTTTTGCAGTAACTCCATTCAACTTTACAGCGATTTCAGGAAATCTTCCGACTTGTATGGCAATGTTAGGAAACGTTGTCGTTTGGAAGCCATCTGATAAGCAGGTATATTCTGCAAAAGTAATCATGGATGTATTAATCGAAGCGGGTCTTCCTGCAGGGGTAATCAATATGATCTTTACCGATGGTAAAGAAACTGCTGAAAAAGTACTGGCTCACAAAGATTTCGCAGGTCTTCACTTCACTGGTTCTACAAAAGTATTCCAGGGGATGTGGAAAATGATCGGTGATAATATCCACAACTACAGAACTTATCCAAGAATTGTTGGAGAAACAGGAGGTAAAGACTTCGTTATTGCTCACCCTTCTGCTAACGTAGAAGCTGTAGCAACTGCATTGGTAAGAGGTGCTTTCGAATATCAGGGACAGAAATGTTCTGCTGCTTCAAGAGCTTATGTACCTAAATCTCTTTGGGCTGATGTGAAAAAAGTAATGGAGGCTCAGATGGGCACAATCAAAATCGGTTCCCCAGAAGATACTTCTAACTTTGTAAACGCTGTCATCGACAAGAATTCTTTCGAAAAATGTAAAGGATATATCGACAGAGCAAATGCTTCCGGTGAAGCTACTGTAGCTATCGGTGGAAAATATGACGATTCTAAAGGATGGTTCGTACACCCAACAGTAATTGAAACTACAAATCCTCACTACGAAAGTATGGTAGAAGAGATCTTCGGCCCGATCTTATCCATCTACGTATATGAAGATCAGGACTGGAAAGAAACTCTGAAACTTGTAGATTCTACTTCTCCTTATTCATTAACAGGTTCTGTATTCTCACAAGACCGTTATGCAATCAGTGAAGCTTACAAAGCTTTAGAAAATGCATCAGGTAATTTCTACATCAATGATAAACCAACAGGTGCTGTAGTAGGACAACAGCCTTTCGGTGGTGGTAGAGCTTCAGGAACAAATGATAAAGCAGGTTCTAAAATGAATCTTCTAAGATGGGTTTCTGTAAGAAGCGTAAAAGAAACTTTCGTTTCTCCTAAAAACTACAAATATCCATACCTTGGATAATTAATTAGTAATGAGTAACAGGCAATGGGTAATTGTTGTCTGTTCTTTACATACAGCCTCGGAATTTCGGTTTCGGGGCTTTTTTGTGGTGAGAGACGGGGTGCGAGGTGCGAGGTTCGGGATTCGGGTTTGAGAGTTTTAGGGTTATAGCGTTTTAAGAATATTAGATTATAAGAGTATTTTTGGTAATAAAATATTTCTTTGGACTACATTAAACATTAAACTCGAATCACGAATCACGAATCTCGCATATCCCGTAGCTCGTATCCCGAAACCCGATATCTCCACTAACATCTTTTAACAAACTTTACCTATATTTTACGATTTTCAATGTCCTGTTAGGAATAATTATTGATTTCCTGTTATTATACACCCCAAAATAAAATAATATGAAAAAGTTATTGCTAACAGCTGTCGGAATAGGAATATTTGCAGTGAGCTGTGGAACCAAAGAATCGACAATGTCTACAAGTAGCCGGGATTCAGCAACAGTAGGTAATACACAGAAAAGTATACCGCCTACTACTACTGATACAACGTCTACCAAAATGACGAATCCTGATACAATCAAGATAAAAAGGGATTCTATGGCAACGTCTCCTGTGAAATAGTAATGATAACATTCAATCTAAAAATGGAAAATCTGCAGATGAAAGCTCTGCAGATTTTTTTATTGAGTAACCAGCAATATTGGAGTTATCATCAAGTTTTAGCTTTAAAGGACTATTATTTAGGTTTTGGCTAAAGCCAATGGGTAAGATTTATGGTTAGCTGGGGTAAAACCCAGCCCTAGTGAATTTTAATGACAACATCTTTTATCTTTTATCTTTTATCTTTTATCTTTTATCTTTTATCTTTTATCTTTTAATCCTTATATTTGATTACATCAACAATCAAAATTAACTATTATGAGAAAATTATGGATAGGAGCAGTTCTTGGACTTCTTTTCCTTGGAAGTTGTGCTCAAAACAAAGAAAAAAGAGAGGAATATAAAGATGCTCACGATAAAGATTCTTTAAGAAACAGAATGGGTGATTCTGCTGTAGCAAACTCTATACCTTCACCCACAGCCTCTGATACATCAAAAGTAAAGACCGACAGTACGAAAGTTAAATAAAATCACAAATCCACAGAAAATCTGTGGATTTGCACTTAAAAAAACTTGACTGAAAAAAAACCGGGCAATCAACCCCGATTATAAGATATGATACATATTCTGATCAGAATATTTACTTAAAAAATTAAAAATGGAATGCAGTTTCTCTTACGATGATCTTAATTCAGAATTGAAATAAAAGTGATAAGCTGTAACAGATTGTCTTGTGCACTGTGAAACTGCCACAAAGATATGACAGCAAAGGTTTCCTTTAAAATAATAGGTTGTTCATTTTCGTGAAAATGGTAAGATAGAATTACATAAAGTCTCTCTATTTAATCATTTTCCGGAAAATGAACATTTTTATCGGATTGTTTTTCAGCATCCAGATATTTGATATACGCTGACGGAGAATAGTCTGTAACGGCCTTAAAGACAGCAGCAAATTTGCTGTGTGAAGAGAATCCGCACTCGTCAGCAAGGATACTTATTTTATACTGTCGATACTTCTCATCATTGATAAGCTTGTCTACTATATAGTTGATTCGTAAACGATTGATATATGTTTTGAAATCCGCATTCTTATGCTGATTGATTACATAAGACAGGTATTTTGTATTGGTATTCAATTCACCTGCAAGGAAAGACAAAGACATCCCTTTATTGTTGTAAAGATCCCCTTTTTCAAACTCTTCAAGAAGTTCAAGCAATTTAGATTCTGTCTCAGAAGTCATCAGAGAGTCATTCCTTCTTCGGTTGGCTTCAGAGTCTTTTTCATCAATTTCTTCCACAAATATGTTCGAAAACTCAGAATCGTCAGATTGAGCTAAAGAATAATGAGTTCTGGTACCGATCATATTTAACTGCGCTCTTATAATATTTCTGAACTTTGAACGCTGTTTTCTCTGCTTTGTCCTGAAGAAAATAAGTAGGCCCACCAACGAAGTAAACAGAATAATAATGGCTGCATTTTTCACCAGATTCATCTGCCCTCCTTTTTTATGAGGCTTTCCTTTCAGAGGCTCGGTTCCCTTTGCTGCAAAACTTTGATTACGGGCTGCAATACTGTCGTAAGCACGGATATATTTCACCGCATATAATGAAGCTTTAAAATTGTCCCCGACCCCTTCATAGTAATCATTAATATTGGAATAAACTGCTTTTTTAAGCTTAAGGCTTCGGGATGTATCTGCAATTTTCTCTGCTTTTTTAAGATATAGTTCAGCATCTTTCCAGTTTTTCTGCTTCAGACGGATTCCTCCCAGGCCATTGTACACCAATCCTAATGTACAGCTTCCATTTTTCAGCAGACCTTCTGCTTTTCGATAATAATTTTCGGAAACAGAGTAATCATTAAGTTTGAAATAGACATCTCCCAACAGCTGATAAGAGGCTGCCGCCGTTCTGTTTTCATTAGAACTGTTTATTTTTTCAAAATATTTCAGAGAAGACTCAATATTCCGTATTGCATTGGGAAAATTCCCCATCTCCATTTCATAGAAGGCCATTTCCTGATTCAGCAGACCTGCCGCTTCATTACTTTTCTGAAAATCAACAATCTGAGCTGAGGCTTGCAGCCCTTTTACAATATATTTTTTTGACCTTTCGTATAACCCTACCTGTCTATATTGCCTCGCAAGTAATCTGGTCACCACAGCCATCCATTCGGGATCATTGATCTGATTGATCACGGAGTAGGCATTTTCGCTGTAACAGATTGCTTTTTTAAGTTCACCTGCATGATGGTATAGTTCTGAAGAGAGCACAAGGCATCTTATTTTCTCTGAAGGTTTCTGTGCCTTCATGTAGAGGGAATCTGCGGTTTTGATGGCTTTGGGTAAATCCTTATAGGCTGTTACGGAAGAGGTTCTCTCACAGATAAGGTCAAAGTTACTTTTTTTCTGAGCGAATATGGGGACTGCCGTTGCCAGCAAAAACAAAAATTTCAGGAGATTCTTAGACATACAAAAACAAATTATTATTTTTATTTTATAATAATTCATCATTATTTTCACGGGGTGTCTTTTTGTTTTTTACAAAACTAGTGATATTTTATTTTTTATTAAAACATTATATTGAAATTTAATCATTTAACCTAAACCTATAATTTACATTAATTTTAATAATAAGACTAAAACAATATACGATTATCTTCAATATAAGCTGAAGCCTGTTTTAAAACCAAAGTTCCTGTATAATTATTTTCAATATGAACGGCTCCGGTGTCATCATATTTATTACATTTGCATGGAATAAAAAGTTTTTATGAAAAAAATAGCCATACTTTCCTCAATCTTTATAGGAGCTCTTGCATGGGCGCAGGGAATTAAATTTGAAGAAGGCAATTTTGCCTCTATTATTGCCAAAGCGAAAAAAGAAAAAAAACTGGTCTTTATTGATGCATATGCCTCATGGTGTGGGCCTTGTAAACTGATGGTTAAAAACATTTTCCCACTTCAGTCTGTGGGAGATTACTACAATTCTCACTTTATCAATGCTAAAATTGATATGGAAAAAGGAGAAGGAATTGAGCTGGCAAAAAAATATAATGTTAAAGCATTTCCTACTTACCTGTTTATTGATGGAAACGGTGAAGCTGTACACAGAACGTTAGGATATGTGGAAGAAAAAGACTTTATCCAGTTTGCAAAAGACGCGGAAGATCCAAACAAAAGACTCACTTCTCTGAAGCAGCAGTTTGAAAAAGGCGAAAAAGATCCTGAGTTTTTAAAGAATCTTGCCGGACTTACTATGTATAACGATGCGGAGTTTGCAGGGAAAGTTCTTAACCGCTATTTTCAACAGAAAGCAAGCTTAGATCAGGAAGATATCCAAATGCTTCTTTCAGGAGTACAAACTACAGACAGTCCTTTGTACAAAATTTTCCAGGATAAAAAAGCAGATATTATTAAATTCTTCCCGGAAGATAAATATGAAAAGTTTGATAAAAATATTAAACTGAACACTGTTTCTAAAAAAGCATATAATCCGGATACTAAAAAATGGGATGATAACTATTTCATGGCTGAAACTCAGAAATTCCTGAGCAAAGAAGAGGCTGACAAGATCTTAAAAAGAATGAAAGCCAACAGAGCGTTAAAGAATAAAGATATTCCTGAATATGAAAAACTAATTCTTGATATCTATAAAGATTATTCTGCGGCTGGTTCTGAAGAGCTGAATTCTCTTGCATGGAACTTCTTTGAAAATGTGAGCAATAAAACGTCTCTGGAAAAAGCCATTGCATGGGCTCAGGAGTCTGTAAAGAAAGATCAGAACTTTGCCAATACAGATACTTTAGCAAACCTTTACAATAAGGTGGGTGACAAGAAAAATGCAAAAATGTGGGCTGAAAAGTCTATTGAACTGGCAAAAAGCACAGGACAGGATTCTACAGACACCGAAAAACTATTGAAAAGCCTTTAATTAGGATATATAAAATAAAAACCGCAGAACTTTGATTCTGCGGTTTTTTTTATATTGTTTAGTGAGTAGGAATGGTAAAAGCAACCCGTCAAAAATTCAAAGAATTTTTTGCCACCCCTCCAAAGGATGGGAATTTTCACGTCTTCAGTTGTAATATAAGTAAAAATGAAGCTTCCCTAATGCTTTAGTAAAGATACAATAGCGATTTATTCTCTCTTTTTTAGTATTCAAACAGAACACTTCCCCATGTAAATCCACTTCCGAAAGCAGAAAGAAGTACAAGGTCTCCTCTTTTGATTTTTCCCTGTTCAATCGCTTCACTTAAAGCAATAGGAATGGAAGCAGCGGTTGTGTTTCCATATTTCTGGATATTATTGAAAACCTTTTCATTGGGTAACCCGAATTTTTCCTGTACAAACTGAGCAATTCTAAGGTTTGCCTGATGTGGAATGAACATATCAAGATCTTCAACTGTTTTTCCCGCTTTGTTCAATGCTTCCATCATGGTTTCAGGAAATCTTGTTACGGCATGCTTGAATACGAAGTTTCCGTTCATGATTGGGTATACTTCTTTGTTGGTTACGTTTTCAGGCTCTTTTCTCATTCTGTCGCTCCATCCGAATTTTGAACCCGGAAACTGAGTGCAAAGCTCATCTGCATATTTCCCTTCAGAATGCATATTGACTGCTAAAATATCTCCTGCATTTTCATCTTCTGAAGCTGAAAGTACCACTGCTCCTGCTCCATCTCCGAAAATAACAGACACGCCTCTTCCTTCGTCAGAAAAGTCCAGTCCGAAGGAATGAACCTCTGCGCCTACCACAAGAATATTTTTGTAAGTACCAGATTTAATAAATGCGTTGGCAACACTCATAGAATATACAAATCCTGAGCACTGATTTCTCACGTCCAATGCTCCAATGGTATCACATCCAAGCATATCCTGAAGCAATACTCCACTTCCAGGAAAATAGTAATCCGGAGAAAGGGTTGCAAAAACAATAAAATCAATATCTTTTGAGGTAAGACCTGCATTCTGAATAGCTTTTTCTGAAGCTTTAAATCCTAAATAAGCAGTAGTTTCCTGAGCGTCATTCCTGTTTTTTCTATGTCTTCGTTCCTTGATACCCGTTCTTTCCGTAATCCACTCATCATTGGTAGTCATTAGTTTTGCTAGATCATCATTTGTAACAACGTTATCTGGAACATAAAATCCCACCCCTTTTATTGTACTTTTAATCATATAGTTTTTTAATTTTGGCAAAGATAAAACTTATTTAACACATAGTTTTTCAAAATATTAGTATTTTTACTTTATGCCAATTGACACGTTATACAGAACCTCCCAGTGCGAATGGGTAGATGTAGAGGCTCCTACTTTAGAAGACCTGAAATTTCTTCATGAAAGATATGAAATCAACAATCTTCTTCTGGAAGATACTATGGATCCCAATCACCTTCCGAAATATGAAGAAGACGGGAATGTAAAATTCTTCTTACTCCGTGAAAGCACAGAGCTCGAAAGAAAAAATCTGAACACCATCAGTGATATCAGTACCAAGATTGGAATTTTTCTGGTGGAAAATACCATCATCACCATTCACAGGATGAAAACCAGAAGTATTTCCGAGACCAGGAAAAAAGTTTCCCTGATTCAGGAAGACCTTAAGCCCCAGCAAATCATGCTGATGATTGCGATATTGATTATGAAAAGTTTTGATGATGAATCTTTAAGTCTGTTTGAAACGATGGACAATATTGAGAATGAGATTTTTCTTAAAAATACCAATCATACCAGCCAGATCCGCCGTCTTTACAAACTGAAACGAAAATCAGGGTTGAATTCAAGGGTGCTTGTGATTTCTACAGATGCCATTGATAAATTTAAATTGCTGAACTTACAGGACTCAGAAATTGTGGATTTAAAAGATAAGCATAAAGACGTGGTGGCCGATTTTGATCATTTGAATATTCAGATTACCAACCTTATTTCCATGTTCCTGGCACTTTCGGACCAAAAGGCCAACCAGGTGATGAAAGTTTTGGCTATTTATTCGGTTTACTTCTTACCCATCACCTTTATTGCCGGAGTTTATGGAATGAATTTCGATAATATGCCTGAGCTTCATCATAAGTACGGATATTTTATCACATTGGGAGCAATGGCAACAGTGGTGATCAGTACGTTTATTTATGTGAGACGAAGACAGTGGTAATGGCATAAAACAAAGACACAAAGATCTTATTTTCCAATAAAATACAGCCTGTAAAATCACTTCTGTCTCTAATCAACACCTCATCAAAACAAAATACCATGACTACTGAAAACCTAAGCAAAATTCTGGAAGATCCTTCTCTATCGCAGGCATCCAAAGATAAATTGCTTGCTTTACACGAGAATATCTCTGCCAAAGAATTCTCTGATCTTCTGGATCAGAATGGCAGTCAGTATGTAGAATTTGTGCAGGAAGGTGGTGGTGTCTGGGGAAGCGCATTGGTAGGCTATCTTTATGGGCTGGAAATATTTGGAATCCGTTTTCTGAAAGTGGCAGGTACAAGTGCCGGAGCTATTAACACCATGCTTATTGCTGCCTGTAAGACCAAAGAAGAACCTAAAAGCGAACTTATCAAGGATATTCTTTTCAGCTGGAATTTTGCAGATTTCATGGATGGGAAAACCTATGTAAACACTACTCTCCATGCGATGCTTAACAACAAAGATTTCTTTAAAATCAATGCTGTTATTGCCGCTATCCTTTTTATGATTCTCATCAGCATTCCTTTTCTTGCTCCTTCCACAACGATCCTGAATGCAAAACTGATGTTTTTGATTCCTTTGATTCCGGCGGTTATTCTCTTTTTCTGTATTAAAAAGCTGTACAATAATTTCAGGAAAGAAAACAGCGGACTGAATCCCGGAAATGTTTTTCAGAATACTATGCAAAATGCACTGGATCAGTTTGGAATACAAACTGTTGCCCATCTCAACGAAAAATTCATTCAGAAAGAAAGTAACCTCAACCTCAATTACCGCTATGGGAACGGGCAGGAATATTATCTGATGGCTCTGCAAAGCATCGAAAAAATTAAAATCAAAAATCAGATACACATTGACCAAACCCGGTACAGAATTTTCTATGAAAGTGCTGTAAATAACGACTATTATAAAAACAATCCGTTCTACCTTCTTAAATCTGAATATGTTGTCATTACCACTGAGATCAATGCCAAAATTAAGGTAGAGCTTCCTACGATGGCCAATCTCTACTGGTCTGAAGAGGAACTGAAGCACATCAGCCCTGCTGAATTTGTAAGAGCTTCTATGGCAGTTCCTTTTTTCTTTGAGCCTTTCCAAAAACAAATCAATAAAGACGATGATTCTGTAAAATATGCATGGAGATACTGGATGAATACCAAACCTGAAGACATCAACCCTGCCGGGGTTTTCATTGATGGCGGCAGTATTTCCAATTTTCCTATTGACCTGTTTCATGCTGATGAAGTCTTTTATCCGAGAATGCCGCTTTTTGGAGTGCAGCTAACCAGTGATTCTGCGATTCTTTCTGAAAAAGGAAAAACAAGTGAAGAAATCCTTAAGACCCCTTTCAGCTACGCCGGAAACATCATCAGTACTCTGAAGGGCTTTAATGATAAAACATTCCTTACCAAACATACTTTTTACCGCTCTTACAGCATACAGAGCGTCAACTGTGGCACCAGCAGCTGGCTGAATTTCTTTATGAAAAAGGAAGAAAAAGAAGAACTTTTCAACAGAGGCTTTCAGGCTGCTCTAGATTTTCTCAACACCTTCAACTGGGAAAAGTATAAATATGAAAGAATGATGCTTACGATGAAAGAGAAAAAAATACTCAAAGAAGAAGATACGCCTACCGTAGGATAAGGATTTTTGAGTATTTTAGCTTTTTAAATAACCATGAAAAAGAGACCTTTTTTTATTCTTGGGATCGCGATGATCCTTATTTTTATTTCTATTCCTGTTATTCATGTTCTTAAAACAAAATGGAGCGAATCTGATCGTAAAAATGAAATTCCTGAAGGGTATACTAATGATGCGAGCCAGCTGAATTTAACGAAAATTGATACACTCATCAAAGTTCCAACTTCTAAACCAGAAATTGAAAACCAACTTCGCCAGATCATACAATACGCAAAGAAAAAGAACTTAAAAATATCGATTGCCGGGGCCCAGCACAGTATGGGAGGACACACCATCTATCCTAACGGAATTCTTCTGAACATGCTTCCTTACAAACATATGGAACTGGATGAAAAGAACAACATCCTGACAGTTGGTTCGGGAGCTCTTTGGGAAGATGCCATCAAATACCTTGATAAACATGGAAAATCTATTGCCGTGATGCAGGCATTCAGCTCTTTTTCTGTAGGTGGATCGATGAGTGTTAACGGTCACGGGTGGCAAAAAAATCTTCCTCCTGTTTCTTCCAGTGTTGTTTCCTTCACCCTGATGGATCAGAATGGAAAAATCCTTCATTGCAGCAGAGAAGAAAATCCTGAGCTTTTCAAGCTGGTAATCGGAGGTTATGGTCTTTTTGGGATTATTCTTGATGTTCAATTAAGAGTGGTAGATAATATTGCTCTTCAGTATAAATATATCCGTCTAAGTGCTGATCAGTATCCGAATTATTATAAAAAATTCATTTCCAAAAATCCTGCTGTTAACCTGGTTTTCGGAAGATTGAGAATTTCTGATAAACATTTTCTGGAAGAGGCTACGATCAATTTTTTTGAGAAAGCTAATGAAAAACCTTTACCGCTGCCCCTTCAAAATGCCAAAAATGAAGAAACAAAACGCCTTGTGTTCAGAAGTACAGTCAATAGTGAATATGGAAAAAGGCTTCGCTGGGATCTTGAAACCGGAATGAATAAAATAACCAGAAATGCAGTATATTCCAGAAATGAGCTTCTGAATGACCACGTTTCACTCATTGAAAACAAAGATCCTTATTCTACAGATCTTTTGCAGGAGTATTTTATTCCGGAGAGAAACTTCAGCCAGTTTATTAAAGATATAAAACCTGTGTTGAAAAGTTCTGGTTTAGATTTGCTTAATATCACCATCCGTGCTGTGAAAAAGGATGAAGACAGCTATATGAATTATGCGAGAGAAGATGTATTTGGATTTGTATTTTTATTCAATCAAAAAAAGACGGACAAGCAGGAAGAGGCCATGAAAATATTAACGAATAAACTTGTTGATATTACATTAAACAATGAAGGAACGTTCTATTTACCTTACCGTCTTCATATTGACAGAGAGAAAATGAGAAAGGTATATCCACAGGCAGAATCTTTTTTTGAGCTGAAAAGAAAATATGATCCTTCTGAGATCTTTGACAATAAATTTTACCAACATTACAAATAAAATACGATGACGAAATACATCTGCCAGTGCTGCGGAGAAGAGAAAGAAGACTGGCCTGCAATAGCCTATTCATACCCTTATTTTTACTCCTGCTTATCTGAAGAAGAATTGAAAAATGCTGAACTCAGTTCAGACCTTTGCATTGTAAAAGAGGAAGAAGATACCCATAGATTTATCCGTACTGTTCTTGTACAGGAAGTCACAGATGACTGTAGAGACCTGGATTATGGAATCTGGGTTTCACTGAGTGAAAAAAGCTTCAATGAATATGTTGAAAATTATGATAATAAAGATTTCGAAGCTGAATATTTCGGATGGCTTTCCACCTATCTTCCGGATTATGAGTTTGAGGAGAGTGTTCCTACAACGGTGGTGGTAAATAATTCTGTCGGAAGACCTTTTGTCTATCCCCACCAAAGCTATGATCATCCGTTTGTACACGATTTTTATAATGGGATTACAAAGGAAGAAGCAGAGAAAAGAATCAATCGGGTTTTAAACAAATAGAAAAATGAAATCAATTTACAAGTACCTCTTTTTTATCGGATTATCAATGTTTGTTCTATCCATTATAATGTTCTTTACGTCTGTAGGATTATTTACGGCAAGAGGAGGTTATTCTGAAATCATTGTAAAGTTAGGTGAAATTTCCTTTCTCCTGTGGTATCCTTTTTTAATTATGGGAATATTTTTAACCATCTTAGGAATAGGAATCTATTTTTCAAAAACCTCAAAATAGATTCCTATTGATTTCTATAAATTATCCAGAAACTCCAGATACATCGGAATACTTCTGTTGATCCATTCATCGGAAGAATCTCTTTCAATTCCGTAATACACAAAAGGTTCTTTATAATCGGCTTTTATATAATCAAAAGTCAGCTCATAAGGTCGGAAAAGTTCCTTCATGGTATATTTATATTCTCCCGATTTAGAATATCCATCTTCATCTATTCCTGCGGTAACAGCCAGTGTCATTTTCTTTCCAGCCAGTTTGAAACCGCTGTTGCTTCCATATGCCCAACCATATAAAACCACCTCATCCAGCCATTGTTTTAAAAGCGGCGGGCTGCTGAACCAATAAAACGGAAACTGAAATACAATTTTGTCATAAGATTCCATCATCTTTTGCTCTTCCGCCACATTAATTTTTCCATCAGGGTAAGCTTTGTACAGTTGATGAACAGTATATTTTTCAGGATATTTTTTTAATTCGTCGATCCATTTTTTATTGATCACTGATTTTTCAATATCAGGATGCGTCACAATCACTAATGTTTTCATTATGTTTAAATTTCTGATACAAAATTACTGCACATAACTTACATTTCGTACATTAGCAACCTATTGTATGGTACTATAAAAAATGTAAGTAATGACTAAAATAAAAGAAACCTCAACTAATTTTGCCAATAAAAAAGCACTTGCTGATGAATGCCCTGAAATTTATGCATCCAACATTATCGGAGGGCAATGGGCATTGGCAATATGCTGTTATCTGATCAACGGAAAAATGAGATTTGGGGAACTTAGAAAAAAGCTTCAGAACATTACCGAACGTATGCTCACCCTTCAGCTTCGCAGGCTGGAAGAAGACAAAATCATTACCAGAACCGTGTATGCTGAAGTTCCTCCAAGGGTAGAATATGAACTTACAGAAATCGGGTACAAACTGAAACCCATTATTCTGGAGTTTGAAAAATGGGGAAAGGAGCATAAGCAGATTATGGATAGCGAATAAAAAGATTTTGGGTTAAAGAATTTTCACTGTATTATTGATGATCAATGTTACCTGTTCTGCCTATGACAGATCCGGAAAAGTGTAAGCAGTACAATTCCTGTATCCGGCAGCTTATAAAAAGTGATCTGATCAGAACAATAGGAACGGGTTTAGCCCGTTTACTACAAATTAAAACTTCAATTGGCTTTAGCCTGAACTTAAAATCTTAGCGAACCGGATTGAGCTTTCTTTTTCTTATTCTGAATTTATTATTTATTCCACGAAGGCTTTTGAGCTAATACTTTCGAATGTATCGGACAACTTTCGTGATGAGCTCCTTTCAGATATCCTGTGCTCATAAGAAATTCGTTGACAATTTCTCCTCCTGTAAATTTGAAGGTTTTTTTGAATAATTTCATCCATTCCTGCAATGTCAAAGGATGATGATGTTCCAGCCATTTTTCGAATGAACCAAATTCCTTCTGCAGTTCAATAATTGTTTTGGCATTTTCAATGGCAGCATTCACTTTTAGTTTATTTCTGATAATTCCCGGGTCACTCAGCAGTCTTTCGCGGTCTTCTTCCGTATAAGCTGCAATTTTCTGAATATCAAATTGGTCATAAGCTTTTCTGAAACTATCTTCTTTTTTCAAAACCGTTTCCCAGCTTAGTCCTGCCTGATTAATTTCAAGAATCAGTCTTCCAAATAATTCATTATCATCATGAATAGGAAATCCGTAATAGTTATCATGGTAATTTTTGTGCAGTTCTTTTCTGCTTGCAGGCTGCATTCCTTCTATGGCTAAACAATAACTCATTTCAATGTTTTTTATATTTGTGTACAATTTTTCTGATCTGTAAAGATAAACAGGAACTGTGACAACTGTCCGTCAGCAGTATTTTTATTTTTAAATTAAATCATATTTCAGTCTTTTCCTCGGATTAAAGAATATTTAGTAGTTTAGAAGACTCAAACTACCATCATGAAATTTCTGTTTTCCAGCCTTTTTATTATAACATCAATTTTTTTCAACGCACAGAATTTATATTCTAAAGCCTACGGAAATCCGAAAAAGCCTCCTGTTATTTTTATCCATGGCGGACCGGGTGGAAATGCAACGTTGTTTGAAGGAACTACGGCTCAAAAGCTTGCCGACAAGGGATTTTACGTCATTGTTTATGACAGACGCGGTGAAGGTCGCTCAAAAGATGAAAATGCTGCCATGACATTCAAAGAAAGTTTTGAGGATTTAAAAGGTATTTATACAACTTATCATCTTCAAAAAGCCAATATACTTGCCCATAGTTTTGGTGGGATTATCGGGACTTTATTTACATCTCAATTTCCCGAAAAAGTCAATTCGCTTACTCTTGCCGGAGCTTTATTTACCCAGCAGGAAACCTATGATCATATTCTAAAACTGGCTAAAGAACATTTTAAAAATGATTCTGCCCAACTCAAGGAGATTTCAGAAATAGAAAATCTTGATAAAAATTCTGCAGCCTATAGAAAAAGATGTTATGAAATAGCGGGTAAGCTCAATTTCTTCGATATGCCCCATCCTACTCTTAAAAGTGAAATGCTGAGAAACGAATATAAAACGGGCGAATTTTCCAGAAACAATATCAGAAATGCTGATTCATCCCTTAAATTCTATAAAAATGAACCTCTGAACAACCTTGATAATACTTCTGTTTTAAAAGACATCCGAAAAAAAGGAATTCCCCTTTTTGCTGTGTATGGTAAGAACGACGGAATATTTTCAGAAAAACAGCTGAATGATCTTAAAAATATCGTTGGACAGAAAAATTTCAGGCTTATTGACAACTGTTCTCATTATTTATTTGTAGATCAGCAGGACGATTTTTTAGAATTTATTAAGCTTACATTGAAATAAAGTGTAGTTTTGTAATCATGCCCAATTCAGGAGTCCATATGAAAAACTATAAAACAATCGTTACGGTGCTTATTTTGGTGTTTTCATTATCTCCATGCGCTGTAAAACGGAATGTTCTTGATATTTTTGACATTCAGTTCATCAGCGGACTCAATAAGGTAAAAACAACGTCATCAATTTCCTTCAGCTGTGATGCGGCATCTGCTTCTTCCGGAACTTCGGTTGTAAAAAACAAAACTCAGAACCAATATAAAGATTCTTTTTCCAATCTTTATACAACCACAGGAAATTCTTTTGAAAGGAAAATTTTCCTTAATGACTATTCCGGGCATTCTACCGGCAACAGCCCTCCGAAGTATATTCTATTTAAAAGACTGAAGCTTACTCTGGTTTAAAAAATTTTAACCCAATTAAAAATCAGTTTTTTACAATACAATATTAATTTCAATGAAACATATCACAAACCGCCAGTCTTCGGATCTGGCCGGATTATATACTTTATCCCTCCGAATAGTTATCGGATGGACATACTTTTCAGCGTTCTGGCGCAGACTGATCCTCGAAAACAAGCTTATCCCTGATGAAAAGGGATACATCGGGGAAAAATTCAATCATTTCTTACCGAATGCCCTGGGCATAAAGCCTGTTATTGAATATCTGGTAACTCATCCTGATGCTTTACAACGCTCGATGATGATTTTTACCATTATCGAAGCCATTGTGGGATTATTCATCATCTTCGGATTATTTACGCGTTTAATGAGTATTGGCATCTTCAGCCTTGCTCTCGGAATTTTACTGGGTTCAGGATGGCTGGGAACAACCTGTCTCGATGAATGGCAGATCGGTGTTCTGGGTGTTGCAGGTGGATTCGTACTGTTTCTGACAGGAAGCGGATCTTATTCTCTGGATCATTATTTCATGAAAAACAACAAAAAATTTACTCAAAAAGGATGGTTTTCATGGCTTGGTTCAGGAACTTTCCCTGTCTCAAACCCAAAAGTTTTTGTGCTGGCAGGCTCACTCATCATATTTGGATTGACCATTTTTACCAATCAGTATTTTCATGGAGGCGTATGGGGAACACTGCATAATAAATCGGTAAAACCTAAACTGGAAATTTCAAACATCTCTCATCATCATTCAAAATTAAGGTTTGAAGTCTACAGAACAGAAGGTGCCGATGTGTACGGTTCTTTTCTGATAGGCATTCATATTCTGGATAAAAACGGAAAAATTTTAAAGGAACTTGATCATAAACAACTCGCCGGAATTCCTAAAGAAAATATTCAGAATCATTATGTTGCCAAAGTGAAACCTGGAAAGCACAGCCTGATAATTCCATTGGGAGCAAAAGCTGATGTGACTCTGAATATTGATGATATTCTTCAGAAAAGCGAAATTCATGCACTTAAACTGATTGATGTGAGCGGGATTGAGTGGATAGAGAGGATTAAATAAATTGAAACTCAAGGTCCGGGATTCGGGGTGCGGGTTTTATGTTTTGTCTAAAGCCGATCCTTGATTTATAAGAGAGAAAGCGGACTAAAGTCCGCTCCTATTGTTGTTTGAAATTATTATTTTCAATATTCAGCTCTATTTTTCTGAGACAAGGATATGATAGCTGCATGAGCTGTCCGGATCAAGTCTGAGTACTTTTATATCCAATAAAACATCCAGTCCCATGGTGTCGCAAATGCCCTGTATGAAAGGTTTTATGACAGGCCATTTCAGCAGACCTGCAATTTGCAGGCTCTGCGTAATTTTGTGGTAACGGTCTGTCCCTTTAATAAGCATTTCGCATTTGTAGTCATTTAATTCTTTAAATTCAAAATTGTATTCGGGACTGGATGTAAAAATTGCTCCTATCAGTATTTTTGCAACAGCTGGAATTCCAGGCTGCAGGTTAGGTTTTGCTTCAAGATTCCTCAGTGTCATTCTTGATCCGAGATCATACATAAAAGTGCCGGAAAGCTGTTCAATAGCTTCTGGTCCGTAAAGTTTTCCGATCTGCTTAAGGATGCCTCCATAAAAAGCTCCTGTAATATCAGACAGGCGCTGGGTAAGTTCTGTAAAAGTTCCGGGAAAGAAATCTGCAATAATCTGAGCCTGATTCATTTCAGAAAGATAGATGTCATCTTTTCTGAAGTCTGATAAAGCCAGATAGGTTTCCGGCAGTTGAATTTGATTCATAGTTAATACGTTATTAGTGTTTTGAAATCATGGTTAAGTGAAGTTATAAAACCATGTAAATCTAGAAAAAATAAATAAACTCTCCAATAAGTGATATTATTTTTCGTTTAACAAAATAAAAACAGAACGTATTGTAAATTATCACCTTATAATAAAAATGGACATAAAAAAAACCTTCGGAAATCCGAAGGTTTTTTATTTTAAAATTTAGTGCATGGCTTCACTCAAATCTATTTTTTCTTTGCTCTTTCTTTCTTTTACAAGTAAGATAAACGGAATACATATCAGGAATACGATTCCGAGGTAAAGAAACACATCCATATAAGATAATACAGTGGCCTGTTTCGTTACGGATAAATCGAGCATTTTATACGCAGCATTCATTGCTGCATCAGGGGTCATTCCTTTTGCTATAAAATTCGCTTTCAATGCAGCCAGCCTTTGCTGAACATCAAAGCTGTTTTCATCCAGATGGGAAATTAAGCTATTTCTGTATTTCTGACCTGCATTAGCAATAAAGGTTGTAATCGCTGCAATACCGAAAGATCCTCCCAGCTGTCTCATCATCCCTGTAAAGGCTGCTCCCTGACCAATCTCCTGCCCTTTCAATGTACTTAATGACAATGAGGTGATTGGAATAAATAACAATCCTAAACCTGCACCTCTCACGATCAGCATCCAGAAGAAGGCTTCTTTACTGGTATCCGGGGTCAGAATCTTGTATCCCCAGAAGCTATATACAAAGAAGATAAAGAGTCCTAATGAAACCAGGATCTGTTGTTTAGCTCCTTTTGCCAGCAATCTACCAATGATCGGCATCATGAAAGCTGTTGTCAATGCCGCCGGAATCATCAAAGCTCCGGACTGAAGTGCCGTCCATCCCAAAATACTCTGAGTATACAATGGAACGATGAATGTAGAACCATACAATCCGAATCCTAGCACGAATGACATCATAGTTCCGATTCTCAGGTTACTGTTTTTAAGTACCCTCAGCTCAACGATCGGATATTTAAAGGTAAGTTCCCTCCAAAGGAATAATATAAATCCTAAAACCGCAGCTACTGTAAACGCTACAATCATTCCGCTGGCAAACCAGTCTTCTTCATGACCTCTCTCAAGGATAAATTGTAATGAACCTACGGTTACTGCCAGTAATCCAATCCCAATCCAGTCAACATCCGAGACTTTACGTTTTTCTGCATATTTCGGACTTCTTACAAACTGCAGCGTCATCAGGGTTGCAGCAATTCCAATCGGAATATTAATATAGAAAATATATGGCCAGCTGAAATTATCAACGATATATCCTCCAAGAGGCGGACCTAAGGTAGGACCGATAATTACTCCCAGACCATAAATAGCCTGAGCCATACTTCTTTTTTCAATCGGATAAGATTCCGTAATGATCGTTTGTGAAGTTACCAATAAGGCTCCCCCACCGATTCCCTGCATCAATCTGAAGAACACGAGTTCCCAGATATTGGTCGCATTTCCACATAAAAATGAAAATATGGTAAATATAATGATGGATGCTGCAAAGTAATTTCTACGTCCAAACTGCTGGGAAAGCCAGCTCGTCATTGGTACTATAATAACGTTACCAATGGCATAAGCCGTAATTACCCATCCCACTTCTGAAAGTGTAGATCCAAGATTCCCCTTCATTTCATTCAAGGCAACATTGACAATCGTGGAGTCTACAATTTCAAGAAGGGCACAAAGGATAGCAGTAATCGTAATGATCACTCTCCGCGCTCCATATTCTACTAATGAATCTTGCATAAGTTTTTTTCGATGTTAAAAATCAATGGTGAATTTTGCTTCGCAAGTGAATAGTGAATTGTAAAGCTTTCGTTTTAATTGGCTGCAAAGCTGATTCACTATTGATAATGAAGTTCATTGACTCTCAACAATTTTAAATGTTATTTCAAAGCAACTTCTGCCTTTACGTTCATTCCTGTTCTTAATCTTTTGGCAATATTCTTGTCAAGATTTACAAAATCGATTTTTACAGGAAGTCTCTGAACTACTTTTACGAAGTTACCGCTCGCGTTATCCGGAGGAAGAATAGAGAATGTAGCTCCTGTAGCCGGAGAGAATGAACTTACCACTCCTTCAAACTCCTGATCAGGGAAAGCATCAATCTCAATTTTCACTTTCTGCCCTTCTACCATTTTGTCTACCTGCGTTTCTTTAAAGTTAGCTACAACCCATTTCTGGTCGTTTTTAACCAAAGCAAACAACTGTGCCCCAGCCTGCAGATACTGACCTGCCTGTGTAGGTACTTTTCCAACGTATCCATCTTCAGGTGCAAGGATTACGGTGTATGATAAGTTCAGTTTTGCATTTTCTACATCCACTTCTCTTTGCTTAGCCACAGATCCTGCCACACTGATTTGTTGTGAACTTGCTGCGGTCTGAGAAGAAGCAATGTGAGTTTGCTGAGCAATTTGATTTCTCTGGTCAACTAAAACCTGTAACTGTCTGTCTGCAGATTGTTTTGCCGCTAAAGCCTGCTCATACTGCTGTTCTGTAATAGAGTGGTCTTTTACAAGATTAGCATATCTCTTCAAATCCTGAGAAGTTTTCCAAACGTTTACTTTTGCTGCTTCTATCTGAGCATTAGCTGTTACTACAGCCGCTTCTGAAGAACCGATATTTTTTGAAGTAGCAGTTGTGGTAGCTTCTGCATTGGAAATATTACTTTTAGCAGTAGATAATGCTGCCTGCGCCTGGTCAAGAGCCATTTTTTGATCTCTGTTATCCAAAATCACCAAAGTATCTCCTTTTTTTACAAACTGGTTGTCTTTTACCTTTACCTGAGCTACATAACCTGAGATTTTAGAAATTACCGGTGCCATATTGGAAGCAATCTGAGCATCGTCAGTCTCTTCGTGATACTGTCCGTAAGTAAATGCTCTGTAACCGTAGATTCCTCCTCCGATTACTACTGCCGCTAAAATGATAGGAAAAACTAAACTTTTTTTCTTTTTAGGTTCAGCTGCCTGTGTATTATTATTTTCCATTTTGGTTTCGATCTGATTATTTAATTGTTAAAGTTCCTGTTGTTTGTAATAGTTTTCTGTATGCCAGTGCTGCGTCTGCCTTAGCATTGATCACTCCAACGTTGGCAGCAATCTGCGCTGCGTCTGCATCCAGTAATTCAGTCATGGTTGCCAGACCGTTGTCGTATTTATTTTTTGTAATTCTGTAATTTTCATTAGCCTGCTCAGCAGATTTTTCGAAAACAGCAATTCTCTTTTTTGAATAATCGGTGTTTTGGTATTCTCTGTTGACATCAAGCTTAATGTTATCATTCAGTAATTCATCAGTAGCAGCAAGCTGTTTTTCTCTCGCCTGCGACTGTCTTAATGAAGAATTTTCTTTCCAAAGATTGGATAAGTTGTAAGAAACTCCAATTCCTACGTTAATCGCATTGTAAACGGTAAGAAACTTAGGAATATCTGCTGCTACGTATCCTCCGGTAAATGCAATGGAAGGAAGGTTTTCAGCTTTCGCAGCTTTTGATCCAAGTTCTGCCGCTTTTCTCTGCTGTGCCAGAGCCTGTAAATCTTTACGGTTTTCTCTGGCTTCGGTAACATAAAAATCAACAGGTTTTACGTCTGATCCCTCTTCAATATAATTTTCATCCACTGTCAGTTCTGTAGTTTCAGGAAGCCCAAGCAATAAATCCATATTGATATTGGCAATATTGTAGTTATTCTTAGCTTCCAACAGTTGAAGTTCAATATTTGAAGTCTGAAGATTTGCCTTTAATCTGTCGTTTCTTGCTATCAAACCGTTGTTTTCCATTTTAAGGAAGGTTTCATCTCTTTTTTGAGAAGCGGTAAGGTTTTCTTCAAAGACTTTGATAGACTGGTTAGCCTTAAACAGATTATTATAAGCCTGAGCTACATTGTAAGCAATGGCAATTTTATCATTCTCAGTACTTAGTTTAGAAGCTTCTACAAGATATTTAGCGGACTGAATCCCATATTTGATTCTTCCGCCGCTGTAAATCGGGACGCTAAGATTCGCTGAGCCGTAAACTACCTGATGTATTTCAGGTCCGCCAGCGCCGCCTGCAAGACCAGGAAGTTTGATATCAACATTTGGTTTTATCGGAAGATACATATAGCTACCTGATACTTTTAATTCCGGTAGTTGTCTGTTTTTAGCCTCCAAAAGATCAGCTGTAGCCTCTTCGATCTTGGCTGCATCGATCTTGAGATTCTTGCTGTTCTGGATTCCCAGCTGCACGGCCTCGTCAAGAGTAAGTGTTCTTTTCTCCTGAGCATTTGCATTTGCTATTCCTACGAATAGTGATAATGCAATCACTGAGTTATTTATTCTCTTCATAACCTAAAAGGTCTTTTAGTAAATATTTAATATGTTTATTAAGTTCTGTGTAGTATTTTTCATCAAAAGCTTCTTCATCTTCTGTTTCATTCAGGAACTCTTTATACATTTCTTTCGCATTGAATGCATAAAATAAGGTTCCGCTTACTGTGGAATGAAGAAGATAAATGGGTGGATTTTTGGTGAAAATTCCATTTTTAAGACCACTTTCCAATATTTGTGAATACATGGAAAGAAATCCCATTTTGGTTTGCTTCAAAAATTCTACAATCTGAGGATTTTTAGTATGCAGCTGCTCTCTCTGCATAATCCTGTAGAAGCATTTTTGAGTGCGGATCTTGTAAGAAAACTGATCGATTACCCTTTCAATCTTCTGCCATTCGTTGATGTCTGTTCTTCCCAAAAGATCTTTAGAAAAAAACTGACCTTCATTCATTCTGTATTCTACTAATTTCTCATAAAGTTTTTCTTTAGAGCCAAAATAATACGAGATCATAGAAATATTAACATTCGCATCCTTTGCAATTTCCCGGGTGGAAGTTCCTTCGAATCCCTTTTCTGCAAAGAGCTTCTCGGCGGCGAATAATATATTTTCTTCTTTTGAAATCATGTTCGTGTTCATTTTTCAGGGCGCAAATGTACACAAGTTTTAACACAAATCAAACGATTGATTGATTTTTTAATATAGATTTAATTTATTGCAAAGAAAAGACGTTTTCTATAATATATGCTGAATACGCAGCAGAGGCAGTTTTTGATGGAAAATAATAAAAATAGCGTCCTTTTTTTATTCATATATGGGAAATACTTCAATGATAATTCTTAATATTTCCAGGCTATATTCAATTGAAGTATACCTAAAAAAGGCAGGAAAGTAAAGCTAAAATGATAATCTCCAGAATAAAAACAAAACTCCGGTGTTAACCAGAGTTTTTATTTATGTGCTTTTATGAATGTATCTTGATAGTTTAATTCCCAGATCCGTCCAGACAATTTTGGGGTTTCCGTTTCTGGTCAGGTGAAGATCAGCTGTATTGATTTCTTCCAAAATACTTTCAATATTGGCCCCGCTGATAAATTTTGAAAAGCCGGCCCAATTGAAGCCATTCGCATTGATCTTTTTATATACCAGATTCTCAGACTGATAGTTCTGAAGCAATGCCAGTCTGAAAATTTCAGAACAATAATTAAGGAAGTTTTTTTGCTTTTCTCTGTTCCATCCTGCAATTTCTCTTGCCCAAACAATAATACTTCTAAGATATTCCGGTTTCTTTTTTACCATAAAGGCATCTCTCACCCACTGTACAAAAAGCTTTTCAAACTCATTGCTTTTGTCTCCTGAATGTAACAGTTTTATGGCTTCGTTGAGATCACCCTGTGCTTCATGAACAATCTCCCTTATTTTTTCTTCTGAAACAGAGAAGTTCTTTTTAAGATAATTCTCAATATCTTCATCATTAATTCTCGGGATCTCTACAATCTGTGTTCTGGAAAGAATAGTAGGAAGAATATCGTTTGTGCTTTCAGCCGTAAGAAGAATGACGGTTTTTGCCGGCGGTTCCTCTAAAAATTTCAAAAACTTATTGGAAGCGGCTATATTCATTTTATCTGCTCTCCAGACGATAAGAATTTTGGTTCCTCCCTCAAAACTTTTTAAAGAAAACTTTTGATTCTGGTCATCCACTTCATCTGCAGAAATAAATAACTGTTTATTTTCCGATTCCAGGAAGGCAGTCCAGTCATCATAGCTTGCGTAAGGAGAAGCTATAATCATTTCTCTGAACTCATCAAATTTATTCTTACTTAATGAGTTTTTATTGTCCGTAAAAACCGGAAAACTGAAATGCAGATCCAGGTGATTGAGGTGTTCTACCTTCGCAGCAGCATGTTCATTTTCCCGACTGAAAATTTCCCGTGCATAGGCCAATACCATAGGTAGTGTTCCGTATCCCTCTTTTCCTACAAAAAGCTGGGCATGGCTCACTCTGTTTTCAGCAATGCTTTCTCTAAGAAGTTTTTTCAGATTCGTCTGTCCGGCGATGTTCTCCCAATTCATGTTTCAAAGATAAAAAATCTTATCTCAATTCATAAAATTAAGTCTGCTTAAAATGCATAAAACTATAGATTACAATTTCAATAGAGTAATACACCTACTCTATTATAGGAAACATCAATAATAAGATTAGAATAAAACTTAAAATTAAATTTTACACAATTTAATTTTAAACAATACATTTGTCAAGTGAAATTATTCGTAAATTGATTACCATTTCACACCAATTCAAATATTAAAATTACACACCAATGGATACAAACCTGGAACAAAAAATCAGAGGGATATTTCAGCAGCAGAAAGCCTTTTTCAAAACCAATCAGACTAAAGATATTGAATTCAGAAAAGCACAATTAAGAAAATTCCGTGAAGTTTTTCTTCAGCATACCGATGCACTTTGTGAAGCTTTGGATACAGATTTGGGGAAAAGCAGAAAAGAAGCGGAATATGTGGAGATTCAGATAGTGATCAGCGAACTTGATTATTTGTTGGAAAACATCGATGAATGGGCAAAACCTACCCCTGTAGCATCAAAACCACATCCCTCAGGAGCTGAAGTAGAAAGCAAAATAACGTATCAGCCTTATGGAGTTACTTATATTATAGGCCCTTTCAACTACCCTGTCCAATTGACATTCAGTCCGTTAATCGGAGCACTGATTTCCGGAAATACTGCTATTATAAAACCTTCAGAAAACACACCTCATGTTGCCCAGGTTCTTGAAGATATTGTGAAAGAATCATTTAATGAATCCTACGTAGCAGTTATTCAGGGTGCTATTGAAGAAAATACCTTATTACTAAGTCTTCCTTTTGATTATATTTTCTTTACAGGAAGCCCCAATGTTGGAAAAATTGTCATGAAAGCCGCTGCAGAACAGTTAATTCCTGTTACGTTGGAACTGGGAGGAAAATCTCCTACCATTGTTCATAAGGATGCAGATCTGGATAAAGCTGTAGCCAGAATATCCTACGGAAAATGGATTAATTGCGGACAAACCTGTGTGGCTCCTGACTATATTTACATTCATGAATCTGTAAAAGATGCTTTTATAGAAAAATTTAAAGCTCATTTAAATACAGCTTATGAAGGTAATTCTCTGGGAAAAATCGGAAAGATTGTTAGCCAGAACCAGATTAAACATCTGGCAGGGTATCTGGAAGCAGCTCCCGAAAAAGTAATCTACGGAGGAAATTACGATCTTGAGAACCGTCATTTTGAAGCTACTTTAATGGATCATGTGACCTGGGATGATCAGGTGATGCAGCAGGAAATCTTTGGTCCTGTTCTTCCTGTGATGACCTATAGCGATATTGAAGAAGCTTTGGAGGAGATCAACAGCCGTCCAAAACCTTTGGCATTATATGTATTTTCAGAGGATCAGAAGTTTGCAGATTATGTTTTAAACCATACTACAAGCGGAGATGCTGAAATCAACAGTGCTATTATCCACGTGGGTTCTCATTATTTACCTTTTGGAGGAGTAGGAACTTCAGGGATGGGAAAATATCACGGAAAATTCAGTTTTGAATGTTTCAGCCACAGCCGTTCTGTTCTCCAGGTAAAATAATAGGATAAATGTCTATTCCTATAACTAAGACTGTTCATCATAGGACAGTCTTTTATGCAAAACAGAATTGATATTTTTATAGCAGGAAATTTGCATTTTTCTTGTAAAGAAAAGCCCTTAACAAACTTTAACCACATATAATTTTTACAATTCATTAATATTTAAGATATTTGCGCATTGTTTTAAAAATAAAGAATGAAAAAAATCTTTGTAGTATCATTCATATCAGTTGGATATTTTCTGAATGCACAGAGTCTAAGCAACTCTCCTTATGCAACTTATGGAATTGGAGATGTGAAATATGATAATACGATCGAAACTGCTTCTATGGGAGGCATATCTACTGCTTTTATTAGTGATTTTACCAGCAGTTTCAATTTTGCCAACCCGGCAAACAATGCCAATTTTGAACTTACGAGTATCAGACTGGAAGCTACCAACGAAAACAATTATTTCAAATCGAATTATAACGATATGAAATCTACAAAGCATTCTACGTATCTTTCCAATATTTCGATTGCATTTCCATTATCTTCAAAAGTGAAAATGGGGATCTCTTATCAGCCATACAGTTCTAAAAGTTATGACATCGTAACTGAACAGTTGGCCAGTGATAACACGACTCCTCTTTACAGAAATAACTTTAAGGGAAGCGGAACGTTGAACACAGCACAGCTTGCTGTTTCTTATAAAATTAATCAGGAATTATCTGTAGGGGCAAAAGCCAATCTTTATTTTGGAGACCTTAATGACCTGAATGAATTCCGTGCTTACAATAACAATCTTGGTACGTATGCAGGTGGATATGTTAATGGTTATGAAACTAAAAACAGAGTCCGAAACTTTAATTTTACGCTGGGTACAAGCTACCAGACTTTAAATACGCGTACTGATAAGAAGTTTACAGTAGGAGCTACTGCTACTTTTGGGAATACTAGTAATATGACTACCCAGTATACCAACAGTACGTACAGATATTCTGATGATCAGGAGACGACTAAACTTAGCGGATCAGAAACCATCATCGAACAAAAAGAAACAAAATCCAAAAACCTTCTTCCATTACAGGCTTCAGTAGGGGTTGGATATGGAAGTGAAAACCATTGGTTTGTATCAGGACAGGTAGATTATAAAAAAGGAGAAGATATCTCTTATTTTGGTAAAAATTTCAGTTACCAGGATACCTACAGAATTTCTGCAGGGGGATGGTACCTTCCAAATTATAACAACTTCAGAAATTACTTCTCAAGAGTAATCTATAGATATGGAGCATTCTATGAAAGAGGAAATCTGAATCTGGAAGGGAACAGTATTAACAAATTCGGTATTTCTGCCGGAGTAATGTTACCATTCAAGAACAGTAGTATTACAAGAATGAGTGGTCTTGAAATCGGATTAGAAGTTGGTAAGAGAGGAACTCTTCAGAACAACCTGATCAACCAGAATTTCGTCAACCTGAGAATCGGCTTTAATTTTGCTGATAAGTGGTTCAGAAAGACACTTTATAACTAAAATGAACTTTTCAAAAAAAATATCATATAAAAATATAGCATGCCTTTTTAGTTGTGCTATATTTTTTATATTGACATCCTGTGAGGAGGATCTTACCAAAAGAAATGGCAGCCAAAGCAAAAATTTCCCTTCACAGATCATCAACAATGCCAATATTATACAGCGTGATTCCGGCTTTGTTACTTTAAAAGCCAAAGCACCCATCATTGAAAAATACGAGCTGATTGACAGCCCATATGTGGTAGCCAGAAAAGGAATTGACATTGAATTTTTTGATAAAAAGAAACCTAAAGTTCCCGGAAGAATTACCGCCAAATATGCCCGTATTTTTGAATACAAAAAATTCTACGAAGCTAAAGGTGATGTAAGGATAAAAACCAATGAAGGGCAGAGATTTGCCATGCAGAGTATTTATTGGGATCAGAAAAAAAACAGAATCTATACCAAAGATACGGTTTATGTTACTATGGAAGACGGTTCTACACTGGTAGGTGCCAACGGAATGACTGCCAAGGACGACTTTTCCGAATACACATTCTATAACAACTCCGGAGATTTCAGTTCTAAAAGAATTTCTGAGAATAAAAAATAATTTCAAAAACAATGAAAACTCTGGCTATAGGATTGATGTCCGGAACAAGTCTGGACGGCTTGGATATCTGTCTTGCTGAATTTGAAAAGCAGGACAAGTGGACCTTTCAAATCCTTAAAGCCGAGACAGTCACCTATTCTGAGGATTGGGAAACTCAACTTAGAAACTCTATTCATCTTTCTTCTGAAGATTTATTGGAACTGCATTCAGAGTATGGTTTTTATCTTGGACAACAGGTTAAAAAGTTTATTCATCAACATCGGCTTGAAAATATTGACCTCATTGCCTCTCATGGCCATACTGTTTTTCATCAGCCAAAGAGAAAATTTACGCTGCAGATTGGTGATGGCAAGGCCATAAAACTGGAAACCGGACTTCCTGTTATCTATGATTTCAGAAGTCAGGATGTGTTGATGAAAGGAAATGGAGCTCCTCTGGTCCCTATAGGTGACGAATTACTTTTCTCCAGTTACAGTGCCTGTCTGAACCTGGGTGGATTTTCCAATATTTCTTTACGTTCAGAAGGAAAAAGAATAGCATTTGATATTGCTCCGGTAAATATTGTTTTGAACTATTTAGCTCACCAGCTTCATAAAAATTTTGATGAAAACGGAGCATTGGCAGCAAAAGGAAAAACAGATGAAACTCTACTGAATCAACTTAACGTTTTGGATTTCTATCACATTCCACATCCAAAATCATTGGGAATAGAATGGTGCCATCAACATATATTTCCCCTTCTTGAAAATATTGAAACACTGGATGCACTGGCTACTTTTACAGAACATGCTGCGCAGCAGATTGCCAATGTCATCAATCAATATAGTATAAAAGACATTCTTATCACCGGAGGAGGCGCATACAACACGTTTTTAATTGAAAAAATAAGAGCAAAAACGAAAGCTGAAGTAATCATCCCTGAAAAAGAGATCATCAATTATAAAGAAGCCCTGATTTTTGCCTTTATGGGTGTTTTAAAAATGAATAATGAGATCAATGTGCTTTCTTCTGCGACTGGAAGTACTGAGGATCATTGTTCGGGAGTTATTGCATAAGAAAGGGCCACATATCAAAATAAAAAACCTCCAACGTTGGAGGTTTTTATTATTTATAAGCTTCGATTTTATCGGTAAGCGTATTGATAAAGTTCTGTAAAGGTTTTTCTACCATCATTTTGATGAATGGATTGAATTTTCCTTCAAATAGCATCTGAACTTCAGTCTGGTTTTCACTGATTGGGTTCAATGTAGCGGTTAATGAGAAATCCAAACTTGAACTTGCAGATCTTAAAACAGCTTTCTGATCATCTACCTCATCAATTTTTAATGCGATTTCAGGCATACCCTGTAATCCAAATTTAAATCCGTTATCTCTTGTTTCAAATTTCTGAAGACCATCCGGCATAAAATCTTTATAATTTTCAGGGGATTTCAGCAACTCGGTAAGTTCTTTGGATGATTTATTGACAATAATCTTTCGTCCTTCTAAATTCATTTTTTATTTTTGTATTTAAATTCTTAACTATTACAAATGTATAAAGTTTTTGCGTATCTTTACTATTAGCTGATAATCAATGTTTTATTTACTACATAAATTTTTGATAGTAAAAAATAGTAAAATCCAAAAATATACATTAACATGAAAAATTTCGAAGTACGAGTATTTTCATCTAAAAACCTTGATGAAAAATGGTACGTCTACATTTACCATAATAGCAAAATTATAAAAAAAATCTACAAAGGCATCAATTCTGAAAGATCTTTTGAGGAAAGAATGATAAAAGCCGAAACCCTTAAAAGAATTATTGAGAAAGAGATCAATGACGGCTGGAATCCACAGGTTAAAAAGAAGAGCTATTCTATGACAATATTCCAAGCATTAGACTTTGGTCTTGAGAAAAAAAAGGCTTCTTTAGCTTCGGGATCATATGGGGAATATTCTATTGCAGTAAATATTTTTAAGCACTATGGGGAAATAGAAGGATTCGATAAAATTTCTATTCAAAATTGTGAGCGCTATCATATTAAAGCAGTCTTAAATGCGGCCAGAAACGACAGGAATTGGTCTTCTATGAATTATAACAAAACATTAAGAAGATATAGTTCAATTTTCTCCGAGTTAATTGAATGGGAAATCATTACATCAAATCCAGCTAGAGACATTAAGCCATTGAAAGAAGAGAATAGAGGTGGATATGAAGTTATGACAAAGAAAGAACAAAAAAAGGCGTTTAGTCATCTGAAGAATCTAAACTTCAATTACTACGTTTTTTGCTCAATAGTTTATTATATGGGAATACGCCCAGGCGAATTGCTAAGATTGACATGTAAGGATGTGGATATTGAAAGAAAGATAATTAAAATTAATTCGGTACATTCTAAAACAAAAAAAACAAGAGCAGTTCCAATTATAGGAACAATAAAGAAACTAATACAATCTTTTGATCTTTCAGATCCTGATTTGTTTCTTTTTGGACATCCTGTTCCTGGAAAATTACCATTTTTGAGAGAAAATTATTTCTGTCCAAATAAGTATCAGTTTGATAGGGCTTACCCCACTAAATTATGGAAAAGGGAAATAATTGATGGATTAAAAATTAATAAGAAATTGTATTCCAATAAGCATAAAGGTGCAAGTGACAAGCTTAGAGCGGGTATAGATATTGAAACTATTGCAGCAATTTTCGGACACTCAAGACAAAAAATGACAGAGCTGTATGCAGATTATATAAAAGAACTTCGTTTTGAAAAGGCACAAAATGTTGTATTAGATGAGTATTAAAATTAAGGCGTAGCTAAAATGTTACGCCATTTATTTTGGTATCCTGGAGTCTTTTCTAATCCATTCTACACCTACCAATGGGTGATCTTTAGTGAGGATCAAATCCGGCTTAATAGGCTTCTTTAAAACTATCTGTGTTTCCTGTTTTTTACCAGCTTTAACCCCTCTTAAAACGATCTCAAATGTAACCGGCTCGCCTACATTTAGGAATCCGGTTCTGAATGCAAGTTTATTATAACAGTATATATCCAACTCCTGATTTTTTTCAAACGAATTTATACGGATGATTCTTTCTGTAAAATCACCCTTTTCTGTCTCTTCAAAAATTTTTAAAACGATTCCGGAAATTTGCATAATTAAATTTACAATTATTCCGGCAAATGAAAATTAGCAAAGCGACAGAACTTGACGCATTAAAAAGTTATCCACAAAAATTAATGTATTAAAAGAAAGGAGAGAAAACATCAGGGGCAACATTCCCTATATAATATTGATAAACAAAACATACAACTGAATAACACATCATTACCACTGGATATATGTAATAATAATCACTGATCTGTTTTTCTTCTTCATACTTGTTTTTCTCATTACTCAATGCAATTTGAAGAAGCCACAAAAGACCTAAAACAAACACTATGACTAGTGCGGGTGGATACATTGGTATTTTTTCAATATCAAACATGTTTCAAATTTAAATAAAGTTTGAGATATACTATTACGGTTTTCCGCAAAAAATCCCCAGATCTCTCCGAGGATAAAACTAATAACCATGAAAACTCAAATTAATGAGTTGTGTTTTTTTCAATTAGCAAATGTAATTCTTCTATTAATCTTCCATCATCAGTGGAAACATTATATCTTCTATTTTCTATGCCTTCAAAAAAAGCTTCATCATTAATTGCCAACTCTATTACATCCACGTTTGTCGGATTATAATGCACAAATGCCTGTAATCCTAAATACCTGCCAGCTGTTATGCCTTTTCTTTTATTAAATATAAAGTAAACTACTTTCTCTTTACGGTCAAGATAAAAAAGCTCGCCATTCTCTTTAAATCCCAAAAGCATGTTTACATATTGTTGATGATTTTTTGCAAATTGTCTTTTAGCATTCGCTTCACATTCTTCGATAGTAGGATTATCTTTCCCAGAAAACATATCTCTCATAAAATCATAATAAACTTCTGGATATTGCAAGTATCGCTCTTTAATCTCATTTAGGCTTTCGTTAACATATTCTTCTTCTGTTTTATTAGCAAATTTTTTCACAATATCTAAACCTAAAACAGTTTTTTTAATTATTTCTTCCATATTCTTATATTTTGTGGAGACTACTCCGTGGGGTTAATTATCTGAAAAGGTTCGAAAATCAGCAATAAAGTATTTTTGCTGTTGCATGTCTACTGTTTCGTATTGAAAAATGTTCACTATGCCAAACCACTCACATATTCTACTTATTTGAGCATCATAATCTCTTCTTTTAATTTTCTTAAAAAAACCAATAGTTTTAAGACCATCATAATCAAAGTGTTCTTGCAGATATTCTATTTCTTTTTCTGTAGCCATACTCTATTGTTTTATTCCTATAGCCTCTAGTGCGTAAGGGGTTATTGTTTTTTATTTAAAGTTCTGTTTAAATCATTAAAAATGTCCCTAAAAATTGCATATTGTTCTTGGTTAGGAATCTCTTTCAAATACTGATAAGTCACGTATTTTTCTTTTTCCATCCATACCAACCTTGCTTTTTCAACACCAACAACAAAAAACCGATTTGGGAATTTCCTCCACCGGGTTATTTTACCTTCATTGATAAGATTCTGCAATTCTACTGGTATAGATTGAGCTTCAACATTTGCGATTTTCGATTTCTCTTTCTCGATCGCATTTTTTGTTTTTTCAATACTTGCCTTCATGTTTCTAATTGCATCATTCTGCTTTTCAACCTTTCTAAAAAAAGCCCCACCATTAGTTTTGTCGTTCATCGGCTGCCCGTTAGTTTGCTTCCAAGTATTAAAATGACTATCAAATCGACGTTGAAGCTCAGCTTCTTTTTTTGCTAAACTGTTTTCAAGTACTTGCAATCTGTTTGAACTCATGACTATTTTGTTTATGTTTCTTTTACAAATGTATATCATTTTAGTATACAAAACAAATTTAAAATGTTAAAATTGTAAATTATTTTGATATACATATTTTCACTATATTTGTTGCAAATAATGAACATGGCAAAGAAACAGCAGAACATAAGGATGAATGCCGATACAAAGGCAATACTGGAAATAATCTGCAAAAAACGAGACCACTCACAAGCGCAAGTGATTGAAGAAGCTTTGAAAAACGAAGCAAAAAAGGCAAAAGTAACTCAAAAAGATATTGAAGAATTCAAAAAGCAAAATCCCCAGCCATAGCCAGGGACCAAAAAACTTGACTTGTAATTGTCTCTTAAAAAAAACTCCGTAAATATACGGTGAGGCTGTAGTCATAACTCTACGGGAAACCGTAATGATTGATTTTGAATTGTTTGTATATTGGTCGCTTAACAAAAAAAATAATAATTATGCCAATTAAAGAAAATTCAATTATTTGCATTAACGATCAAAATCACACTATGATTCGTGAAGAACTTAGCTTTGCACTTCCTACAATATCGAAAAAACTTGATGCAAATGGATTACCTCAAATGAATCTGGAACTTGGACTGCCGTTAATTGTATTTCGTTGTACACAATGCAGTTATATAGAATTATACAATATTAAACCTACACTTGATACAAAAAAAGAATAATTTTAAAACCGGTAATTCCGGTTTTTGTGTTTTTACTTCGCAAAATACAAATCAGCTTCTGCTTTTCTTCTCCGGATCAGCCCGTTTAAAACTTTTCCTCCTGCAGTAATGTATTTAGTTGTGAACCAATTTCTAATATCTGAATCTGCTGCTCTTTTGTTGATCAATGAAAATAACCCGTCAGATCCTCCGGTATTGTAGGTATGCGAAACCAAAGCGTCGAATTGATTCTGAGTTAATGGCACTTTTACTTTTGAGTTCACAATCTTTTCATAAGTCGGCAGAACTGCAGCGAATAATTCAACTCCTTTCTCTTTAGTTATTGCCGGATCTTTCATGGTTACTTTTTTTCCTCCTGGATAATAAGTGTTACCATAACCAATTGTCGGAATTCCTGCAGAATCCAGATAAGGTTTTGAACTGAATCCCTCAAATGATGTGATTAGATTTATTCCTTTTTGTGATGTTCTCATTTTTTACGGTTTTTAATTATTATTCATTAAAATTAGTCCTGCTACTCCCAGTACTGCTACCGAAACACCGCCTATTTTAACACCATTCCAAAACCTTCTCCTTTGCTTTATTTCTGCTTCTTTCTTTACCATTTCCATTTGTGTCTGTAAATAAGAAATATCAATATTGAGCTGATTTTCCCTTTCAGCAGCCGCAATTTTATCCTGCTTTGAAATTTCCAGAACGGTTCCCATAGCCTCATCTTTTGCAGTCAATAAATTTTTACTGACAGATAACGCCTTGTCTTGTTCATTGATCAGCTGGTTTGCGCTGGAAAGAGCTGTTTCAGTTTTCTGAAGCCTTGTCTTTAAGTATTCGTTTTGCTTCAGGCCTTTATATACTTCAGGGATTTGTCCCTCCGCTATACTCCTTGTATTTGTATTTTGAGATAAAATCAAATTGCTCATTAATAGAAGCAGAATTAATGTGATCGTTTTCATTTTGAATATTTTTAAGGTCTAAAAAATTTTTATCATACATAGTTTTCATATTAAGAATACTATTGTTCATACTCTTAAAATTGTCGTTCAGAATACCAATACCAATGTTTTGCTGTTCTAAAACATTTCTAAAAGAATCGCTTTTATTATTTGCTGCTTTTTCCCTTAGTTCAGATTGATATTTTGCATCGTTTTGAGCTTCCTGGATCTTCCTTAGTTCGGTAAGTTCTTTCTCGTTACTTTCTTTGAATATATTACCTACTACAGAGGCAAAAACTGAGATAAGTAATACAACCAAAAAAGCGTATAATAAGTCTTTATTGATTTTCATTTTCGGAGTTTTTATCGTTAGATTCATCTTTATCGTCTATTTTAATTCCGGCCCGCTTAGCTGCAGTGTCGAATATTTTTAAATACCTCTTGTCCATCCAATCTGTCAGATACTGCCCAGCAAACGCCACCATAGGTAGTGATGGATTTCTCCACTCGCTCCAATTGAAAGCCTTTAAAAGTTCCGATGCAACGTAAGTAAGGCATAGATTGATCAGTAAAACCGCCATCACGTATGCCACACTTATCTTTTGCTTGTTTTTGATGTAAACAAAAGAGATGTAAGCCCCCGATCCTATCAGTACCGACATGATTAATGCGATTATCTCGCTGATATTGTAGTTTAGATTTTCCATTCATTTTATTAAGTTTATTTAATTATCCTATCAAAAGTCCATTTTGGAAATACACTGTCGATCCTCCAATTGTTAATTGCCCTGAATAACCTTCCGCTAATATCCCACCTAAAGCTGGCACGTATACTTTAAATCCTTTAAATCCGGCTCCACCAATGTTATTCAAGAAAATGTAACCATCATTGACGGTTAATGCATTATTATTTCCTTGTGGTCCCGTTGCGCTGAGTTCTAAAGCAGTGTTTCCAACATTGTTTCCTGATGCGGATATTGAGGCTCCTGTATTTATTACATTACCGGCATCTTTTGATGAATTAATAATGAAATTCCCGATGTACTGACTGTTAGGGTGAACATCATTTGAGATCATCAAACCGTCTACCAGATCACCATTGCTGTTTACGGTTCCAAAAAGAATTTTACCAGTGGTACTGGTTAGTGTTGATGTGGTAATATACCAGCCGTTTACTCCTCCAATTGTCCCGGTATTCGCATCAATATTGCCTTTGATTTCTGCATTTTTGGAAATCATTTTCCCGTTCTGCAACACTTGAAAAACGGCATCATTCTTATGAGCGTAGTCCGCACCGGCACCGAATCTTATACTTTCGTCACCGGCATCCGTTACGGAAGAAATAAAAGCGTTTCTTTCGGTGTTATTTCCGACTTCAATCACTTGCGACATCAATAAGCCATTATCGATAGAGGTGAAACCGTCTGAACCGTCGGTAAACTTAATCTTACCTTTTATTTCCTGTGTGTCTAGGTTGATTGTCATTTGGCCGTCCAGAGAAGAAATAATACCAGTTCTGATCAGTCCGCCATTTATGGTTGTTGTTCCTACGGTAATGGATAAAACTCTCACACCTTCAACTACCGAGTGCAGGATTCCGATCAGAAAGTAATAATCATTCGCATCTGAATCAAATTTGTATTGCTCCTGACTGAAAACGATTGCGCCGGCCTGATCAGTTTTAGAACATTTCCCATAGACATATCTAAATTGATCATCTGGTATTGTTTCTACATTTTCTGGAATGTTCCACTCTTTGTCAAAAGTTTGAGAGTATATAATCCCGGAATTAACTTTGATCTTATTCTTATCGTTTTCGTACATCACATAGAAAACAACACTGCAGCTTATTTGCTGTGACCTCGCTCCTACCGAAATCATATTAGTTTCAATAGAATTTGGACGTATATTTTCCGGGTTAAAATAGTCGTCAGTATCGAAAACCAGGTTCTTAAGCTCTTCGGTGGTTTTTAAACCTAATTTTGAATAGTTGATATGACTTAAATTGGTGATCGACATGACATTTTTGATCTGCTTTATATCTAGTACAATTTGTGATGCGTAGTTGATTTCATAAGAGTCAGCAATGACAATTTTAGTACGATACGGATTATAGTCTCCATTTTGAATAAAATCAATAGTGGTTTGGTTTACCCGTAAAACCTTGTCGATTCCCAAAACCGGATCATAAACCTGAATGTAATCCCCAATATCAAACTTTCCTACTCCAATTTTTTCCATGTAAGCCGGATCGACATTTAGATCATAGGAAACTTTAGCATTCTTATTTAGCTCAAATTGTTCCAAACCTTTCTGAAGAAGTTCATTCTCCGCATTGTCTATATATGTTTTCGGCATTACAATATCCAGTAATACATATTCATCACCGACAGCAAATTGAAAAGCAGTTGACGCTTCATCCGGGAAACTTTGCCCCTGATCGTTTTTGAAAGGAATTATTTCAAAACTTTTTGTTGAGTGATTATATCCTCCTTTTTTTATTTCAAATTCATATCCTGCCAGATTACCAGTATTAAAATGGACCTTGGCAGATGTTCCAGCAATTAAATACTTGGTCGTTACCCCGTCGGCTTCCTTCTCGTTCAGATCGAAATCCATGGTGGAGTCCGAGAACTTAAATTTGGTATCACCTAAAGAAGTTATCTCTCCGGTCCTTTTTGGATAGATTTCATCAAAAGTAATCGAACCCTCTTTTAATCCAAACGCAGCAATTGACCCGGCATCTTCCAAATAATCTGCACCTGGTAATTTTAATCTTTTGCTAAAATTGCGGTATTCGTTTGGGATATTGTTCGTTCCGCCAAAAACATAAAGCCGGTTCACAATGTCGTTATCATCAACATTATTGCGGGATAGTGAGTATAACCCCTTACCTTTTCCATACTCGAATTTTAACGGCACTTTCTTGCCGTAATCTCCGGTATGAATAAAGTATTTACCATTTTCATACTTAATCCAAAAATCAGTCTTGAATTCGTTGCAGATCTTCTGCATAGCTGAAAGACAAGTATCATCACCGAAAGTGATGGTTTTCGTTTCACCGTTTACAAAGTTTCCAAGCTCCCAATTAGCAGAAAAACGCTTCATATTGTTTTTTAAAGCAAGTAGGAAAACTTCGATGTTTCCAATCAAAGGAAATTCCAAATCAGGACCGAATCCTGTCGCATCAGCATTAAAGTACTTGCATCGCTGCATATCGAACATTAACCCCTGAGCGGTAATATTATACTCATATGAGGAATTACTATTCTTCACCAATGCCGGCAACGTATTTATACGATAAACTGAATCGAACAGCACGAAATAATCATTGATAAGAATATCCAGTTTTTCCCTAGAATTTAGTTTGATCGAAACCGCATCATCAGAAAGCATAACCCGGTTAAGTGTTGCAGACTCCACAGAACGTTTCCCTCGCTCAATCAAATTGAACAAAGGAGATCCGTTTCTGTATAGTGTTATGTTATTCATTAATTAAGAATATTATTTTGCGGAAAATCAAATCTTATTCTGTTGTCGTAGGCAAATTTGCAGATTGCCTCAATCATTTCTTTTCCCTCTACCGAAGACTCTCGACCCTCATGGTAGAACATTTCGAATATATTCTTCGTATTGTAATTATTACTTTCTGTTTTAAGCATAGCAATAACGGCCGTCGAATTTACTAAATCCAATCTTGGTGATGTTCTAACGTAATAGAATCCTATTTCATAATTATAATAATCATCCCCGTTTCTCAATGCAGTTTGCTCAGATGTAATTAAGCCGGAATCATCTGTCCGAGTGTCGTCCGCTGCCAATACACCAACCAAACCATATTTTTTTAACTCTGTATGTAAAGTCTTACTTCCTTTGAATTTTGAAAATCTTGGCATATTGTCAATTGTGGAATATCCCGCAAAACGGTTTATCTCATTTATGATTCGGGTGTAATGTTCTACACCATCAGTTAGCGAAATAGTCGTGTAGTCTGTAGCATCATCAACACCGTGAAACCCAATCTTTAACCAGTGAGAATTCGCTATGAATTCAGCCTTCCAAGTTGTAGGCATTTGACTTAAATTAAATGTATTTGATGAATTCTGATAAAACGCAAATAAAGAGAAACAAGCACCATACTTATCATGCATTTCCTTGTAAACAGCAAGCCTGGCGTTGGCAAAGATCGATGCTGGATTATTGATTGATAATTCTCTAAACACATTTATAGAGTCGTCAACTGAAATATGTAAATAAGGAGATCTTCTCTTTTTAAGCTTGACCTGGTCAGCCTGCCAATATTGAGTATTGTCCCTAAACCCTACAATTCCTTTAAGAATCCCGCTTAAAGATCCCTGTGCTTGCAAATCTATACTGCCAACAAAAACATTGTTTAGATAGGCATTGATATTTAATCCACTTCTGAATAATCTTAATTTATCACCTACTTTAAGGATGGTGGCTGTTCCAATTGATAAAGTACCTACACTCGTAACACCGTACCTGCTCATGACATATACATCAAAAACAGAACTTGAAGCCGCTGTTTTTATCAATTGAAAACATGCATTTGCATCACCAAACCCTATCGGTAGTGAATTTGTACGTAATAAGAGTTCTTACTACGTTAAATCCGAAACCGATTTCAGGTGTAATTTTTAAAGATCTTTCTACGGTAACATTTCCGATAGGCGGATTGTAGTTTCCGTCGGCATCTTTTGACCCAGCTCCAACCTCTACCAGGGTATCAGCATCCGGATTAGCAACATCAAAATCAAAAGACATTGCTCCTTTGGTTGTTCTTGTGAAAATAGGCTCATCATACTCCTCAACATTGAAGTCAGTAGTGGTACCGTCTTCCATATTGATCTTTAATGTTCCCAGCATGGTTTCCCCTAATTTTTTAAAGACGGTGCCCATTCCCCCGTCTGATGCAACTGGTGCTAATTCAATTTTCGCTACACCATTGTTAATCTGTCCTGCCATTTTATTGAATTTTAATTATTATTAAATGCGTTTAATTTTAGTCTGAAATTGATATAGCAATCCTTGTCATCCATAATGGTTTGCTCAAACTCTATATCAACATTGTATTTATCAGTGAATTTTCTCTCCAGAATTGGTTTTATTTTGTCAGAAACAGCTTGTAACCGAATTTCGTTTGGAACGTTTTGATCTATAGCGTTTATCTTAACTTTCAAATAGGGAACATAGCAATTGACATTAAATGCACCAGTCTGAAAGAAAGTACTATTAAGAGTTATAGCGTTTACTACAATGTCTTCTTTGGTGCTGCCGGCCGGTCTAAAGTCTTTGTATAGATCGCCTGTGATAATAGAACCAACGCCTCCATTTTTCAACTCATTATAAATCCACTGTTTGGCTTCTATTACTGAATTTCTCACCGTATACTATTTAGAAATTGTTGGAGTTTTAATTTTGCTTTAAGTTCAGCACTGGTAAGGACATTGCGCCCTCTACTTTCAACGGTTGAAGCGTAGTTCATTCCAGCAACAATAACCAATGCTATTTCCGGAAGTGCTTTAGCAATATCAATCGCGAGATCATACCCTATTTTCTTACCGTCTTTCGTTGCCGGTTGCGGGCCTTGTACTTTTTCAAAGTCTTGACCAACAATACTACCATTCAGAGTGATAACATATCCGATAGACGATCTCAGGTTTCCGGTGACGTCTTGCCAGTCGTTCTGTTTAGCGTAAGACCTAGCCTCGTTTACTGCATCTTCACCGACCACCCTCATAATTCGAATGATGTTCTGAATTTTAGCATCCAGAGCATTATTGAGATACTGGTTTAAACCCGGCATGTTAAAGTTTGCTCTTACACCCATATTCTACTATGAAATTGATCGTACTTAACTCGCAAAACCTCTCCTTTTAACCTTGTTTCTCCTTTTAATCCTATGACCCTTATACTCGAACCGACATCAATAGGTTTAAGCTTTTTAGGGCATTGAATCAGCCAGGTATATTCATACTTAATCTGATCATTAGAAATTGTCTTGGTACTAGAAAGGCTATCCTCATCACGACATTTGCCGAAGTCCTGCCATTCTGAAGTTCCAGGAATCCAGTTTCCGTTTTCGTCTTTTATAGCATCTGTTTTCACAAATACTTCTAGTTTATATGGATATTGAATTGCCATTTACCAAAGATTTGATCGATCACGAATTTTGTTTCTTTCCAAATTGTTTGGAAGTCCTATCTGGTCAGCTATCATACGGTAATATGCAAGCATTGCATCTTTATCATATTCTATTGTAAACTGTCCTTCAGAAACTCTTTTTGGAGACAATAAAAGCTTAGGGATTAAATTGTAAAACAGCGTATTAGTTTTTACTTCTAATTCGGGTTCGTATTCAGAGTCGCCATTCAATCCTACATTAATCAATTCTGCATCAATAAGCGAATCGGAAACTTCAACCGACCATAACTCAAGATTTGCTGACAAATAATCCCTAACTTTCATTTATTACTTTTTAGCTGTTTTCGCAGCAGTTTCTACAGTTACTTCTTCATTTCCTGCTTCTTCCTGTAATTCTCCTTCATCTTCAATATCTTTTGATTGTAGATCCAAAGAATTCAAACTCATTCTGCCAGCTGATCCACCTGTTAATTTTAAGTGATAAACAGCATCAATTGCAGTAATTGAAGGAATAGCCAACAGCTCACCTCTTGTAAATTCATTGAAAGGTTCAGTTTTAGACCATTTTGCAATCTTCACCTTGTCAACATTTGCATATGAATGGCCGCTAACCTTTGTTAGATCACCCTCTACAACTAAAGCGTTTTTAACTTTACCAAGTTCACCTTGAGGAACAAAAACAATTACATCGTCAGCGAAAGCTCTAAAAGATCTGGTAATTCCATCCTCCTCAATGTTAAATAGTGAAGTTTGCAATTCGATTGGAGGAAGCCCATTAGATTTCAAATACTCATTTAAGTTGTCCTGAGTAACTAGGACTGGAACTCTTCCAACTGTGCCTTTAAAAATATTTTGAATTTCAGCACTGTTTTTTAATTTGTTGAAAGTGGCTCTAGTCATGATAATCTTTTCAAAACCATCATTTCCTTTGCTTTGTGCGGCATCTATTACCGCTTCCATATCTGCCAATGGCGTAGCCGTTGGATCAGACCAGTCTTTTGAAGTTTCAATTACATTCTCAGTTGGAAGCCCCACGGGAATTTCTCCATATGCTACGCCATCCGGGTTTCCGGTTGCTGAAAGATCAATCATACCAGTGGATAATGCTTGCAAGAACATGACATCTAATCTACCAGTACAGCCATTTGCAGCAAATTCAATATCGTTAAAAATCAGATCAATGATTTGCTTTTTCTTCGAGTCATCATCAACATTTCCCATATTCTGCAGAGTTACATAATCCCTGTAATCTGACTTTTTCATGATATACTTATGGGAAATTGTCGGAATATCTCCTTCAAATGATGCCAACCCCGATCTACTTCTTACCGGAGATACTGAATCTTCGCCAACTACAGATGCAAGAGTATCTAATTTACTTTTCCCGATAACGTCTTTAAATGACAGCCCAACTTGAGGTATTCCCCAGCTTAAATATTTGGAAAACTCTCTTGTTTTGAATTTATCCATTCTCTTATCAATGATAAGTTGCAATGCTTCACTAGTTGCGTACTTACCAAAAATTGATGCTACTAATTCGCTCATACTTCATTAATTATTTAGATTGTGAGAAAATGATTTGAGGCATTTTTGCTTTTAAAGCATCTGTAAGAGCCGGAATTCTTCTAGCATAAACAGTTCCTCTTAAAACAATATCAACAGAAGTATTATCGTCAATAACAACATCTTCATATAGTAACCCTTTAGGGTTTACGGAGTCCGGTTTTGCAAGTCTTGTAGCTTCATCATATGAAAAAGCCGTCCCTGCAACAATTTTATCTCCTTTTGTAAGTCCGGTAACATCTAAAGCGAATCCACCTAAAGCGGTTTCCAAAACGTGAGCAAAGATTGTTTTATCCCCTGCTACTTCCGTTCTCTTAAATCCTAATTTGCTCATTTTTTGTCTGTTTGTTTTTAAGCTAACCTTTCAATGTCTTTCAACGCTTGGCCCTGCTGTTCCATTCCTCCGGTTCCGATAGGTGGATTACCTCCTTTAGCCCCTTCAGTTGCAAAAGCCTGTTTGAAATCCTCAAATTCAGCCTCCATGGACTTCACTGTATCTTCTTCAGAATATCCCTCCCCATAGTCTACAGTTGTAAGGAATTTGTTGTAATACTTTTCCGGAATGTTTTTCGCGGCAAGTGCCTTTACAAGGTTTCCCTTTTTGTCGTCGGTAGCTGTTTTGGTTACTAGTTGCTGAACAGTTCCAAGAAGTTTTTCAAACTTTTCCTCAAGAGTAGAATCCTTTTTTTCTTCGGTTTCTTTTTTCTCTTCAGACTTTTTCTTCTCGTCAGCAGGCTTTTGTCTTGCTTTATCCAAGCTTGATTGAATAGATTTTAATAATCCCCCTACACCATCGACTACTCCATCAATAGTTTCATCAGTTGGGCTTCCGGTTAAAATTAAATCTGCTTGCGACCCTAAAATTTCGTCACCAAGACCCAAGTTTGCATACTTGTTTCTCAGCTTTTCAATTATAGTTTCTCTTGTCATATTAAAAGGTTTATTATTAATTACCGTAAATTTCGTCCGTAAATCGTTTATTTTCAATAGCATTTGTTGGTTTTACACACGATATTTCGTAATTTTACTATTATAACCACGGTATTATTTTTATGAGGGGAGATTTGGGAAGTATGAGAACGTCGGATATGACACTTAATGAACTTTTGGTAGCTTTTAATAGGTTGACCATGGTTCAAAAAATCACAATGGATTTATCGGAGTTTTGCGAGGTAACAGGAAAGGGACAAAAAGAAGTCTATGCGCTTCTACGTTGTCAATACTATCCTGATGAATTGATCATAGGAGGCTATGAAGGAAGGAGAAGGAAAAAGAAATTATTATTTGACACTCAAAAGGTATTGGAATGGATGAGAAGGTGAGAAACACAATTAGTAAATCAATTGCTTTGGCACCAATTATGGGATTTTCCCCAGGACTATTGGAACGAATTAAAAAAGGTGATAGAATTGATGTTCAAAAACAAAAGCTAATTAAGTTAGCTGGAGAAGAAAAAGCTACTGAAATTTTTGACAGTATAAGGAACGAGGCATACTCTCAAATTTCAGATAATGGTTATTACATCTACTATGAACTCGTAAAAATTAATAATGAATTGGAGCATAAAAGTAATTTAGATAGTAATGCAGCCGATTAAATGTGGAAACTATTTTATAGTCCAGAACACTAGACTCCTGCACAAATTAACTATCCAGTATTATGTAATAAATTTGAATTGATATGAATGAATACGAATTAAATGGAAGGCTTATGGAAATTTCACTTGCTTTGGGTTGTGAATTTTTAGAGCTGATTCAAGTCAAAGAGCAGATTAAGAAAAAAGGACTTGGACTTGATGACGTAATGCGTTTAAAACAATTAGGTTTTCCGGGAAAAATTGACAACTTCGAAAAAGATGTATTTGATTTTAGTGAAAAGATTGGTTTTATGTCTTCGCATAAAGTTAATACCCTTGGTTATAAAATGAAAGATCTTTCCGATAGAATTATGTTAAAAAAAGTGCAAAGGAATTAATATGGAAGCAAGTGAACTGAGAATTGGAAATTTTGTTGAATACAATGGATTTGTAAGAAATATAGTAAGTCTCAATCTAGGTACTGAGGTAAACGCATTACCCATCCCATTAACTGAGGAATGGCTGCTGAAGTTTGGCTTTATAAAAGTACTTGACTATCCATGTTTTAGACTTGAAGGACTACAAATAGAGTTTAACGGATTTGATTCACAATGGGGATCTGGTTTACTTGATGAAAAAACTGTGATTAAATACGTCCACCAACTCCAAAACCTATTTTTCGCACTTAAAGGAAAAGAGTTAACAATTAAAAACTAAAATATGGAAAAGAAAATCTATATGCTTATAATTGGCGATTTTGCCGATAGAGATACAGAGGCTGTATTTGATAACGAAGAAGACCTTCAAGAGTATTTGAATAATTTTGATGTGACTGATATTCCGATGCATATTGAGGTAAAATATTTAAACCCAAAACCAGGAGGAAAAACAGAGCCAGATTACAACGATGAACGCTATCCGGTTTTTAACAAGAAAAAAAGTTAACTTTGAAATAAATAATAAATATGAATAAAGACTATTTTATCATTATAAAAGATGGCGCAAGTACAACGATGTTAGATGTTAGAGAGATTTCATCAATAACTTCTGATTATCTGGCAAGCATCGATGAAATGTATTTTACAGTTTCAATGAAAAACGGAGACAAGATAAAAACAAAAGAAAACGTACTAGATATATTGGATGAACACAATAAGTTTTTGCAGTCTAAAATAAATAATTGATACTTGCAGCTGTTTTATTTATTGCTTTTAGAGTGTCCGAAAAAATATCCAAGTATTAGAAGAAAAGCACTTTCCACAATTTTAATTGGCTCTATTTGAAGAAACATCATAACTAGTAAACATATTCCCATCAATAAAAGCAAGAGTGAACCTACAATCGACGCCATTGACTCCCTATCAATAAATTTTAGAAATACATTAGAGCGTTTCTCAAACATTTCAGCTTTATGCTTGTCAAACTCGATCTCCTCCTGAACCCTCTCCCTCTCAAGAGCTCTATTATTCTGTAGTTCTGCATTCTTTGTTTGCAGTTCTTCAATCTCTGTCTTAATGTTGCTTTTAATTTCATTTTCAGGCAACTCTTCTACTAGATCCTTAATGGTCTCGACTGCTGACGCCTGCTCCAATTGATTAATTCGTTCTATTATAAATTGCTTGTGCGCATTTAAGTAACTAGTAATACTATAATTAAGAGTAGTTGGACTTATTTGCTCGTCAATAATTTCAAAGTCTTCCCAAGAGCTAAATTCAAATGTTTTGCTTTTTATAAAATCTTTATCATCTAATAATAAATTAATTTCATCTAATTTAGACTTTAATGTATTTATATCGTCATGCTTTATTGTGTCAACATCCAGACTTTTTCTTCTTAATGTATTACTAAATGTTTGTGAAGTTTTGACTCTATAAAAATCTTTAACCTCATTAAATGATTTAAATTTAATTCTATTCATTGGTTAATTTTAGCAAATATAAAAAAACCTTCAATTTAAGAAGGTTATAATTGTTAAATATTAAAGAAGAAAATTGTATCTTTTGTAACCCTCGCCCGAAGGTCATAATCTCTTGCTTTTTTTGCCAAGCTTTGAAATTGTTTAAAATTAAAATGAAACATATTTTCAATTTCATCATATGGAAAGCTCTCTCTCCCTTCCGCATCGATTATATCCTTTATATAATCATAAATCAATTTTTCCATTTACTAGATATTTATTTCGAGACAAAATCGTCACTAGCTCTAATATAATAAATTTCTTTTACTTACGGAAGCATTTGTTAAATAATTTTAACCCAAATATTTAATAAATTCTGATCTAAATCTTATTTCAGGAGTGTTTTCCACGATGTCTTTCCAGTAAGCGATGTTTTTAGCTTCGTATTCTAGCTGTCCCGAATGCGCTAACGGTTCACGTAGAACGATTAATGTATTTGCCACGTTATCTGATAACATTTTATGCTGCTGAACTTTATTAAGCAATTTCACATGAAAATTACATAGCATTTCATATTGATGCTTCGTGTATGAATACGAATGAAAATGATAGCAGATAAACGGGAATTCCGGGTGAATTACTCCCGTAAGGTTGCAGTTTTCAACCATTGTTAAAAGCTTGTCCGGAAGTGGCATAAAATTACATCCTTCCGTTAATTCATCATATAGTTTGTGTTCATGGTGTGAGATCATCTACTTAAAATATATTTTAGATGATTCTAATGTTCTTAAATGTGTGTTGTCGATGTCAGCGATATTTTTCTTATAGAATTCCTGAAGTCTAGTAAAGTTTCTTTTTGTGATTTCATCACTTTCAACACTTAATTCTTCTTTAAGCCCTTCAGCGTATTCTTTTTTGAGTCTAATAAATTCATCTTTGAATTTACTATAATCTTCTATTGAATAATTCATTCTAGAAGCGGAAATTATTTTGTGAACTAAATCAGCAATTTCTTCTCTGGCTTTATCTAATTTTGTTTCGTAAACAGAATACATTATTTATATTTTTGAACTTAATAGTAAAGGTACGTAAATCAATTAAAAAAGTGACCACAACTTAATGTAATCACTTTATTCATTTTTTACTGAAGCAAGTAGAAAACCACCTGCAACGACAGTGCAAATTTAACACTTCTATTTGATATAAGCTTTATTATCCACCATAAAAGACGGCTGAGTTTTCCAACCTTCCATTTTTGCCTTATTTTCTTCCATGTATGTTTTGAATTGTTCTGGAACATCAGAAATATAATTCTCAGATCTTTCCGGCGGTAAATTAAGCCCTTTATTTATTTCATCAATGATTTCCTTGTCTGTTTTTCGGACCGTGAACCGCTGACACATGCATCCGATATGCCAGCCTTTCCAAATGAAGCTTTTAGGATAGAAACCTTTAAGATCGTCACAGATGTCTACGATTTTATGAGCATTGCTCAGCTGAATTTGATAGCCCACTATATCATTGTTCTGCATAATACGTAACTGATCAGATTCTCGATAAGCAAGATTGTTTTCCTCTTTGGTCAAACGGACGGCATTAGCCATGCTACTACGATATACACCTTGTCCGGGTTTATAGGCCTTAGCGTTTTTGCTCAAAGTCAGATTTCCATGCTTATCTCGAACTCTTCTATAAAGTCTATCCGGTTCCCTCAGATACTTTTTAATTTCCCGGGCTAATTGCTGAGCGCTTTTTCCTTCTGACAACCCCAAATCAAGCGCAAATTCCAGTTCTTTTCTTGTATTCTGGGTAATTGACCATACACGGTCTGAAATAGTGAATTTACCTACCTTACGCTCTTGAAACGCTTTTAATGCTTCAGCATTCCGAGGCATTGGTGCTTCTTTGAGTTTATTCAATATTTCTGCGGGTACTTTACCGGAAATACTGTTGAGCGTCGCAAGTTTCAATGCATCATTCTTCAAATCTCCAACATTCCAAGAGTAAGCAGTAGAAACCGTTATCAATTCTCGTAAATCTGAGTTGAACTGATTGAAAACATCTTCAATATACTTCGTTATCTTTGGATATTTCCGGAACTGAAAAAGCCCCTCCTTTAAAGTTGCTGGAAGGGATGAAAAAACAATACTTTCAACAAGGTCGTTGAAAAGCTTTTCAACTCGCCTCAAGTACTGCTCTACTCTTTTTCTATGTTGTTTGTCGAAGTCCATCGAAGAATCAATTTTCAGATGTTATTTGTTCAACTCTTTGCATTTTTGCTGACGACTTGTACTCTGTTTTCCCTTTACAATTGGACCAATATACCACTCTTCCAATCTCATCCGTAAACCTGTACATTTTACATCCATCTTTTTCAAATAAAAATTCTGATTGATATTTATACGCACTATTTGTAGTTTGTATTTCAAATTGAGTACATTTATGACGATTCAGATAGAATATAAATGCGACTATGAGTATTGAAATAACGATCCCAATCAAAATTTCTTTAATAGTTACATCACCGTCATTGTTAATTTTTTTCAACATATCAATATTATTTAAGAAATTTCTCTGCTAAAGGGCCAAAAATATATTTAGCTAGACATGTAGCCCATAGTAATAGAATTGGTATTTTTCAATAAATTATTAGTGGAAAACACTTGTTATTAAAAAAACAATATATGTGTCCGCAAATACATAAAAAAAAACCAATAGACTCTATAAAGACTAATAATCTAAATAATCTCATATCCCAAAAGTTTTAGAGTTTTCTGTTTCCGCTGAATATTCATTCTCGTCACGAATTCTCTTCATTTCTTCAACCGGATCATCAATACCAAGATTTCGCATTGCTGTTTCTACCGACATGATAGCCTGTCCACCCGTCGCATCCATTAAATAGCTGATCTTTTCTTTCATGTCATTGATCATATACGGATTGTAAACAATATCAACTTCCAGTTCTTCCAGCTTTTTAGCATCTTTGGTGCTGAGTACGTTTGCCAGGAAAGCTTTGATGATATTAATACGTCTCGCCAGATAATCATCCCATATTTCCCGCTTCATTTCCACTTTAAGATGAATATCCATAAAGTAGTACTGCGCAGCAACTCCGGAAATCGCACCCATTGACTTTAACTTATCAAAGGAAATATCAGGGGTTTGAGTAAGTTTGAAAATAATATTCCAAAGGTTATCAAATTCTAACTTATATGAGTCGGTATTGTTATTCCACGTCATGTAATCCATTTCCGCGTCCTTTTCCATCTCGAAAATAGCTCCCTTCTCTCCTTTCTTTGCAAAGCCGGTGATCTCCCCTTTGGTTTTGATCTTCGGTGCCACATGATAGTCATTAATTTCAGCATGCCCTGAAGCAAGCTCTTCCAAACGTTCAATAAGAGGCTGAACAATATCCCATTCCGTTTTCTTTTGGGAACCGTAAACAACCGGTATTTTACCAATGACATTTTTTTCTCGGCTTTCTTCAATCCATTGCGACTCCTTTTTAAGCACAATCTTTTCTTCAGCAGTATAAATTTCCCTGTATTCAACTTCCTTATCGTTTTCGTCCTTAACCGTGATCTCACGAACAAAAGCCGTCATGTCTCCGTTTTCATAGATTGGATAGAATACATCTCCTTCTGTAGGTTTTAGTAACTTGTACCTTAATCTGTCAGCTTCAGGCGTTAAGTACCAAATCTCAGCTGTTTTTGTAGCACCGTAAACCTCTCTCGCTGCATTACGATTGAGTGAAATACTTTTGTTCTGATCCAAAACAGATTGGACCAAACTCCATACAGATGTATCAGTCGGCACATAAGTAACCGGTTTACCGAAACCAAAAGCTACGATCTTATCAACAATCGTCTGCTGGATTGCAAATCCAATACGATTGATAGGCTGCGAGGCTGTTCCTTCTTCAGTCTCAACCAGCTTATCCGGGTATTTCGTTTTATTTGTAAAAATCTCGTGGGTTTCCACGTTGTATTGCAGAACAGCCTTCGATAAATAGTCCGTGTTCGGTCTTAATTTATCCAGCTTCTTTACTATTTCCTCTGCATCTAATCCATTCAATTCCATATATAGTATTTTTTATTATCCTAACATTCTGCCGAGCTTTTTAAGGTCCGTTTTGTTTTTGACTACAATCGGATAAAAAGTATTTGCAAGACCATCGAATACATCTATTGATCGCCCAATCCTTTTTTTAATATCCTCTTTGGCCTCCATTTGAATTTTACCATCACTGCGGAAAAACCATTTAATCTCTGTAGCTTCTTCTTTTAGTAAATCATTCGGAGGAAGCATGGCATTAAAACCATTTTTGGGATTTAACCAATCCCGTACACACCAAAACAGATAAGCTCTCATGTTCAGAAATTCATATTGTTCAGTAATATCCTTAAGTGGCTTATCATCAATAGATGCTTTTTCTGAAAACTTACAACTTATTGCATTTTCAAGTTTCAACTCCAATAACCTGGAATAAACACCTGCGCCTTCTCCAATAGTATCAATAGAGGCATATGCATTGGTGTTTGATTTAAGTATTGACGATAACTTACCAGCAACCTTCATATGATCCGCAACTCCGGCTGAATTTGTCACATCTATTTTATCAACATAATTGCCGTATCTAAACACATCAACACTGTTGTCACGCCCCATTCCAGCAACGTCCGATCCAATAACCAAACGGCCAGATCTCCCAAGTTCCTTATGCTTATATTCAATCCATCTTTTATTCGCTTCATCAATCCACTGCTCCGGAATAAGAGAATCCTCTGAAACTTTAGGAAATTTACCCAATACCTTAATCCTGAAAATATCAGTTGGACGGTAATAAATTCCATCATGTACAAAATCATCTTCTTCTAAACTAAATTCATTTGGTTGAATGATGGTGCACCAGTTATCAAGTTTATCCTGAATCCAGTTGTGATCAACCTGCCCCGGAATAATCTCTTTTTTAGCAATAACATTTGGAGCGTCAAGACTGTTTAATCGGTGTTTTGACCAACGCTCTCCTTTTTGGCTCTTTGCAGCATATCCGATTGTAGTATTTGGATTAAAAACAATAAGTATTCTAGAATTTCCCTGAAGATTTCCTTCGATAGCCCCGAATGTGTCATCTATGATACCTGTCGCTTCAGTTACTGCGAACATTGTATTTACAGCGTGAAAACCTGACCACGCCTCATGGTTGTGCTCATCAGCTTTAAAACCTGTTAAAAACCACTCATCATAATCAGTTCGAATGCCATAAGCATTTAATTTACCCGGTAAGCCTCCGATAAGTTTTTTAGATTTATTAAATAATCGGGAAATTTCCGGCATCATGATATTCTTCACCTGTCTATCTGTAGGAGCGGTCAATGCTACTTTCGTATTTGCAATCAAATCTCCCGCATCATTCCAACGTGGAGTCAAATACATAAAACAAATTGCTGAAACTGCTGTAACGAAATCTTTCCCCCTAGCCGTTCCGGAAGCAACTGAAGTTCTTGGATTCCATTGAACTGATTCAAGTATTTTCTGTTGTTCTTTATCAAGGCTTACCCCTAAAGCATCAGAGGCAAACTTATTCCAGTCGCCTCGCCATTGTATAATTTGTTCAATTCCTTTTCGTTCTATTTCTTTATATGTAGCCATTAAGATTTCATTAAAAAAGACCCGAAAGAAAAAGGTGCATCTTGGTCTTCTCCAAGTTTCAGACTGTCAGCCCAACCCATATTCTTCAGAGCAAATACTACTCCTGCTACCTTGTCACCCCATAGCCCCTTTTCGTAATTATTCTCAATTTGAAGTAGTGCTTTTTTTATAGGGTAAGAAAAACCGTCTTTCTTTCCATAATCATACAGTGATTGTCGGCTTTCAAATCCAAGATACATTGCAAGACCTGTCATTGTTGGTTCCTCTGGATCTCTCGTCCATATTTTAGTAGGCGTCAATATCGTTGTAGTTACCGCATCTTTACCACTACCTTTGGTGTTTGTTGTGACAATATCATGTATTTCGTATTCTCCCTTAATCCATTCGAAATATTCAAGAAGCTTTTCAGCAAGCTCTTCACCGTTTGAATATACAGGCGTTCTACCTGGAGAAAACTTATTCCCCTCCGCAAATTTTCCGTCCGGCTTTCTTCCTTCATTATCTTCAATCTTCTTCTTTGCCATTTCCTTTTCTTTATTCATTCACTGCACTCCCTGTCACTCCCTCTGCCATAGAAAATTAGTTTAGTATTTATATTTCTTCTTTCGGTTGCGTGGTTTGGTGTAGTTCGTAGGTTTTCCGCTTTTTGGCGGAATACTGATTTTAACATTTCGAATCTCATCTCTTAGCTCCTTTAAAGCTTTAGATTCGGCATTTGAAACACTACCCAAACCTATCAATGAATTTATATCAGCTTCTACTTTTTCGTAAGACTGATTCGTACTCATTGCAATTCTTTCAATCATTTTTTCTTTACTCTCCATGCTCAATAAATTAAAACTTGTATTCATACTCCCTATATTAAAAACCCCGCTACCTATTAGAGCAGCGGGACACCAAATCACAAAATATTAATATGAAAAATTCCTACTGCATTAAATCAATCCCCTTTCTTAAGACTCTTTGTATCGCCTTATCAATTCAGCTATAAGCAAATCAGAGTCGTATCTATTTGGAGGAACTGTCATTCTAAACTTTTTACCTCCTTGACATAAGTCAGATAATATCTCATCTACTTTTTCAATTAGCTCTTCTTTCGGAATAGATTCAATTTGTTTTCTTAACTCTTCAATTGTCATACTTCATCTTTTTAAAAAGAACAGGTGGGATTTCATACCCGTAACACTAATTCAAGCGCCTCACTGACTTAATTCAGAATGCCTGGCTAGTGTACTTACTCTTATATGCGTTAAACTTCCGCCACTGTTATTTAAAATGATAGTCTTTCCTATCAGTCAGAACAAAAGTCCAGTTTGAAAAATATCTTCGTAGAATCCTACATTAAAAATATTTGTCCTCGCGTGGGTGGTAAGGGTTCGAACCTATAAAGATTATTATTTCTCTTCCTACCGGAGCCACCCGTTTGCCTGTCTTTCCAGGCCGTCAAGTTTAATGTACAAAGTCAATCCTAATGAAATCTTTGCTGATGCTCCGGACTCGAACCGGATTTCCAACTTTTACACTGGCGCATTACCTATATGCTAGCATCACGTTTTAACTAAATTCCAACTGTAGTTGAGATTTAGATTCTACAACAGTAATCCATCCATTTTTCTTACTTCCTGTAATTTTCTGATCAGTAAAATATTCCTTTATAGTTTTTCCACTTAGCCACCATAGAATAGCTATTTCCGCATCACCGCCTGTTGCTACTGATAATTTCCATTGTGGATTTTTTTTCATTCCTTCTGCTATTGCTTTCGTTATGTTTTCTAATATTTTAGGATACAACTTAAATTCCTTTACTCTAGTTGATGTTTTTACTAACGGGCAACCTACACACCCAAGCCTCTTTAAGCCTAACTTTTCTGCTCTCTCATAATGCGGTGCAAGTTTAATATTTCGAAATTTAATATAATCCCATACATCCTTGTCTGTCCAGTCATAAATAGGATATATATGTTGAGCGCCCTGCTGCCATTTTCGCCCATCGCATTGTACATAGTCACGTCCTTTTCTATTTTTACTTTCAGCACTCCTTACGCCTTCAAAAACCATTTTAGCTACAGAACCGTATTCTTTCAAGTGCTCACAACAATATCTATTTAATCGGGTTGGAAGACCTTTACGTCTAATTAACTGATAAAATGTTTCATTTGGCTTTAAGATTTCAACATGAGGATAAAACTCTTTCAAATGAAGTATTGTTCCTGGTGGATCTAGAGTGGTATTAGTATGATATGCCTTGTACTCAATTTGTGATTTCTGCAAAAGATGATCAACAATAGCAGAATCTTTTCCACCAGAATTAGAGGCAAACAATTGTTCACCCTCGGTAGCTCTTCGAATTGTTTTAATAAAACGTAAAGCCTTTTGTTCTAATTCTAATAATCTTTCCATTATATTTCTTTTAAAAAACACCAAGCACCCTCCTTCATCAACCAACGATCCACCCCTTCTGCACTCATCATCTGTGCTTGGTAATTCAACAACAATTAATCATATCACACAACCGCTTTCTTCTTCATTTCCCTAATCTTTCCGCGGTAATACTCAATCTTTTCTTTTATCTCTGGAATTGACAATTTCAAAGTAGTTTGCTTTGCTCTTACTTGAAGCTGCTCAAATCTTTCCTTTCCGATCCTATTTGGAAGCCTCAAAGTGTATTCGGCTAAATTGCCATGTTGATTTTTATTACAGTTGAACCAACACTGCCCATGTATATTATCTTCGTCAAATCTTACATTACCATAACTTCCAACAGGAAAGTAATGCCCAGCAGACATAGTATAATTTCCAGCAGCAGCCCCACAACTTATACATGGTTTATCCTTATCTCTTAGTCGGATAAATTCATTAACCACCTTTTCAAGATCCTTTAAATAATCTTTGTGAGTCTTTAGCTTCTCCTTCCTGATCTTCTTCTCTTTTCTCCAGGCTTTAGCGTTTTTCTTATCGACATCTGATTTAGCATAAGCAAGTGCGCAGGTCAAAGAACAAACTTTTTCAGTTGTTAAATACGGCATAAAATCCTCCCCACATACTACGCACTCCTTAGGCTTTATCTTCTTCATTCCCAACTGCTTTACAGTAAATTTACAACAATTCGTAATGTAAAACAATACCTTTCTAACTTTTTTTATAGTTTTTTCTAACAATTTTTATTGAAAGATCTAACTTTGCAATTTTGCACAAAAAAACCTCCCTTGAAAAAAGGAGGTTGAGTTTTTTAAACTGTATAATTATTTCTTTCTAATTCCGAGCCATTCCCCACGGCCTGTGTAAATATGGTCGAATTCTTCAGGAACATTCAGGAGTTCCATTACGTTGCATTCTAAGAACCCCGCAATCTTTACCAGCTTATCAATTGGAATCCCGTGTGTTTCATTTAAATAATTGTTCATCATCTGAGGGCTACAATCAGCAGCTGCAGCGATCTCGCTTATTTTAGCCTTTTTGGCCTCGGCTTTTTCTCTTATTCTAAGTGTTTTCATTTTAATTATTTCATGTAAAATTAAACTTTTATAAGCGTAAAACAACTATAATTTTAAAATATATTTTAGTTTTCTTGTTTAGTGAAAAATGATGTGGTTGATTTTCAGTATCTAATATCTAATATATTTTAGTTTTTGTAACTTTTTATAAAATTAATTTTAATTTATTTGCTTTGTATTAAAATATATTTTATATTTGCATAAGAAAATTAAAACAAACAATTAAACAACAACGATATGAAAACTTCTACAAAAATTCAAAGCCTAGTAAACTACACAAACTCAAGATTAGAAAACTGGTATTTAAATGCTAAAGAGGAATATGGAGTGATTGGAACAGCTACTGCGAAATATTATGATGAAATGGAAATGATAGCAATTGAATCAGAAGAAAATGGAATCATTTCAATACTTGAAATTCATTACGTGTTAGATCAGGACCAAGACTACGCATTCAATGTTTGGATGGAAAGTATATAAAAATAGCAACCTGAGCAAGTTGTAAAAAGGCTCAAAAATAATAAACAACAAAAAAAAATAATATCATGAAAAAATCATTCAAAATCACAGACACTCAAATCATCATCACACTGTTTACGCTTGCATTTGCCGCTTTTATTACAGTTGCTGTACTAAATCCCGGAAAACAAGAAATCAAGCCTAAAACCTTTGTAGGAATTGATGCAGCAGGGTTTAAGCACTATCCGGATGGACATATGGAAAGAATGGAAATAAAAATGAAATAATATCTATCCGCATTTACGGAAAACCATAATACAATAAAACAAACATCAAATAAATTCGTAATATGGAAATTAACACAATAATTTTAATAGTAATACTTTTGTTTTTGGTAATAGCAATCTTAATGTATTTAAGAGAATCCGCAAAAGTAGATAAGAACTTCGAGAGACTATCTAAAATGTACGATGAACTTAAAAAGGACTATGACGATCTTTTGAAGGAACATCAAGACTTATTAAAGCTACTGAAATAAAAAAATACCCCTGTTAATTCAGGGGCTTTATTTTGGCAGGAAAACAGTACGAGCATTTAGCGGAGTTCCTATCCTTATCTTTCCGGATTTAACCATTCGATCTATAAACTCGTTTCGCTCGGTAATTTCCATGTTAAGGATCTTATCTATTTCGATAAAGCTAAGTCCGTTATTTCCTCCGGATTTTACATGCTGGGCTCTTACAGCTTCAAGTACTTTTTGTTCTAGTTCTTCCATGGAGTAAAGATACAGAGAAATTAAATTGAGTTTTTAAGCTCTTCAGCGAATTTCAACCTTTCATTCCGCAAATCCTCTTCTGAGTAACCAACACCTTTTTCAGCAGAAATATACTTTCTTTTTCCGGGAAGGCATTTTTGTACTGACTGACTCCATTTTACGCTATTGTCCCTAAATTCACTCCATATATATGTGATGAACTTTATCTTTGTTCCATCCTCTTTTTTAATTATACTTTCCAATGGTTTCATATTTCAAATTTATTAATTATTATACATCCAGCAAATAAGATACAACACGCAGCCAATCCAAAACCAAGTACCTATTCCGATTATTCTCATTTGCAAATCTTTGCTTTTAAATAACAAACAGTCGTTAATAAATTCTTTCATAGTTCTAATTTAGTTTAGTTTTTTCGTTTAGTGTTGTGGGTTTCCGTAATTAAATACCAAATGATGCACTTATAATCTTACCTAATACCATCCCAGAAATAAACGAACTTAATAAAGCTGTTTTATAGTTTTTGACTTTATAATTTATTATTGCAAAAAATATGTTCACAAATAATAGTAAAATGTATATTTCCATCTTTACACTATTTCAAATATTAAACATTTTGAGGGGTTGAAGGTCTTGGATTCGGAATTTTATTAATGAATGCAAATTCTCCATGAAGTATTTTCGCGAACTCATTATACTTAATTGCAGCTTCAATTTCTGTGTTACAATATCTTTGAACTCTTTTGGTTCCGGCTGTTATTTGCATTCTCCATTTATTCTTGATAGAACAATAACAAACACCTTTGTATATTGATTTACCATTCCTTTGTGATGGTCTATTCATCATATTTTGAGAATGACTGCATTCTCGTAAATTACCAATTGTACAATCTAATTTATCAGAATTAATATGGTCTACACGGCCAATGTAATTTGGATTTACTTTAGACCAAATTAACTTATGAAGAAAAGTATTCTTTCCTTTAATTACGGTTGTAGCATATCCTTTTTCAGACATATGCCATGAATAGAACTTCACTTCTTCAAACATACTTATGTCAACTTTTGCATAATGCTTATTCCCGCACATTGGCAGTAATTTAACATCTTTATTCAAAGACTTACTAAAATCCCTTTTGGATAAAGCAATTATCTTTCTCATGAAATTTGATCCTTTTGGAAATTCTATTTCTTTCATGGCTGTTCTTTTATTGTTAGTTCTTCCCCGGTAAGGGCGAAGTATAGATTCTGAAGTTGGTGTACGTATTTAATGTAAGTCCTATTTTGCTCGTAAAGCATATAAAAGCTTACAATATCATGATTATGGACCGCCAAACCTTTAGACCAGTAAGTGTAATTAACTTTCTCGAAGGATAATTTCAAAAGCCAGTCTTCTGTTAGCTCTATGGGCTTTAACATAGAGCTTAAATATATTTCGTCTCCTTTTGTTGTCCCTTTAGGATGTATATTTTCTAACTGAATTATTTTATAATTCTCGACTTCAACAAAATTTCCTATTCTCAGTTCTTGTGGTGCTATCATGAGTTAAAAAGAGATTTTGCATAATCGGTGAACTCTAGTTCAATTCCAACAATTTCACACATTCGGTAAAAATCATAAACGGTGCATTCTAATGGAATTCCGGCTCTTTTCCCGTTATCTGCAAGCATAAAATCTTCATCTAGTTCAATTTCAAAGCGTTTTTCTTTATCTAAAACAATAATTTGCCATACCCAACTTCCATGAGAACACATTCCATCATTACAATCACATGAATCATATTCTAAATAAACATTATTAAATAAGACTTTCTCGTCCTTCTTTTCAGCCTCTTTATTAGCTTCAATAATGCTACTTTCTTTCATCCATTCATTATCATACTCTGAAGGATACCATCCTGTTTTAGAAATATTAGAACCTTCAATATCCAATGGTATTTGTGATAGAATTCTAAATATTGTATTTCTGCAAATTGTATTTTCCATAATTCTTGTTTTAAGTGCCACCCTAAGATGGCACGGGGTTAAAGATTTATTTTTTCTTCTACATATAAATCAAGCAATTCAGCTTCCTTTTCATTTTCATATTCGTCAGATGATAAAGTATGAATCAACTCGTAAATCGGATTTATCTTATTGGTTTCACTATACATGTCTATATCAGAACCATCAGCTTCTAATAATAATTCCGCTTCTGCTGGTGTTACTTTAATAGTTCCAGCATATTTTACTTTTTGCCAGAACTCTACTTCTAATTCTATTTTGTTTTCCATTGCTTTATTATTTATTGGTTGTTAAAGTTGCTTTGTTGATGTATTCGGATTCTGAAAGTCCGAAGACGTTGAAATGCCATTCAAGAAGTTGCTTGACATCATCGTATTTTATATAATTTACCAAGTGTTCATTAAATTCAGGTAAGCCTTCAAATGCCTCTTGTGTTGATTTGAAGATAAAATAATTCATAGGTATTATCATTTTACCCTTATGCTCTATCTCTTTTGTTAGATAGGATAGATCGTAGAGAATAGGCTTCGATGTTTGATTAATCATTCCTTGTAAATGCACATAATTTCCTGTTTTGACAGGACTAAAGGAACTCCAACATTCCATAGTTTGAATTCCGTGGACCTCATTATAACATTGCAACCTATACGGCAGGTAAGCTGAGTAAATTTTTAAAAGTTCGTCTTTATTCATTGTTTTGTTTTTTAGTGGTTAATCAATCCGTGAAGGAAGTTTATTAGTTCAGGGGATTGGTCCTTCAGATAAGGTTTAGAAAGGTCCCATTGTGCTACATGAATTATTTCAGTCATGTAAGACTCATGGTCTGCAATTGTATCAATATTCCCATCTTTCCAAAAAGAGCCAGAAAGATTCATGAACAGATCATTGTTTTTTTTACCCATAAATTCCACGACATCGTTTAGCATTGGTTCTTTGCCGATAATTTCAGCTTTGCGTTCGATCACATCAAGGTAACATCGTTCTTCAATTCCATCCCAGTCTGATGATATGTCTAAGTAAACATCATCATAATCTCCGGTATCAGCAATTTGACCACCTCCATACATTTGTAAAACCTTGTAATTAAATTGCAATCCTGATGCATTTTCCATGGAAAAAATACATCCCTCTGATAATTCCATCAGCCTCGGCAGCTTATTCCGTATATCGGCTGTTAGTTCTTCTAGTTCTTTCATAACTACCATTCAATTTCATTAACAATAAATTTTTTTTCGCACTCAGGACATTTAACATCGATTTCGGCATCTTTGCAACCCCATTCATCTTGAAATGCTGCAATCAATATATCTGATTTTTCAACATCGTGATCCAGTGAATCATCTAATAAATCAAAGAATTCATCGCAATGAGGACAATTAACATATACTTCAATACTTATACTTGCTATTGCATTTTTCATATTTACATAATCTTATTTTCGGGATTAATGATTGAGACTTTGTCTATCCATTGTGAGAAATGTTCAAATGGAGGTTCTATCTTTACATTATCCGCTATTCTCTTCTGCTGTTCAGCCTGTACGAGATCGCAGGCAGAGAAAATGAAATCCTTTATATGACTTATTGCAGATTCTATTGAAATTTCATTATTAATTACTTTAAATAAATTATACATTATAAAATATTCAAAATTTCCTTTATTAGATTGAATTCCGTACTCATCAAATATGCGTTGCTTCTCTTGGTGGGTACTCATGGCTAGTTTTCTTTAAGTTTAATCCAACCAAAATTCACAAGATCTTCAACTGATAGTCCCATCCAGGGTAATGCATAACCTTTTGAACGAAGGTAATCTGCAGTGTACCTATCAGTCTCATAGAAATCTTCTTGATCTAAAAATATCCCTGATGGGCTCATTCCATAACAGCCAGATTCTTCATCACTCTGGTATGTTATAAAAAGGTCTTTTCCTGTGCATTCTAAAGCATCTTCATCAGTAATTGATGAAATAGGTTTGAGCTCTAAATATGCTTTTGGGTTTAAAATTGTGGCAGACCCAATTATAAATGCAGGAAAGTTTCTATTTTCTTCTGTTTTATAAACTCCCTGTCCCCAATACTGAGCGAAGAACTTTGTTTTATTTTCTAATGTATTTTCCATTGTTATATTTTTTAAAATTTGACATAAGACGGGTGCTTTGATGCTTTTGCACCAACTGTTTTTCGCACTGAAAATTGTTGTTGTTTTTCCCGGAAGAATGGTTCGGGTTCCGTTTATTTTAGTAGCTCCGGATTGGAGTGAATGTTGCCGATTACTTCGCAATCACTACCTATGAACGTCCAATCATCCTTTTGTCCTATTATTGGAATAGAAATCCAAAATCTTGTCGATTCTGTTTTATACATTACTAGTCCAATTAATGGAATTAAACGGTCTTTTTTAACAATATCCCCCTCATATATCTCTACTCCGTTTTTGTCTTTTAGTCCGGTGTACTGGCCGACTGTTTCGGGTATTACTCCAAATTGCTGATAATTTCCACATTCAGTTTCATGCAATATCAGCGCTGATCCATTTTTCAAAACTAAAGAACCCGTAACCCATTCTTTATTGTCGGTTCTTTGTCCCCTGAATTTAAATTCTCTCATGATTCTGTTTTTAGTTTGGTTAGTAATTCTTCAATCTCCACAGGGTCAATAAATTCAAATATTTTATTCTTATCATCTATCTGCCATATTTGGCCAAGTGTTTCATATACCTTTTCCAGCATCTCCTTCATCTCATCCTCATAGTCTGGCTTTTCTTCTAGCCAGTAGTTAACTTCATTTTTCCAATACGTGACTGAATCTTCATTATCTGGATTAAACGGCATGTTAGGGTACATTTTAAAAGTTGTACGCATTAAACAAGCATATCTACCTTCTTTCTCCGGCATTCTCTCCGATACCGATACTTTAATGTATTTGCTATTTTTCATTAGTAAGATTCTTTAAGAGCATGATACTCGTTATTAAATTTGACTTCTAGATTTCTCAACTCTAAATCTTCTTTATCACTAAGTCCGATTAATTTTTCTTGATCTTTTAGTATCATAATACGATCATGAATTTTCCATAATTCATTTTTCTTTTCTTGATATGATATTTTCTTTTTCATAATATTTTTGATTTAAATTTTTAGAAATTTTTAAAACCGGGCGACATGATGGATCAAAACGCCACCCGGAAAAACTAACCATGTGAATTATTTTGTCTTTGTTTTGATAGATTCGGGAAGAGGAAAGCCTTTAATTCTCGCAATTTGCTGATTAAACATTGCCCATAAATCCCTATCTTTAAATTTGAAGTGTCCTGTGCCTTTTTTGAACAGTTTAACATCAAAAAACATGAATTCAAACCATTGTCCCCATTCTACGGGATTCTCTTTAGTATTTACAGCATATCTAAATCGATCATTAAATGACCAGTTTTTACCTACAAGAAAACATAGAGCTTTCACAAAATCATCAACAATATCTGACTGCCTATCATTTATGTTAGGTCCAGATCCCCATCTACTTTGTGGAGATATATAAGGCATAATAAATTTTTCATTTACTAGATAATGCGAATTAGTTTTCCATCCTTCAACAGAATATCTGTTATCATGGTAATGTTTCGTAAGATTATTGAACACCTCAATAAGAGCTTTATCCATCCTTTGAGAATGAGTTCCAATGACGATTTGTATCATATGAAAAATGTTTCGCATTGTGAATGGTACTTGTGTTTGCTTTTCAACAAATCGATTAATATCATCTTTCAATGATTGAGTTGCGTACTTATCCATGTCCATTTTTGAAAAAATATGCTTCCACGCAGACTTTTGTAATTCTTTTTTATACTCTTCTCTTGTAAATTCAGCTTTTTCATTTGTAAATGATAACGCAATAGAAGTGTTAAAGAATGAAGCAGTCAAATTGTTCATCTTTTTTGCTGATTCCAACTGTTCATCAAAAATTTTTATTGCCCCTACATACCTGTTTACAACATCACGTACAAAATTGTATTGCTGTATCCCATTGAATTGTTCTTCCTCTTCTTCTTCCATAAAGAAACCATCAAATTCATTTTCTGATTTACTTTTTGGCTTATACAATTTAACCAACCCAATTTCCACATTTGTTTTTCTCTCTGCGGAAGAAAAAACATCACCTAGATTCTCTGACGTTCCATAATTCTTAATTACAGATATTAATTGCTCTCTATATGAATATCTTGAATTATTTATTGTTTCATAATTGCAAAGTGCCACAATTTGACATCCTTCAGGAGCTATATTCCAAGCATGCAAAATATGTTTTTCATCTGCAGAAAAAGGAGGATTCATTATGATATAGTCAACATGTGAAATCAAATCTGAGGTAACCTTTAAGAAATCATCAGCTATTAATTTGCACTTTGTCTTAAGGATGGACCGTAGACTTTCTTCAATTTCACACGCCAAAACCTTTGCGCCAGATTTTAAACAAAAATCAACAATATCACCCTTTCCTGCACTTGGTTCAAAAACCGTTTTGTTATTAAGTTCTAAATCCCATGTAATTTGAGCAATCACATTTTCGGGAGTAGGATAAAAATCTTTATTAAACATTGTCGTATTTTTTTATCAATTACTTAGCTCTTTTAAAAGCTTTGAATTCTTCCTCAGTCATTGCAGTTAATCTGCTGTGAAGTGTGTTATATAACTGGGATTCGTCTATTTTTTCAAGCAAGAACATTGCTTTATACGCTCTCTGAATTCTTGCTCTTGAAAGCTTCTCATATCTTTGAAATCCAAGGCTGTAAACAGGCTCTTCTTTTGATACAAACATTTGTAACATTTCCTTTACTGATTCAACTACTACTGGAGTTACTTCATAAGTAGTTATAGTTCTTTCTACGTGATTGATTACTGTTTGATAAGTTGTTGCTTCCATGACGTTGTAATTTTAATTGTTATCGTTTTTGATTTTGTAAATATATGTCGTTTTATTTACATAACAAAATATTTTGTAATTATTTGTTATTTTATTTACATTTGTAGAATGGATAAAAGATTGAAAAACATTTTTACCGCTCTTTATAAATGCAAGGTTGTAGCTGTTGATACTAATCTTAAAAATCTTCTGGAGAAGCTTTATAACAGAAATGTCACTGATGCGGAATATATGAAAGCTTATCGTTCTAAAGATTCTAAGTTCGAATTGACCATTAATGATAAGGTTTACACAATCAATAAGTTTGAAAACTAGCTTTTTTGCTTTAGCTCCTTGTACATTTCACTTACAGTCTTTACAGGCTTCTTTGGCTTTTGAGATTCAACAAATGACATTACAGCAGAATCTCTTTTTAAAGGCTTCATATTTTTTGATGAATTCATTTTCTTCAAACTCCTTAATTCTGGTTTTAAATTTTCGATCAAACATGGAAAGATCGTTGTATTTTTTTAAGTGAAAAATAACTGTTGTATGATCTCTTCCGATCTTCATAGCAATTCTATGTAGTGACAATCCTTTTTCCCGAAGCCTGAAGCAGTAAATTCTCAAATCATCAAGCAGATCCGTTGGCGTTCGGTTAACTTTTGTTTTCATTTTCGTAATGATTCTCCTTTAAGCTCGATTATATTGTACATTTCAAACAGGCGGTCATAATTACGCTCTCCATAACGCTTAGCAAAGGCCTCTAAAGTCGAATCTATACTATCACCTTCGTAGTTTAAACTGATGATAGTCTTTGCCCGGTTGGAATATCTTTTTTCAAAAATTTGCTTGAACAATTCTACCTTACCGAAATTACTCGCTACTTTCTCAGTCATAATATCATCATAATACCTAAACCCTTTTGAGTGCTTTTTCCAGAACTGATCCCAGACATAATCTTCTTCTGAATTTTCATTTCTTTTAATTCCTTCAAATTCGCTTACAACATCGTTAGTTGTGCAGAATGAGAAATAAATCTCGTACCATCTTAATTGCTCAAATTCTCCCGCTTTGTTTTTAATCCTGAAAGCATTATCCCTGGCATATTTAAAAATATTGTGAAACGTTTCAATTATTGAGGTTTTGCCTATTCCATACGAGCCAATTATCATTAGTCCCTTATTCAGATCAGGTTGACTTTTGAAAGTGCCATCTGAATTTTTGCATAAAAGTGGCGATTTGTAAAAGCTTTTGTTACCGATAAAATATGAAACCAATGTTCGGGCTAGTTTCCTTGATTCAAAATCATTTAATGACTCATCAAATTCTTTAACGGCGATAAATTTGTAATTTTCAACAAATGCTCCGTAGAAATACTCTGGGTCAATTGGTTTTAAATCCGGCTTTACAAATTCCTCGTTTGGCTTATTCTCATTCACAAATTCAGTAAATGCCTTACCGTACTTTTCAAAATCTTCCAGATACTTCTTTGCAATCGGGTGATCCGGATTTATTTTCAACATAGCGTCAATTGCTGCGCTTTTTCTTGGAGGCAAATATTTACCTTCTTCTTGCTTGTGAACTTCCATTTTGTGAATTTTGATTAAATGGTTTCAAATAAGGGATTACATTCCTAAGTTTATTCTTCCAGCCTTCAATTGGTTTTTTATGGCCATCTTTCCACCCTGCCTCAATCCATGAATTATATTTAGCTGTTACAGCGAAGGAATAGGGCGTAAAATCAACTTTTAATTCATTTTGGTATATTTCCCTAGCTACGTTTAAAAATGAGTCTAAATCAGGCGGATTTGCTTTTTCTTTTTTGCCGGAACTTTTTTCTTTTTCTTCAGATACAGAATTTACCTGTTCTGATGGTTTATCTTTTTTCTCTTCTGGAAATAGATTTTTTATAGATTCAAAATTTTGGGAGGGGGCTCCTTTTTTTTCTCCTTCCCCTTCAGTTTCTACTTCCCCTTCAGTTTCTACTTCTACTTCAGGCTGACAACTCGCCTGCGACTCGCCTGCGACTTGCTGACAATTTTCAATTATCACGTTTTCAGGTATTTGCGGAAAACATCTTTTCATACTTCGCAATCTTTGGTTAAAATTCAAAATATTTAGAAATGGCTTGTTTTCGGCATCGTAGAGGACGATCAAACCGGATGAAGCTAACTCTTGTAACCATCGGGTAATGTCGGTTTCTCTAATATTCTTCAGCGGGAAACAAAACGCATTTAATAATTTGGGATTTGCGTGATATGATCCGAAGTCATCGGCTTTCATAATTAAACGTGTTAAAAGAACTTCTGCCTGAAAAGAAAGATTATCTACTGGCTCACTGTCTGTCCAGTCTCGCAATATTCTTTGTGGCATATCTTCATTTTAATTCTTTGTAATTTTCAATTCGGCACCCATGCTAAAACATCACTAATGCATGGTAATTTTTTTAAAGCTTTTCAATAGCTCTTTGTATTCTAAATCTTTCAACTTCTTCAGGTTTGAAGTACATTCTGTTGCCTATTTTCTGGGCTTCTATTTTACCCATTCGGCGGTGCTGTTGAAGATTGTCAGGAGTAACACCTAAAAGTTGTGCAGCCTGTTTGTTTGAAAGTAGTCCGTTGTGTGGATTAATTGGCTCTATTTTCTCCTTTTGTTGTTTTTCAAGCTCCATTGTGTACTGGCATTCTCCGGGTCTTGCAAATCTGGCTTTACGATTAAGCGTTTTAGCGTAGATTAAAGTTGCGGTTGCGTCTATTTTACCTAATGCTATTGAAACTCTACTGTTTGGTATTTTATCGCCTGGCAGATAGCCTAATTCTTTACACAAGCTTGATTTAATTGCCTCAATTTCGGGGTTTTGTTTTGGGTTTTTCATTGGTTTTCTTTTTGTCGGTTTCTAATCTGATAAGTCTCTTTTCATTCCATTTGAAGAGGCCGTTGGAATCACGGCCAGTCCAGTATCCGTCTTTATCTTTCATGGCTAGAATGGTAAATCGTCATCGTCCGAACCTGGAACAAGAGTTTTAACGTCGTTTTCAAACTCAAACTCTTTCCCGGAACCCATATAAACCTTTTCTTCTTTCGCTTCTCTTTCTTCTTTAGTCTGCTGGATGTATACAGTATGCGTATTTCCGTATTGATCCGTTTCTTTTCTTTCGGCCACGATAATGTTTAGATATTTACCTTTTTCGCCTACTACGATTTTTCTTTTGTCTATTTTGTCTAATTCAAGACGTACATTGATTATTTTGCTCATTTTTATTTGTTTTTAAATTAATTGTAAGTGTGTTGCTAGTGTTGTGTTTAGTGAGTTCAGATATTCTCTTGCCATAATAATCATCTCTTTCATTTGGGCAATTACATTTTCATCTCTGTAAATGATGAATTCTTTAATTCTAGCCTCTTTGGGAATGTCTGCATAAGTCATATTCTTCGTTATTTCTTCATCAAGATCCTCCGGAAGCCCATCTATGAATCCTAGTTTCCATCCAGTTTTTCTTTTCTCATCAAGAATCAATTCGTCTGGCGTATCAACAAGTCCATAAACTAATCTCGCTTTCTTTATATTTGGCCTTAGATCCATGTAAGCCTGAAGCTGGTATTCGTAGTCTTCATTAGGCACGTCATCATTAAAAAGAGGAAATGTTTCATAATCCCAAGAACTTTTAAAATCAATTATTTCATCATCTTCTTCAATATCCATTTCGCCAGAAAAGAAATCGTTTTCATATCGAACCTCATTCTTAATTAAAAAAGTACCCCTTACTTCATTGTACTGATTTATGTTTTCCTCTTCAACAGATATTCCTTTTGCTAGGTACTTGCTTTGAATATCTTTTTTCCTATTAAAAACCGTTTCTTTAAAAATTGTTTCTAGATATGTTTTTGCCCCATCTGATAATTCAGGCTTTGCATCCCTCTTTTTAATCAGTTCACCAAGAGTAACTATTTGCTTATCGGTAATTTTCCCAGAGTGTATTTTTTGCATTAATCCAGTCAATGTTTCTGACTGATTTTGCGTCAAAGGTTTAGGAAGGCCTTTCATTATTTTACCAATAGCATGAGGTCGAAACTTGTAATTTGAAAAATCACGCACTCTTAACATTTTCTAATTCTTTTTTACGTTCAGTTACTAATACTTTGTATCTCTGTTGCTGTTCTTTTGACATTTTACCGAATAATTTTCCAAGCTCCGAAACTTCTTTACAGGCGTTTATTTCGTCTGTAAGGTCAGTGTCAATGATTGGTTGCTTTTTTACTATTCTAACACCTCCCACTACGTCACCTTTCATTTTAACTGTGGAGTCAATAAATAATTCTATTAATAATCCTTTCCAGTCTTCGACGAATGATGATCCGGAGAATCCTTTTAATACTGCAGCGTTTGTTGCATTTAATACCAGTGGCTTGGTGTTTTCTTCAAAATATGCGATATTGAAGTTTCCTTTTTTTCCTGCTACACTTACTCCTAACTCCTGTTTAACTTCTCGTATTTTGAAAACCAGCCTTCTACCTTCTTCCAGATAGTCTTCAAGATCTGCCACTCCAAGGTGATCAGACTTGTACACTTTACGGAAATGTGTTTTAGTTTGTTTTTCCATGATTAATTGATTGTTTTTGAATAGACCGCATAAGATTTACTGCCTATCTTTTTTGATGATGTTTGATAGATTTTTTGCTTTGCTTTAAGCTCGGAGAATCTCCCGGAAATTGTATGAATCGGGACTCCTAGTAATCCTGCAATATCTATTGTTGAGTTTTTACCGTCAACTAGATTATACACTAGTTCCCACATCCTAGGAATCGTCTCTGTTACTTTTTTAAATGCCAATTTGGAATTTTCATTGTTCCGGCCTCGGCTGTAGTCTGTTGGTTCCATAATATTTTACTTCATGAATTCATAATATGCTTTATATGCTAAGAAAGAAGCTTGAATACGCTTAAAATCTTCTGTATCCCTTTTTGTGCTGTATTCTTCTTTTCCTGAAAACCAGTTATCCCATTGTTCGAATGTTTTTTCTTTACATCCAATTCGCAATAAATCGCCTTTTATCGCAATTCCCCACTTCATATATATAGGTAAGTAAGCTTTATCTAACTCTTTTGCTCCGTAAAGGTTTGCTCCGTAAAGGCTTGCTCCGTCAAGGTTTGCTCTGACAAGGCTTGCTCCGTCAAGGTTTGCTCCGTCAAGGTTTGCTCTGACAAGGCT